>Ga0209812_10000152_pt1 | contig 63050 bp, 45 predicted proteins | sample JI71714BDNA_FD_187502 | JGI IMG/M metagenome (GOLD analysis project Ga0209812, IMG submission 187502) | Wastewater effluent complex algal communities from Wisconsin, to seasonally profile nutrient transformation and Carbon sequestration -... | ecosystem: Engineered > WWTP > Effluent > Algae...
CTGCCGAAAGACGCACCCGACTGGGCTTGATGCACTGATCAAAATTTGATCAATATGTTCATTACATTAGCATGACATAAATAACGCAAAAAGATGTCAATGTGACAATAAAATAAAAACAATAAATAAACATATGACAGTCGTTTTATATCCTGTTGTTGCGTCAAAGTCGCGTGATAAAGATGTGATGAAGTCGTTATTTCTTGGTTTTACGCTAGTTCCGGTCATGGTTTTTTGCCTAGCATGGCGTGCCACTAAAACGAGGTGGCAAACAAAAATCACATTAAAAAGAAGGACTTTCAGGAATGAAGACGAAGATCAGTTTGGTGGCAGCGGCCTTAATCGCGGCAACAACATTGCCGGTATTGGCCGCGCCACTGGCACAGAACGAGCGTGATATTACCGGTTTATTTAGTGTCGATGTGCAACGTAAATTTAACTTGTTTGCCGATTCTGATCACCGTGACTTAGTGTGGTATGTGCCAAAAGAAGGCCAAGTTGCGATTAACGGTGCCACCACAGCCAGCCCCAAACCACGTTTTTCGATTGTCAGCCGTTACAGCACCTCAGGTGTGTTTGCGGGGCAAGAACAAGCGGTGTTAGGTGGTGCCTTTGATACCTCCGGTAGCCGTGGTGATTTGCTGCGTTTAGAGAGCGAAGCGCGCGCAAAAGGTATGCGGATTTCGCCAGCGGCAGCATCAAAAGCCACCACCAATTTCATGTTGAGTGACATTGCGTTTGATAGCAATGGTCGCGCGAATATCCGCTGTGAAAACAAGCCAGTACCCGGCACGATTTTCACGGTGCCAGAGTGTTTGGTGTTAACAGATAGCAATGAGTGGGTGTCCACCACTGTGTTAGCCAGCTTCCAAGCGCAAACACCGCAAGGCAATACGTCGGTATCTACTTACATTCCATTTCAGGCGGTTTCTATGCCAGATACCACCTCTGAGATGCGTCAGCTGATGGACGGATCGACCTGGGATGCGCATATTCAAGCCACCACCACTTGGGAATTAACCACCTTAGCGCGCACCCAAGTGGCACGTATTAATATCAACTGGGAGCGTACATTTGAACAAGCCAGTACCTTTATGGCGATCCACTACAACTCATGTGTAGAGGCGGAAATTCAGACGTTCTTCCGGCGCTTGGCAGATAACGCCAATGGCCAATCGGGCATTACCATCGAATATTTACATGACGATGGTACCTACCGCGCAACACCACCGAACCAAGAAAAGTTTGAAAAAGTGGTACAAGCACTGTACGAGCAAATTCGTAGCGAACTCTTTGTGGAAATGCGCGATTACGGCCAATCACAGCTCGGCCGCGTCGGGACGGAAGCTCGCGCGACGTTCACCTTACGTGCCAACTATGAAAAGTTGATTTTCAAACGCAATGAAACGCGCTTACTGACGTGGAACCCAGGTTCATCCATCACCACGGCGAAAACCAACATGACCTTACAGTGTTTGAAAGGTGGTTTTGGCGCGCCTGTGACCTGGGCCATGGATGATGCGGCCTGTCGTGACATCGTGGGTCAATAACACAGTTTGATGTGATCAAACGCCGCTGGTCTTATCCCAGCGGCTGCGCGATCGCGGTGTATTTGCCGCAAGTTAAATAACATCATGACGTCGACAATTTATCAATCAGGGATCAAACCATGACAGATCAGCGCGTGGCCAGCATGGCTGCACTCGAGTCTCAGGCTGCACCATATGTAGGAAACTACTTTGTATCGGCAGTTAGCCAATATCGTCAGCACAGATGGACGAATTTTAGTGTCGCGGGGCTCATGCTGAGCGTCGCTTCGGCAGTGTTTCCGCTGCAAGCAGCAGTGACCTTTGAAGAGTTGGATTTTTCCAGAGCGCTGGAAGATGCGCAAAAAACCATGGTGTTTGTGCCCATCCGCAATACCACCACCAACAACGGTGTGTTTTGGTATAAAGATTTGCAACAAAAAATCACCGGCCCCAGTCGGTTAAATAATGTGCAGCGCAAAATTTCACTGCGCGCCTTTCCGGCCAGCCATGACAATGGTCGCTATAGCAGTTTTGTCTCGCAATATCGGTTATTGGATGCGCGGGTCAATTTGTTGCCAAGCAATGCCATTGCCTGTGAGCCAAGCCAAGCGTTGAAAGACAAACTGGCAGAGCTACAACTCAATTATCAATTCACCACCACACGTGGTGGATATCCTGGGCTTTGTTTTTTAGATATTAAATACGTCGCAAATACCGTAACCCCTGCAGAAACCGAGTTGGTGCGTTTTATTCAAAACAACCAAGTGCTGAATATTCGTTATCAAATTACCCTGCCAGCGACACCTGCGGTCACCATGGATGTGCCGGCGTTAGTGCAACGTTTGCGTGACGCCCAGTTATTAACGGCGCCCACGTTACCGACGCCGGAACTGAGCAATAGTACGCCTGAACCGGTATGGCAGGGTGAGCTGTATCCGGTGGTGTTTGCCAGTACCAAATACCCCGCGGCATTGTTCCGTTCCGATCTGGCTGCCGATACCGAGCTTGGCTACAGCGATTGGGTCAAGTTCCTAACACTGTTCCACATCGGGGTGGATGGCCGGTTAAGCATGCCACAAGCCGATGCGCAATCCCCGCTGGAGTTGGTGGCAGAGATCCCTGGTGGTGTGGTCGTGAGTGTGCAACAGGGCGATCAAAACTAAATGTGTAAAGCTTGGCCATGGTGGAACCGATGGAACGGTATCTTAGGTGTTGTTTTGGTGGCAAAACGACAGGTGGTACGCCTGAAGTACGGCACAACATTGGGTTCTGGACCTTTTGTTAAATGTGCTGCTCGGTACTGGGCGCGAAACGGTACAGGGTACTGTGCCCGATACTGTGCCCGATACTGTGCCGTACTGTGGCAAACCATCAAGCAGCATGGCGTGGTATGGCTTGGGATTGGGGTGGCACAGCTGCTTTGTATCTTGTTGGGATTTGGCATCAGCGTCTGGTTTAGCGCTACTGCCTCGGCGAAAACCGTGGCAGCCATGGCCGCTGTGCATTCGACACCAATCTCATCAGAGCCAGCGAAACCGCAGCCATCTATCGCCGCAGCTGATGCGGCCGCGCCGCCACATGCGGAGGCGTCGCCTCATGCAGGGGCATCACCACTATGGCAAAGCTTTAAAACGGAGTGCCAAGGCTGTCATACCGAGACACGGTTACAGCCGAGGGCGCGTTTAGCGAATGGTTTTGGCAAATGGCAGGATCAGCAATGTGTGGGCTGTCACTATGAAATTACCGATATCGCGCGCAATCGAGCACGCGGTATCGCAGATGCGCGTTATTTAAGTTTACCGGTGACCGATGCGAAGTTAGCGCTGATCAGTCGCAGTGCTATGCCATATCTCAATGCACCGCAGTCACCGTGGCGACTGGCGAATGCAAAGGATCACGATGTGTTTGTTGATGAGGTGGGTGCGTTTTTACGGCCAAGGACGGCCGCTTTTTTGCCGGCTGTGTTTTCTCCAGAACTGCCAGCCAGCACAGGGAAAGATAACACCACCTCACCGATGGATGTGCCGCGGTTGGATGATGACGGGCTGTGGCATTTTCTACGTCGTCCACATGGTCGCTGCGATGGCAGCGGCTGCCAAGCCCCCACCATGATGGCCTATCCACAGCTGGAAAAAGCGGATGTAGCGAAGGTGGTGCCGTGGCCACTGAATAATGATGTGGCGGCAGGCGATCCGAATATGCCATCCGCAGGTTCGGCTGTGGCGTCAGAGCAAGATCATAACCCGATGCTGGGTCAAACGCTTTATCAGCAACGTTGTCAAACTTGCCATGACAAGGATGCAAAAGCGCGTTATGACGCTGTGGGCTTGGCCTTGTTTGATGTACGTTGGCTGATGCAGATCCCGCATCAACAGCAGCCATTTTCGTTAAACAAGGCCGAGGCGACGGCCTTATCAAACTATTTTAAACAACAGCGCCAACAGCGGCAGCAACAAGTAGACATGGCCTTAACCACCCTAGCATCAAGTTGGCTGCAGGTGAGTTCTACCCCACTGAATGCGGCCGAAGCACGATATGTATGGCGTGATTTTTGGCGCGATGCGGCCTGTGTGCACTGTCATGGTATCGAAGGGCGAGCACGGCTGCGGTTTAACTCGGATGAAGCACCGCTGCGACAATACCTGCGCAGTGGTCAGGGTAAACAAATTTATTATCGTCTAAAAATTCGCCAGATTGAGCAGCGTTTAGGCATGAGTGCCGCCATCCCCGGCATGCCAATGACAGGGGCCGCACTGCCTGACCCTTTTATTGAATTAATGGGGCGCTGGCTTAAAACGGGCTGTCCAGATGCCGATCTGCAGCCGCAATGCGGCTCGGCGTCTGGTGGCTAGTGTGGAAATTTAAATTGGTGATAAATAAGGTAAAAAGCTTGATGTCGGCATGGGTGTATAGCGATCCGCCGTGATGCTGCGGCGCGCAGGACATCTTTTGTATCGATGAAAAACCATCCACTATCAAAACAATCAGGGAGAGCCAATACCAGCTTGTTCCTCCGGGCTGTGGCAGCGAAAGCGCATGAATAAAATCAAGAGAACCATAACGAAAAACACTGGGACAACCCCTGCGGCAACCCACGGCATTTCGGCTCGACGTCGCTGTTTGGCGTGGGCATTTTGTGCTGCGGGTCTGATGGCGACGCCTCTTGGCGCAACACCTGTCAGCCCGTTGGTGGTCAATATGACCAGCCAATTTAGCGTCGATGTACAGCGTCGCTTCCATCTATATGCCGATTCCCATGATAGTCAGTTAGTTTGGTATGTGCCCAAAATCGGTGGGATCAGAAACGTCGCGGGTGTGCCATCGCTGCAGGTGGTTAGCAGCTTAATCGATGGCGGGCCTTTTGCGGGTATGCAAGCGCTAAAAATTGCCGGTGAATTTTCCACGGCGGGTTTAGCTGGCGATCTCTCTTTACTACAACAAGAGGCCAGTCGATTAGGTTTGCGCATCCAAGCCGCCGCAGCCACCGCCGCCAATACACAAATTATGCTGGGCGGATTTGCGGTCGATAGTTCAGGGCAGATGGAAGCCAGTTGTAGCACTTATAACTTAACCACACCCACCGGTGTGGTGGAAGTGCCCATTTGCCAAGCGAAAAACGCGCAAGGCGTATGGCAAGATATTGATTTTATGGGTGCATTTCAGGCGACCTTGCCCGCTGGTGGTCGCAGTGTGAGTCAGCAAATTCCGTTTACAGGCTTTACCTTACCGGGTTGGGAAGGGGTCTTTAACGAGCTATTACGCTACGGTTCGAGTTGGGATGGTCAAATCCAGTTGGTGACAGACTGGACGTTACAAACGCAGCTGACGTTAAAAGATGCCGAGTATCAAATTGACTGGCGGCCTTTGTATCAATTTTTGGTCGCGCAAGCACGCAGTCGGGGCTGGCGTTTAAGCGCAGCGCAGGTGACTGAGATCTTGGGGCAAGCCATTATTCAGCGCAAAGGTATTAGCATATCCTATGTCATGGATAACCAGAGCCTTGCGGCCGCACCAAAAAATGATGTGCAACATCAACGTGTCATTAACAGCATTATTCATCAGCTGCGCAAACAATTATTCACCCCGGTTCGACGGTTGCGGCTGTCTATTCGAGAGCTTGCGAGTTTAAATGATCCTATTAACCCCTTATTACCCTTTGTGGCACCGACCTATGCCGAGCTGCAACGCAAATGGGGAACTGAGGTAGAACGCGTTGTTCGCCGCGTACCTTATTATCGTAACCGAGGACGTTATCAGGACTATGCCAGCCAAGCGCCAGACCCATTAGAACTGTCACCACAACTATCAGAGATGAGCCATGGGAGTCCGAATCTTGGCGGTGCGGGGTTCATAGGGCAAGCTGTAACGCCGCTGTGGCGAGAATGTCAACAACAGCCATATCTCGTGGCGCAACAACAAGCAATGCATACCGCGGAGTCACTCATGATCGATGCGGGCGTGCTTGCTCCGAACTACATGGGGTGTGAATCGCCATGGCCGCCTGAGCCGCCTGAGCCGCCGGTGCCGGTTGAGCCGCCGCCGCCGCCACCACCGCCGCCGCCACAGGAACTGATGTATGTGCTAAAAAGTAACTACCTTTTTTTACGGCACAATAGTAGTACGCGCCAGTCAGTGTTTGTACAGGACATTGAGCAAACCAATGTGTCGACCTTAATGACGGTGGATTGTGTCAGCGGTGCTATTGATCAGCCGCTCGTGTTTGCCCCTGATGCCGCTTGTGCGGTGTATGGCGGACGCTAATTTGCACCTATGAAGCCATGCTGGCGCCCATCGAGGGCAGCATGGCGTTCATTTTGTTTACCATGAGAATGGGCGGTGCATGGCGGTGAGACATTGAACCCCGTCAATTAGTCAACGAGGTTTAGTTGTGAACGCGCTTGGGTGAGGATGATCGCCTGTTGTTGACCATTCACAATGGCCGTTAGATTTACCTTCGTGACGGCAGGGTAGTTTGCTAAAACCGCAAAACCGATGCTGCTTGGGGGGGGATCGCAGTCCAAAAGATAGCTTGCCGTCAGATCCACATGGCCCGCGCTGTGATCATGGCTGTGATCATGGCTATCATCGTGCTTATGCTCATGGTGATGCGTATCATGATGTTTGTGCGAGGCAGCCTTCAAATCTAAGGCATCAAAGCCGCTGAGCTCAATGCTGCTTGGGGTACATGTCGCATCAGCAATCACAAACACCTTGTTGGTATCGTGAAGCCATGCCTTTGTGGCATCGATACGTTGTTGCTGCTCTGCTGTTTTTGCTTGATGTTCAAAGCCAAGCACATCCTGAGCAGGCAACATCAATTCAATCATCAGTTGCGGGGATTGCCACACAAGATTGGCGGTGGCGACGCCGTGTTGATGCGCACTTTGCTGCACACTTTCCTGCACTGTTTCCTGCATAGCGGCCGAGGCTGTTGCCGAGATGCCAGCCATAACCGCGAAGAACATAACACTGCAGCCATGGGGTACAAAACGCAGCTTCCGTAACAACATTGGCCGTGATAACAACTTTTGACTCCATTTTAACAGCGTGTTTGGCTGTTTAACTGACAACAATGGCATAAAACCTCCAACAAGCGGCATGGCCAGTGGCAACATGCATTTGGGTAAAAACAACAGGCCCACGCCAGCCAGGTGCTGCTCTGGCTGGGAACTATCCTGTTGCGCCTTTTCGAGACTACCCCTCATCATCAGCAATGGGATCGAGGCTCAATAATAAACGGGGTTGCGGGCACGTCGGCGAACGATGCCAGCATGGCGGATGCTGCCAAGCGGCTGCTCCATCGATGCTGCGTTGCCAGTGAACCCCCTTGATGATAGCGACATCCAGTGGTTTTAATTCAGAAATAGCGCTATCTGGCAGTTGTGCTGCGGCTAATGGCCGTCGGTCGGCACCTAAGCCCTCGGCATCTAACCATTGTGTGCCAGCACCTTGATAAGTGACTAATAATCGACACAAAATCGGATCGGTATGAAAGCGCGGGCACATGCTGTGCTGCAAAATCGCCAAACGTAGACCAATGTGCCGACAATCCATCAGGATGCCAAGCATATCCATCAAATCTGCGATGTCTTGTATAAAGCGGCGTCGCTGTTGGCTAAATCCGATGAGGTCGGGCATGATTTGTTCAAGCTGCGTATGTGCCTCGTCGAGCGCGATCACGCGCTGTAATCGCCAACTCGAGGTCACTGCTGTCGCGCTGGTCGCCGCCGTTTTTTGCGTAATCAGAGCGTTAGCATAAGAAGCAATGGCTGCGAAGACATCGGATGGGCCATCGGCGTTGCCTGCACCATGGTCGCGTTTATACTCGAGCGTCCGTGTCCAAATTGCAATCGCGGTGGACGCGTCAAATATTGAAGCGAGCACCATGGGATCCTCACCTTGCGTGGCCACCGGATACGCCACATCATGGTCGTCTAGGCGGCTGCCGTCAGCCCCGGATGCTTCTCCGATTGCAGCATCAAGCTGTCGCTGTGTCGGCTGCTCGGAGTCGTGTAAAGGCATAAAACGACGAAAACCATGCGGCATCATGTGTGGTTCTGCCGCGTTTATGGGGGGGCTGGCCATATGCGTTATCCTGTAAAGATGGACATTGCCGTCCTTTGGTTGGTGCTTGTTTCACGTCTGGTTACACTGTGGCTGTTATGACGCTAGTTGTTGCTGTTGTAAAAATGGACAATTTGCCAACCAAGGCGAAGTCTGGTGTTGTTGCCAGTGCACAGAAAAAACCGCCCATTCGTCGTCGGTCAGCAAGCAGCTATCCAGCGCTTCTTTGAGTGCCTGCAATGGAATGTGTTGCCCGATAAACACCAATTCCTGCCGGCAGTCACCCACATCAGGGTGCCAGTGCTGCATGATATCTTGTTGGATCTCGGCCTCTTGTGGCCAGTCGGCACGGGGCACACTGTGCCAAAACACACCCGCAACACTGTATGTGGCCATACCACCGGCTTGATGCCATAGCCAGGTTAAATCTGGATCGCTGGCCAGCCAAAAGTAGCCTTTCGATCGCAATAAGGTGCCAAATTGCCAAGGGCTGTGAAATAGCTGGTGTAAACGCGTTGGGTGAAATGGCCGGCGTGCACGATAGGCCAAGTTTTGAATACCGTAGGTATCAGCTTCGGAATGGTCGTGCGCTAAATGTTGCAACCAGCCAGCGGCTTGCTGCGCTTTGGCAAAATCAAAGCGTCCCGTATTGATAATGGCGTCTATCGGGATCAGGCCTTTATTTGAAATCAGGATGTCGGCGCTGGGGTTTAAGGCTTGCAAGCGATGCTTGAGGGCTGTAAGGGTGTCAGCGTCGACGCAGTCGGCTTTGCTAATGACCAGTACATCGCAAAACTCGATTTGTTCGATCAGTAAATCCGCGACGGTACGATCATCCGTTTCAGCTTCAGCGGCGTCACCCATGTCAGTTGTGTCGCTGACGACGCCATTTACCGCGACATCTAAGCTCTCAAGTTCAGCTGCGGTTTGGAAATCATGCATAAAGTTAACGGCATCAACCAAGGTCACCATGGTATCGAGCCTTGCCACCGAGGTAAGCGAATCGCCTTGGTCATCGGTAAAGGTGAAGGTCTCGGCAATGGGCATGGGCTCGGCAATACCGGTGGATTCGATGATCAAATAGTCAAAACATGCCATCTCGGCCAATCGGCGTACCTCATGGCGTAAATCATCACGTAAGGTACAACAAATACAGCCATTACTCAGCGCCACCAATTGTTGTTCTGTGCGCGTAACGCTGATGGCCGAGGGGGCAGGATTGCGCTGTTTATCTGTTGCCGTGGTCAATGTCTGACCCAACTGCGCCGCATCAATGTTAATTTCACTCATATCATTGACGATCACGGCGATCTTAAGGCCAACCGTATTGCGCAGCAACTGTTGCAAAATGGTCGTTTTGCCTGCACCCAGAAAGCCGGACAACACCGTCACCCCAAGACGATGATCCTGCGGGGTAGCCAACGATGATGGTAAGGTAGGGGGACATGACACCGACATATAAACTCCATAGCACGTGAACAGTCACGGGTTAATAACATAAGAGATGTTATAGTATCACAATAAAGATTCGCCTTGCCAAGATCACTGCGATTGTTACGGCGGTTGTTCGTTCCTCGCACGCATAACATTTTGGGTATATTGACGTCGCTTTTAATCTAACTGATTTATATCAATAGGTTAGCGTCGTGATTCGACGCATAATTCAGGTTAAACAGTTTGCCGCACCACGTTTAAGCTGGATGGATGTCATGGGCTATACAAGTCCAGTATCGGCTGTTACTGTGTCGTTTAAACAAACTGCATCTTCAATAGCTTACGTTTTCAATAGGTAAAATCGTTATGTCCACACCATCGATCAATACGTCACGCCAGAGCGCGTCTCAACCGTTGGTAGCGCCGCACAAGGATCGATCCTGGGTAGGGCAAGTGATTTGGATCACCGGAGCGTCCAGCGGGATAGGTGCTGCGTTAGCAAGACAATGGGCCGCCAAAGGCGCCATCTTGGTGTTAAGTGCGCGCCGCGCAGCATTGCTACATGCGCTGCAACAAGAGTTGGTCAACCGTACTCAGCATCTGGTATTACCGCTTGATTTAAACGATGCAGCCGCCGTGGAGCTCGCGGTGCAACAGGTGCTGGCGCAATGTGGTCGGGTGGATTGGCTTATCAATAATGCTGGCGTTAGCCAACGCGCCACAATTTTACAAACCCAGCTTGCCACTGAGCGCCAGATCATGGAGCTGGATTATTTTGCCCAAATACAGCTGACGCGGTTGGTTCTACCCAGCATGTTGACTACCAAACAAGGGCAAGTGGTGTTCATTTCGAGTGTGGCCGGCTTAGTCGGTACGCAGTATCGTGCCGGTTACAGTGCTGCGAAAGCGGCGCTGCATATGTGGGCCAATAGCTTACGTGCCGAACATCATTCTGATGGTATTTTTGTCGCCACTGTGTTTCCGGGGTTTGTCCACACGGAGGTATCGCAACATGCACTGACGGGTGACGGAACTGCACTGGGCAGCATGGATCAAGCGCAAGCCAATGCCATGACGGCCGATCAATTTGCCGCCAAAACCATTAAAGCATTGGCGCGGCGGCGGCAGCATATTGTGATTGGTGGTTTAAAAGAACGTTTTGCTGCTTGGTTAATTGGAATTGCGCCATCATTGCTGTATCGCTTGATCCGTCGCGCGTCAGTTCGGTAAAAGGGCCCATCAATCCATGACTGCGCCGACGCCACGGCGTGATATATCACAGTGTCATCATGTGCAGCGTCCGCCTAGGCTGCATTTACGACTGTGTTGTTCGGTGCGACCTGAGGCATACACGGGTCAGCAACCATGGCGTTGTCGGCTAAGGTCAACCGATCACGGCCATTTTGCTTGGAGCGATACAAGGCTTTATCCGCAGCCGCCATTGCACTTTGGCAATCGGAAAAGTCCGCCAAGGCGGCGAGCCCCAAGCTAATCGTAAATCCAATAGTTTGCCCTTCAATGAGCAGCTGTTGGCGTTTGATATGCTGGCGAATAAGGCGACAGCGCGCGCGGGCAACGGTCAAATGCCGAGCATAAATGACCAAGACAAACTCCTCCCCACCATATCGAAACAGTTGATCGTCCGCAGTGATACAGTTTTTTACCTGAGCACACATTTGTTGTAAGCATAGATCGCCCGCCGAATGGCCATAGGTATCATTTATTCGCTTAAAATGGTCGATATCGAGCAAGGCAATAAAATAAAACGGCCGCTGCCATGCGGGCAGTTGATCCAACTGTTGGATGGTTTGGCTCAGCGCGTGACGATTGGCGACATTGGTCAGTTTATCCAGCATGGCCAGTTGATAAGCTTGATCACGTTGCCGTTTAAACGCCAAGGCCCTATCACAAAGCCCGGTGGCGAACACCATAATTTCTACGGCATAACCAAATGGCAGCCAAAAGCGCTCGGCATCAAAATCAATGTGTACGATATCAAGGCTTACTAATGTCATGATCAACGCCACAGGCAGCAGTACGGATTGACCAATGAGGGTAAATACGGCGTAGCGACTTTTTTGATAAATCGCCCAACTACATGCGATCAGGGTATACACAATAATTGATAAAAAAAGCAGATTTAACATCATAATCACATGGCGATTAAATTCGATGCCGAGCAGAATCATCATCAGCACCAGCAATAAAGCGACAAATAGCATTTCGCCCAGTAAATACAGGCGAGGGGTATATTGCTTCAGATCTGACATAGTGATTGCAAAGCGCAGCGCCATTAAAAAAAGCAGACAGATGCTAATTGCTGACACGCCTTGGCCGTACCATGCCCCGAGCAACTGTCCGATGTTAAATTCAAAAAAACTACCGGTTCGGACCAGTAAAAACAGAACTGTGGCAAGCACATAACCACCAAACATCAGATATACCCACTCCCGAAAATGCAAAAACATCACGACGGCAAACACAAAACCAAAACACAATATCCCCAGAAAAAAGGGCGCGTAATCACGATATGCCGCCTCTTCTTGCAACAAGGCAGGTAAGCTTCCCAGCTGAATATCGCCATTCCAGCGACCTTGTTCGATTTTTAGGTAAATGGAGGCATTGTTTTGCTGCTGAAAAGGGATTGGGATCAAAAAATTAGCCGGCGAGTTCCCCATGTTGACGGGGGGAGATAACACCGATAGCGCTTGTGCCTGGTAGAGGGGAGGCAGATAAAGATGTGCTTGCCATAAGGCGCGACGTGTTATGGATAAATAACGTCGTTCGAGTGCTGGGTTTGACGTTAGATCAAGTTGCAAGGGTTCAATGCGAAGCCAAACGGAACGTGTTAACACGGTGGATGCCAGATAAGGTTGCCATCCTGGCAGATCTTTTACCAATGAAAGATCTGCATCAGAGGCAATATAACTGACTCGGATGGGATCGAGTTTTTCGAGCTGATTTGTGAAGTTTAGAGGCTGTGGTGCATGAGGGGCGCTCTGTGCCGCGACTGGTGTAGGGAATACAGACAGGCAAATCAGCAATAAAACCCAAACACAACCCGTACGCAACAAAGATGCCCAGACCAAGCACTCTGGCATCTTGATGTTATAAAAGTTGCGATACAACGTGAGATACAAGGTGCGATACAACGTGCGATAAGACGTGACACGAGGCAAACATAGTCGACCGTGGCAAGGTAACATAACTGTCACAATGTAGAATCCATTCAAAAGCTGCCGCTTGTGTGAAAACTTAACAAAGTTAGTACAGTATGTACAGACTTTATGCCATAGAATGCGACATGCTGGCGGCGAATGAACGTCGTTAATCAGCAAAGATGTTAATGTTTTCAATAGTCTGACGAATAAACCTAGAAGGAATTTCTTGCGATGGACATGTTACCTGCAACGCCTGTGTTGAGTATCCATGAGCTACAACCTGGCGATATTTTATTGTTTTCGTATATCAAAGGGGATGTTGAATCAGAGCTCATCCACCAGCTAACGGGGTCGCCAGTGTCGCATGCAGCCTTAGTGGCGGCCGAACCGACCCAACTGATTGAGCAAACCCCGCCACACATTCGTCAACAGCCAATTGCCGATAGAATCAAAGCGCGAACCATCGACGTGATGCGATTACGTCACCCAGATAATGCGTCCTCTGTTGCAGTTGTCGCGGCGGCCGAGCGCTATTTGGCACAGCAGGTGCCTTATAGTATGGCGCTCGATTATGCGCTTGCGGTACTGTTTGCGGCTGATAAATTCGATTTGAACGCTGTGGAGCAAACCATCATTGCCGAGCTAATGCTCTTGGCGATGCACGATGTCCATGACACACCGCATGACCAACCCTTGATGGTGTGTTCAACCTTAGTTAGTCAGTGTTATATCGATGCGAACGTTGATCTTGGATTGACGCCGGAAACATTGCCGTTGGCGTTTATTGATAAAATGATTGCGCTGCTGTCGCAACAGATGCCTGATCCTGGCGCATTGCCAGCGCCGCAAGTCAGCTTACCGGTTCTTCTACAGACGTCAGCATCGCATTTGCGGCAACATTCGGCACAAATGTTAGCAAAAGCCAGTTTAAAGCTAGCCAGTGTGCTTTGTCAGCGGTTAAACTTACCTGTGGGCGAGGGTGTGCTGGATGCGTTATTGACCCTCAAGCAGCATCAAGCGATGTTTATATCGCCCAATGATTTATTGGTGAATGCACATGCGCTCGTGCATGTTGGGCAGATCATAACGCCATAGCGCTAAGTCTGCAGAAGGCAAGCTGGTTTATTAAAATGAGCGCTGTTTTTTGCTAGCTTCTTGGCGACTGCAACTGCAAGGTATATCCACCTCGCCACCTCAAAAGCCCCACCCAGCCATAGGTGGGGAGCTTGTGTTTTTGCGACTTGGGAGAGACCTTTGCGCATGCATTACCCACAACCGATGATCGTTTCTTTTCGCAGCGCCTTAAGCGCGGCGGCGCGTTTTGTTCAGCAGTCGTGGCTTAGCCAAAATTTAGTGTTGTTGGTGGCTTGGTTGCTGTTATGGCAACTGGGTTGGTTAGTGGAATACACCCAGCATGCCAGCGTGTGGTTTCCGGTTGCAGGTTTTACCTTTGCCAGTTTATTGCTGATGGGGATCACCGCATTACCTGCCATTTTACTTGGCTGTGTATTGATTAACTACCTGACGATTATGCATTATCAGCTCCCGATTTCGGGGCTGGCATTGTTACATTCGGGGCTGTTATTCGCACTGGCACATACATTACCGTACATGCTGGCGGCTTACGTATTGCGCTGGCGGGCCGCGCGCGGCAAACGTGATATCACCCGGCTACTGGTGTTGTTTATTTTAATGGCGGCACTAAGTTCATTGCTGGCGACCGTGTTGGTGATCAGTAGTTTAGTGGTAACAGGGCTGATGCCCGAAACCGATGTCGCAAAAACCTGGCTGCCGTTTTGGATCGGTGATATGGCAGGAGTGATGGTATGGGCGCCATTTTTCTTAAGTTTTATTCATTTGCTCAGACCCGGCGCCTTGTATCGACTGGTCGATATTCCCATCATGGGCGCACAACGACCGTCTTCACGCTATCCGCTGCGCCTTTTGATCACACTAACCTTGCTGGTGTGTTGCCTGTGGTTTGGCCATGTGGTTGATTCCACGCACAGTGCCTTCGCGATCTTCTTCCTGGCGATCCCACATATGTGGATTGCTTGTTCTGAAACCGGTTTTTTTAATGTCTGCGCGGTAGCGTTAACCAGTTTATTGCTGGTGTTTGGTGTGCATTGGGTTGGTTTAATGGACAATGTCATCGTCTACCAATTTGCCATTATTATTATTGCGGCGAACTCCTTGTTTGGCTTGGCTTTACCCACCTTACTTGCGCATAACTTACAGCTACGGAAAGTCGCTTATACCGACAGTTTGACGCAAGTTGCCAGTCGGGAGCGATTGATCCAACGCGCAAATTTAGAAATGATCAAAGCCAGCAAAAGTGAGCAACCGCTATCAATGTTGGCATTTGACATTGATTACTTTAAACAAATCAACGATCAGTTTGGTCATAGTGTTGGCGATTTAGCCCTACAAAACCTGTGCTTACAAGTGCAGCAACAATTACAGCCCCATCAATTGTTAGGGCGTTATGGTGGCGATGAATTTGTGGTGATTTTACCCAACATGACTGCGCAACAGGCATTAGCGTTGGCCATCCTACTTTGTGAACGCCTACAATCGGTGATGATCTTAGATGATGTACCGCTTCGCATCAGCGTGGGGGCGACGCAGTGGCGGCGGCAGGATGATTTTATGTCTTGGTTTGATAGAGCCGATAGCGCACTGTATCAAGCTAAAGCGCAGGGACGAAATCAAGCTGTGTTGGTTTGATGTGTGGCGGTGAATTCGATACTGCACCTCATGCTATTTTTATGCTTAACCCTCCGAGTCTAACCTCGTCGTTAAACACTGTAACCACCCTCACATCGTTGGTGGTTGCTATCATTTCGTATTCCTATCTCATGAAAACACGGATAAATACACGGGACACTCGTGATGCTAACGCCACGATAGCACTATGATTCATATGGCAATTCACGCTTTTTAGGCGCTATCAGTGACATGCTAAGCATAAAAAAACCGCGCTAAGGGGAACCTATGGCGCGGTTTTATAAGTGCTATTTTGCACAAATAGCACTAAGGTTGAGTCATCAAACTACTGAAAAACGAATTGCCTCAGGCATTAGTTTTTAGCAGCTTTCTTCTCTTTTTCTTTCGCGATAACAGCGTCAGCTACGTTTGACGGGCACGGTGCATAATGATCGAATTCCATAGAGAATTGACCACGGCCTGATGTCATAGTCCGCAGAGTAGAGATGTAACCGAACATCTCAGACAATGGTACTGTCGCTTTGATACGAACGCCAGTTGCGCCTGATTCTTGACCAGAGATCATGCCGCGACGACGGTTTAAGTCACCGATCACGTCACCTACGTGGTCTTCTGGGGTGAAGACGTCAACTTTCATGATAGGTTCTAACAGCTGTGGGCCCGCTTTTGGCATCGTTTGACGGAATGCACCTTTGGCCGCGATTTCGAACGCGATGGCTGAAGAGTCAACAGCGTGGAAACCACCGTCGAACAACTCAACTTCAACGTCTAACACTGGGAAGCCAGCCATAGTACCGGTTGACATCATAGACTCGAAGCCTTTCTCGATCGCTGGGTAGAATTCCTTCGGAACGCTACCACCAACAACGGTAGAGATAAACTTGAAGCCAGAGTTTGGCTCACCTGGACGGATGCGGTAATCGATTTTACCGTATTGACCAGAACCACCTGATTGCTTCTTGTGCGTGTAGCTGTCTTCAACTTCACGGGTGATGGTTTCACGGTAAGCAACCTGCGGTTGACCCACGATCAGTTCAACACCATAAGTACGTTTTAAGATATCAACTTTGATATCTAAGTGCAGCTCACCCATACCTTTTAGGATGGTTTCGCCGGAGTCTTGGTCAGTTTCAACACGGAATGTTGGATCTTCAGCCACCATCTTACCGATAGCGACTGACATCTTCTCCATACCACCTTTATCTTTTGGCGTGACAGAGATAGAAATTACTGGCTCTGGGAACACCATTGGCTCTAAGGTACATGGCGCTTTTGGATCACACAGCGTATGACCTGTTTGCGTGTTGTTTTTCAGACCTACCAGCGCGATGATGTCACCGGCCTGAGCTGTGGTAAGGTCAGTACGGTCGTTCGCGTTCATCTCAACCATACGGCCGATACGTTCTGTCTTACCGGTGTAAGAGTTCAGGACAGTGTCGCCTTTGTTCAGTACGCCAGAGTAGATACGGATAAATGTCAGGGCACCGAAACGGTCATCCATGATTTTGAATGCTAAAGCGCGGAATGGCTCGTTAGCAGAAACGATGGCGTGTTCGCCAGTTTCGTTACCTTCGTCATCCGTTAATGGCTGTGGATTTACTTCCGTTGGGTTTGGTAAGTAGTCAACAACAGCATCTAAAACCAGCTGCATACCTTTGTTTTTAAAGGCTGAACCACAGAAGGTTGGGAAGAATGCTAATTCACGAGTACCTTTACGGATACAAGCTTTCACTTGCTCAACCGTTGGCATTTCACCTTCCATGTACGCCATTAACAGGTCATCGTCTTGCTCAACGGCAGTTTCGATCAGCTGTTCACGGTACATAGCAACATCGTCCAGCATGTCAGCTGGAATATCAGTCACAGTGTAGTTTTCTGGTAAACCAGAATCATCCCACACGTAAGCTTTTTCAGTTAACAGGTCAACCACGCCTTTGAAGGTGTCTTCACGACCGATAGGCAGTGTCATGATCAGTGGGGTTGCGCCCAGAACTTTTTTCACTTGTTCTGTTACGCGGATGAAGTCAGCACCGATACGGTCTAATTTGTTAACGAAGATCAGACGCGATACTTTTGCGTCGTTGGCATAACGCCAGTTGGTTTCTGACTGAGGTTCTACACCGCCAGAACCACAGAATACACCGATACCACCGTCTAATACTTTTAAAGAACGATAAACTTCAACGGTGAAGTCAACGTGGCCTGGGGTATCGATAACGTTGAAACGGTGACCTTTCCAGAAACAGGTAACAGCTGCAGATTGAATGGTAATACCACGCTCAGCTTCTTGCACCATGAAGTCAGTCGTTGATTCACCTTCGTGAACTTCACCGATTTTATGGATTTTACCGGTCAGCTTAAGAATACGCTCGGTAGTGGTGGTTTTGCCGGCATCAACGTGCGCGAAGATACCAATGTTTCTATATAAGGTTAAATCTGCTGACATAGTCATCTCGATAGCTAGGGTTTGAAAAATAGTGCAATACGATACAGGATTTTCATCGGATTTGCGCGAAAAAAAACGCTGAGCCAAGGTTAATTTTGTATCTGCGATTTACTGGGTGCCAAGTTTAGCGAAAAAATTGCAAAAAAACACCTGTTGTCCTGCAACTTCATACACGCTTGTACGTCATCTCAAGCAAATTCATGATAGAACGCTATTTATTAACTTTTTTATCTGGGCTAGCTGGCGCTGTTCTTGTCGTTTTTGTCGCTGTTCTTGTCGTTGGTCTTTTCGTTATTCTTTTTGTGGTTCGTTCGGCAGAGCTTGCCCCTTGCGGCCTCGCGTTCAAACCGGGTCGACGTCGTTTAGGCGGGACTTTTGTCTGCGATATAGCAGAAGTACCCATCGATGCGCGTAAAGACGCACTAAAACCAGGTTGATCCTGCGCAAAAGCTTGTTGAATCAGCTGTTGTAACTGCGTGGTAAGCGGTTGCATAAATGCATCATAGCTCTGAGTTTGCTGCTTAATTGCATTTAAACTGGCTTCCCATTGTGCCGTCATATCTGGCAGTGTTGCCGAGGTGGGGAGCGCTTTAATCAATGCATGCCCTGTGGCTGATGCACGGATATCACGGCCTTGTCTGACAAGGAAGCCGCGTTTAAACAGCAATTCAATAATTCCGGCGCGTGTCGCTTCGGTGCCTAAGCCATCATGTTCTTTTAGCAGTTTTTTAATCATCGGATCCTGCACAAAACGGCTAATACCGGTCATGGCGGCCAATAATGTGGCATCGGTAAATGGCTCAGGTGGCTGGGTGGCCTTTTCTATCACATCACTTTGACAACACCATAATTGCTGACCTTGTTGCAATTGCGCCAATTTTAGCAGCGCGGTCTGCTGCATGCTGTCGGCTTCACTATCGCGCGCCTGAGGTGACGCCGTGTTAGGTTCGTGCGATTGATGATGTGTTGCAGGCTCATCCTGCAAAGCCGGTGTTTGCTGTGGACTGCGCGTCCAACATTTCCAGCCTGCATCGGTTTCAAGCCGTGCTTGGGTTTTAAATCGACCACCGGCCAAGGTAAATTCGACGTGTATTTCGTCGTAACGTGCCGGCGGATAAAACTGCAGTAAATACTGCATGGCAATCAGTTGATAGATATCCTGCAACATTTTGGACAATTGGCTAGGTTGTGTCTTGTCGGTTGGGATAATGGCGTGATGTGCATCGACCAACGCGGTATTCCATGCCTTTGATCGTCGATTTAAATCGGCCGCCTGAGATGCGGCTGTCAACGATGGGCGATGGATTTGAATCGCGGCAACTACCGCAGACGCTTGACTATGTTGCTCAACTGGTAAATAACGGCAATCTGAACGTGGATAAGTAATAAGTTGATAACGTTCATATAATTGCTGCGCGGCATCTAGGACTTGCTGTGCACTGTAGCCAAATCGTTTGGCGGCATCTATCTGCAAACTAGATAGATTGTAAGGTAGTGGTGCCGCTTGTGACTTTTGCTGACGCTGGATGCTGGTTACTGTGGCCAGTTGGTACAAGGTACGGCGTTGTACATTTTCCGCCAACGCTTTGACCACAATCCGGCCTTCAGCGTCTTGGTAGGGCTCGCAGGCACCACTGGGTTGCCAGCGCGCAACCAGGCTATCTTGCTGTGCCATCCGCTGCTGGGCAAGTTCAGCATAACGCGGATCGGATGCGGTCATAGGTAATAAGGCCGCAGGTGGAAGATCGACCGAAAGATGGACATCCACATGATAAAATGGCCGACTGACAAAGTGCTCAATTTCATCATCGCGTCGCACGACCAATCCCAACAATGGGGTTTGCACCCGGCCCACCGATAACACGCCCTGATAGCCTGCGGCTTGACCTTTTAAGGTATAAGCTCGGGTCATATTGATCCCATACAGCCAGTCGGCACGACTTCTGGCCAGGGCAGATAGCGATAGAGCCGCAAATTCGTGGTTGGGTTTTAGATGCTGCAGCGCTTTTTGTACTGCCGGTGGGTTTAAATCGCTGATGAGTAAGCGTTCCACGGGCACACTGGAGTGCCGGCCTTTTTTACAGTAGTCGAGCACCTCATCGACCAACAACTGACCTTCACGATCCGGGTCACCGGCATGGACAATATGCTTCGCTTGCTTAATTAACCGTTGCAGGATGTTGAATTGCGCCTTGCTGCTGGGGCGCGGCTTTAATTGCCACTCTGTGGGAATGATAGGTAAGTCGCTGGCCCGCCAGCGTTTAAATTCGGCGTTATAGTCTTCAGGTTCCGCATGCTCCAGCAGGTGTCCAATGCACCAACTGACGACATCACCATTACCTAGTTCGATAAAACCATCTCCACCTCGGTGTGGCTTGGGCAATACGGCGGCTATCGCACGCGCTAAACTTGGTTTTTCGGCGATGTAGAGTTTCATAATTGCATGATAACTGTCTATTTATACAGTTATCATAGCGGAGCTGAACCAAGGCTGCCAACTGATATTTATTGGCAGCGCTAGGTTAGGTCGTCAATTACGTCTGAAAATACCAGGCTTATCGGTGCTGTTGATATCGCCATTGTGATAACAAGCGGTGCATATCCGACGAGGTGCTTGCCAGCTGCTGCACTGCAGCCGCGGTTTGTTCAGAGGTTTGGGTATTTTGCGCCGCCACATCAAACACAGCTTCGGCATTTCTTAACAAAGCATTGCTTGCTTGTCGTTGTTCTTGCACGTGATCTTGCATGGCCTCGACGGCTACGATGACATTGCCAGATTCTTGTTTAATGGTTTGGATGGCGGCCGCAGCTTGCTGTGCGACAGCTTGGCTATCGTCGGCCGTTTTTAAGATATGCTGCATGCCTTGGCTGGCATTGTGCGCCGTTTGTTGCACTTGTTGGATCAGCGCCGATATTTGTAAGGTTGCTTCTGAGGTTTTTCCGGCCAATTTTCGAACCTCATCGGCCACTACGGCAAAACCACGGCCCGATTCACCTGCGCGAGCGGCTTCAATGGCAGCATTGAGTGCCAACAAATTGGTTTGTGCTGCAACATCGCCAATCAGTTGCACCACTTGACTGATGTTTTGTGTATGTTCATCCAAGGACGCAATGGTGGATGCGGATTGTTTCACGTCGATAGCAATGGTGACTAATGCCTGACTGGCCGCTTGAATAACATTGGTGCCGTTTTCTGATAAATCGCCACTGTGTTTTGACAATTGATGTGCATGTTCACTTTGTTGCCATAAATTTTCTAAGCGCGCATCTGTGCTATGTAAGGTGTGGGCTATATTGCCCGCCGAGCTTTGGGCGCTTTCGGCACTGGCGACCAGTCGATGGGCTTGATCGGCCAAAAGCGTTGATGAGGCTTGCACTTGCTCGGTATCTTTCGACACAGCGTGCAATAGTTGTTGGATATTGTCCACCAAACCATTAAATGCCAGCGCGGTTTGGCCAAATTCATCTTGAGATAACACAGGGACGCGATAGGTTAAATCACGTGAAATTGCAATTTGTTGCATGGCTTTTTGCAGTTTTAACAGCGGCTTTTGGATGGAGCGAAGCACTGCCCATGCCGCCCACAAGGTACCGGCAATGGCCATGAGTAATAAAAACAGTTGGCCACGGATTTGGGTGGAGATGGTATCACCTGCAAAGGTTTCGGTAGCTATGACCCGTTGATTGGCGAGATTAACCAAACGGTCAATGGCGGAGCGATGTTGCAAGTAGTGCTGCGTTAAATCGGCCAATATGGGTGTCAAAGCATCGTTATTTCGGCGTCCGTCATTTAGGGCGGGTAACAATTGCCCATTCGCCACTTGGAAAAATGCATCCGCAGCGGTACTGGCGGTATCTAACTCGGTTTGCATGGCACTGGGAAGCTTTTCTTGACGCCAATAATCGAGTCTGGTGCGATATTCGCGCTCTAACCGAACGAATCGGCTGCGTTTCTCGTTGATGTCTGACGAGGATAAATCGCTGACATGGCTCAATTCAAGGCACGTGAGATAACTTTCAATGATGTAGACTGGCGGCGGCAGGATATCGGCAATTAAATCTTTGTTTTGTACCACTTGTGCGTAGATGGGCCCGCCGACTTTGAGATGATCCAAGGTACGAAACGACCAGCTGCCATAAATCAGCAGCGACATCCCGACAAACGTCAGTAGAACGTAAAAGCGTTGACGAACCGTAAATCTCGTTTTGTGCTGTGACGGTGTGCGTTGGTCTTGATTTGCATAAAATGCCGATGTCATAGCTGCATCCTTGGATTGAGCATTCACAATTAAAGTTCGGTTTTGGGGCGCCGCAAACTAAGCGCTATGTATAAAAACTCAATAGAAACATGGCTACATCAACATAGCTGTTTATTCGAAGTCGCATTATTTATCAATATAGTCATAAATTTCGACGCTCTAGGTCTACTGGAGATACGTTTTGTAAGATGAAACAATCCATGCACATCAATTCGAGCGCTACCGATTAAGATAGACAATATTTTCGAAACTAGGCAAAAAATAACCTCAATACCCATGACAACGATAAAACCATTTATAACGATAAGGGCCCTTGTCGACGAGCCATAGAGGTGCAGATCACATTTTTCCGCTTCGACGGGCTGCCGTTGCAGACTGCCAAGCATTGCTGATGCTGTGCCACCCCAAGCCGCATTCGTCAGTCATAAACCTAGGTTGCCATAACGATGCGCCCGGCAACGACAACTTGCGTGTTTACAAACAATGGGAAAGTGATAATGCAGCTACCACATCGTTGTTAGTCACTTTCGATGTAACCTCAGTACAAATTGATCTAACCGGCAAAGTTATTGTTTTTACGCATGCTTTTACTAATCGAATGTTTTGTAATGTAAATTTCGCTAAGTTTTCATCGTGAGCAGCGGTTTTTGATGTCGAATATGCGATACTTCAAGCCTTGGCAGACGCCAGCAGCTACAAAGGAATGGGTATGAAGAAGTTACTAACGTCCTTCGCAAAAATGGGTTTAATTGCAAGTCTCAGTTTGTTATCGGCCTGTGGCGGTGGCTCAGAGGAGGCAACGACTGCAACCGTAGCTCCCATTATTAACAGTATTACAGTTAATGTTGCCATTCAGGGTGGAGGGCAGGTGCAAACGAGCACGGGTGTATCTTGCAGCCAAACCTGTAATGTTCAGTTCACACTGCCCATCCCAGGTCAAACCAATGCCGCGACCAATTTAATACTGACACCCACGGCGGCAACGGGGTATCGATTTGTCGGCTGGCAGGGCGCCTGTAGCGGTGCCAGTACTTGTACGTTAACCTTTAACAACAATAGTACAGGTCCATCTGTGACCGCGGTCTTTGCGCCAATGACCGTGACCCATAGCGTGACGTTCGCATCAACACCGGTTCAAGGTGGGGCTATCCGTTGGCAAACCGCTGGGAGTAGCACAGTGACTGCGGTTGAGGCGGCTTGCCCTGGGAACTGTGCAGCAAGTTTTGCCGAGGGGACTGTAGTCACGGCCACCGCAACAGCGGCTACCGGATTTCAATTTGCAGGTTGGGACGGCGTTTGTGCTGGAAGTGTAGATGATACCTGTAATTTCACTGTGGCGTCAGCGTTGCAGCCAACGGCTCGATTTAGTGTGGCAACCCAGCGCTTGATACTCAATGTCACGGGCGAGGGCGCGATTAACTCTGTATTGCAAACCACGCCTTGCAAAACGCGTTGCCAGTTTGAGGTCAATGCTGGCCAAGTGGTCGATTTGGTAGCGCAAGCCGATATTGGCAGTGAATTTACCGGCTGGAGTGGTGCTTGTTCCGGCACCTCCACCTGTCGTATCACCGCGGCAACGTCGGGCGAGCTGCAAGTCAATGCCAACTTTCGCAAACTCGCATTTGCCGTCAATAGCGAAAATTTCATTGAACTTCATAATCCGAATACGACAGAGGTGGAGAATTATCCTCTGCAATTTGCGCGGCCATTTATGCCAGGCGAGATTGCCAACTACCCACAGTTGGTTATGAACGATCAAGTTATAGCTACCCAGGCGGATGTAAAACAGCGACATGCCGATGGCTCGGTGAAGCATGCCATTATTAGTGCTTTGGTGCCCCGTATTGCTGCAGGTAGCCGCATAAAAGGCTACTTCACCAATCAAACCTCAGGCCGAAATCAAGCAAAACTGACCAAAGATCAACTGCTTGGTAGCGATTTTAAATTTGATGCCGTGGTACAGGCCTCCTTTGCGGGAGCTGCAGACAAAACTATTTCAGCTCGACAATTATTAACCCAAGATAAATTTAGTTATTGGGTAGAAGGGGATATTGCCACCTCGCTCCTTATTGTTGACCACAGCGTTGCGCGGATCGGCGATTTTGGTAGTGATGACAAACGCTCGGTTCGACCGGCGTTTTATGCTACGTTTTGGCCAGGGCTAAAGAAGGTCCAAGTGCGCTTTGTGGGTGAAATTGCCAATACCGAGGCTATACAAGATCAAGTTTATGATTTAGTTCTTAAAGGTGGACAAAATAATCAAGAGCTTTATCGTAAAACCCAACTACCACATCAAGCCATGACGCGGTGGACGAAAAAATATTGGCTTGATGGAAGCAATTTGCCGAATATATCCATCAATCATCAGCTGAAATACCTGATCAGCACCAAATCCGTACCGGCATTTGATGATCGTTTAACGGTACCTGACGCAACCATTACGACCATGTATCAGAATTGGCAAGCCAAACCGAAAGATCTTTATGATGCCGGTTTTTGGACTCCGCGGATGGGTAATGCGGGTGGACGACCTGATATTGGTGTTTATCCAACATGGTCAGTGTTGTGGTTATATAGTGGGGACTGGCGCCTTACAGAAATGGCCATGGCGCATGCTGATTTAAGTGGGGCTTGGCCGTTGCATGTGCGGGAAGGCAATCCAAATAAACGCTTTGATGCGGCACGAAATATTGATGGCTTGGGCCGCATTATTTCACTTAATGTCGGTGGCCGACCTACAGCGTGGATCCCTCGTATTAATTGGCATGAGATCCCAGCGGCTGACAAAATTGAACCCATTAGCCCCTTAAAAACCACTGAGTGGCTACCTGATGTTGCGCATCATCCTGACTTTGCATCCATTCAATATTACCTGACAGGTGATTATTATTACCTTGAGCAGTCAATGTTCTCTGCCAATTACGTTGGTTATGACAATAACGGTATGGCGTTTCAATACAGTTATGGTCGTGGTCCCACCGGCGCTGAAGGCGCACTATACAGTGGTGAAGAGCGACAACAAGCATGGGCGTTGCGTGCACGGGTTCATACCTATGCTGTGCTGCCTGACGATTTTGCGGAAAAGCGTTATTTTAAAGAAAAAACAGAAAACGCCATTGTGCTTTGGGAAGGGTTATTCAACGTCAACACTACCAACGCAACGGATCCCTTGTGGCTGCACGGCCGCAATGTGATTGCGCAATCGCAGTTTAAAAACATGGGAGGCAAGGCATCACCATTGGGCATGTGGTTTGCGCGCGACAGTGTTGCGGAAACTTATAATGATGACGTTCTTGATTATAAAAAAGTCGCAAGTTTTACACGGCCATGGATGCGAAATATGCTGATTATCTCGCTGGGGAGGGCGCGTGATTTGGGGTTTGCCACCGAGCCACTGCTAAACTTTGTCAAACCAACGCTGACTTGGCCTGCGGCGTCAACCAGTAACCATCAATATTATCTTTTGAGCTACAGCGAGCCGACGACTGAACGTGCCACAAAAGATTGGTATCAACGCTGGAGTGATGTAACCGCGGCTTTCCAACCGACCGAATTGGCGCGGGTGCAAACCAGCTATAGTGGTCCGGCGCAAGATCTTGAGCATGGCTATGATCTGATTTTACTGTCGGTACTGGCCGTTTATGGCGATGACCCAGCAGCCAAATCGCTACGACAATTTTTTAAACACCGAGCGAGTGCACCGCAGCAACTAGGCACAAACCCGAAGTGGGTCATGTTTGATACACAAAACCCATGACAATTAGCCCACCACTGCGTAGACATCTAGCTCAGATGCAGTCGCTCAGCTGTACTAGCTCAGCCTTGACTATGTTTACCTAAACGCCCCTCCATCATAAACGCGCGCTGCTCTTGAGCAGCGCTTGCGTTCACAGATTGTTTTTGCAGAAGTACTTAGAACAAATGCCCGCTTTAGCTTACAATATCGACTTAGTCGTTTTCCCACTTGGGTAATTGTATGTTTCATGGATGTTTCGCATTGTGACCACGGGTGTATTTCTTAGTTCGCTATTATCGTTGTCTGCGAGTTGGCTTAATAAACTGGTTGGTTTAATCAGTTCAATTATTTTGGCGCGGTTACTTACTCCTGCCGATTTTGGTACTGTCGCTATTGTCATCTTGGTCATCTTTTTCTTTGAATTATTTGCCGCAGTGGGGAGCAGGGCTTATTTATTAACACTGCCTAATGTTGAAACGGCTGATTTAAATAGTTCGTTTACCTTGGGGATATTGTTTCGTGTCGCTATCACGCTGATGATTGTCATCTCTGCACCTTGGATGGCAGATTTTTTCGACAATCCCGCGTTACAAATACCACTCGCAGTTGCGGCATGTTCTCAAATCTTAACCTGCCTAGAAAACCCAGGTCTCATCTTACTACGACGACAACTGCAGTATGGTCTTATTGTTAAAATTACCATGATCGCCAAATTGAGTAGTTTTGTCGTTACTATTGCACTGGCGTATACCTTGCGTTCGTACTGGGCTTTGATTATAGGGACCTTGTGGAGTTCGCTGATTAGTACGTTGCTGAGTTATCACTGGCACAGTTACCGACCACGACTGGAAACATCACGCATCTCAACGCAGTGGCATTACTCAAAATGGATTTTTTTCAATTCGTTTATTGGTTATGCCCGCGCCAAAGCTGATACCACCCTTATTGCCAAACACTTTAGTTTGGCCGACGTGGGGTTATTTAATATTGCGAAAGAACTCGGGACCTTAGTGTACGAACAAGTTGCCTTGCCGTTATCTGATATTGTCATTTCCGGAGTGAAACACGCCAAAGATGATGTGGTGTTAGCGGCGCAGACGGTTGAAAATTATTTAGTGATGATGCTGAGTGTTGCGTTGCCGGCCACACTGGGGATTGTAGTGTTGGCAGATGATTTGATTTTATTGCTGCTCGGAGAGAAATGGCAGCCGTCGGCGGCGCTACTCAAACCCCTTGCCATCTTTGGGTGTGTATATTGTGTCACTACATTTATGCACGCCAGCATCAATGCGCGGCGCAAAGTTAAACAAGTATTTTTTATGGACCTCATTGTTACACCGCTCATGGTTGGTTTTTTGTATATGCAGCGTGATCAATCACTGATTACCTTTGCATTGTCGGTCTTGGCGGCGGGTTTTCTGTATGTTAGTTGTTACATTTGTTTGGTGCGCTATTATCTGCCGCTGTCGCTGCGCCGTTTTGTCGTTGGGGCTTTGCCACTGTCGTTGGCCAGTAGCACTATGTTTTATAGTGTTGCGGAAAGTTTATCTTGGTATCAACAGCATGCCGTGGCGTGGCCGTTATTGTTAAAAGTGCTGGCACATATGCTGCTCGGGGTGCTGGTCTATGTGTTGGTGTACTTTATCTTGCTCATCATGCTGCGTCGCCATAGTGCGGCATTACGTTTGGTGCAAGCAAAATGTATGCAGCTAGTGACCCCTGTGCTGACTCGGGTTGGAAAATAGCCAGCGGTATGCTTCGATTTATGTGCAGCTATTGAACACGAGGCTGAGTTGAAGACCTGGTGGTTGTAGCTTGCTAACCTAGTCGCAGTGAGAATGGTGCGCTATGCACCGATTATAAAATGGGTTGTCAAAACAAATAGTTGATGAACACGGAGCGGAGTCGAACGATGAAAAATGCCCAACAACTGGTCGCTGAGGCAAAAACACAGGTCAAGCAAGTGACGGTGCAACAGCTGGCAAACGTGCTTAGGACAAAAACCGCAACGATAGCGGAGCATGACGAGGCTGATGAAGATGGGCAGGCTCAGATGAACGCGCTACTTATTGACGTACGTGAACCTGAAGAGTTTATGGCCGGCCATGTTGAGACGAGCGTAAATCTACCACGTGGTGTCTTGGAGATGAAATTACATCAACATCCCGCAGTCGCAGCGTATAGCGATGCGGATGCGGCATTGGCGGCATTGGCGACCATGCCTCTGTATTTAATTTGTCGCTCTGGTGCGCGCTCGGCCTTGGCGGCGCTGAGTTTACAACAAATGGGATTTACCCAGCTGTATTCGGTCGAAGGTGGCTTTGTGGCATGGGTTGAGGCAGGTTTTCGCATCGAAACATCATCGAGCACTTGAATTATAAGCATCAGTTCGGCTCAGCGTATTGAACGCGGGCTATTTTGTTATTGGTGAACAGGCTAATCATGGCTGCTGAAAAGCATGAACCTTCGCGGGATTTTGGTTGCAGTCACCTAATTAGATCTATATCGAAAAGTGAAGATACAAATGCAAAAAGATTAAATTAAAGGCGCATGTTACGACTAGAGGAGAATGTAAACTTAAGGAGGAATATGAAATTAAAAGTAAACTTGGTGCGTCCTAGTGGACTCGAACCACCGACCCCCACCATGTCAAGGTGGTGCTCTAACCAGCTGAGCTAAGGACGCATATTGATAAGCAGATTGTATGTTACAGCGATTGGTGCGTCCTAGTGGACTCGAACCACCGACCCCCACCATGTCAAGGTGGTGCTCTAACCAACTGAGCTAAGGACGCATTATCATATCGTGTTGGTGTCTCTGGGTAATATCACTCGAATCAAGCGTTTACTAACAGAACCACCTGCAACAAGGCTGTCACAACGAGCGCTATAGTATTGAGCCGCCTTAGGCTTTGCAAGTGTTTTTTCGTCATATGGAGCTGCTTGCTGTAAAAACGGTCAACTTAAGCGGGCGTGACGATGTGTTTGGCGAAAAAATATCGATAAAGCGGCGCTGTGAAGGGGCTAGCGCAGGTCGTAGCCCAGGGCGAGTGGGGCACAGCATAAGCTGCATTTATTCTATTTTTTCGAAGTATCAGATGGATTCATTGCAATTTTTCTACGATTCAATTTCTGGTTAACTAGCCACATAGACACAGATAGGATGTAATCAGCATGAAATTACGTCAGCTCGCACAACTTTGGCCAGCCCAGCAAGTTTCGGACGGCGCTGGAGTGAAAATTAGACGCAGCATAGGTGTGCAGCCGCAGTGGCGACTTGATCCTTTTTTGATGCTCGATTGTTTTGGTTCGGAACAAGCGGCCGATTATATCGCTGGTTTTCCACCGCACCCGCATCGCGGTTTTGAAACCGTCACCTACATGCTCGATGGTCATATGCTGCATGAAGATCATCTGGGTAACCGTGGACACTTAAAAAGTGGTGGTGTGCAGTGGATGACGGCAGGGCGCGGCATTATCCACTCGGAAATGCCCCAGCAAGAATCTGGTTTGATGCGTGGATTTCAATTGTGGCTCAATTTACCGGCCGCTGAAAAAATGCAAGAACCGGCGTACTTGGATTTAGATCCGGCACAAATTCCGCAGCTATCGATCCCGCAAGGCGTGATTAAAGTGATTGCTGGCACCTTGCAAGGCCAAGTACATGGCCAAACGCAAGACCATTCACAAAACCATTCACAAAACCATTCACAAAACCATGCACAAGCACAAGACGGCACCGAACCGCAGCCACTGCCTCAGCCACTGCCACCGATCACCGGCCCTATTCGTGCCGTATCTACCGCGCCGCTGTATCTGGATTTACAACTGCACAGTGCGGCTTCATTAACGCTTGCGATCCCAGCAGGGCACAACGCCTTGATTTACCCTTATGAAGGTGAGGCTTGGATCGATCGCCATCGAGTGCCTGCGCATCATGCTGGCGTACTGGGCGATGGCGATCATCTAAGCTTGCGCACTCAAAGCGCGGCTCGGATCATTGTGTTGGCCGGCAAACCACTGGGCGAACCCGTGGTGCAATATGGCCCCTTTGTGATGAATTCGGTGGCTGAAATTGAGCAGGCGATTTTGGATTATCAGCAAGGCCGCTTAACCACGGGTGCTGCCAAGGCGCTACAGATCTAAGCGTCGCGTGGTGAGGCTATTGCCTTAGCGACATTCACAATGGCCACAGCGCTGCCGCTAGGTCGGGCGAGGTGCGATAGCGCCACAGTGCTGCTGGAACCATTGCCAAAATTGCACATGCTGCTGTAGGGCGTGGCGCATATCCGCGGCGGGTTTGGCATAACGTTGCTGGATAAACGCTTGCCATTGCGGTTCAGGGTAGAGCTGAAGCAACAGCGGGACCAGTTGCTGGCTGTAGCCATCCAAGGCCGCACTGTAGGGCTGAATGTGGCCTAAGTAAAAGCGCTGAAAAATGGTTTGCACGATCGGCAACTGTTCGGTGCGGCGGTGCGGCGGGATCGGGCATAGATCAGACACATCTTTTGCGTTTTGGGTTGGTAACGCTGGTGCGTGTTTGGCAGCAACGGCGAGGGATGGTGTCACTGTTGCTTGCCATTGCCACAATTGCTGATTGAGCTGCTGCAGCTTTGTGGTAAATTCGCGCGTGCTGTAGGACAAATCAGCCAGCACTTGGCTTTGATACAAGGCCGCAAAAGCATCAACCGCCTGCTGCGAGGGAATGACAGACCACTGACCGGAGACAGAGGCTGCGACTATATGCTGTTGCAACTGCAGTAAACTTTGCAGCGCTGCCTGTGTTTGGCCTAAACCGGCATTGCCATCGACCTTTATCCAGCGCCGCTGGCCAAACAGCTGCTGGCGTAAACTTGCATCATCTTGCAGCACATGTTGAAAAAGGGCGGGTACATCAGCTGCTTTGGCGGCCATCGCGGTCGTGAGTTTTTGTCGCAGGCTGTCCGATAAGGCCAGTTGTTGACAGTTAGGCCAGTGCTGTTGCAGCGCGATTTCATATTCCAAGCGCAGCAGCCATGGCTGCACTTTACCAAGGCTATTATTGCGTTCAGCAATCAGATTCCCCAGCGCACAACCGCGCAGTTCCATCATTTCTAGCAGCGATAAATTGGCATGTTCAGGCCTTGTCCATTGTGGCTTGGCCGGCAACTTGACCAAGTATTCGGCATCCGGCGGCGTGACGGGCATGACGGACGGCAGCTGCAACACCTTGCTCAGGCGCTGCTGATAGTCGTCAAAGGCGTCAACAATGATCGGTTGGCAGCTAGAGAGCATCAGGCATAGTGGGAGTAGCAACACCATCGCCGCACGGCGTGGCGATAGCATTGCTGTCATAACGCTGTTAGGCTGGAGTAAACGAAGTGTGCTGAACGATAGCATCATCAATCCTGCGCAATTGTTGTCGTAATAACCATCCTAGCAATACGGCTGCCACGCTTAAACCGATGATAATGCCGATCCAAAAACCATGAGCTCCCATTGCAGGAACCAGCCAATCGGTACGACCCAGCACAGTACCCAAGCCAAACCCAATCGGCCAGTAGGCAATAAAGGTAATATAAAAAATGGGTTTGGTGATTTTAAGACCACGCAAGGCGCAGCTCGATACCACTTGGATGGCATCGGAGAGCTGATAAAAACAGGCCAATACCAAAATGGAGGCAGCCATTTGGATCACCAAGCTATCTTGGCTATAAAACCCAGCCACCCAAAAGCGGGCCAAAAAAGTAAAACCAGCGATCGCAAACGCCATCAACATGGCCATCCACAAGGCGGTACTGATAGCAACTTTTAGGCTCTCTAATTGCTGTGCACCCACCAAATGACCAACACGGATGGTGGTCGCCATCCCCATACTCATCGGTAACATAAATACCAGCGCGCTAAAGCTATTGGCAATTTGATGCCCGGCCACCACAATTGGGCCTAAATGCACGATCATCAGCGGAATGCAGGAAAACAAAGTCACTTCAAAAAACAGTGAAAACGCAATGGGCGTGCCAAGGGCGATAATTTGCCATATGGTCTGCCGTTGTGGCCGATAGCGTGGCAATGCTAAGCGATAGGGCGCCGTGATTTTACTGCGTGCCGCATAGATGAGCATGGCACTGCACATCGCTAAAAACACCAGCGCCGTGGCGATGCCGCAGCCTGGCCCGCCAAAGGCGGGGATCAGAACATCGCTCTGGTGCAGTGGCGTGGTGGATGTAGCCAGTTGCTGATAGGCCTGCACCGTTAGATACTGGCCGTCATAACTCACCAAGCCATTGATAAACAGATAATTAGCCGGAATATTCACTAAAAGGCCAAGTACGCCAATCCACATGCTGACCTTGGTAAAACCAATACCTTCAAACAGATTGCGCAGCACCATGTAGCCAGCCGCGGGAAACACCCCATAAGCCACATAACCCAAATAGGCCACGGCTTTATCGCGCAGCAGCGGATCCATCTCTAGCAACGCCATCGGATAATGAATAAATTGCATGGCAATAAAAATCAGCGCCGCACCACAAAACGCGATATAGGTGCCTTGCAAGGTGGTGTTGGTGATGTGCTGCGGCGTTGAGGCATGGCTGGCGTTGCCCAAGCCCGATCTCGGCGATTGTTGATTGAAGCTGTTATGACCGAGGCTGTTATCGGGGTGAGCGAGAGCGCCATGGTGCTGGGCAATGATCGGCGTTAGCGCCAGTAACAGACCTTGTAAGGTTAAAATAATAGGTAACCAAATCGCCGAGGCCACGGCAATGGCGGCCATATCCATGGCACTGACGCGCCCAGCCATCACAGTATCAATCACATACATCATGGTCGACATGAGCTGCGTGACCACAATGGGCAGGCTTAAACGGATAATGGTTTTGGCTTCAAAACGTGAAAAGGGTAACATAAACAAAGTGATCCAAATGCGGTGCCAACGGCTAAATAACCGCAATTTACTAAAATCAGCGGATACCCGACGATTGAGGTATCCAAGGCAGTGACACAATGCAGCACGGCGGCGAATGCAGGAGCAAGCCTAAAAAAAGGTGCTTGCCTCGCTTTGGCATGGTGCGGCCAGACGTAGCGCTTGGTCACAAGTGCTGCATATTACCACAGTTGGTGACAAGGCGGTGCTCGCGCCGTAAAGGAGAATCCATGTTTACCGGAATAGTGCAAACCCAAGCGCAGTTGATCCGTCGGCAATCTCACGATCAACTGCAACAGTTAACCTTTGCGGTGGCACCGACGTTTTTACAAGGGATCGCGCATGGCGCCAGTATTGCCATTAATGGTTGTTGTTTAACCGTGGTCGCGTTTGAACATGCTGCTGAAGCGCCAGCGATGCTGAACGACGCAGTCGCACGCAGTTGGGTGCGCTTTGATGTGATTGACGAAACGCTTCGGTTAACCAACCTTGCCGATGTCGATATCGGAGCTATGGTGAATTTTGAACGATCGCTCAAAGTTGGCGATGAATTAGGTGGGCATCAGGTGTCGGGGCATATTCATGGTAAGGCGCCGATTTTGGCGATTGAGCGCACCAGCACCAATTGCGCCATCGCCATTGCCTTACCGCCGCCGATGCAGCCTTATGTGTTTAGCAAGGGCTTTATTGCGATTGACGGTGCCAGTTTGACGGTCGGGGCGGTGGATGGCGCGCAGTTTTGGCTGCATTTAATCCCCGAAACACTGCAGATCACCACCTTAGGACAGCGTCAGGTGGGCGATCTGGTCAATATTGAACTTGAACAGCAAACCATGACCATCGTTGATACCGTACGTCGCACGCTGGCGGCGATGTCCAGTTCAGTCCCGACGGCAACGACCTCGGCCCTGTCGCAGGCTGCCGCGCAGCCATGGTAACTGCTTTCACATGAGAGCTGCCTTGACATGGGCACAGCCCTGATAAGGCTGCCGTGTTGGCCAAGGCATTACGATGTATTGGCCGGTGCGATCCACACGAGCACGTGCGGATTCATTCGCTAAACCAGGCTTGAACGCTTGATAAATCAAACGCATGCAAATCTGGCCAACACGCATCCGCGATGACGTAGCGCGCATCATGCCGATGCGCTGCATCAGGGATGGCCACGCAGCGCATGCGCGCTGCCTTGGCGGCGATAAGCCCAGTCACACTATCTTCCAATGCCAAACAGCGACGAGGATCGACGCCTAGTGCCTGAGCCGCATTCAAATATACCTGCGGATGTGGCTTAGCATAGGGCAAAAACTCCGCTGAGCAGGCGGCGTTAAAATAGCGAGTTAGTGCAAAGTGCTGTAATACGCGAAGCATCAAGGCATGGCTGGATGAGGTGGCCAGTGCGCAGGGGATGCGTGCGTCGGCAAGCTGGGTTAATACCGCTTGCACGCCTGGCATCAAGGTGGCCTCTTGGGTGATCTTATCACTCACCCGCGCGATGATGTCACGGCTCACCGAAGCCAAATCCACCCCTTGCCACGGATGCCGTTGATACCAATAGCTCACCACCGCATCGGTACGCCAGCCTATCGTCGCTTGGGTGTCTTCTGGAGCGAGCGGCACCCCCAAGGCACGAAACACGTCATACTCGGCCGCTTGCCAACAGGGTTCGGATTGGATGAGTAAGCCATCCATATCGAAAATAACCGCACCCAGTCCAATGGCGGGTAGCGATCGTGGCGGGGCTAGCAACATGTTAACATCAACCATGTCCTGCATCGTCTCCTGTGTTTTTACGCTATGTTTTTACGCTATGTTTTTACGCGGTGTTTTACGTCAAGGTTACGTCAGTAACTGCTGTAGCAAGGTTTGCGCCTGCTGTTGCTGACTTCCTTGGCGGTAGGTTAACACTAACAGGTGATAAAGATCATACAAGGGTCGACGTTGTTCATGGCCAGCAGCCAGCGGGGCGATTTGGCTATAGGCGTTGAAGAAATTTTCCGGTAATGCCGGTTGTAGCCGCGCATACGAGATATCCATTTCACGGTCGCCATAAAAACATGCGGGGTCAAATAACACCGGTGTTTCACCAATAAAGCCAATATTTTCTGCACAAAATTCGCCATGCACTAAGCTAGGTGCCGGCTGATGGTGGTGCAGTACTTGTTTTGCTTGTTGAACGGCATGGTCGATATTGATGTTGTGCAGCAACGGGTGATCTTGTTCTTTTAGTAATTGGAGGATCCAGCCCAGCCGCTGCTCGGCAAAAAATGACGCCCAGCTCGATTGCCAGCGGTTGGGCTGCGGGATATCAGAGCTAAAGTTATCCCAATCAAAGCCATACATGGCTTGATCATGTTGCAAATGTAAAAACGCCAGTTGATGGCCAAGCGCTTGCCAGCCATAGGGATGATCACTGGTCATGGGCAGATATTCCAACACCAACATGCTGTGATCCAGCGTTTGCGCGACCGCCACCACATCGGGGGTGCGAATACATTGCCGTTGTCGGATAGCACGTAAACTGTGAGCTTCCGTGGTGAATTGTTCAATATCGGTGTGCGCCCCCAGTTTGATAAAAAACTGCTGGTCGTGACCGGCGACTTTGCCTTGCAGTTGAAAACGAAGGTGCTGCCCACGCAGCGGGAGTTGCTGCTTGTGTGTCAGCTGAAAATCAGTGCCAAGTTCTGCACTAATTTGTTCGACCAAGGCTTGCCACATGCTGTTGTCCTTTTGTGTTATGGCCATCTATGACCATCGAGGTTATCTGCTGTTAAGGCTAACAGGCTATACGCAATTGGCGAGTTTTAATCTGATCTAGCGCAATGTTGTGTGATAACTTGCGCCGCTGCGCCGGATGTATTCTGTTAAAACTCGCCATCATGCATGCCAACGATGGTTTGGCGCGAAGCGGCGAAGGTTTTTCTTTTTGCTTGCAAGGGGGCGGCAGTGATAAGCTATCCATGCAGGAACGCCTTACACGCTTCGCAGACAGCCATATGATCGCATGGTAACGGTCATCCACTGGCATCCAGTGAACAGCTTCACGTTAATTTTCAAGTGGATATATGTCGCAGGGTCATGCGGGCGCGCAAGCCTGTATCTTCTTCAATTCAAGTGCTCCTTGGTATGGGGCACCACTGTAAAGGACAACAACATGCCTGTTATTACTCTGCCTGATGGCAGTCAACGCGCCTACGACGCTCCCTTATCTGTTTTAGATGTTGCCAAAGACATTGGCCCAGGACTGGCGAAAGCCACCATTGCTGGCAAGCTTGATGGCGTGCTGGTGGATGCCTGTGAAATCATTGATCGGGATGTCAAACTGAATATTGTGACGGCCAAAGACCAAGAAGGTCTGGAAATTTTACGTCACTCTTGTGCCCACTTGCTCGGGCATGCCATTAAGCAGTTATGGCCAAACACCAAAATGGCGATTGGCCCAGTTATTGATAATGGCTTTTATTATGACGTCGATCTGGATCGTCCGATTAGCAGCGACGATTTAGCGGAATTAGAAGCGCGCATGTTGCAGCTGGCGAAAACCGAATATGACGTCGTGAAAAAGAAAGTCAGCTGGCAAGAGGCGTACGATACCTTTGCGGCGCGTGGCGAAAGCTACAAGATGGAAATTTTGCGGGACAATGTCGCCAAAGACGATCAACCTGGCTTGTACCATCACGAAGAATACATTGACATGTGCCGTGGCCCTCATGTGCCGAATATGCGCTTCTGTCACCATTTCAAAATCATGAAAGTGGCCGGTGCCTACTGGCGTGGTGATGCGAAAAACAAAATGCTACAGCGGATCTACGGCACCGCATGGGCGGATAAAAAGCAATTAGCGGCCTATTTATTGCAGCTTGAAGAAGCAGAAAAACGCGATCACCGTAAAATTGGTAAGGCGCTTGGTTTATTCCATTGGCAAGAAGAAGCGCCAGGTATGGTGTTTTGGCACAATGATGGCTGGACTATTTTCCGTGAATTAGAAGCCTTTGTGCGGGAAAAACTGGCCGAGTACGATTACCAGGAAGTCAAAGGTCCATTTATGATGGACAAAGTGCTGTGGGAAAAATCCGGTCACTGGGAAAAATATGCCGAAAACATGTTTGTCACCAGCTCAGAAAACCGTGATTACGCCATTAAGCCGATGAACTGCCCTGGTCATGTCCAGATCTTCAACCAAGGCCTGAAGTCGTACCGCGACTTACCGCTGCGGATGGCTGAATTTGGCTGCTGTCATCGCAATGAACCTTCCGGTGGCCTGCATGGTTTAATGCGGGTGCGTGGTTTTACGCAAGATGATGCGCATATCTTCTGTACTGAAGAGCAAATTCAAAGCGAAGTGTCGAGCTGTATCAAAATGATTTTTGATGTGTATGGCACCTTTGGCTTTAAAGACGTCAAAGTGAAGCTGTCGACGCGGCCTGAAAAACGCATTGGCAGTGATGAAATGTGGCACAAAGCCGAGCAAGCGCTGGCTGAAGCACTTGAGACCAATGGCATTGCGTTTGACCTGCAACCGGGTGAAGGCGCCTTCTATGGTCCGAAAATTGAATTTACTTTGCATGATTGTTTGGGTCGGGCGTGGCAATGTGGTACAGTGCAGCTCGATTTTGCTCTGCCAGGTCGTTTAGGCGCCAGTTTTGTCGCCGAAGGCAACGATCGGCAGGTGCCGGTGATGATTCACCGTGCAGTGTTGGGCTCACTTGAGCGTTTTATCGGTATTTTGATTGAAGAATATGCCGGTTTCTTCCCTGCATGGTTGGCACCAACCCAAGTGGTGGTGATGAACATTACCGATAATCAAGCCGATTATGCCAAAGAATTGGTAAAAACTTTCAAATCTCAAGGGATTCGTGCATCAGCCGACTTGAGAAATGAGAAAATTGGCTTTAAAATTCGCGAACACACGCTGGCTCGTGTGCCGTACTTGGTGGTGGTCGGTGATAAAGAAGTTGAAGCATCGGACATCGCACTACGGACACGCAAGGGCGAAGACTTGGGCAAAATGAGTGTGTCAGCCTTTATTGAGAAGCTGACGACTGAAATCAAAAACCGAGTCTAATTATTTTCTTTGTTGGAGGAACTTACCATTAAAGTTGGAAAAAAACCGGTACCGTCGAACAGACCGAATCGTATTAACGACGAAATCAACGTACGCGAAGTTCGTTTGATTGGTCTTGAAGGTGAACAATTAGGAGTTATCAGTACGCAAGACGCCATCCGTATGGCAGAAGAGCAAGGTTGTGATCTGGTTGAGATCAGTCCAACTGCTGAGCCTCCGGTTTGTAAGTTAATGGATTACGGTAAGTTCCTGTTTGAAAAAGGGAAAGCTCTTAAAGAGCAAAAGAAAAAGCAAAAACAGATCCAGGTTAAGGAAATCAAATTCCGCCCTGGAACTGATGAAGGCGATTACCAGGTAAAACTACGCAACCTGCGTCGCTTCATTGAAGAGGGTGACAAAGCTAAAGTAACACTACGGTATCGTGGGCGTGAAATGGCGCACTTGGACATCGGTATTGACGTTTTAACCCGTATTAAGGACGACATGGCAGATATCGCTATCTGTGAATCGTTCCCAAGTCGTGTTGAAGGCCGTCAGATGATCATGATGCTGGCCCCAAATAAGAAGTAATAAGCGCATACAAGTAAAGTCAGCCCCGGAGCGGAGACGCTGCGGTGGCTGGTTTTCGCCTTATTATTCGTTGTCATTAAACAATGCGAGTTTTTAAACTATGCCTAAGATGAAGAACAACAAAGGCGCTGCAAAGCGCTTTAAGAAAACCGCTTCTGGTGGTTTCAAACGTAAGCAATCACATCTTCGCCACATTCTGACGAAGAAGTCTTCTAAGCGTAAGCGTCAGCTGGGTCCAAAAACTTTAGTTGCTAAAGTTGATGTTGCTGGCATCGTTCGTTGCTTACCATACGCATAAGATTAGGAGACTGAAATGCCAAGAATTAAACGTGGTGTGACGGCGCGTGCCCGTCATAAGAAGATTTTAAACCAGGCGAAAGGTTACTACGGTGCCCGTAGCCGTGTTTATCGTGTAGCTTTCCAAGCAGTTATCAAAGCCGGCCAATACGCTTACCGTGACCGTCGTCAACGTAAACGTCAATTCCGTCAACTGTGGATCGCGCGTATCAACGCTGCTTCACGTCAAAACGGTTTATCATACAGCCGTTTCATCGATGGTCTGAAAAGAGCATCTGTGGAAATCGATCGTAAGATCCTGGCGGATATCGCTGTATTCGACAAAGGCGCATTCGCGGCTTTAGTTGCAAAAGCGAAAGAAGCGTTAGCGGCGTAAAAACCACCTGAGACCGAGTTTTCGTTCTCCTATCTTAAAAACCACCGTTTGCTATGAGCCTACGGTGGTTTTTTTATAGCTATATGTTGGCTAATGTAGCGGCCGGTCGTGCCATTCATGACGCATCACTACTTTGGTACGCATACGCTGCATGCGACTTTTTACATCGAAGATGAACCGAATGCGATAAGGTCTGGGATGTTATGTCTGTATTATCTTATTGTTTTGCAGGATTTTCTAAGTGTGATGGCAGGCATGCGTAAGATGAAGAACAACCAAGCGAAAGCGCAGCAAACAGCGGCGTTGCTGCGCAGAACATCTTAGTTTAGGGCGGGTGTCATTTCGATCACCACTTGGTTTTTGTGGTAAATTCGTAATTTATTGTGTTGCAGTTCAATTCGATCGGCCAGTTGCAATTGCTGGGTAAATTGCTTCTCGTAAAAATTACCCTCCGCACATTGTTTACGTGTCGAAACTAATGGCGTGACTGACAACTGATTATCCTTGCGCTGATAGGTGGCATTAAAATTATTACAGCCCGCAAAGCCGTACAAGCGCTGATCAGGACTAAATAAAACCCGCATATTGAGTTTTTGTGGTACGCCGATGTGCGACACTGTGGCAACACGCCACACCACGCCTTGGATTTGATTCACTTGTTGTGGCTCTGGGCACTGGGCGCCGGGCCAAAATTGCTCAAATCGATCGATGAACAATGCTTGTTGTTGCTCACCATCTTTTCTACCGCTTAAGGTCGCGATAATGCCTTTGCCCTGTAATTGTGGATCGGTTTGGTAGCTGCGCATCATCGGCAAATGATGTTGTGTCATGGCAACCGGCAATTGCTGCTGCGTTTTACAATCGGTGAAGGTGGCATTGGTGCCAGTTAACTGGTAAACACCCAGCATCGGCATGCGCGTATCAATACGTTTAAACTGCATTTCGCGCGTAAGCGTCTGATTTTCTTTGGTCACTATGGGTTTACCGGCGGCATCTAACACCGTTAGATGATGATTGCTGGAGAATAAAAACGAAGGCACATCGCTTTTGCTCACCAAGTGCAAGGTCCGCGCATCCAACTGCCAGGTCCCTTCAATCAGCTCAATCTGGTTTTTATCCAAAAATTCACGACGAGCACTGAATTTACCGTCTTGCATAATATTCAGCTGATACTGAATACCACTGCAGCCTTTACAAGGTAACACACCACTAAAGGTCATATCGCGATCAATAAAAATGAGACCAAAATCGGTGGCGACGGCTTGCGTTGTATCCGATGATAATACTTCGCCCTCGACCAGTTCCATCACAGGTTCTGCCGGTGCTTGCACCACAGGCGCTGGCGCCGCTGGTTTTGTTACCGGAGTCGTCGTACAGGCGGTTAAGGCCACTAAGCTCGCGACCATTAAGGTGTGTTTCATAGCTAAGTCCATCACAAGAGGCGCTTGATAAAATTGGCGTCATTATAGAGGAGGGTGTTAAAAAACCAACAGGTTATGCAATAAAAATCAAATTCAGCGTCCATGCTGGCTGAACTGACACTGAACTGGCATCTGCCAAGCCTATGTTTATCGTTGCGGTACCGTACTCAAGTGAATATGCTGCCAAAACTGACGAACCCACAGGGCGGTATGGGCCGGGTATTGTTGCATAAAGCAATGGCCACCATCGACCTGCTGTGCTTCGACCGTGGCATCAAATTTTTGCCAGCGTTTTACCGCTCGACCAATAAAACCGTAGGTATCTTTGCCATACAAGATTGCCGTCGGTGGCAAGGTGCTGGATAAACATGAGGGAGATGAGGCGAGCTTTTGTTGTTTCAGCGCGGCTTGTTCTAAAATACGCCAAAGTCCGGCCGGATAACTGGCAAAAATCTCAGCTTCGCGTGCGGGTTTGCATTTTAGCATGACACCTTTGTACTGCGCGGTTGGCGTGGTATCGCTCTCGCTATTTGACAATGACGTGCCGCTGGTGAGCGCGTGATTTAAATACGCGCCCAGTGCGCTGTGGTGCCAATGTTCAAATAAACCGCGATTATAAAAATATTGCTGCGCGCTCGCTAGATCTGGCCAATGTTGACGGCGGCGCAGCGCTTTGCGTGCCATCGGGTTTTTATGATAAAGCCCAGCCGCGGTTAAACATTGCATGCTAAAAAGATACATGGGTGGGAATAACACGGGGTCAAGCAATAGGACCTTCGTAAAACACGCCGGCTGTTGCCGTGAGATGATCGCGGTCAATACGCCACCAAAACTATGGCCAACGCCAAACACCGGGCAGTCTTCATAATGATGTTGGTGCGCTTGCCATGCTAAATAAGCCAGTTCTGCGCTGCGATTCCAGCCGACAAAAATGCCGCCGTGATCACTATCCCCGTGGCCTTGGATATCATGCAGGAAAAAATCAAAATCTTGGCTTAACAGTCCCAGCATGGGTTTATACATCAGGCTGCAAAAGCCGTTGCCATGAATAAAATGCAGCACGGGTTTGCCGCGGGTAGGCGACCGATAGCCCCGAAGTATAAACCCCTCTGGGGTTTTAAACTGCCATGGCACCAGGGCCGATGTGATGTCGTGATACTGCACTGGAAAAATCTTTTAAAAAGAATACTACTTTGCCATGTCGACGATGAGCCTGACAAGGGGGGCGGTCAGTAAACTGCGAATGTAAAAAGCCCGCACGGCAAATGCGGTGCGGGCGTTACTGACGATGAACGAACTAATCAGCAGAGATTAGAAGTTATACGTCATACGTGCATAATAGAAACCACCGTTAAAGCCCATGATAGCTGTGGTGGGGTAACGCGCACCGGCAATGCCTGACCATGGGTTGTTTTCAGGTACGGCATCTAACAGATTATTGGCGCCCACACTGATGGTGTAACTGTCATTAATGACATAGCTAATTTCAGTATCTAAGGTGGTTTCGGCACCAAAATTGGCCGGTAACTCTGAATCTAAGTGGTCTTCAAAATAACCGCCGTAGTAATTTAGCCGCAAGAAACCCGAGAGATAACCCAAGTTATGACTCACGGTAAAACTACCCCGAACGCCAGGTAAGCCATCTTCCAACTGCCGGATCTTAAATGTTGAAATATTGCCAGGGGTAAAATCGTCAACCGTGGTGTCGGTCCAGTTCGCAGCTAAAGCAAAGGTGGTGCGACCGCCACCAAGATTCATGGCGTAGTTCGTCACAAAATCGATACCTTGGGTGGTGGTATCAAAATCGTTGGTAAAATATTTTACAAAGGCATAGTTGGTGGCATCACGAACACCTAAGTCCAACAGTTTTTGAATATCGGTTGGCGTTAAGGTGATATTCGACGTTTGACTGATCCGATCGGTCACTTTGATGCGGAAGTAATCCAAGGTGATAAAGAGATCATCAATCTCGGCAACAGCACCAAATGAGAAGTTTTTCGACTCTTCGGGTGTTAATTGTTTCGCACCTTTTAAAATGGAAATCGGATGCGTCGGCGGTAAGGTTGCGGTATCAACCAAGCCACCTTGCGAAAATGCCGTTGTGACGTTTTGCACCATGGTTTGACCAATGGTCGGCGCACGGAAGCCCGTACTCACCGCAGAACGCAGTGCGAATTCATCGGTCAGCTGATACCGGCCGGTTAATTTAGCATTGGTGGTATTGCCAAAGTCTTCGTAATTTTCGTAACGCAGTGCAAAGTCTGAGCGGAAATGGTCGGAAAATTCAGCGCCAACTTCGGTGTATGCTGCGTAGTTATAACGATTAAAGCTGCCCGCTGTATCGGGTTTAAAGCCTTGGAAGCCGTTGGAGCCAATGCCAAAACCATATTCGGCTAAAGGACCTACTTCGAATGAGTTTTTATCACCAGCTCTGATTTCAAAGGTATCAATCCGATATTCCAAACCACCGGCGACGGCCAGAGGATAGGGCAACGCATCAACTTCGATCAGTTTATTCATATCGTAGTTGAGGCCTTGTTCCTGCTGTACATAAGCGCCAGGTTTAAATTCACGAGGAGAATTAGGACCCATGGATGGATTTAACGTATTGCGCAGATAGAATTCAACTTCGCTTCGACCATAGGTCGCACTCATGTCATAGTTCCATCCGTTATCCATCTCGCCTTTGATACCACCCGCCAGTGCGGCATCGGTGACGATCCCGCCAAAGCGTGGGGTAAAGCCGCCTGGGATGCTATTAAAAAACGCAAAACAATGTGAAGGCAGCGCTTTGGCTTCCGCATTGATTTGTGTGAAGCTTTTATCGCCAAAGGTGATAGTAGGGCAAGCAGCCTTGGTTTTATCCAAGGAGCCAATTAGCATGGTTTTGCCTTCGTCCCCGGTATAGACACCATCCCGCGTTTGTGGATTACGGTAGTAAAAGCCACCTTCGACATCACGCTCTGCAAAGTTACCAAAGCTGTAAAACTCAGTATTTTTGGCAACTTCAAGACCTAAATTTCCAAACAGTTTAAAATCGCGTTTAAATTCTGGTGAGCCCCAGGTTTGGGCGGGGTTTAAAATAAAGGTATTGCCTTTGGCAGTAAGCCCTGCGGCATCATTACGTTGCACAGTACGGCTGGTTACGTCGGATTGTTTAAATTCGGTGCTGATATTGGCAAAGCCGTTGTCAGTAAATGGTAAACCGATATTGGCCGCGACCTGGCGCAAGTCGCCATCGCCTTCATAGTGGGAGCCATATTTGACTTCGACACTGCCGCCTTCCGCGTTGTCTTTTAAGCGGAAGTTGATCACACCGGCAATCGCATCCGAGCCGTATTGCGCCGCTGCACCATCACGTAGAATTTCGACTTGTTTCAACGCAATCGAAGGGATCACAGATAAATCAGGGCCTTGCGAACCATCTGCTAAACCACTACCCAAAAAGATAATCACCGCAGAGCGATGACGACGTTTACCATTGACCAGTACCAATGTGCTATCAGGTGGTAAGCCGCGTAAGTTGGCTGGACGCACTAAGGTTGCCGCATCATTGATGGGCTGAGAGTTCACGTTAAACGAGGGAACGGCGGCACTCATCAAGGTGAGCATATCGCTAGGGCCGTTTTTGGTGAATTCATCTGCGCCAATCACATCGACCGGTACGGTGGAATCACCGACAGATCGCGGTGCCCCACGACTACCGACTACGACAATTTTTTCAACATCTTGTTCTTTTTCTTCAGCGGCTTTGGTGGTGTCTGCCTGAGCCGCCATCGCACTAAAATTCGCCCCTGCCAAAAGCAACATGCTTCCCGTAAACGCCATGCGCATCTGACGTGTAAGCGGGTGCAACATTATATTTTTTTGTTTCATAGTGATGCCTTATTTACCTGACTGTTATCCCGGATTTTTGTGCTGGCTTACTTAATCAGCGTAAGCTCCCTATTGAACCTATGGCACAAATACCGATTTGTCCAATCTAAATGGCAAAAAAATGACCAAAAACAGCAAGATGGCATCAGTTTTACATTTCTTGATGTATGTTGTTTTTATTATCTCACCAGCAATAAATTGAATTTCACCGCCACCGGCTTGCTTTTTACCTCGCCGTTTTGTTCAATCATGGCGCTATAAAATGGTCGACTCATAAAAATAATGTCAGTATGCGATGACGACAGACCATCGTTTAATGTTTTTTCAAATCAACTATTTAAATCAACCAGTCAAATTAATAAGGGATGCCATGTCGACACTCATGATAGCGCCGTATATTGCGGTGGCTGCTTTCACCTTTAGCCAGGCCGCTTTTGCCACGCCTGTACAACACAATGACGCCGTCCGCCATAGCAATATTCCACTCGAGCGTTTATTTCAAAGCCCGGCGTTAAGTGGCGCCAGTATGAAAAGCTTGGCGTATTCGCCCGATGGCAAACGTGTCACTTACTTAAAGGGAAAAGCCAGTGATGCGAACCGGCTTGATTTGTGGCAATACGATATTGCCTCGGGGAAACATCAGTTATTACTCGATTCCGATACGCTGTTTGCGGGACCGGAAAACTTATCTGACGAGGAAAAAGCCCGCCGCGAGCGACTGCGGTTATTTGCCAGTGGCATCGTCAGCTACAGCTGGTCCAAAGATGGCAAAGCGATGATTTTCCCGCTGAATGGCGATCTGTATTATTTTGATGTGGTCCAGCATAAAACCCGTAAATTAACCGACACCGCAGAGTTTGAAACCGACGCGAAGATATCGCCAAAAGGTGGTTATGTGTCGTTTATACGTGAACAAGATATTTTTGTTATCGCGCTCGATTCTGGCAAAGAAACGCAGTTAACCCATGATGGGGAAGGGACCATCAAAAACGGCATGGCAGAGTTTGTCGCCCAAGAAGAAATGGATCGGATGACGGGGTATTGGTGGGCGCCGGATGATAGCGCCATCGCTTTTACCCAATTTGACGATAAAAATGTTGAGGAAGTGGTCCGTAACGAAATTTATGCCGATGGCATTAAGCTCTACAACCAGCGCTATCCGGCGGCAGGTAAAGCGAATGTGAGCATTAAGCTTGGTGTGGTGAATATCAAGAGCCCAACGCCACGCTTTGTCAGTACCAAGGATGATCCTGATAGTTATTTACCGCGTGTGCAGTGGGGCGCGGATGCCAGTGTGTTAACCTATCAATGGCAACGCCGTGACCAGCAGCGGCTTGAACTGCGTAAAGTTGCGTTAGATACCTTCACCAGTGCAACTTTAGTGACGGAGCAAAGCAACACCTGGATTAACCTGCACAATGATTTACATTTTTTGAAAAAGCAGCCGCAGTTTATTTGGGCATCTGAGCGTGATGGTTTTAAACATCTATATCTTTATGATTTAAATGGGAAATTGATCCGACAGCTGACCAAAGGTAACTGGATCGTGAATACGGTTCATGCCATTGATGAAGAAAAAGGCGTGGTGCTTTTTAGTGGTCGCAAAGATACGCCATTGGAAAACCATTTATATCAACTTGAGCTTGGCAGCGACAAGATCACGCGCTTGACTGAAGCTGGCTATTTTCATGATGTGGTAGTGGCAGAAAATGCATCTGGGTTTATCGATACCTTCTCCAATGTCAGTACGCCAAATAAAGTGGCGCTGCGTGATCGACAAGGCAAGCTGGTGACCCTGCTGGAAGCCAATACGGTCAATAGCACACACCCATTGCATGCGTTTAAAGATTCGTTGATTACGCCCCAGTTCGGTACCTTAACGGCGGATGATGGTCAGCAACTGCATTATCGAATGTTTGCGCCTAAAACGTTAAAACCAGGGCATAAATACCCAGCGATAGTCGCGGTCTACGGCGGACCACATGCGCAGCGAGTGGTCAACACGTGGAGTGGTCGCGATTTGTATTACCACTATTTAGCCAATCGCGGTTATGTGGTATTTCAGCTCGACAACCGTGGTTCAGCTAACCGCGGTGTTGCCTTTGAGGCCCCGATTTATAAAAAACTTGCCGACGTCGAAATTGCCGATCAAATCACAGGGGTTAAATATCTACGCAGTTTGCCATTTGTCGATGCGGATCGGATCGGCGTATTTGGCCACAGTTATGGTGGCTATATGGCCATTATGGCGATGTTTAAAGCCGGTGATTATTTTGCCGCCGGTGTATCAGGCGCACCTGTCACCGATTGGGCCTTGTATGATACCCATTATACCGAACGCTATTTAGGCCACCCTGCGCAAAATGCCAAGGGGTATAGCGACAGTGCCGTGTTTCCGTATGCCGATGGTTTAAAAGGCCCGCTGCTGATCTATCACGGCATGGCGGATGACAATGTGCTGTTTAGCCATAGCACGCAACTGTTTGCGTTGTTGCAGCAAAAAGGCAAAGTGTTTGATGTGATGACTTACCCAGGCAGTAAACATGCACTGTTTGGCGAAGAGGTGCAGATCCATTTACACCGTACCATCACCCAGTTTTTTGATCGCACTCTGCTGGCACCTCCGCGCTTACCGGCGCTGTAAGCTGGGCCTGTGGGCTCCGCCATAACAACCGTGTAGAAAGCTATTTTTAACGTCAAATGTAAACGCACTGCAGCAACCATAGCCAACATATGCTCCACATATGGCAGTGCGTTTTTTTATGCAGATGTTGTCCGTTCGCATTGAGTCGTCGATGTGGCTTCTTAGCTTCAGTTCGTGGCTGCCATCTGTTACACTAAGGCCCGCCTTTTTTCAGCTACAGAAGATGTGGATATGACTCTTGCAAGTAATGTTCTGGCGGTAAATGATGATCTTCCGATCCGCACCGATTTACCCGTTCACTCCGGTAAAGTTCGAAGCGTGTATTGGCTCACAGCGCAAGATAGTGCGCGTCTTATTCAGCAAAAAAACTACCCCGTTCCTGCCAACACACCGCTGGCCATCATGGTTATCAGCGATCGGATCTCCGCTTTTGACTGCATTTGGCATGGTGAAGATGGCCTCAATGGGGTCCCCGGTAAAGGCGCGGCATTAAATGCCATTTCCAATCATTGGTTTAATTTGTTTAAACGCCAAGGTTTAGCCGATAGTCATATCCTCGATATTCCACATCCTTTAGTGTGGATTGTGCAAAAAGCACAGCCAATTAAAATTGAGGCCATTGCACGGCAATATATCACCGGCTCGATGTGGCGCGCGTACAGCAAAGGTGAGCGTGAATTTTGCGGGTTGCGTTTGCCAGATGGCCTCGCGAACAATGAGAAACTCGCTGATATTTTGTTAACACCATCCACCAAAGGTATTTTAACCGGTTTGGCCGGTGTGCCAGAGGCGGATGATGTCAACATTGGCCGCGCCGATATCGAACGACATTATCAAGCCTTTGGTTTTAAACAACTCGCCGATATTGACCACTACGAAACCTTATTGAAACAAGGCTTTGCGGCTATCAGTGCAGCCTTGGCGTCGTTGGACCAGTTGTTTGTTGATACCAAATTTGAATTTGGTTATGTCAAAGACGCCACCGGGCAGGATAAGCTGATTTATATGGATGAAGTAGGGACGCCAGATAGCTCAAGGATCTGGGATGGGGCGGCCTATCGGCAGGGGCAAATCATCGAGCAATCGAAAGAAGGCTTCCGGCAATGGTTACTGACCAACTTTCCTGATCCAGATATTCTACTGAATAAAGATCGGATGCCAGAGCGGCAAGCATTAGCGCGCGACAATGCCCTGCCAACCGAGGTGATGATGGATATTTCACGCACTTATGTTGGCATCGCGGAAAAAATTACCGGCCAGCCGCTGCGTATTAGCCAAGATCCTAAGGCTGAAATTATTCAAGTATTGGCCGAACAGTATCAGTTGATTGATTAATATCCGTGCTTGCTGTTGCTGTGTAGCGCTTGTGCAGACGTTCGTTGCCAATCGCGGCTGCAGCAAGCGAGGCCGCAATCGCAACAATGCTAGCCATCGCATCGCTTATAAGATTGATTATCAGGCTTAGTCTCACGCAGGCTTATAAATCAAACCACCGTCATCGGTGGTTTGTTGTTTTATAGGCGGCACGTCATATTCAACGCTGCAGGGGTGTCACCTACGGGCATGGGATCTGATGGGCGTGATCGCTATCCGCGCAGGCTGAGGCAATCTCCATCACATTATCCCGTGTAATTTGGCAGATTTGCTGCAGCGCTTCTGCGGTAAAAAACGCCTGGTGACCGGTGATCAGCACATTCGGAAAGGTTAATAACCGCTGGAAAATTTCATCGGTGATCATTTCATTGGATAAATCTTGGAAAAACAAATCGGCTTCTTGTTCGTAGACATCCAGCGCCAGATAACCGATTTTTTTCTGTTTTAGACCCGCAATGACGGCTTTGGTATCGATAAGGGCGCCACGGCTCGTGTTGACTAACATCACGCCGGTTTTCATTTGTTGTATCGCTATGTCATTGATTAAATAGTGCGTTTGTGGCGTCAACGGGCAGTGCAGGCTGATGATATCGCTCTGTTGATACAACTCCTCCAGGCTTACATAGCGTAGTTGTAACGCAGGTGATAATGTATCAGCGGCGATTGGATGTGGATCATGCGCCAAAATGTGGCAACCGAAGCCTTGTAATATGCGTGCCGTCGCTAACCCGATGCGGCCTGTGCCAATCAACCCCACCGTTTTGCCATGCAGGTTAAAGCCCAAGAGGCCATTTAGGCTGAAGTTATCATCCCGCACGCGGTTATAGGCTTTGTGTAATCGGCGATTTAAGCAAAGGATGAGGCCAATGGTGTGTTCGGCCACAGCTTCGGGGGAATAGGCCGGCACGCGCAGCACGGGTAATGCTAACGATTTGGCATGCTTGGCATCGACATTGTTAAAACCGGTACAGCGCAGCACAATACCGCGGATGCCAAGCTGTTTCAGTTCGTCCAGAACCGAGGCCGATAAATCATCATTCACAAAACAACAGACGATATCCATGCCTGCAGCGAGGTGCACACTGTGGCTATTGAGGCGCTCAGTGAAATAATGCCATTGAATATGGCGGGTGTCCGTTATCGGCGCTTCCGTCGGCGCTAGTGTTGTGCTATCGATTGCTCTGAGTGCGGCAAAACCCACTTGGTCATACGTCTGTGCACTGAAGACGGCGACCTTGATGGACGCTGAAGCACTGGTCGTTGCAGGCGTCATGGTGGTCACTGTGGCTGTGATGGTCATTGGGATATCCTTATGGTCGTTTCATCAAGTTTTTCAAGGTGTAAGCAACGAACTCAGCTTCGAACTTAGCAACGAAGGTTGATGATGTCGGCTGAGCTATGCTTGAAATTTGTTTGCAACGTAACCGTAGCAGGCATTGTCACTGGCTGATCATTTTACAAGACGCCGATGGTAGCTGAGTAATGTGCCGATTTACTTGCTTTAGATCATCCCGCATTAAAAACGTTGGTTGCTGCTAGTGCCGGGTATATGAAAAGTGCTGTATAAAAAGTGTACAAAAAAGAGCCACCCAAGTTGCCCTTAAAAAAAGAGACTCAAGTGGCATCTGATTGATGGCGATGATTGGATAGCGTTAGAAGATCACAGCTATTTACTGCCGCTCGGGAGATTTCGCCAGCTCTTCGCTGATGGTTTGGGCCAAATGGCTCGGTTTTGTTCGCGGTGCGTAGCGTTTCACGACCACGCCATCTTTATTGACTAAAAACTTGGTGAAGTTCCATTTTATGGCACGTGTTTTTAGTAAGCCCCGGGCTTGGTCTTTAAGATGTTCAAACAAAGGGGCTGCATCTGGGCCGTTGACATTTATTTTGCGCAGGACAGGAAAGCTTACGCCGTAATTTAATTGGCAAAACTGTTGGATGCTTTGATCATCACCGGGTTCTTGTGCGCCAAATTGATTACAGGGGAAGGCAAGAATTTCAAAGCCTTCATTGCGATAACGTTGATACAACGCCTCCAGTTCTTGATATTGGCCGGTAAAACCACACTGGCTGGCGGTATTGACAATTAACAGCACTTTGCCACGGTAATCGGCAAGATTAAGCGATTGACCATCCGCTTTGGTGACAGAAAAATGATGCACATTTGGCATAAAAGGCCTCTGCTCAATTTGTTGTGTTTATCAAGAAGCTCCTGATGAACATAGTGATTCTTAAATTTCTAACAGTAAACCGCCGAGGTTAAACACTAGAACAATAATGCACTTGGCCTCGCGTTTACGATGCAAATAGGGTTGTCATTCTAGTGATATGACCTATCCGCGGAATATGCAGAACAGGCGGGCAAGCGACGATTCGGCATCCCAGCGACCACGTCGTTTGACCTAAACCTAGAAAATAAACGATTCGACAACCATTTGGGTTCATCGCGCATTGTGGCGGCGACATACCTATCCATCATGAAATGCTACTTATACTTTAAAAAGGTATAAATAGGATCAGTAAAACGTTGACCAACCAGCGTTTTTCGGCAGAATCTAATGTTAGCATCGACCAGCGATTATGATGACAAATTAAGGCAATTTTATGACAGCAGAGCAATCTTTACCGACAGTGGCGTTTATTGGCTTGGGCGTAATGGGCTACCCCATGGCGGGGCATTTGCAACAAGCCGGCTATCAGGTTCAAGTGTATAACCGGACGCATGCGAAAGCTGTCGCATGGCAGCAGCAGTATGGTGGCTGTGTTTGTGCCACACCGGCACAAGCTGCGCAGGGGGCATCAGTGGTGTTGCTATGTGTCGGCAATGATAATGATGTGCGCTCCGTGGTCTATGGTGAGCACGGCGTATTATCGACGCTGGAGGCTGGCGCTGTGCTGGTCGACCATACCACGGCGTCAGCAGATTTAGCGCGTGAATTGGCTATTGCATGCCACAGCAAGCATGTAGGTTTTATTGATGCCCCTGTGTCTGGTGGGCAAAGCGGTGCACAGCAGGGCAGCTTAACCATTATGTGCGGGGGCTATGGTCCCATCTTTGCGCAAGTGTTACCTGTGTTATCGGTGTATGCTAAACAAGTGCAGTTACTGGGCGATGTTGGTAGTGGCCAATTGGCAAAAATGGTCAATCAGATCTGTATCGCAGGCGTGGTGCAGGGGCTGGCCGAAGCCATGCATTTTGCGCAAAAAGCTGGTTTAGACGGCCACGCCGTGCTTGATGTGATCAGTAAAGGCGCTGCACAGTCGTGGCAGATGGAAAATCGGGGGCACACCATGCTCGATGGTAAATTTGATTTTGGTTTTGCAGTGGATTGGATGCGAAAAGACTTGGCGATCACCTTACAAGAAGCGCGACGCAATGGTGCCCAGTTGCCTGTGACGGCGCTGGTTGATCAGTTTTATGCCGAGGTGCAAGCAGCAGGCGGGCAGCGGTTAGATACTTCCAGTTTGATCACCCGACTTAAATAACCAGCTACGTGATGTGTCGAAGGGAACCTATGCTGTGCAACCAACGGTTGGCGTCTGATATAGGCTAACAAGAGACCATAAATATTCAGTGTAAGTGGCTGTTATTTATCACGATATACGGCCACGTCCATGAACATTATCACCAGTTATGCCTATACGCCGGCTAATACGATGCAGTATTCACAATGTGGCCACAATGTGGCTTAGTTGGGTGGCTTAGTTGGGTGGCTTAGTTGGGTTGCTGGGTTGGGTGGCTGAGTTGGGCATCATGCGTTTGTGAATGTCGGCTATGAACTCTACATGAAAAAGCGAGCCAGATTTTATATCGGCTCGCTTTTTGGTTGGGATCGATGAGTTCGACCCTTGGCAGATATTTGCTTAGGTGTTTGCTTACTGGGCAAACTGCATTTCAGGCACGTGCGCGGGTACGATTAAAGTACCGGCGGTTTTTTGTTGGATCTCTTCCACACTGACACCTGGTGCTCGTTCGATTAAATGAAAGGCGCCATCTTTGACTTCTAACACGGCTAAGTCAGTGACGATCTTTTTCACACAGCCAACACCTGTCAGCGGTAAGGTACAGATGGGTAATAACTTCGAGCTGCCATATTTGTCGGCATGGGTCATGGTCACAATAATGTTTTGCGCACCCGCCACCAAGTCCATCGCACCGCCCATGCCCTTAACGAGTTTGCCAGGGATCATCCAGCTAGCAATATTCCCCTGCTGATCGACTTCAAAGGCACCTAACACCGTTAAATCAACATGACCACCGCGGATCATGGCAAAACTTTCTGCCGAGCTAAAAATCGCTGCGCCTTTAATGGCGGTGACGGTTTCTTTACCGGCATTGATCATATCGGCGTCCAGCTCGGCTTCGGTTGGGTAGGGGCCCATCCCCAACAAACCGTTTTCCGATTGCAGCATCACTTCGATACCGGCAGGCACATAGTTAGCCACCAAGGTTGGGATCCCAATGCCTAAGTTGACATAAAATCCATCTTGCAGTTCTTGCGCCACGCGCATAGCGACTTGTTCACGTGATAAAGCCATGATTGCTCCTTAACCTTGTCGCACCATACGACGTTCGATACGTTTTTCAAAGTTGCCTTTGATCACGCGCTGCACATAAATGCCTGGCGTATGGATCTCGGTGGGGGATAATTCGCCCGGTTCTACAATTTCCTCGACCTCGGCCACGGTAATTTTACCGGCGGTGGCAACCATGGGATTGAAGTTCATCGCGGTATGTCGGAACACTAAGTTGCCGTACCGGTCTGCTTTCCACGCCCGAACGATAGCAAAGTCACCGGTAATTGCTGGCTCAAGCACATAGTGACGGCCATTAATTTCGCGGGTTTCTTTACCTTCTGCCACTGGGGTGCCGTAGCCGGTGGCCGTGAAAAAGGCTGGAATTCCAGCGCCACCGGCGCGAATTTTCTCCGCCAATGTCCCTTGTGGTGTTAGCTCAACTTCCAGTTCACCGCTTAACAGTTGCTGTTCAAACAGTGCGTTTTCACCTACGTAGGAGGCGATCATTTTTTTAATTTGCCGATCTTCCAGTAACACGCCAAGCCCGAAACCATCGACACCACAGTTATTGGACACGACCGTGAGATCACGCGTGCCTTTGCGTTTTATTTCGGCGATTAACCCTTCTGGAATGCCACACAGGCCAAAACCGCCGGCGATCACGGTCATCCCATCGGTCAGCCCGGCCAAAGCCTCGGCGTAGGTACCTACTACCTTATTAAACCCTGCCATCTGAAGTCCTCTTCATTGGTTTTTATGTATGAGCCACATCATGCGTGGGCGCTGATGTAGTTATGGATCCTAGCTTGGTGTCAGCATGAACTAAGGCATGGGCTGACCCCAGCAATGCTCTGCAGACATCGCAAAACATGGCGGCGCGTAAAAAATTCTGGTTTAGGATGCGCATTTTGCCTGCAGTGCCAGTGATACTTTGGATGCCGGCGCTTTGCCAAGTGCTTGGCAAATAGCCCAACCGGCAGCGGCCACCGCATTTAACGAAACACCATGCGATATGCCAAGCCCATCCAACAGATAAAGCACATCTTCGGTGGCAACATTGCCTGACGCGCCGGCAGCATAAGGACAGCCACCCAAACCGGCCACGGCACTGTCGATCACAGTAATACCACGGCTTAGCGCGGCGTAAATATTTGTTAACGCTTGACCATAGGTATCATGAAAATGCACTGCCAGCTGTGCGGCAGGGACCACCGCCATGACCGCATCAAGCATGGCCAATACCCGTGCTGGCGTACCGACGCCAATAGTATCGCCCAGTGAAATTTCATAGCAGCCCATCGCAAGCAGCTGCTGGCTTACCCGCGCAACCTCGGCTGGGCTCACATCGCCTTGATAAGGGCAACCGACGACGCAAGAGACATAACCGCGAACCTTGATCCCATCTGCTTTAGCGGCAGCAATCACAGGTGCAAAGCGCGCTAAACTTTCGGCAATACTGCAGTTGATATTCTTTTGGCTAAAGGCTTCAGAGGCCGCAGCAAAGATCGCCACTTCTGTCGCACCGGCGGCGATAGCCGCTTGATAACCTTGCAGATTTGGCGTCAGGGCGCTGTAACTGATATGTGCGTGGCGATCAATGGCTTGAAACACTGCCGCCGAGTCGGCCATTTGCGGCACCCATTTGGGGCTGACAAATGCGCCGGTTTCGATGGTGGTTAAACCGCTTTGGCTCAGTGCATTGACCAAGGCGATTTTTGCGGCCAATGGCACGGCTTGTTCATTCTGTAAACCATCGCGCGGCCCGACTTCGACCATGCGAACCGCACGCGGAAATGTAGTTGTAGATGTCATATTGTCTCCATGGTCTTGCGGTCAATGTCGCGAGGGCGATAATGCGTTTTAGCTTATGGTGAACACCTGTACGGTACAAGCTTCCGGGACCAGTGTCCTGAAGCATTGTCCTGAAGCATTGCCCAGAAGCATTGCCCAGAAGCATTGTACCGATGTATTTTGTTGCTACCGCTGTTCGGTTGTCACAGCTGCGCCAGTCTGCCATCTTAGTCTGCCATTTTAGTCTGCCATCCTGCGCCGAGTCGACAAGGATGGCAGCCTCGGCAACCAAGTTGCTGTTAGGCGTCTGAACTGGCCGTAAAGTCCACCAGCGCAGCGCCATCCTTCACCAAATCGCCCGCCGCATAAAACACCGCATTCACCACACCTGCCCGTGGTGCTTTGATGGCGTATTCCATTTTCATGGCTTCCATCACCAACAGCGTTTGTCCCGCCTCGACGGTTTGGCCGGCATCCACCAATACCGCGACCACAGTGCCGTTCATTGGCGCCGTTAAGCCGCCGGCCTGATCATCATCCAGCGCTACATCCACCGTGGTTTTGTAGTCAAAATCAAAGCGAAGATGCTTGATAAACACCGAGACGGTGTCTGCAAATTGGCTGATCCGAGCCTTGCTTTGATGGCCATTGATGGTGGCATGCAGCTCATCGTGCAGCAATCTAGCATGCGCATTGACCTGAATGTCGCCAACACTTAGATGAAAACCTTGGCCAGCATCGCCCATAGAACGATTGGGTTGGCTGATGGTGACAGTGGCAGGGTGCTCGTCACGGCTGAGGTTAAACACCACCTGCGCTTGTTCATTTACACGCCAGCCAATGGCGGACTGCCAAGGGGATTGCACCTGCTGCTGCGGCTGCTGTTTTAGCAGCAAATACAAGGCCGCCAACATCAACGCTTGCGTCGGTTCTTGTTGCTCAGGCGCAAACAAGTCCGCGTGATGATGTTCGATAAAGTGGGTGTCCAGATCCGCGGCAGCAAACGCGGGATGTTCGACCAAGCGCGTTAAGAAATTCAGGTTGGTTTTGACACCTGCGATGCGATAGTCATCCAAAGCGCGACGCATTCTGGCAATGGCACGGTCACGGCTTTCATCCCAGACGATCAACTTGGCAATCATCGGATCATAAAAGGGCGAGACCGCATCGTTTTCAGTGACGCCCGTATCCACCCGCACAAAACGGCTGGCGTCGGGTTGGCGCAAATAGGTCAGGGTACCTGTGGCCGGTAAAAAGTTATTGTCAGGATCTTCGGCATAAATCCGAACTTCAATGGCATGGCCATCCAATGGGATCTGCGCTTGTGTCAGCGGCAATGGCTGCTGATTGGCAACCAACAGTTGCCATTTTACCAAGTCTTGGCCGGTAATCATTTCTGTCACTGGATGCTCAACTTGCAGCCGAGTGTTCATTTCCATGAAGTAAAAGCTACCGTCTTCATCAAATAGGAATTCAACGGTACCGGCACCGGCATAGCCGATTGCTTTGGCCGCTTGCACAGCGGCTTCACCCATGGCTTTGCGCTGGGCTGGGGTAAAATTCGGTGCCGGTGCCTCTTCGATAACTTTTTGGTGACGGCGCTGGATAGAGCAATCGCGTTCGTGTAAATACACCGCATTGCCATGATGATCGGCGAACACTTGAATTTCGACATGGCGCGGTTTGGTTAAATAGCGCTCCATCAGGATCTTGTCATTACCAAAACCGTTTAAGGCTTCACGTTTGGCGCTGTGCAACTGCTCGAGAAATTCGCTTTGCTGCCAGACCACCTTCATGCCTTTACCACCACCACCATAGGCAGCTTTTAGCAGCAATGGGTAGCCAATGCGATGGGCCTCGTCGGCTAAAAACTGCTCATCTTGGTTGTCGCCATGGTAGCCCGGCACCAGAGGAACATGGGCGTCTTGCATGATGGATTTGGCCGCACTTTTGGAACCCATCGCGGCAATCGCCGCCACTGGCGGGCCGATAAATACCACACCTGCTTCAGCACAGGCTTGGGCAAAGTCTTCGTTTTCGGATAAAAAACCATAGCCAGGATGTATGGCTTGCGCGCCGGACTGCTTGGCGATGGCGAGAATTTTATCGCCGCGCAAATAGGATTCCTTGCTCGGTGCTGGGCCAAGTAAATAGGCCTCATCCGCCATTTGCACGTGACGTGCATTGGCATCCGCTTCCGAATACACGGCGACACAGCGGATCCCCATAGCGTGGGCCGTTTTTATAACGCGACACGCGATTTCACCGCGGTTGGCGATCAGAATTTTGCTAAACATAGTGCGATTATCCTTTACGAATCCGATGTCGGCAGCGTCGATGGCAATTGCCACGCTGGTGTGCGTTTTTCCAAAAAGGCGCTCAAGCCTTCTTGCCCCTCCGCAGAAACCCGAATGCTGGCGATTTGCCGACTGGTTTCGGCGATCAAGCGCTCGTCCAGAGGCTGATCGGCCACATGCGCGATTAAGGCTTTGGCCGCTTTGACCGCGGCAGGGCTGTTGAGCAGTAAGGTTTGTACCAGTTGTCCCAGCACATCGTCGCCTGTGGCCTGAGTATTGGCTAACGCACGGCTCATCTCATCGTCACTGAGCAGATGGCTAATGAGCCCCAAACGTAGCGCTTCCGCGGCAAAAAAACGCTCTGCTGTAGTGAAATAGCGTCGACTGGCGCGCTCCCCGATGGCTCGGATCACATAAGGGCTAATCACGGCAGGGATCAAACCGATTTTTACTTCGCTTAAGCAAAAACTGGTGTTTGCGCCGGCCAGCGCCATATCACAGCACGCCACCAGACCGACAGCTCCACCAAAGGCGGCACCTTGCACCAGGGCAATGGTGGGGGCCGGGAAGTGATTAAGCTGCTGCATCAACAACGCCAGTTGCCCAGCATCGTCCAAGTTTTCTTGATAATTTTTTTGCGCCATGGCGCGCATCCAGCCTAAATCAGCACCAGCACTGAAGTTTTTGCCGAGGCCACGCAGCAGTAATAGCCGCACGTTTGGTTGTTGTGCGAGCGTGGCTAAGGCGTGGTTCAGCTCGGCAATCATCCGATCGTCAAAGGCGTTGTGCACCTCAGGCCGCGCCAGTTGCAAGGTGGCAACACCGCGGCTGTCGAGTTGGCATTGAATAAATTGATAGTCCATGACCCCTCCTACATGCGGAACACGCCAAAGCGTGTCTCTTCAATCGGCGCATTGAGGGCCGCCGCTAGCGCCAAGCCAACCACCATTCGGGTTTGTGCGGGGTCTATGACACCATCATCCCATAGGCGTGCTGACGCATAATAGGGGTGGCCTTGCTGTTCGTACTGGGCAATGATCGGCTGTTTTAATGCCTGTTCCGCCTCGGCGGTTAAGGTCTGACCTTTGCGTGCCAAACCATCTTTGGTCACTTGTGCCATCACCCCAGCGGCTTGTTCGCCACCCATGACGGAGATCCGCGCATTTGGCCACATCCACATCATGGTGGGATCATAAGCGCGGCCACACATACCGTAATTGCCAGCACCGTAGGAGCCGCCAATCAACACGGTAAACTTTGGCACTTTGGCGCAGGATACGGCTGTAACCATTTTAGCGCCATGTTTGGCAATGCCTTCAGCTTCGTATTTTTGTCCGACCATAAAGCCGGTGATGTTTTGCAAAAACAGCAACGGAATTTTGCGCTGGCAGCAGAGTTCAATAAAATGCGCGCCTTTTTGTGCCGATTCAGAAAATAAAATGCCGTTATTAGCAACGATACCAATCGGATTACCAAAAATGCGGGCAAAACCACACACCAAGGTTGGGCCATAGAGCTGTTTAAATTCATCAAAATCAGAACCATCAACGATGCGCGCAATAACTTCACGCACATCAAATGGTTTTTTCAAGTCGGTTCCTACCACACCATAAATTTCTTGCGCATCGTACAGCGGCTCAACACTGGGTTTGACATCCAGCGCGGTCGCGGCCGGGCGATTGAGGCGGCTCACCGCATTGCGTGCCAGTTGTAGCGCGTGTTCGTCATTGATGGCGTAGTGATCGGCCACACCGGAGATCCGACAATGCACATCGGCACCGCCCAGATCTTCCGCGGAGACTTCTTCACCGGTAGCCGCTTTGACCAGCGGTGGGCCGGCCAAGAAAATCGTGCCTTGCTCTTTCACAATGATGGATTCGTCCGCCATCGCGGGGACATAAGCACCACCGGCCGTACAAAGACCCATCACCACGGCAATCTGTGGGATCCCTTTCGCCGACATATTGGCTTGGTTAAAGAAAATGCGGCCAAAATGCAACTTATCGGGGAACACATCGTCTTGGCGCGGTAAGTTGGCACCGCCGGAGTCGACCAAATAAATGCACGGCAGATGGCAGCGCTCGGCAATTTCTTGCGCGCGTAAATGCTTTTTCACCGTCAGCGGGTAGTAGGTTCCGCCCTTGACGGTGGCATCGTTGGCCACAATCATACATTCGATGCCATTGACGCGGCCAATACCCGCCACGACACCGGCGGCGGGCACATGGTCGTCGTAACATTCAAATGCGGCAAATTGGCCGATTTCTAAAAAAGGTGAGCCGACATCGAGTAATTTTTGAATACGATCGCGGACAAACAACTTACCGCGGGAGGTATGGCGGGCGATCAGTGCTTCGCCACCGCCGAGCTTAATATGCTGGACGTGCTGGTTGAGCTCTGCCACCAGCGCCTGCATCGCAGCGGCATTTTGGCTAAATTCAGCACTACGGGTGTTGATTTTACTAACAATTTTAGTCACGTGGCTCACCTCTCGAAGTGGGGCTAGGGCTGGGCGCTGACCTGGTCGATGCTGCGTTGGTTCACCGTTGACACTGCGCTGATATCTGATGGCGCTTTGTCGGATAGGACTATTATATGGTGGCGCTGTTCCACAACAGAGCTTTGATGACATCGCGCCTAGCGACAATACTGGTCGCATCTTTGGCCACAACACTGGCAACTAGTTTGGCAACAGTGCCACGCCAATGTTGTGTGCTGCGCGATGACATTTGGGTACGCATCATGTTTTGGTGATCAGCTCACTACACCATTTATTAATCCGGTAATTTAATCCGGTGATTTCGTCCGGTAATTTCGTCCGGTTTAGCCCGGTCATGAAGGGCTAAACCGTACTTTAAGGCAGTTCGAGCAGGCTGTAGCCGCAGATTAGTTCGATTCGTTAAACAGTTCGCGGCCAATCAGCATCCGGCGGATCTCCGATGTACCGGCACCGATTTCGTACAATTTGGCGTCACGCAATAGACGGCCTGTAGGGTACTCGTTGATGTAACCGTTACCGCCGAGCAATTGGATGGCATCCAGCGCCATTTTGGTCGCCAGTTCCGCGCTGTATAAAATAACGGCGGCGGCGTCTTTGCGGGTGGTTTCTTTGCGATCACAGGCTTTGGCGACTGTGTAGACGTACGCCTTAGCGGCGTTCATTTGGGTATACATGTCGGCCAATTTGCCCTGAACCAGTTGGAATTCACCAATGGCTTGGCCAAATTGTTTACGGTCATGAATATAAGGCACCACCACATCCATACAGGCTTGCATAATGCCAAGCGGGCCACCGGCTAAGACCAGACGTTCGTAATCCAAGCCAGACATCAAGACTTTGACACCAGATCCCACAGAGCCCAGCACGTTTTCTTCTGGCACTTCACAGTCTTCAAACACCAGCTCACAGGTATTTGAACCGCGCATACCTAATTTATCGAGTTTTTGCGCTTGGCTAAATCCTTTAAAACCACGTTCGACGATAAAGGCGGTGATGCCTTTGCTGCCGGCGTTCACGTCGGTTTTGGCGTAGATCACATAGGTATGGGCATCTGGACCATTGGTGATCCACATCTTATTGCCATTTAGAATGTAGCGGTCGCCTTTTTTCTCCGCGCGCAGTTTCATCGATACCACATCCGAACCGGCATTAGGCTCCGACATCGCCAAGGCACCGATATGCTCGCCAGAGCACAGTTTAGGCAGATATTTTAACTTTTGTGCTTCGCTGCCATTACGGAAGATTTGGTTAACGCAAAGGTTAGAATGCGCACCATAGGACAGGGCCACCGACGCGGAAGCGCGGCTAATTTCTTCCATGGCGACAACGTGCTCAAGGTAACCCAAGTTTGAGCCACCATATTTTTCATCCACCGTGATCCCAAGCAAACCAAGATCACCAAATTTGCGCCATAAGTCGTTCGGAAAGGCATTATCGTGGTCAATTTGTGCTGCCCGTGGTGCGATTTCTTCGCGGGCAAAGTTATTCACTTGCTCGCGGATCATGTCGACGGTTTCACCCAAATCAAAATTCAGCGTCTTATAGCTACTAATCATGACAAATCCCCGTTTGCGTTGTCGTTAAATGTTATTGATCTGTTGGCAGTTTTTGCTCATGGCGTGCTTCATTTAGCGTTTCGCGGCAGCGTTTTTCAACCGTGACCAGCTCCATCAACACCACTTTGATATCGTCCATTTGCTGGTGCAGTTCAGCTTTTTTATGCTCGATTAAGCGCAGCATGGTGGTGAGCTGGGTGACGCTTGATTTATCAGCGTCATACAATTCAAACAACTGGCCCGTTTCAGCCAGGCTAAAACCTAAGCGTTTGCCACGTAAAATGAGTTTGAGCCGCACCCGATCACGTTTACTGTAAATGCGTGTTTGGCCTTGTCGGAGTGGGGTAATGAGCCCTTGATCTTCGTAAAAGCGAATACTGCGTGTGGTGATATCAAATTCCTTCGCCAGCTCACTAATACTGTATGTCTTGTCTTCTTTTTCTGTCATAACCGCCACCCTTCAAACTGGCGCTCAATATAAGTGAAGTTTACGTAAAGGTAAAGCTGTGCGGATTTTCTTACGCTGTTCCGACCAGTTGCTGATGGGTTGACGTTGGCGTAAACGTAAATTTGGTGTAGGCTCTTGCTGCATAAACATCAGAGCGCGTTGGATGTCTGTATGGCCATGCCCTGTCAATGATGTAAACGCTGTGAGCCAGTAACTGCTGGCGTAGGTCGCAACCTTCTGAATAGCCCAAATACGGTAAAAAACACGGCAAAAAATACGGCAAAAAACTATAGCAATATGTGTGACCTCGCGCGGTCACATCCACATAGCAAGATGGAAAGAGGAATATCAAATGGCAGTTTTAGATCCAGTAGTTATTGTCGCGGCCCAGCGTACCGCCATGGGCGGATTTATGGGCGGTCTCACCGAGGTCAGCAGTACAGATTTAGGTGCAGTTGCGATTAAAGCTGCCGTTGCTAAAGCTGGCGTCGCACCAGAGCAAATTGATGAGGTGTTGATGGGCTGTGTGTTGCCGGCAGGTTTAGGGCAAGCGCCGGCACGCCAAGCGACGTTAAAAGCGGGTCTGCCGTTATCCGCAGCGGCTCTGACTGTCAATAAAGTCTGTGGCTCTGGCTTAAAAACGGTGATGATGGCCTCTGATTTATTACTCGCAGGTAGCGCCAATGTGGTGGTCGCTGGTGGTATGGAATCGATGAGCAATGCGCCGTATTTATTGCCCAAAGCCCGCGCCGGTATGCGGATGGGCCATGGTGAAGTTAAAGACCATATGATGCTCGATGGTTTAGAAAATGCTTACGATGGTAAAGCCATGGGCTGTTTTGCCCAGGACACAGCCAATAGCGAAGGTTTTACACGGGAAGACATGGATGCATTTGCTGTGCAATCCTTAACGCGTGCGCAGCATGCCATCGCGAGTGGGGCATTTGCCGATGAAATCGCACCTGTGGTGATCCAAAGCCGTAAAGGTGAGGTGGTGTTTCAAGTGGATGAGCAACCTGGCAATGCCAAGGTCGATAAAATCCCCACACTGCGGCCTGCATTTGCCAAAGATGGCACTATTACGGCGGCAAATTCCAGCTCGATTTCCGACGGTGCCGCGGCGCTGGTGTTAACACGTCAATCCTATGCCAAAGCGAATAATTTGCCCATTTTGGCAACCATCGTTGGCCACTGTTCGCACGCGCAAGCTCCTGCTGAATTTACCGTCGCTCCCGTTGGTGCCATGACCAAATTACTGTCACGCCTGAACTGGCAAACCAGCGATGTCGATTTATGGGAAATCAACGAAGCCTTTGCCATGGTGACCATGCTGGCTATTAAAAATATGCAACTTGACCCAGCTAAAGTGAACGTCAATGGCGGTGCTTGTGCACTGGGTCACCCGATTGGTGCGTCAGGTGCGCGTATTCTCGTAACCTTGCTACATGCCCTCAAAGCACGCGGCCTTCACCGTGGTGTAGCCTCACTGTGTATCGGCGGTGGTGAAGCGGTGGCATTGGCGGTTGAGATCAATGCATAACGGTGACCGCATTAGCAT
>Ga0209812_10000153_pt1 | contig 62837 bp, 62 predicted proteins | sample JI71714BDNA_FD_187502 | JGI IMG/M metagenome (GOLD analysis project Ga0209812, IMG submission 187502) | Wastewater effluent complex algal communities from Wisconsin, to seasonally profile nutrient transformation and Carbon sequestration -... | ecosystem: Engineered > WWTP > Effluent > Algae...
GGCAACAAGCGCATTAATTTAAACGACCATCAGGCACAAACACATACCCAAGCCCCCATACCGTTTGAATATACCTAGGATTGGTGGCGTCATCCTCTAACATGCGGCGTAAACGCGAAACCTGAACATCAATACTGCGCTCCATCGCTGAATAATCTCGGCCACGTGCCTGGTTCATTAATTTATCACGCGATAACGGCTCTCTTGGATGGCTAACTAACACCTTTAATACAGCATATTCACCGCTGGTCAATGGCAAAGCTTGTTCACCCTTATACATTTCTCGGGTCGCTAAGTTAAAGCGAAAAGGACCAAACGCCACAATACTCTCTTCCTGACTGGGCGCGCCTGGTGCTTCTTTTATTTTACGTCGTAACACTGCGCGAATGCGTGCCAGTAACTCTCTTGGATTAAAAGGTTTGGGTAGATAATCATCTGCGCCCATTTCTAAGCCGATAATACGATCCACTTCATCGCCTTTAGCGGTGAGCATAATGATCGGTATATCGTTTTCTTGTTGACGTAACTTACGGCAAATAGATAACCCATCTTCACCTGGTAACATCAGGTCGAGCACCAACAAATGAAAATGCTCTCGCTCCATCAAACGTTGCATTTGCTCAAAGTTAGCCACACTGCGCACTTGGTAACCCTGCTCGACCAGATACCTTTCTAGCAAAGCGCGTAAACGTAAATCATCGTCTACCACGAGAACTTTTGTTGTTTCGGTGACCATATCGTTATCCTTGTGCAGGTTTTAAGGTCACTATAAACGAAAATTATCGCTTTGCATTCATTCGGCTAGACAAAGAATGTTACAAAGTTTTTCAGTGGTTTGACGCTTCTGTTTTAGGTATTTTTTTTACTGGCGGATTAACCCAATAAATCCGTGGTGCATGGCTGGCCCGCCGCGATGCTCTTTCAACATTTTTAACATATTCCTGATCAACTTTGATCTGCTCTGGTACAGATCCTGCGCTACTGCATCCCGCTAAACTGATGACACCAAATAGCACAACACTGACCGCAATTTTTTTCATCATATTACACCTTTATCCGAAACCACCCACATACTGTAGCTGCTGTTGATTTTTTCACCAAATATCTTGCGACGTCGATCTTGGTGTTTAACCTCTTCGATTGGCTAAAAAGCTTTACGTTTACAGCACACTTAGCTGATAATCATTTGTCAATTAACTAAGACGCTATTACGCGCTCTGCCTCTTTTCACATTAAGCGAACGCATATCGTGAGCAAACCTGTCAGTAAAACGCTCTTGATCACCCGCAAGGGCTATCAAAACTTGAAAAGTGAACATGATGAACTTTGGTTCAAAAAAAGACCCGAAGTGACCAAGATCGTCACCTGGGCCGCCAGCCTGGGCGATCGCTCTGAGAATGCCGATTATCAATACAACAAACGGTTGCTAAGACAAATTGATAGCCGTTTACGCTTTTTACGCAAGCGCTTGGAAAACTTAACCATTGTTGACTATTCCCCTCAACAGGCTGGCCGAGTATTTTTTGGGGCATGGGTAAAAATAGAAGATGATGATGGCAATACCTTAAGCTTTCGTATCGTGGGACCGGATGAAATTTATGGCCGCAATGACTATATCTCTATTGATTCACCGATGGCTCGCGCGCTGTTAAAAAAGCGCGTTGACGATATGGCCACGGTGCAAACACCAACAGGAAGTAAAGACTGGTATATTCTGGACATTCGTTATCCAGATGCCGACAGTTAGCAGGAAAAAATATGTCTATAATTGTTAAGCAAATCGCTGCAGAAATTGCGGCCCGCCCCGAACAGGTAGCAGCCGCTATCGCCTTATTAGATGAAGGGGCCACAGTACCTTTTATTGCCCGCTACCGCAAAGAAGTGACCGGCGCGTTAGATGATACCCAACTACGTACCTTAGATCAGCGTTTAAGTTATCTGCGCGAATTAGAGGACAGACGCCAAGTCATTTTAAAAACCATCGCAGAACAAGGCAAACTGACGCCAGAGTTAGAGCAGGCGATTTTAAATGTAGATAACAAAACAGGGTTGGAAGATTTATACCTCCCCTACAAAACGAAAAGGCGTACTAAAGGGCAATTAGCCATTGAAGCGGGCATACAACCTTTAGCACAAGCCTTATTAACCAATCCATTACTGCACCCAGAGCAAGCCGCGCTGGAGTATGTGAATAATGACGCTGGCTATACCGATGTAAAAACGGTCTTAGAGGGTGCTAAGTATATTTTAATGGAGCAGTTCGCCGAGGATGCGACCTTACTGGCGCGCTTACGGCAATATCTAAGCCAACATGCGCAACTGCAAAGCACCGTAGCCGCGGGTAAAGAGGTAGAAGGCGCCAAGTTTAGCGACTATTTCTCACACAGCGAATTACTGAAAAATGTGCCCTCACATCGTGCCCTAGCGATGTTCCGCGGCCGCAACGAAGGCATATTACAGCTACAATTAGTGCCAGATGCCAGCGCTGAACAACCGCATGCCATTTGTGAGCAGATGGTGGCAGAGCATTTTGCTATTCGGCAACTAGACCGACCGGCTGATGCATTTTTGCGTACTGTGGTGCAATGGACCTGGAAAGTAAAATTACAGCTTAGCTTAGAAAACGATTTACTGAATGAATTACGCGAGCGCGCTGATTTAGAAGCAATTAATGTCTTTGCGCGTAATTTAAAAGATCTATTGATGTCCGCTCCGGCAGGCATGCGCCCCACGCTGGCTCTGGATCCGGGCTTACGCACTGGGGTAAAAGTCACGGCGCTGGACGAAACCGGTAAGTTACTTAACTACACCACGATTTATCCACACCAGCCGCAAAATCAGTGGGACAGAGCACTACACATTTTAATTGCACTGTGCAAAGAATACCAAATTGAACTCATAGCTGTGGGTAATGGCACCGCATCTCGCGAAACCGATAAGCTAGCAGGCGAAGTGCTAAAAGCCCTACCGCAACAACGGCTTAGTAAAATTATGGTGTCAGAAGCAGGGGCGTCGGTGTACTCGGCATCGGAACTGGCCGCACTGGAATTCCCAGAGCTAGATGTGTCGCTGCGCGGCGCGGTGTCTATTGGCCGTCGCTTACAAGATCCGTTAGCTGAGCTGGTAAAAATAGAACCCAAAGCAATTGGGGTTGGCCAATATCAGCATGATGTCAATCAAAGCTTGTTAACCAAGTCGCTGGATGCGGTGGTAGAAGACTGTGTTAACGCAGTTGGGGTTGATCTGAATACCGCCTCTGCTGCATTGTTAGCACGAGTAGCCGGCTTGAACAAAACATTGGCACAAAATATTGTGCAGTATCGTGATGAACATGGTCGTTTTACTGAACGTAAACAATTACTGAAAGTGCCGCGCTTAGGGCCTAAAGCCTATGAACAAGCCGCGGGGTTTTTACGGATTAATGATGGCAAAAATCCGCTGGACGCTTCCGGCGTGCACCCGGAAGCCTACCCACTGGTAGAAAAAATTCTGGCTGCGCATCAAAAAAGCGTGGAGCAAATTATTGGCAACAGCAGCTTTTTGCACAACGTTGATCCGGCTAAATTTGTCGATGAGCACTTTGGTTTATTAACCATTAGCGATATCTTAAAAGAGCTGGATAAACCCGGGCGGGATCCGCGACCAGAGTTTAAGATGGCGACCTTTAAAGACGGTATCGAAAAACTGTCTGATCTAGAGCCTGGCATGCTACTAGAAGGCGTGGTAACCAATGTGACAAACTTCGGTGCCTTTGTGGATATTGGCGTGCATCAGGATGGTTTGGTGCATATCTCATCACTCGCCGATAAATTTGTCAGTGATCCACATCAGGTGGTTAAAGCGGGTGACATTGTCAAGGTGAAGGTATTGGAAGTGGACCAAGCACGTAAACGTATTGCTCTGACCATGCGTTTAGACGAGCAGGCTAGCCCACGCAGCGAACATACTGATCGCAACGCACCGGCTAAGGCGGTTAAAGCCGCAAACAAACCTGTGTTAGAGGCCAGTAACGCGGCCATGGGTAATGCTTTTGCCGCAGCGTTATCGAAACTGAAAAAATAACGCTGAATACCTACTGCCCGATGCGAATTTCGGCAGTAGGTTACATTTTAAAAAGTGGCAAAGCGAGTCTGTTTACGCTTGTTGCAAATATTGTGACACACGCGGTTCGGTCGCAAGCTGGTAATAATCTTGAATTACTTGGCTACGCTGTTGCATTACTGTGGATCGCTCTAAACGCTCACGCTGTGGTAAAACAATTCCCCCAATACTCTTATCAAAAGTACTGTTATCAGAGGGAATGCTATCATTAGATTGACGACTTAACGCTGGCGCAATAGTCTCAGTTGAGAGCTCTTCGGCTGCAGCAGTAACCTCGTTGGCGGTTTTTGGACGCGTCAGTTGTGCTGCTTTACTGGCAATAAGTTCGGCTTGCGCCTGTAATAATCGATTTGTTGCTTCTGCAGCAATACTGCGATCAGCCGAAGAGGGCTCGGCTGGCGCAAGCGCAGCAGCTTTAACCTGCTGCATCTTTTGAATAGTGGCTTGAGGATCACCAGGAATCGCCGCCAAATCAATCTGCACCTCACCGCCAACCGCATAGCGACGACCATCAGGCCCTTGCTGATATTCATAGGTTGGTGTACCGGCATAACGCCCGCCCACCGTCGCGTGAGCTTGCTCGTGCGTTCTCACCTCTTGATCACGAGCCTGTAACTCACGGATTTGTTGTTGCTCAGCGTCAGCTTGTTGCTCAACTTCGGCTTGTTGCTCGGCACTGGTTTGTGGCGAAGTAGATTCAGCGCCAGCGGATTGCTGTTCAGAGGTTTGCTGTTCAGAAGCTTGTTGTTTTGAAGATTGCTGATCCGAAGGCGCATCTTCTTCACGCCCTTTTATCGCCTGAGATGTTTCCGTTTCTCTGCCATTGCTATCATACAATGTCACTATGCCACTAGCCGCATTTCGGCTGCGTTCGTCGCTATTTAAAGCACGTTCAGACGCCGCTTTTTCTGCATCGCGAACCGGCTCCACCAACTCGCGACGTTGCATATCGCGGCGTGCTTGTTCCGTTGGCGGATTAGCCGTATTCAGGCTAACATTTGGATAGTGCGAAGTGATTTGCATATTCAGTTAACCCAATGCATTACACCCTAACATCAATAATACTGCCCAGCATCTCATCGGCCGTACGTAACGAACGGACATTTGCTTGACCTTGTAGCTGTTGCTGCTCTAATCGAACTAAGGATTGATTAATATCAACTGGAGCAGGAGATGTCGTCGCTGCTGCAGCCTGATCTGCCGTGGCTTGCGCCGCTGCAGTCTGTTCAATGCTGCGATTTTGTTGTGTTTGTCGATTTATATTAACGGCTTCTTCGGTAATACCGGCAGACGCACGTTGCAGACCTTGCATGCCTGCTGCAAAAGCAGATTGTATTTGCATCGTCTTACTCCACTTTTATTACTTATCGCTTAGGCTAATTATTAACCAGATAGCGCAAAAAAGAAAGCTAATCGCTGCCAGCAATCACATTTTCTAACCATGCAACAAAGTCTGCAGGATGGGAAATAAACGGTGCATGAGACGCTTTATCAAATACGGTGAACCTAGCCTGTGGCAGATATTGCTGTAGCGGCGCAATAATCGCGGCAGGCACTAAAGCGTCTAACCGTCCAAAGCACGCGCTAATGGGCTGTTTTAGCTCGGCTAACACCTTACGCAGATCTTGTTCTGCCAATAATCGTAATGCACCTTGCACTGCACCTGTTTCAGGTAAAGGATAAGCAGCAATCGCGTGCCGTAATTGTTGGATATCCGCTTTCGCATGCTCAGAACCCATCGCTTGAATAGCCAAAAAACGCTGAATAGTCTGACCTAAATTATCCGTAAGCGCGTGTGCAAATTGCGTTAAGATTGCCGGTTGCATACCCGGCCAGTCTGGGGCGGCTAAAAAGCGAGGCGAGGCAGCACACAAGGCCAATCGAGCCACTTTATCAGGATAGTATTTTGCCAAGGCGATTGATAATAAGCCCCCAAGCGACCAACCACACACCACACTGTGATCCGGAATCTGCGCGGCTAATTGTGCGGTCACTTCGGCTAACGTGTACTCTTCGGGATAGATACGCTGTTGCCCAAAGCCAGGTAAATCAGGAGTGATCAACGTATATTTTCCAACCAAGAGCGGGTGAATACCTTGCCAAACCCCACTGTTTAGTCCCCAGCCATGTAATAACACTACGGGAGAGTGCGCAAAATTTTTCATCTCTGCCATGCTTATCTTATCTCTTTAAACACATTATCCTTAAACACGGTTTTAGTATGCCTCTACTTAATCAACTACGTTGGATCTGGCAGCAATGTTTACCTTCCCCTTGCTTATGGTGTCAGCTCCCTGTCGATCATCATCAACAGTTATTATGCCCATATTGCCAGCAAGCACTACCACAGTTACCGTATGAACTCTGCCATTATAACCTACTCTGGTTGCCTGCTGTTCGGGCTGGATTAACAGATACGGCTTTTGAACGGCTGCTAAGTGTCGGTTGGTATCACTTGCCTTTACAGCATTGGATCCGTCGTTGGAAGTTTCATGGCGATCACTTTGCGGGGGAATTATTGCAACAGCTGTTTATCGCCTTATTGCAACAGTATCAGCAGCGTCAGTTGCCCTTGCCCGATGCGATTATGTATGTCCCCATGACCCCAAAAAAGCAAAGAAAACGCGGTTTTAATCAAGCTCAACTGTTAGCAGAGTGCGCCGCAACGTTTTTGCAGCTACCGTTGCTGCACGTGTTAAAACGTAACAAAGACTCTCCAAGTCAGGTGGGTTTAAATCGGCAGCAACGCCAGCGCAATCTGGCTGGCGTTTACAGCCTAAGCAAACCAACTGTGTTACCTAAACACATTGCCTTAGTCGATGATGTAGTGACCACAGGGACCACGGCTAACCAATTAGCGCGACTTCTTAAACAGCAAGGGGTAACCGCATTAAGTTTATGGACATTAGCCATTACCCCTCAGGCTGATCACTCCTCAGGCTGAGGCACTGTACTGAACCCTTGCCCTAAGTATATAGCGTTAATTAACAATCGACTGGAACCTTTAAAATAACCACGAAACACCGGATTATCTGTCATACCAATTACACGGCCCCGCCCTAAATTGTGTGCGACCAAAACAGCGCCTTGGGCAATACGCGGAATATATTCGGGCGCGGTATAACCGGCAAGATGAGGCTCTCCGCTATATACAGCTACATTAACAAAGGGGGATGAACTCGGCTGTAAAAGAATGTTACTATTTTTAAATACAGGCAAATCTTTACGCTGAATACCAAATGTCAACGGATGGCTCAAATCAAGTTCGGCATTGAAGATGGCTCCCGCTATACGCTGCTTCCCAGCAAGCGCTTCTTTATCAGCATAAACCACATCTTGTTGCGGAATCAGTCTATTCATTTCTTGACTAGACCAGACCCCGGCTTGCAACAATTTTGCGTCAACTAACCACGCTGCGCCCCGTTTATGTCCCCATAATATACCACCTTGGGACGCCCAATTTCTAAGGGCGTTGATCTCAGTTTCTTGGAAACTACGATAATCCCCATCGGGTAAAATAATATGCGTATATCGCGCTAAATTGATCCGACTAATGCGTTCAGGTTCAACTAAACTGGGTGAAATACCGGCTAAGCGTTCTAAGTTATACCATACCTCACCGGCTTCAGTAGAGTTCACACCTGGCCCTGCTACCAGCAATACCTGTGGTAATTGGACGGGAATAAAATTATTACTCCCTAAATCACTACCTCGACTGGTTAAGCCTGTGGTTAACGTATAAATGGGTAAATTAAAACGCTCGTGAATTCTCTGCAAACGGAAGAACCAGTCGGAATGCGCTTGTAAACCAGCGGGTATCACCATGGCACCCGCTTTAAAACTCCGGCTGCCTTGTGGCGTTGTACCGGTAAAGTCACCAAGCGCCGCTCGCACAGTTAACCCTTCAACTAACATCGCCTGTAACACCACAGGCGCCATTTGGTCTTGCCAATTCAGTACATAAGCATAACCCTCTGCCTGCGGACTCATTTGCCGAGGTAGTGGTTGCGATTGCCATGGTTGCTCAGATGCAGCACGGCCTGGCTCACGATTCACTGTCGTAAAATCGATGTTATAGGCATAAGGCAGCGTCCAAGCAGACACATCATAGAAAGTATTGTCATTAAAGGTTTTATCAGTACTAAATGCGGCTTTTAACAGACGGTACTGCGCCTGTTGTAGCGGCACATAGTAGCTTTGCCCAGCTCGAAATTGCGTTTGTTCATATTGCCAATCTTGGATCAGCGGGTACACCGCAATTTGATGCTGTGCCAGTAATTGTAAAAGCTCAGCTAAGCGGCTTTTATCTTGGTTTTCAGTAAGAATATACCCTTTAAAACGATCGGCTCGTGCGTCTTGTGCCGCGGTTTGAAAAAACGCCTGCTGATAACCGAGTAGCGCCTGACGATTCGCCACGCTGCCCCGGATAGTTGATAACGAAGCATCAAATTGATTTTTAATTGTTGCAGCAAACGTCAGCACACCATTAATCGATTCTTGCACATGCCCTCGGCTGCTGGCTTGTTCAAATAAGATCCCGACACTGCCGGTGATATCCGGATACGTAGAGCCTTTACCAACGTAAAAATCGTCAAAACTTTCTTCGGTATAATATAATTGGCCACGCTGATCAAATGCTTGCGCATGAAAACCAGCAAGAATACGCGTTAGCTCAAAATTGCGTTCTGGCGTTAAAGGATAATTACGACTGGGTATACCCGGTTGAAAGAAGTAGCTGCTATTAGTGCCCATTTCATGAAAATCACCCACAATATTCGGCTGCCATTTATGAAATTGCGCAATCCTAGCCTGACTCTCTGGATGCTGTAATAACAACCAGTCTCGATTCAAATCAAACCAATAATGATTAGGCCGACCATTAGGCCAAGGTTCAATGTGCTCTCGGTGTTGCGGATCGGCTACCGGCGTCTGGCCGCGGTGCATATTAGCCCAAATCGCAAAACGATCATGCCCATCGGGATTTAAACTTGGTTGAATTAAAATGATTGCACGCTGCAGCCACTCCTGAACCTCAGGATTGGTACTTGCGGTTAAGTAATATGCCAACACCAAGGCAGCGTTAGCTGCACTGGGTTCATTACCATGCACACCATATCCTAACCAAATAATTACTGGGCTGTCGTCACTTACCTGACGATTGCCGCGAACTTGTGCCAGATGCTGTTGCCGAATCTCGTCAAGTCTCGCCAAGTTTTCAGGTGACGACACGACCAATTGTAATAACGGTCGCTGCTCGTGTGTGGTGCCGATCGCTTCAAGTTGTGCACGATCAGATTGCTCTGCTAATAACGCAAAATAACGTTCAATTTGATCATGACGTGCATGCCAGTCGCCCACAGCAAAACCCAAAACTTGTTCAGGCGCAGGGACATCTGACGACATCGTTTCGTTAAAGTAAGCGGCATGCACCTGCCAAATACCACACAGTAAAATAAAGATTGCCAGTTTTTTCATTGTTCTCCCCCAATTGCCGCTAAGTTAGCCAGAAAGCAGCACAAAACTCAAGCGGGACTGGCATCACTGCATGAGTAGGAGTATTATACGGCATAACCTAGTAATTTAGTCAGGTACTACTATGATCACAATTTCTGAACAGGCTCAAACGCACTTCGCCAAATTGCTAGAAAAGCAACCGGCTGGCACGAACATTCGCGTGTTCGTTGTTAATCCAGGCACGGCCCAAGCGGAGTGTGGCGTATCTTATTGTCCCGCTGATGCTGTAGAAGACACCGATATCCGTTTACACTTTACCGGCTTTGACGCGGTAGTCGACGATGAAAGTAAACCTTTCTTGGTAGACGCTGAAATTGATTTTGTTACCGATCAGATGGGTTCACAACTTACCCTAAAAGCGCCGAACGCCAAGGTACGCAAGGTAAACGACAACGCTCCCTTAATGGAGCGCGTACAGTACGTTATCGACAGCGAAATCAATCCACAACTGGCTAATCACGGCGGTCGAGTATCCGTGATGGAACTCACCGACAGCGGCGTAGCTATTTTGCAATTTGGCGGTGGCTGTAACGGTTGTTCTCAAGTTGATCTAACGTTGAAAGAAGGCATTGAGAAAGAGCTGTTAAATCGCTTTGTGGGTGAGTTAACTGGCGTTAAAGATATTACCGAACATCAACGCGGCGAGCATTCTTACTACTAATGCAAGCCTATGCAGCTTGTGAAGCAAACTAAGACTTCGTAAGCAGATTTTTTCGCCGGTCTATGGTATAACTGCCCCGTATTTAGCTAAATCGGGGCTTTTTTATGCGTTATCTTTTGTTATTAATAGTGATGCTGTGGTTATCGCCTGGCCACGCCGCCGTTATGTTAATTTACCATCATGTTGCCGAAGATACTCCCAGAGTAAGTAGTGTCACGCCAGCGGAGTTTCGTGAACACTTGCGCTATCTTCGTGATAACAATTTTGAGGTTATTGGCTTAGATGTGCTGATAAACCAACTGAAAGAAGGTAAGCCTATTGCGGATAACGCGGTGGTCATTACCTTTGACGATAGCTACGAAAATAACTTCACCACCGCACACCCTATTTTGCAAGAATTTGGCTATCCCTATACCATTTTTATCAGTCCAGGGGCCATTGATGATCGCATCGGACCGGTACTGACGTGGCAACAAGTTAAAAAAATGTCTGAAGATGGCGTCTTAGTTGCGAATCATGCAATGTGGCATGAACACATGGCAAGGCCAGTACAGGGCGAGAGTGAGGCAGATTGGTTAAAACGAATGCAAAACAGTATTTTGCAAGCTGAACAACGCATCAAAGATGAAACCGGACAACACCATAAATGGTTAGCGTACCCTTACGGCGAGTTTAGCGATGCACTAGAAAACTTAGTGGCAGAACTTGGCTTTATTGGTATTGGTCAACAATCTGGTGCCATTGGCCCACTGACAAAACTCACTCGCATTCCACGCTATCCTGCCGCCGGTCAATATGCTGATTTGAAAGATCTTGGGCAAAAGTTTCGCACGTTAGCCTTTCCGATCACCGATTACCTCTCAGCGAATCAAGTGATTACGAGTAACCCGCCACTACTCAAACTTAAACTCAATATTGACGATTTTAGGCCACAACAGTTACGTTGCTATGCAGGCTCTGAAGTATTAGAGCCAGTCTGGCTAGATGCAAATACCTTTGAAGTCAAAGCCAGTAAACCGGTGAACAGAGGACGCAGTCGTTACAACTGTACTGCACCATCACTAAGCAAACGTGGTTATTTTTATTGGTATTCGCAACCTTGGCTCAATTAAATCCACGCTAGCGTAAACGTGCTAGTACCCTTGGGAAATCAGCCAGCAGCTGCTCGGTATCGATGACCGGCGGCTGCCCAACGATCATTTCAGGTTTAAACATTGCCACTAACTGACCTTGTGGATTAATCAGTACCACAGAAGCACTGTGATCAACCAAGTAATTCCCCTCTGCATTGCTACTCATGGCATACATTAAGCCCAGTTGGCGCACAAAGGGGAACAATTGATCATGACCTGCGGTGACGCCCAACAACGCAGGCTGCTGAAAATAATTAACATAATCATTGATTTGTGCAGGTGTATCCCGTTGCGGATCAACCGAAATAAACCATATTTTTAAGGGTTCTTGAACCAAAGCGGCGAGATCTGGCTGCGCACCAGCCAGTTTTGCTAAAGTCAGGGGACAAATATCTGGGCAATACGTATATCCGACAAAGGCTAATGTCCATTGCTGATACAAGTTTTCGCGCCCAACCGTATTGCCATGTTGATCAGTGAGCGTAAACTCAACTAAATTACGCGCTTGAGGATAAACGAGGGCTTGCCTCGGTTCTGCTTGCTGTTGCCAAAATAAATACGCAAGCACGCCAGCCACCAGTGCGCCAACAATCAATAAACCATAATGCATATTACGAAACATACAGCGCCAACACCTTAAAATAATGATCTACCAGTAATACCAAGAATAGTACCATTAAATGCACAATTGAAAACTTAAAGGTGGCCATTGCTGTGGTATTGTCAGCAGCAAACTTTAACGTCCAGGCATACTGTAAAAAACGAATATTCAGTAATGTGCTTCCTACTAGATAAACGGCTCCTGTCATGCCAACTATATAGGGTAATAAACACACTAAACACAATAAAAGTGTATAAAGTAAAATGGCACTTTTAGTAAATTCGATACCGTGAGTGACCGGTAACATTGGCATATTTACGCGAGCATAATCGTCACGACGATGAATCGCCAGCGCCCAAAAATGCGGTGGCGTCCAAGCAAAAATAATCATCACTAACAATAATGCGTGCCCATGTAATTCCCCAGTCACCGCTGTCCAGCCTAACAATGGTGGCATGGCGCCAGCCAGTCCGCCAATCACAATGTTTTGCGGCGTAGCACGCTTTAAAAACATGGTATATACCACCGCGTACCCAAATAAACTTAATAACGTTAACCATGCCGTTAAAGGATTAACGGCAACATACAGCAATATAAAACCACTACTTGCTAAGCTGCAGGCAAATATAATTGCGTGTTTACTACTCACCCGGCCGCGAGCAACCGGCCGAGTATGTGTCCGCGCCATCATGGCATCGATTCGTTGATCAACCACATGATTTAACGCGGCTGCCGCGGCCGACAACAAACCAATACCTAATGTAGCCGCAAAGAGTAATGGCCAAGGTGCCAGTGATTCGCTGGCCAGCACCATGCCGACCCATGCGGTTAACACTAATAACGCCACCACTTTGGGCTTGGTAAGTTCCAAATAATCACGCCAGATCCGGCTATGTTGCCGCGTTAATAACACCGTTGCCATTTAAACCTCCCTGCCTTGCGGCTTACGAATTTGATAACATGCAATCACCAATAACATCAGCAAATTAGCACCGACAAAGTTATGTGCTACCGCATTAGCTAACGGCAAATGTAATACGATATTCAGTACACCTAAGGTAAACTGCACAAGCAAAACCAGTGCGATTGCCTGCGCCAATCGCTGCATTAGTTGCGTTTGCGCAACGCGATATAAGCGCCATGCAAACCAAGCAACCACGCTAAAAGTGATCACGGCGCCCAGTCGATGCAACACATGAATAGTGGCTCGCGCATCTTGTGACATCACACCGTATTCGTAATCGTCATGTCCTAAATGGAGATCAAAGGCCTCCGCAAAAGCCAAACGACCTGACCATCCGGCTTCACAAAGGGGCAAGTCAATACAGGCTAAGGCAGCATAATTCGCGGCAGTCCACCCACCTAAGGCTATTTGCAAAAACACCACAATTAATGCAATCAAAGCGAGTGGCAAAAGCGGGTGTAAATGCTGCTCTGTATTTCGCCAGTTTGGGTGTTGTTGCAACCAAAATAGCGCCAATAAGCTAAATAAAATAAATCCAAATAACAGATGTGCTAGCACCACTATAGGCAATAACCCCATGGTTACCGTCCAAGCACCTAAGGTAGCTTGAAAAATGACAATACCTAATAACGCGCTAGGTAAAGCCGTTAACCGTTTTTGTTGGCGCCAACATATCAGAAACAACGCACCGATAAGCAACCCTAAAGTGCCTGCCAAATAACGATGAATCATTTCGTTCCACGCTTTGTGATGCTCTAACGGGCGTTCAGGAAAGCGTGCAGCAGCAATCTCCATTTTTTCAGCTTTATGAGGCACCTTCAAAAAGCCATAGCAACCTGGCCAATCCGGACAACCTAAACCGGCATCTGTTAATCGCGTATAAGCCCCTAATATTATTACCAACATGGTCCAACATAACGTAAATGTTATTAATTTTTTGTGTAACGTCATTTGACTACTCCCGGCCGAACACATGGCAACGGTTTATTGATATAACGCCAGTCATACACTGGTCCTGTCATAATTAATTAACTTCATCAAATCAGCACGAATTGCTTTAGCGGTTACTGCCATCTGCTCAGCCTGTTCTGGCATGGGATAGCTCAGCAAAGCCAAACCATGCTGGTCCACGATAACAATTTGGTTTTGTAATTGGCTGGCCGCCGGTGATTGATGTAAGTGAAATAACGAATACTCTGCGGGTAAGGCTTGGCCAACAAAAACCGTTTGTACTTGATTTTGTTTGCGGCCCAATCCGACATACAGTTGTTGTACGGTATGTAATGCTTGCTGGCAGCGTAATTGTTCACAGCGTTCAGCAACAACCGCAATTCGCCAATGATTCTGCTGCTTACTTGCATCCTCTAATAAGAAGATTTCTTGTTGTAACCATTTTCCCTGACTGGAGGAGCCAGCCGTAAACCAGCCTAATTCTAAAATTACTTTGGCGGCGACTAATGGCAAGGCACAACACAAAATAAAGAGTATTAAAAATTTATTCTTATTCATAGTTTCTCCCGCTACTCTTTTATAGATTGCTTACTGGCTGCGAGCGCTACACCCAATACCGCAAGGGCTAAACCAAACCATTGCAAAGCATAGCCTCGATGTTTTTCTGGCGGTAACACCACGGCTTGATAGTGCGGTATAAAAGCTGAGGACTGTTGTTGATAAATCAGCGCAGGATAGAGTGACAAAGGCAGTTGCTGTTGTAAAAGATCAAAGTCAACCTGTTGCATACGCATTGGGTAGGTATTGCCCTCGATATTTTGCCCCAGCAATACCCCACCCATTTTTGTTCTCACTAACCCGTTGAGTGCGAACACCTCAGGAATGTCAAGTTGAGGCAGCTGTTGGCGACTGGGGGGAGCGGCTACCCAACCCAAATTTACCAACACCACCGTAGTACTGTCCGTAAATTGCACCGGAATGATCACATCATACCCAACACGCCCCTCTAAAATTTGATTATCCAGCAACCAAATAAAGGGGGGTAACCAATAGGCATCATCTTGAATAATTAAACCATCAACCGCCGTCACCACTTGAGACAGTAAGTCCTCACCCGCCACCGGCCCTTGCAGCAATTGCTGGGCTAATTGCTGTAATTGCTCGGTTTTCTCGGTCGCACGTTGTAACTGCCAATAAGACAACTTGATTAAAATGGCAAATGCAGCCAGAGTAAGTAATAACCAAAGTCGGTTAATGATAAATCTGTGACCGAACAACATTAACTGCATCAGTCAAACCTCGGAGTTATGTATGCTGATTAAAATCATCATCGCACTGTTATTATTATATATTTTGGTCAATTTATTTCGGGCTGGTATAACCATGCTCCGTCAACAGGACAGCGCTATTCCGATGGCTCAGTTACTCGGAAAGCGTGTGCTGTACTCTGCTGTGGCATTAGCATTGATTGTGCTTGCTATCGCCACCGGTTTAATTACGCCAAATCCACGGCCTTATTAACCCAAAACGGTGGCTACGGGTATTACAGTACATACACAAAAAAGAATAAGCACACCCAAACCACATCCACAAAATGCCAATACCACGCCCCCGCTTGAAAGGCAAAATGCTTTTCAGGCGTAAAATGCCCTTTTAATACTCGAAAAAAAACAAACAACAGGATTACCGCCCCCAAGGTGACGTGTACCCCATGAAAGCCGGTAAGTAAAAAGAAGGTATTACCATAAAAACCTGAATCGAGTTTTAAACCCAAATCACGGTAAGCATGAACATATTCATACCCTTGCAAGCAGAGAAATATCGCACCTAATACCAAGGTTAGCCCAAGCATCGCCTTTAACTGGCCACGTTTATTTTGAATGAGCCCCGTGTGCGCAAAGTGCAACGTAATAGAAGATACAAGCAAAATAAAGGTATTAATCGCTGGTAACCCCCACGCTGGCATTGCTTGCGTTTCAATACCCCCTGGTGTTTTTAGTAGTGGCCACGACGGTTGAAATTCTGGCCACAAGATCGCAAATGTCATGGCGTTGTTACTGGCCCCCCCCAGCCATTCCATTGCAATAAAACGGCCATAAAACAGCGCGCCAAAAAACGCCATAAAAAACATCACTTCTGACAAAATAAACCAACTCATCCCTTGCCGAAACGAGCGATCCATTTGGCTGCTATATAAACCTGACATGGATTCATCAATCACATTGCGAAACCAGCCGATTAACATAAATACCAATATTGCTAAACCCAATAACAGTAACCAACCGCCAAAACCGCTCTGTTGCTTACTGATATCAATAACAAAATGCCCAGCACCAAAGGCCATACAGAATAACGCTACCGCACCAACTATTGGCCACGGGCTTTGCGCGGGTACATAATATTTTTCATACGTTTTCGTCATTTTATTCCCCAATCTTTTCTATTGACGCCATGGGTTGCCAACTTGCGGTCACATCGTACAAGGTGTAGTTCAGGGTGATCGTACTGAACTGTGCAGGCAACGCTGGGTCTACATAAAACTGCACTGGCATAAGCATATTTTTGCCGCCAGCTAATTGTTGTTGGGTGAAACAGAAACACTCAATCTTATGCAAATACAACGCAGCTTGACCAGGCGATACGGATGGTACAGCCTGTCCAACAATCATCTGTGCAGTAGGGTTTTCAGCTAGATAGTTCATCACATAAACTTCGCCAGGATGAACCGTCATACGCCGCACTTCAGGTTTAAATATCCACGGCATATCTTTATTGGGTTTCGCTAAAAACTCAATGGTGACTACCCTACTGGTATCCACACCATCAACCAAAAGCGTTGCTGGGGTATTCGATGTTTTACCGTTAATACCGGTTACTTCACAAAATACCTCGTACAGCGGCACCAATGCATAGCCAAAACCAAACATCAGCAAGGCGACAAGCAATAACTTACTCACTAAGCGGCGATGTGCTGGCATAATACCGTCCTATTTAATCACCGGTGGCGTTTCAAAGGTGTGATAAGGTGCTGGCGAGGGAATCTCCCACTCTAAGCCTTCTGCCCCTTCCCACACTTGGGCAGTAGCTTTCTCACCACCGCGCGCGCATTTCACCACTACCCACACAAAAATCAGTTGCGATAGGCCAAATAAGAATCCTCCCACACTAATAAAGGCGTTAAAATCGGCAAATTGCAACGCGTAATCGGGGATCCGGCGAGGCATACCGGCTAACCCCACAAAATGCATAGGAAAGAACAGTAAATTAACCGAGATTAACGAGCACCAAAAATGCATTTGCCCCAAGCGCTCGTCATACATATACCCTGTCCACTTTGGTAGCCAGTAATACGCCGCGGCAATAATAGAAAACACCGCCCCAGTTACCAATACATAATGGAAATGCGCCACCACAAAATAGGTGTCGTGGTATTGAAAATCAGCGGGCGTAATCGCCAGCATCAATCCTGAAAAACCACCAATGGTAAAGAGAACAATAAAGGCTAAAGCAAACATCATGGGCACTTCAAAGGTCATAGCACCACGCCACATGGTTGCAACCCAGTTGAACACTTTCACTCCAGTGGGTACCGCAATTAACATGGTGGCATACATAAAGAACAGAGTGGCAAATACCGGCATCCCCGTTGTAAACATGTGGTGCGCCCATACTAGGAATGACAAAATAGCAATACTTGCAGTGGCATATACCATAGAGGCGTAACCAAATAAGCGTTTTCGGGCAAAAGTGGGAATAATTGCCGACACAATACCAAACGCAGGTAAAATCATGATGTACACTTCTGGGTGACCAAAGAACCAGAAAATATGCTGGAACAAGACTGGATCACCTCCCCCAGCCGCATCAAAGAAGCTGGTGCCAAAGTATTTATCAGTGAGTACCATGGTGACTACGGTTGCCAGTACCGGCATCACCATAATCAGTAAAAATGCAGTAATAAACCAAGTCCAAACGAATAGCGGCATTTTCATCCAGGTCATGCCTGGCGCGCGCATATTCCAAATAGTAACAATAACATTGATAGCGCCCATAATGGACGAGATCCCCATAATGTGTATTGCGAATACAAATAACGCCGTGCTATCATTACTGTATGTCGTCGAGAGTGGTGCATAAAAGGTCCAGCCAAAGCTAGGGCCGCCACCGGGCATAAATAAACTTAAAATAAGAATAAGAAAAGCAAAAGGTAAAATCCAAAAGCTCCAGTTATTCATTCGTGGTAATGCCATATCTGGCGCCCCAATCATTATGGGGATCATCCAGTTAGCCAAGCCAGTAAAGGCTGGCATTACGGCACCGAACACCATAATAAGACCATGCACCGTCGTCATCTGATTAAAAAACTGTGGCTCTACAAACTGCATCCCTGGTTGAAATAATTCCAATCGGATAACCATGGCCATGGCACCACCGAGAAAAAACATCAGCAATGCAAAAATAAGATACATGCTGCCAATGTCTTTATGATTGGTGGTAAACAGCCAACGTTTAATCCCGCTTGGTTTGTGATCATGAGCATGATCATCATGTTCTGAACTGATTGCTGACATCCGTTATTCTCCCTTGCCTTGCTGAACAGCGAACACATCGGCAGCTTGCACGGTGTCACCGGTGTTATTATCAAACGCATTGCGGGTATAGGTGATAACAGCCGCTAATTCTTTTAAGCTTAACTGCTGCCCGAAAGCTTGCATGGCGGTACCTGGCTTACCATTGACCAAAATATTGATATGAGCTGCACGATCCGTCAAAATAAGTTGGCTACCTTTTAGCGCCGGGAATATTCCCGGCAACCCGGTTCCTGCAACCTGATGACATGCCACACACCAGCCCTGGTAAACTCGCTCACCGGTACTCATTAATTCTTCCATACTCATATTCATGGCTAGCAGCTCTTGTTCAGCCGCTTTAGCTGTTGCAATGCGCGTTTCTTCTTGGGTAACCCAGGTTTGATAATCTGCAGGGGTTTTAGCAATAACCACAATCGGCATAAAGCCATGATCTTTGCCACAGAGTTCCGCACATTGACCGCGATAAAGACCAGGTTCATCGACTCGGGTCCAGGCTTCATTAATAAAACCCGGGTTTGCATCTTTTTTAATCGCAAAGGCAGGAACCCACCACGAATGAATAACATCATCGGATGTCATTAAAAACCGTACTTTTTTACCCGTAGGAATTACAAGGGGACGATCAACCTCGAGTAAATAGTTTTCACCCTTGGCTAATTTATTGGAGATTTGTTCTCGCGGTGTGGCCAGTAGCGAAAAATACTCAATCTCATGATCTAAATATTTATAATGCCACTTCCATTGCGAACCGGTGACCAATACTGTGACATCAGCATCAGTAGTATCATCCATAGCAATTAACGTATTCGTTGCCGGTATCGCCATCACAATTAAAATGACAACCGGGATGGCGGTCCAAAGAATTTCAATTTTGGTACTTTCGTGAAATGAAGCCGGCTGCACCCCTCTTGCTTTACGATGGCGAATGATGGACCAAAACATGATCCCAAACACCACTGCACCGATAATGCAACATATCCAAAAAATGGTCATATGCAGTTGATAAACCTGCTGACTAATTTCTGTTACGCCTTTAGTCATATTTAAAGGCATGGATGATGATGCGTTTACCGAAGCGGTAAAAAGCAGGGTCGGCAGCGACCAAAGCAGACAACGCGCGTTTGTCACTGTACTTCTCCTCTGTCATTTGCAATGCAATTGCAGCAGCTAAGTACACAGAACTACACGGTTTCAACAACCCACCCTACCGAATCTATGTGTTAAGCTTGGCAATTTTTTTATTGTTATTTTTTTAATCGATTTAGCGTCAGGCGCAGTAATCGGAAGCAGCTATGCTTTGTTATTTTTTAAGCAGCTTCTGAATAAGAATTGTCCAGGAATGGGATAATGTAAACCCCTAAAGTGAAAATGCGCCGATAAAACCCTCTGGTCGTACCAGCGTATAACTAGATTAACTTATTGAGTAACGTGTGATTTATAGCATACAGTCCAGCAAAAACGGCATTACCACACGTTATAAACACATTTTAAACACCGTAGTTATTACAACCAACTTCCATTACGAATAACGCCAACTGCTAAGCCTTCTATAGCAAATTGTTGCTGACGCAAATCCACTTTTATTACATCAAAATCGGCATTTTCAGGTAAAAGGAGTACTTGATGTCCTTGGCGTTGAAAACGTTTCACCGTCACTTCCTCATCAACGCGCGCCACGATGACCTGCCCAGACTCTGCTTGGCTAGTTTTATGAACTGCCAGTAAATCTCCGTCTAAAATACCGATATCTTGCATGCTCATTCCCTGAACTTTTAATAAAAAGTCAGCATGAGGCTTAAACAAATGTGCGGCAATTTGATAATGATTTTGTACATGCTCTGCGGCCAGAATGGGTTGTCCAGCAGCAACTTTGCCAATTAGAGGTAAGCCTAATTGCTCTGGCGCAGGTTCGTCTTCTAATAAACGAATACCACGAGACGTACCGGGTAGCATTTCAATTACACCTTTTTTGGCAAGCGCTTTTAAATGCTCTTCTGCCGCATTAGCCGATTTAAACCCCAGCTTTAAGGCAATCTCGGCGCGAGTAGGTGGCATACCCGTTTCTAGCTGATAATCTTTAATAAGCTGCAGAATTTCTGCCTGGCGCGGCGTAAGTGGTCTCATAGTGCTGGCTACCTATACAGTATTTACTGTGAGTATATACAGCCTTTTAATGATTGCCAAGTATTTACCGCAGGTAGCGATACTTGCGTGGATTAGCGTGAGGCAAGTATAGGGAGTTAGGCAAGGCCTGTGTTATTCTAGCGTACTTTGTATTTGTCTTTTGTCTGGTTGATATTAAGTATGTTTTCAAGCTTAGCGCTGTTCACCACTCTTTTAAAATGGCCAATTCGCTTACTCGTTAAATTCAAAATTGTCCCTGACAATCCGCAGGTGAAATTGGGCATTACGCCAGATAAACCTTTATTCTATATTTGCCATACCGAGTCTGCGAGCGATTTAGCCACCTTACGCCGGGTTTGTCAGCAGCTCACGCTACCTGATCCACTGGGAAAAATCACCCTTAACGGCCAGCTTTTACCTCGAACACTGTTTTTAGAGCGGCCACATCAATTGATTGGTGGCAGACGTAAAACGGATGCGCTCAAGTGGGGACAAGCGCTCCTAGCCGCGCATTTAGCTAACCCTGCTTTGCAAGCGCAACTTATGCCAGCTGCCATTTTATGGGGCCGAGCACCGGGTAAAGAAGACAGTATTAAATGGTTATTAGGTGAAGCGCACTCGCCCAATTGGCTGGCAAAACTGCTTATTGTGTTGGTGTCAGGCCGCCACACGCTAGTACGCTTAAGTAAACCCGTAGATTTACAGCAAATGGCAGAGCAATTTGGTGCAGAAGAGGTGACGGCACGTAAACTACTGCGCATGTCACGCATCCATTTTTATCGGCAACGTTTAGCTGCAACGGGTCCTAAACTGATGAATCGCAATCAGTTGTTTAATGCTTTACTTGCCAGCCCAGCCCTAAAAAAAGCCATTGCTGATGAGGCTGCCAGCAAACGGATTAGTCAACAGGCTGCCCAGCAAGAAGCACGTAAATTGCTTAATGAAATTGCCGCAGATTACCGAACTTCGACGTTACGATTTGGCGATCGGCTACTTACATGGCTTTGGCAAAAACTGTATAACGGCATTCACGTTAATAACGCAGAAATGTTGCGTGATCTGGCACAAAAAGGCCATGAAATTGTTTATGTTCCATGTCATCGCAGCCATATGGATTATTTACTCCTCAGTTATATTATTTACCATCAAGGTTTAGTACCACCGCATATTGCAGCAGGGATTAATCTAAACTTTTGGCCCGCCGGAACCTTGTTTCGTCGTGGTGGCGCTTTTTTTATCCGCCGCAGTTTCAGTGGCGAAAAGCTTTACTCTGCCGTATTTAGAGAATACCTAAGCTTGTTGTTTATGAAAGGCTATGCGGTTAAATATTATACCGAAGGAGGGCGCAGCAGAACGGGGCGCTTACTTACTCCTAAAACAGGTATGCTGGCAATGACTGTTCAATCGATGCTTCGAGGTATCGATCGCCCCGTTACGCTAGTGCCGGTTTATTTGGGCTACGAACATGTTATGGAAGTGAATACTTACCTCAGCGAGTTACAGGGCTCGGGTAAAAAGAAAGAATCCGTTGGCGGGGTAATAAAAGCGATCCGTAATTTACGTGATTACGGCTATGGGTATGTTAATTTTGGTGAACCCATTTCACTCAATCATTATTTGGCACAACAAGTGCCCGATTGGAAAACCGATATAAATCCTTTAGAAGCACCAAAACCCACTTGGATAAATCCGCTTGTTACAAAATTATCTGATCAAATTATGCGGCATATTAATCAGGCTGCGGCATTGAACAGTATTAATTTATTAGCCCTTTGTTTATTGGCTAGCGATAAAAAAACCCTCACTCGGCAAGAAGTGCTCGCGCAGTTAAGCAGCTACTTAGCGCTACAAGCACAAGCGCCCTATCATGCGCTGGTTAGCGCACCTGATATGACACCAGAACAGATGCTTGATCATGCAGAAAAAATGCAAAAAATTCAGGTATCACGTGACAGCTTTGGGGAACTCATTAGCTTAACACCGGCTAACGCCATACTGATGAGCTACTATCGTAATAACATTCTGCATTTGTTTATCATACCGGCAATTTTAGCTTCAGCCGTACTGCATCAACGTCACGTTACACACCAGCAATTACTGAAAATTGTAGAGCCACTTTACGCCATTTTGCGTCAAGAACTCTTCTTATATGTTCCCTCTATTTCGCAATACTGCACCCAAATATTAGCGCAACTGCACGCGCAAGGTCTTATTGCGCGAGAGGGCGAGCACTATCACGCACCGGCACAACACAGCCAGCAGTTCGTTATGTTAGATTTACTGGCACACAACGCTGAGCATACCTTGCAACGCTATGCGATGGTGTTTAACTTACTTCGCGTTAAGGGTCCGCTTATTCGTGCCGAGTTAGAACAACAAAGCCATCAATTAGCACAACGTTTACTGACACTGCACGGCATAAATGCCCCTGAGTATTACGATAAAAATTTGTTTGCTACACTCAGCCAAGCATTAAAAACGGCGGGATACACCCAGCTTGATCATGACAACCGGGTGGTGGCAACCCCAGAATTAACGCATTTAGCGCATACGGTCAATTCATTACTCCGTAGTGAGGTACTGCAAAGTATCAATAGTATAATGCCTCAATAACATTAAGTACGGTACTCGCGAATCACCCCTTGTTGAATCGTCGTGGCGACTAACTTGCCGTCGCGACTAAAAAACTGGCCCTGCACCAATCCTCTGCCACCAGAGGCAGCAGGGCTATCTACCGCATACAACAACCAATCATCGAAGCGAAAATCATGGTGAAACCACATGGCATGATCAATCGTAGCCACTTGCATAGTCGGCGCCATAAAAGAACGACCATGGGGCTGTAAAGCTGTTGGTAAAAAGTTAAAGTCTGATGCATACGCCAACAAGTATTTATGAACCCGAAGATCAGTTGGCATGACGCCGTTGGCTTTAAACCAAACATGACGCTTAGCAGGGCTGACTTGCGGCGAAAACGGATTTTGAAAATCCACTGGCCGCATTTCAATTGGTTTTTCACAAATAAATTTGCTGCGTAATTTTTCCGGAATATATGCGGCATGCTGCTGGTAAAAATCTAAATCTGAAACCAGCTCATCAGGCCCTGGCACATCCGGCATCAAAATTTGATGTTCAAAACCTATCTCTTCCGTTTGAAACGATGCCGTCATGTAGAAAATAGGTTTACCAAACTGAATCGCACTCACCCGCCGGGTACTGAAGCTCTTACCATCACGGATAGCCTCTACTTCATAAACAATCGGTTTACTCGCGTCACCAGGGCGTAAAAAGTAAGAATGAAAGGAATGCACTTTACGCTCTTCAGGTAAGGTCTCTTTAGCAGCCGACAACGCCTGACCCATAACTTGCCCACCAAATACGGCTTTAAAACCCAGATCCTGACTTTGACCCCGATATAATCCTAGTTCGATTGTCTCTAATTTCAGCAGCGATAAAAGATTTGCTAATACCTGACTCATACTCCAGCCTGTTTCCTGATTAAAAGTCCTGTTATTCTGCCGTAAAGCGAGGAGCCTGGCAAAATGAACTATTGGTTATTCAAAACAGAACCCACAGAGTGCAGCATTGATGATTTCGCAAACGCCCCTACTAAAGCGATTGTTTGGGAGGGCGTGCGCAACTATCAGGCTAGAAATTTTTTGCGTGATCAAGTGAACCAAGGTGACCAAGTACTAATATATCATTCTAGTTGTAAACAGATTGGCGTAGCTGGAATCGTTGAGGTTGTTAGGGCGGCTTATACAGATCCCAGTCAATTTGATGCGACTAGTCCCTATTTTGATGTTAAAGCAACACCGGAGCAACCACGTTGGACTGCCGTGGATGTACGTTTTGTAGAAAAGCTACCGAAGCTTATTTCGCTAGACAAAATGAAAGGCTCCACTAAGCTAACTGAGTTGCCTTTAGTTCAAAAAGGCTGCAGACTCTCTGTTATGCCGGTGACACCATCGCAGTGGAAAGACATTTTGTCACTATAAACAAATGCTTACATTTAAACCATCACGTATTGGAGAAGACACATGCTCGCTGTCCAACCGCAAGAGCGGCGTCATACCAGCAAAGATCTCAATTTTTTTTGGGAACAATTGAATCTAGCGCAAAAATTTTCTGTCGCAGAATTACAGCGGTATGGCTATCAATTACTCTTTGTGCGTAACATGCCATCAGGAAAATTGGCCGTATTAGATGTCGATGGCCAGTTAGCTGCAGTTAATCATGAGGGACAAATAGATATTACCCCTCAAATCAGCCTTAGACATTAATTGCCGGCAGTCGCCGGCAATTAATCTAGGAGTTTAAGGTGCCCGTTTATCACTGATATAGCGATTTACTTGTTGCTCTAACACAGCAAGTGGCACACTGCCATTACCGAGTACGACAGCATGAAACTCGCGAATATCGAAACGCTCACCTAATTGTGCTTCGGCCTCTTGGCGTAAACGCTTAATGGTAAGCTCACCAAGTTTGTACGATAGCGCTTGGGCCGGCCAGCTTATATAACGATCAATTTCTGTTTGTACGTTATGCATAGACAGAGCTGTGTTCTCTGCCAAAAAATCAATTGCTTGCTGTCTAGTCCATCCCATGCTGTGCATCCCTGTATCAACCACTAACCTCGCTGCACGCCACATTTCATAGGTTAATCGGCCAAAATTACTGTAGGGATCTTGGTAAAATCCCATCTCTAAGCCCAGATACTCAGCATAAAGTCCCCAGCCCTCACCAAAGGCCGACGTATAGAACGAGCGACGGAAATCGGCTAACTCGCCCTGCTCTCGCGCTAAGGATATTTGTAAGTGATGCCCAGGAACTGCTTCATGTAGGGTTAACGCCTCCATTTCGTACAAAGGCCGGCGATTAAGCGCATAGGTATTTACCCAATAGTATCCTGCTTGATCATCTCGGTTAGCACCAGCATAACGGCCAGTAGTGTATTTAGGGGCAATTTCTGCAGGTACTTCCACTACGCCATAAGGCGTACGGGGTAATAGGTTAAAAAACCGCGGCAGCTGAGCATCGGCCCGTTTAGATAACCACGCAGCATAGCGTAATAATTCATCTGCCGAAGTGGGATAAAACTGCGGATCCGTGCGCAAAAATTGAATAAACTCGGCAAAACTTCCGGCATACCCCAAACTATCAATCACGTTTTGCATTTCCGCACGAATACGCTGCACCTCAGCAAGCCCTGTTTGGTGTACTTGCAAAGGTGTAAGCGTTAAGGTGGTGTAATGCTCCAACCGATTTTGATAAAACGCCGCACCATTCGGTAAGCTGCTCGCAGCAATATCCTCACGCGCACCAGGTAAATAGTCTTGCACCATAAAGGTGTAAAACGCCTGATATGCTGGATTTATGTGCGTACGAATTAGCTCGGCAGCTTGATCGCGAAACTGCTGCCATTGGGCATCGTCGATATTGTCAGGTTTACGCTGTAGCGGTTGAAAAAATACACTTTGCTCAGGCGTTGTGGCAACATAAGAAATAATACTCTGCTCAAAACCGGCTAATACCACTTTAGGTTGGGTAACCCCTTGTGCTAAGCCTTCGCGCATTAATGCCGTTTGTTGCTCCATGTAACGCGGCACTGCCGCTAAACGTGCCAAATAGTGTTGAAACTCTTCGGGTTGACGCAAGGTACTTCGTTGAAAACTAAACGCCAGCGTCGTATGAAAACCCGATTCAGAGGTCAACGGCGTTAAATGAGTTAAAAAGCGATACTGATCAATTTCATCCGCCAAACGATAAGCCAAAATGGCATGATCGATTTGCTCTTGTTCGGTTAAGGTCGTCAAATCAACTGCTAACAAGCGTTGTTGAAGTGCTAAACGTTGCTGTTGCCGCTGTGCTAATGCGGGCAAAGACATATCTAACAACGTATCAGGTTGCGCGCGCCCAAGCGCTTGTTCGGCTTGCCAAATATCAGCCGCTAACGCACTAAAAGGTAAAGGCGTTGCCGCTGCTGATGGCGGAGGCGTGTTGCTGGCACAACTGGCTAATAAGGTTGCCCCCATTAACATACCGAGTAACGGGTAAGTTTTTAACATAGCAATTCCCTGTTTTTATATTTGGTGTAATTGTAACGGCATAAATTCACTCTAACATGGTTAAGAGCCGCACGAAATACGGTATTGGCCGCGTATTATGCCCAAAGAATAGTAAAAGAAGTTTTGCACAATGTTGCTCATGGTTTTCGCTTAGTTGCGAAAATGTCGTTAATTTAAGCAAATCTCTGAAATTATTCTTAAAACATATTGCCAGTCACGTTTTATCACGTACTATAGAAATTGTTAATAAACTGCTTTCCGCTAACGGAGCTCTGATTCGTGCTATGAAGTATAAAGATACGATGCAGCAAGCCATGGATAAAGCCGCCCAGGTTGGTGCATTTTTAAGGCACAATCAATTGGCAGCTCATCCTACTAACTATACTGTAGGCTATGAATACATAAGCGGTAATAATATTGAACTTTGCCAAGCGATAGAGCAAAAGCTCGCCGCGAAAGCACGCTTTGACGATTTTATTATGGCGGAGCTTTATAACCGCTACTTAGTCCCCGAACAACAACAGCAAGAGCAATTACTGCAAGATGTCTCTGGCATGGTCAGCCGCTTATCCGGTTATACCGATTTAGCGGCCGAAGCAACCGAAAACTTTATTGATCAACTTGATCATACGGTATTTAAACTCGAGCAAGATGCTTTACCAATGCCACCGGCCTTAGCCGAATTAAAACAAGTGACTTTATCGTATCGCAAACAGCAGCAGCAACTTAATCAGCAATTGCTCAGCGCCAATCAACAAAGTCATCAACTCCGTAACGAGCTAGAACAACTAAAACAACAACGCCTTCAAGATCCGCTAACGGGACTGTACAATCGCGTTGCCATGCAAAATCAAGTAGAACTCTGGCTAAGCGAACAACCTGACCGCCGTATTGCCGCCATATCGGTTGATTTAGATCACTTTAGTCGGTTTAACCAAGACTATGGTCACACCATCGGTGATATTATTTTGTCTAAAGTGGCCCGCAAAGTACGAAGCTACGTACAAGAAAGCGGTATGCCTGTTCGCGCAGGCGGTGAGGAGTTTCTCCTATTACTGCCGGATATTGATTTACGTACCGCGGCCGAAATTGCCGAGCAAGTACGTAAGGGTGTTGAAAAACTCCGGTTTATTTCAGCCCGCGATAAAAAAAGCTTACCTAAAGTGACCATTTCGCTGGGGGTGGCGTTATACCAAGCATCAGAAAACTGGTATCAGTTTTTAGCGCGCACTACCACCGTCATGCAATTAGCAAAACAACGAGGCCGCAATCAGGTCGCAAGTGAAACGATGCTTGCCGCACAATAACGTGGAATTTTCCCCACTTGATTGATTACGGCTGTTGGCTCAACTGGCGTAATCTTTTACACTAGTTGCCTATTAAATTATGCAGGCACTGTTATGAACGAACCTACCTCTCCTACTACCCATTTTGGCTTTAAATCGGTTCCTGCCGAGCAAAAAGTGGCGATGGTCGCCGATGTCTTTCATTCTGTTGCAGCAAAGTACGACATTATGAATGACGTAATGTCGATGGGTATCCATCGCCTGTGGAAACGCTTTACCATCGATTGTAGCGGCGTAAGACCAGGACAACAGGTGTTAGATCTGGCAGGTGGGACCGGTGATATCGCCGCATTATTTTCAAAGCGTGTAGGCCCTTCAGGCAAGGTGGTACTCGCTGATATCAATGAGTCCATGCTAAACGTTGGCCGAGATAAATTACGTGATTTGGGTATTATAAATAATATTGAATTTGTGCAAGCCAATGCGGAAGCATTGCCTTTTGCAGACAATAGCTTTGATATCATTTCAATAGGATTTGGCTTAAGAAATGTCACCGATAAAGATGCGGCACTTCGTTCCATGTTTAGGGTATTAAAACCGGGTGGCCGCTTGCTGGTACTCGAGTTTTCCAAACCCACCCATGACTGGTTAAGCAAAGCTTATGATCTCTATTCCTTCAGATTATTACCGTTTATGGGGCAACTGATCGCCAACGACAAAGAAAGTTATCAGTATTTGGCAGAATCTATTCGCATGCACCCAGACCAAGAAACGCTAAAACAGATGATGGTAGAAGCGGGCTTTGCTGAAGTAACCTATCATAATATGACGGGTGGTATTGTCGCATTACATCGAGGATACAAATTCTAATGTTACCGCTGTTACCACAATTGTTATGCGCTGTAGCAGAAAAACTCAGCCGTAAGCTTATTGCTATGGATGCCAACGCAAAGCCTGCGTTGGCAAAGCTGCAAGGAAAGCAATTGTCGGTTACCCTACGAGATTTGAAACTCACCTTAGTATTAAGTGCCACAGCAGATGCCTTATTGTTTAATCAACATGACGAGCCAACGGATTGTCGTATCACCACTGATATTGCGACCCTGAAACAGTTGCGCGATCCCAGCCAATTAACCCGTCTGATTAAAAACGACGCACTACAGATTGATGGTGATCTCCATGTGGCACAGCAGTTTTCACACTTTCTACAACAGCTCAATCCCGATTGGCAACATGCTCTGGCGGGTTATGTTGGCGATGCACTGGCATACAAAATAAGCCGTACCTTACAGCACGTGCAACACTATCTTCAGCTCAAAGCCAAACAACTTAGTCAAATGCAACGCGAATTAGCGCAGGACGAACTGCTTCTCACTCCCAGTCGGCTTGAAACAGAGCAATTTAGTCAGCAACTTAGCGAGCTGCAAGCCAAAGTTGAACACTTGCGTCGCCAACTCAACACACTTTAGGAGTAACTGGTGCGGATTAGCCGGTTTTATCAAATCCAAAAAACGTTACTGCAATACGGACTAGACGAACTAATTCCTGCGCATTGGCAACCTTGGTATGCCAAATTACTTCGCCGCAGCGCCTTTTGGTTAAAAAACCGCTATCCTGAGCAAAGTGTAGGTGCACGTTTACGATTAGCCTTACAGAGCCTTGGTCCGGTATGGATTAAGTTTGGGCAAATGCTCTCAACCCGGCGGGACTTGTTACCGGCTGCGTTAGTTGATGAACTCTCGATACTACAAGATAACGTAGCGCCATTCCCTGGAGCAGAAGCACAAACCTTAATTGAGCAAGCACTGGGATTAGGCAATATCGATGAACTTTTTGAACATTTTTCACAAAAACCCTTAGCCTCCGCCTCCATTGCACAAGTGCATACGGCGCAGTTAAAGCAAATAGATGGTAGCTTGGCTGATGTGGTGATTAAAGTGATTCGTCCAGGGATCCGCAAACAAATCGAAGCAGACTTAGCGCTAATGGACAGCCTTGCGGTAATGGCCGCTCGTTTTTTACCTGACGGAAAACGTTTGCGGCCACGCGAAGTGGTGGCTGAATATCGTAAAACCATATTAGACGAACTGGATCTGCAGCGCGAAGCCGCCAATGCCATTCAGTTGCGTCGCAACTTTGAACAGTCAGACTCACTCTACATTCCCTTTGTCTATGCCGATTACGGCCGACATAATGTGATGGTGATGGAACGTATTTACGGCATACCGGTATCGGACATTGCCGCGCTGGAAGCGCAAGGTACCAATATGGAGCTTCTCGCTAAGCGGGGCGTAGAGGTCTTTTTCACGCAAGTATTTCGTGACAGTTTTTTTCATGCCGATATGCATCCAGGCAATATATTTGTAGCCCGTGAACACCCAGACAATCCTAAGTATATCGGTATCGATTGTGGCATCGTCGGCACCTTAAATGCTGAAGATAAGCGTTATTTAGCCGAAAATTTCGTCGCCTTCTTTAACCGCGATTATCGCAAAGTAGCACAATTACATTTAGATTCAGGCTGGGTACCGGCCCACACCAAAGTCGAAGAATTTGAAAGCGCTATTCGTACCGTATGCGAGCCGATTTTCCAAAAACCCTTGGCTGACATTTCGTTTGGCCATGTGTTATTAAACTTATTTAATACCGCTCGACGTTTTGAAATGCAGGTGCAGCCACAATTGGTTTTACTGCAAAAAACCTTACTCTATATCGAAGGCTTAGGCAGACAGCTCTATCCGCAATTAGATTTATGGAAAACGGCTAAACCCTTTTTAGAAAACTGGGTCAAACAACAAGTGGGTTTGCCCGCTATCTGGCGTCAGGTAAAAGAAAACCTGCCGTTTTGGGCTGAAAAAATGCCGCAGATGCCTGAGCTATTGCATCGTTATCTGGAGCAGGGCCCAAGACAACAGCAAGCCTTGCTGCTACAAATGCAGCAAATGCAGCAGCAACAACACCAGAGTAAACAGCAAATAATTCACGCTATACTTGCAGCAGCTTGCCTGATTAGTGCTAGTATAGCGTTCTCAATAAGTACTGGATGGCTTGCTGCCTCGCTAGGGTTAATCGCCGCTTTATTTACGGCAAAAGCGTTGTTAACCTAAACGCACAGTTGAGTAAGTTGCCTCACCACATTTTACGAATTAGACGAGGATGTTAACATGGGTTTTGGTGGTATTAGTATTTGGAATCTGCTCATTATACTAGCAATCATTGTGCTGCTATTTGGCACGAAGAAGCTTCGTGGTATAGGCACAGATCTGGGTTCAGCAATTAAAGGCTTTCGTAACTCCATCAAAGACGAAGACAAAGATAACGATACAGCAAAACAAGACGAAGACTTTAACACGTCCCCTAAATCAGCACAGATGGTTGAGCATGCTAAACCGCAAGCTGAGCAGCCTGCTGCGGCCGTACAAACACCCAGCACGCCAGCTACGCCTGACAAAGATAAAGTTTAACTATGGGTTTTTGGGAACTGCTGGTAATTGCGGTCGTTGCCTTACTAGTATTAGGGCCAGAACGACTTCCTGGTGCTATTCGAAGTACCATGAAAACAGTACGCAGCATTAAGCAGTTCGGCCATCAAATGCAGGCCGAACTGAATGATAATCTTCGCGTACATGAACTACACCAAAAGTTGAAAGATGCCGAAGCAAAAGGGATGTTGGATCTTACCAGCGATGAACAAGCTGCTCTTGACGAATTAACTGCTGCCGCCAATTCAGTAAGACCTGCGAATACGCAACTCCTCCCTGAAGCGGCAAAACCCACCGCTACTCCTACTCAACCGCTCAGTGAGACCGCTGTAAAAAATGAAAACAAAACCGGATCCTGATAGTCTGTTAGGCCACCTTGTTGAACTGCGTAATCGATTGTTGCGCTGTGTTGTCGCCGTATTGTTAGTCTTTATTGCATTGGCCTATTTTGCTCGTGATATCTATGCGTTTTTAGCCGAGCCCTTACTGGCTGTTCTCCCAGAAGGCGCCAGTATGATCGCTACCGATGTGGCAGCGCCCTTTTTTGCGCCCTTTAAACTCACCTTTATTGTTGCCATTTGTGTTGCGGTGCCCTATTTGTTGCTACAAATGTGGCAATTTATTGCACCTGCTTTGTACCAAAAAGAAAAACGCCTAATGGCGCCGCTCGTGTTTAGCAGTACCTTACTGTTTTATGCTGGCATTTCTTTTGCCTACTTTATTGTATTTCCACTGGTGTTTGCTTTTTTCACCAGTGTCGCGCCTGAGGGCGTTACGATCGCCACGGATATCAGCAGTTACCTTGATTTTGTCCTGAAACTCTTTTTTGCATTTGGCTTATCTTTCGAAATTCCTATCGCCATTTTACTGTTAGTGTGGAGCGGTAGCGTAACCCGACAAGCCTTGGCTGAAAAACGTCCTTATATTATTGTTGGGGCGTTCGTATTGGGCATGCTCCTAACACCACCCGATGTGTTATCCCAAATTTTATTAGCTATTCCAATGTGTTTATTATTTGAAGTAGGTCTGTGGCTGAGCCGGTTTTATGAACCCACCCCCACCGACGATTCACCTGAGGAACAACAACAATGAACAAAACCTTACTGGTAAGCATCTGCGTTTTCAGCGTGCTACTTAGCCCCTCTCTTGTTGCGCAAACCACTGTAAACACGGCTATTGAAAAATGCCGTACTGAGCAAAATGCCCTAAAACGTTTAGTCTGCTACGATGAAATCACGCTGGGTAATACCGCGACAAACAGACCTGCGGCAACAGCAACTGTTGCCGCTGAGCAACACATTGCCAAGCAGCCGGCAACCAGTGAGTTTGGTCGCGAACATAAACAACCAGACAGTGAAACAGCAGATAAAATGTCTGCCACTGTCAGTAAAATCACTTATAGCCCACGAAGAGAGATGATCATTACGTTTGATAATGGCCAAGTTTGGCGCCAAACGGCGGCAGGTACCTATATGATCAACGTAGGTGAGCGGCATTATATTAAACGCGGCATGTTCGGCTCCTTTTACTTAGGCAACGACAATAACAATCGCACATTAAAAGTTAGCCGCGAAAACTAATATGCGCTGGTTTGATACTGGCGTAAATCTGTTTAGCCCCCAATTTGCAGAACAAGAAGCGAGTATCATTGCCGCAGCACAAGCGGTTGGGGTGTCGCGCTGCTTGTTAATTGCGAGCGATCTTGCTGAAAGCCATAAAAATAGTCAGTTTTGCCAACACCATAATGGCTGCTACACTACGGCTGGGGTGCACCCGCACCAAGCGGCGCATGTTTCAGAAGATTGGGTAAGCGAGCTACGCCAGCAACTAGCGCTACCCCACGTATTGGCTATCGGTGAATGTGGCTTAGACTTTAATCGCGACTTCTCACCACGCCCACAACAAGAAAACGTTTTTGCTGCTCAACTTGCTTTAGCGCAACAGTACCGATTACCGGTTTATCTACATGAACGCGACGCCTTTGCTACGCAAATTGCCATGCTTAACGCACTACCACCGCCTGCGGGTCTCGCCCATTGTTTTACAGGCAACATATCACAATTAAAAGTGTATCTCGATTTAGGCTTATATATCGGTATTACTGGCTGGCTTTGTGATGAACGGCGTGGCCAGGCACTGCAAGACGCTGTAGCTTACATACCCGCTGATCGGCTTATTTTAGAAACAGACGCACCGTATTTAACCCCAAGAACCATTCGGCCACGGCCTAAATATAATAGTCCTGCACTATTACCCGCTATTGCTGTCGAGTTAGCCCGCATAACGGGCCGCACCGTGCATCACCTGGCCGAACAAAGCTATCAAAACAGTTGTCGTTTACTGCAATTACCTTTTGAGGATACTCCAAATGCACACTAATCGTTATTTTCCGGCCAGCCGCTTGCGCCGTATGCGTGAACATGATTTTAGTCGGCGGTTAATGGCAGAAAACCAACTAACGGTAAATGATTTAATTTATCCCATGTTTATTATTGAAGGCGAAAATAAACGTGAAGCAATCACCTCTATGCCGGGCATAGAACGGCTTAGCCTCGATTTACTATTAGAGGAAGCCAAAGAACTGGTGGCACTGGGTATTCCCGCTATTGCGATCTTTCCGGTGACGCCGCTCGAGAAAAAGTCGTTAATGGCGGAAGAAGCGTGGAATCCTGAAGGCTTAGCACAACGAGCCGTTACCTTACTAAAGGCCCATGTGCCTGAGCTAGGTATTATTACTGATGTAGCATTAGATCCGTTCACTACCCATGGCCAAGATGGCATTATTGATGATGCAGGCTATGTCTTGAACGACATCACAACCGAAGCGTTAGTAAAACAAGCTCTCTCACATGCTGCAGCAGGGGCGGATATTGTAGCGCCTTCTGACATGATGGATGGCCGTATAGGTGCCATTCGAGAAGCGCTTGAAGAAGCCGGTTTTGTAAATACGCGCATCATAGCGTATTCCGCTAAATACGCGTCTAGCTATTATGGTCCCTTTCGCGATGCAGTGGGTTCAGCAGGCAACTTAAAAGGCGGCAACAAAAAAAACTATCAGATGGATCCCGCCAATAGCGATGAAGCCTTGCATGAAGTGGCGATGGATTTGGAAGAAGGCGCTGATATGGTGATGGTCAAGCCGGGCATGCCATATTTAGATATTGTACGTCGAGTCAAAGACGAGTTTGGCGTGCCAACCTTTGCTTATCAGGTCAGTGGTGAGTACGCTATGCATATGGCCGCGATTCAAAACGGTTGGTTAGCCGAGCAGCCTGTGGTAATGGAATCGCTACTTGCCTTTAAACGGGCCGGCGCTGATGGCATCTTAACGTACTTTGCAAAACAAGTTGCCATTTGGTTAAAACGCTAATCCAGCCTGTACAGCAGCACGTTATTGGCTAATCAACAACTCCCAGCCAGCTTGCTGCTGATACTGTACTTCTTGCTCTAATTCCGCGCGCATTAACGGATGTTGATCTAACCAACCTGCGGGCATGTGCAAAGTAAGTGATTCGGCCTTTGCACTAATATTTACTTGCGGTAAGGCTTCATGCCGACGCCGCATGGATAAAATAACGGCTAAACGCAAAATACGCGTTAGTCGCACCGTTAACAATACTGAGGTCATTGTTTGGCGGGCAATCACTTCACGGGTAATGTCGGCACGATGATTATGTACCAGCGCCATGACTAACTGTTGTTGCGCACGCGTAAAGCCAGGTAAATCTGAATGATTAATAATATAGGCACCATGGTGATGATGGTTTTTATATTCAATCAATAAGCCTAGCTCATGTAATAAGGCGCCAGAGCGCAACATACTGTGGCCCTCAAAGCGTTGTAAATCCCAACGGCTTTGCAACTGCTCTGCAAGCTCTGTTGCCATCTCGGCAACACGTTCAGCATGTTGCTGATCAATGAAATAACGTACCATTAAGCTATTAACGGTACGATTACGCACATTAGTATCTTGCAGCTGCGGTAACATGCTGTATAGCACGCCCTCTCTTAACGCGCCGCCAGATAAGGTCATTCCCTGAATATTCAATTGTCGGAATAACGCAATCAAGATCGCCAATCCTGAAGCAAAAACCTGTTTACGCTCTTGCGCGAGCCCTGAAATATTCAACTGCTCAACCGGGCCGCACGCCATCGCTTGCTGCATAATATCTTCTAAGCGCTGCAAGGTAATTACCTCGTCTTTACCTTGAGCCACTAAAATTTCTTGCATCGCTTGTACCGTGCCAGACGCCCCCACGGCAATTTGCCACCCTTCGGCAATAAATTGCTGCTGCATGGGCTTAATCGCCACTTCTGCGGCAGCAATGGCTGCATGAAAGTTTTCTTCGCTTAATTGTTGATCGCTAAAGAAGCGTTCCAGAAAGGTCACGCAGCCCATATTTAAACTGCTTAACAGTTTTGGCGTGAACCCCTGACCTATTACCACTTCAGTACTGGCGCCGCCAATATCAATGACCAGACGATTACTATCGCTATTTGAGGTGTGTGCCACGCCCAAGTAGATAATCCGGGCTTCATCTTCACCGCTGATCACTTGGACTTTTTGCCCAAGAATCGCTTCGGCTTCTTGCAGAAAGGTTTTAACGTTTTGCGCCAAGCGCAAGGTCGCGGTACCAACTATACGAATGTTTTGTGGGGGAATGTCTTGTAAACGCTCAGCAAACAGCGCCAAACATTCCCAGCCGCGCTTCATGGCCTTGTGGCTTAACACAAGATTGTCATTTAACCCAGCGGCTAAACGCACTTTGCGCTTCACTCGGCCAATAACTTGCACTGAGCCGCCAACTACCTTCACCATTAGCATGTGAAAACTGTTGGAGCCAAGATCAATCACCGCATAGATATCGCTATGCGGTGAGTTTGCCAGCGCAGCTAAATCGCTGCCTTGCTGCGTGCTAGCGAGGGCGGCTGCGCGGAGATCGTGAGCCATTGTTAGTGCGCCCGTTGTTACTTCTACCACCTGAACCCGTTCTAGCTTGACCAGGACGACGCCTCACGCGTGGTTTGGGTGGAGTGAGATCGGTGAGCAATGCGTCAGCGTCGTACTGCGTCACTGCAATAGGATGCCGGATATACTCTTCAATTGCCGTGAGATTTAAAGCATAGCGCTCGCAGGCAAAGCTTATGGCTTTACCGCTTTCGCCAGCTCGCCCCGTACGACCAATACGATGCACATAATCTTCACAATCATCGGGTAGATCATAGTTAAAGACATGGCTCACTTTTGGTATGTGAAGGCCACGTGCTGCGACATCGGTAGCCACTAAAATATCTAGCTTACCGGTAGTAAAATCATCCAAAATTTTCAGGCGTTTTTTCTGAATCACATCACCGGTTAGCAGACCTACACGGTGGCCATCGGTATCTAACCAATGATACACGTCTTCACAGGCATGTTTCGTATTGGCAAAAACAATTGCTTTGTCTGGCCACTCTTCTTCGAGTAGGGTTAATAACAAAGGCATTTTGTGTTCATGAGCAGGATAGAACAGTTCTTCACTGATCCGGCTACCAGTCATTTCCTCAGGCGCAATATGGATATGTACGGGCTGATTCATTTTCTCAAAAGCCAGCTCTTGCACTTTATAAGACAACGTTGCCGAAAATAATAAGCTCAACCGTTCCGTAACTGGCGGCATCCGATTAAACATAAAACGAATGTCTTTGATAAAGCCTAAATCAAACATGCGATCGGCTTCATCTAGCACAACCACTTGGATTTGCGATAATTCAAACAAGCCTTGCTTGAGATAATCAATTAAGCGACCCGTGGTGCCAATTAAAATATCAACACCCTGTTCCAACAACTGGCGTTGAGAATCGTAACCCTCGCCCCCATAAATCAAACCAAGGCGCAGATTTGATTTTTGTGCCAAGATAACGGCGTCGTTATGGATCTGAACAGCCAGCTCTCGCGTAGGAGCCATAATAATGGCACGAGGTTGACCAGAACCTTTAGGTTCATGGGTTAACAGGTGATGAAAGGTGGCGGTTAAAAACGCCAACGTTTTACCTGTCCCTGTTTGCGCCTGACCGGCAATATCTTTACCTGCTAAAGCAAGGGGTAAACATTGCGCTTGAATTGGCGTACAATAGCTATAACCTTGAGCGTTTAGCGCGTCAAGAACCTGTGGCGCCAATGCGAAATCGGCGAATTTATGCGATGTTAAGTGTGTTTTATTCATACCTGCCTAGCATAACTGTTACGCTTGCAATAAGAAACAGCCGCGATTAAATTGATAACATATTTTAGCAGTGTAACTGCACAGCCTTAACGGAGAAATAGATGAGCGAACATATTTTACAGGTTTCTGACGACAGTTTTGAAACTGACGTGGTAAAAGCAGAAGTCCCGGTACTGGTAGACTTTTGGGCAGAATGGTGTGGGCCTTGTAAAATGATCGCGCCAATTCTGGACGATGTTGCTGCTGAATACGCAGGCAAAGTGACTGTTGCCAAAGTAAATATTGACCAAAACCCTAATACACCGCCTAAATTCGGTATTCGTGGTATTCCCACGTTATTACTGTTTAAAAATGGCCAGGTTGCGGCAACTAAAGTAGGCGCCCTGTCTAAAACACAGCTTAAACAATTTTTAGATGCCAACATCTAAAGTGAAATAAGGCGTATTTTTGTACGCCTTTTTTAATTGTCTGCTGGACGTACGTTGACGCAGCTGCTATTGTGTGTAGCAGCAAAATTCTTTAACCACGCTTGTCTGTCGAAAAAACCAACTTCTATCCCATTTTTTTATCGAGCTGATAAGCATTTACTCTGTTTTTACCAACAAGAATCCATCAAATATGCATTTAACAGAACTGAAACTGAAGCCAATTAGCGAGCTGGTTGAGTTAGCTGAGTCTATGGGCCAAGAAAACATGGCCCGTTTGCGCAAGCAAGACATTATTTTCGCCATTCTTAAAGCCCATGCCAAAAACGGTGAAGAAATTTACGGCGACGGCGTGCTAGAAATTTTACAAGACGGCTTCGGCTTTCTGCGCTCCTCAGACAGTTCTTATTTAGCGGGTCCAGACGATATTTACGTATCACCCAGCCAAATTCGCCGTTTTAATCTGCGCACGGGTGATAGCATCTCAGGGTTAATCCGGCCACCAAAAGAAGGTGAGCGTTACTTTGCCTTGTTAAAAGTGAGCGAAGTTAACTTTGGCAAACCTGAACATGCCCGTAATAAGATTTTATTTGAAAACTTAACGCCGCTGCATGCCAACTCACGTTTGCGTATGGAGCGAGGCAATGGCAGCCGTGAAGATATCACCGCACGGGTACTAGACTTAGCCTCACCCATCGGCCGTGGTCAGCGTGGCTTAATCGTTGCACCACCAAAAGCCGGTAAAACCATTTTGTTGCAAAATATTGCACAGTCTATCGCAGCTAACCATCCGGAATGCGTACTAATGGTATTGCTGATTGATGAACGGCCAGAAGAAGTGACTGAAATGCAGCGCTTAGTTAAAGGCGAAGTTGTCGCGTCCACCTTTGATGAGCCGGCGAGCCGCCACGTACAAGTGGCAGAGATGGTCATTGAAAAAGCCAAACGCTTGGTTGAGCATAAAAAAGACGTCATTATTTTATTAGATTCTATTACACGCTTAGCGCGCGCCTATAACACTGTTATTCCAAGTTCTGGCAAGGTATTAACCGGTGGTGTCGATGCTAACGCACTACACAAACCAAAACGTTTTTTTGGTGCCGCCCGTAACGTGGAAGAAGGGGGTAGCTTAACGATTATCGCTACCGCTCTGGTTGATACCGGTTCGAAAATGGACGAGGTTATTTACGAAGAGTTTAAAGGCACGGGTAACATGGAACTGCACCTGTCGCGGAAAATAGCTGAGCGTCGGGTATTCCCTGCAATCGACTTTAACCGTTCAGGCACTCGTCGTGAAGAGCTACTAGCTTCACCAGAAGAGCTACAAAAAATGTGGATCCTGCGTCGTATTTTGCATCCGATGGACGAAACAGATTGCATGGAATTTTTAATCGATAAATTGTCTATGACCAAAACGAACGATGAGTTTTTCGATGCTATGAAGCGGCAAAAGTCGTCTTAAAAACGGAACCGGCCTTAAGGCCGGTTTTTTTTCGCCATATCTTGGCGAACCTCTTCAAATTTCGGCATTAACAGCGCACGAGCCTGTTGATCTAGCCAAGAAAATAACACTTCTGCGTAATCATCCGCTTGCCATAACGCAGGTAGTAACTGATTAATATCGTTAATTACCCGCTCGCCTAAGGTCGTTTTATTACAGGTTACATACCTTAAAGAAAAAAACTCAGTACCCGAAATAGCCACACTGACAATCGTTGGCGCTGCTGTAATTGCACGCTGATAAAATTGAATACGCTCGGGGTACTCAATCACGTAATCCAGCCTACCTGTGGTTAATAATGCGGCAGCATTCAGCTCACTGGTAAAGCCATTGGCTAATAAGGTGGCTTCTGGGTGTTGAATTGCCGCAGAAATGCTCTCAGGATAATATCGATTGGGTTGATAAGCGCCCAATAGCTGCTGATTAAGCGCGATGCTGGTCAAATCAATATAAGGCTGTTCACCGACAATAGCCTCAACCTTGCTACCTGCCGCATAATTTATGGCAAACCCTGAGCCAATAGCAATTGGTAGTGAATAATAGCGTGTAGTAGCACGTTGCTCGGTAAATGAGCTGCCAATAACACACACTGTTTTACTGTTACTCAAAAAAAGCGGTTCAATTCGTCCTAAACTGGTTAAGTGTATTTCGTGCTGATAGTGCGGCAATAAACGACTTAAACGCGTTTGCAATACATCAAAGGTTCCCTGACCCGCCAATGGCCCATCAACAATTTGGTGTGGCGCCCAATCTGTTTGCAGCCACACCACCTTGTCTTGTTCAGCAAAAACGTTGTAGGGTGCTAACGACAATAAGGCTGTCAGCAGCAAGGTGATCCGTTTATGCACATGAACTCCTTTTCTGGTCACTTACCCGTCCGCCGGGTAAGTCTGTTTGCTCACTGATTAACTGCTGCATAAACGCTATAAAAACGTTTTGCCCGACTAATTACTACTATAGACGCAATATGTACGTTTTTACTAACCTATTTGTTGATGGACTAAAGGCATGAGGTTATCAGCTTCAAAACGGCAAGCTGCCAAGTATTCTTGAGTCGCTTGTGTTGCTGCGGCAACTGACGCAGCATGAACCATTGCCAACGGTTGACCTGCGGTTACTGCAGTACCTGCTGGCACAATAGCACTAAATCCTACAGCGGGATCAATTTGCTGCGCCGGATGCGAGCGCCCACCGCCTAACCTTACTACGGCCATCCCTAAACCTACGGTATTAGTGTAGTGCAGCTCTCCACTTTGTGGCGCTAAAATAGGCATAACTACTGGCGCGGCAGCCAAATATTGGGTTGGTCGTTCCAGTAAATCGGTTGGTCCACCCATAGCAGCAACCATTTTGGCAAAAATATCTGCCGCTTTACCCGAGCTTAAACTCTGCTCTAACGCTGCAATAGCCGCTGCTTTATCGTGGTATAGTTTGCCTAACAGCAACATGTTGGCACCCAGTTCAAACGTCAATTGATGCAAGCGTGGCTCGCGGTATTTACCCGTCAAGTAATCCAATGTTTCAATCACTTCAAGCGCATTACCGGCAGTCGTACCCAAAATTTGGTTCATATCGGTAATCAGCGCGCGCGTCGCTACGCCTGCACCGGTTGCCGTATTAACAATGCTGTTCGCTAACGCCTGCGCATCGTTAGCGGTTGCCATAATCGCGCCGTTGCCAACTTTCACATCCATCACTAACGCATCGAGGCCCTCTGAGAGTTTTTTCGATAAGATTGAAGCGGTGATTAACGGAATTGACTCAACCGTCGCCGTCACATCACGAATCCCATATAAACGGCGATCAGCAGGCGCTAACTCGCTACTTTGTCCCACAATGACACAGCCTAATTCGGGTAGCAATTGTTGAATGCGGCTCAACGATTGGGTGCAACTGTAACCAGGGATCGCTTCTAATTTATCTACTGTACCGCCGGTATGTCCTAAGCCGCGACCAGCAATGCTTGGCATATAAGCGCCGCACGCTGCCACCATGGGGGCCAACATTAAGGTCACCTTGTCACCTACACCCCCCGTGCTATGTTTATCCACAACCGGGCCATGCAGCTTACCTTGCCAGTTTAATACGGTGCCTGAATCACGCATAGCCAGCGTTAAGGCCACGGTTTCTGGTACTGACATACCATTTAAATAAATAGACATAGCCAGCGCAGCAGCTTGGCTGTCGCTGAAGCTATCATCGGTTAAGCCCTGCACAAACTGGTTAATTTCGGCCTCTGTTAACGCGTTACCGTTCCGTTTGCTTTTAATAATTTCCTGTGGAATTGCCATAGTGTTGTTTATTCCTGCTTCATTTTATTGCTAGCCGCCAAATAGGTCGGGGTAAAGGCATCGGGTAATAATTGCTGTAATGTCCAGCTTTGCTGTTGTCCAAGGTGATTACAACTGGCAATAGGGCTGTCAGGGAGAAAAAATTCAGCAATGACCTGACGACAAATACCGCAAGGCGGCGTCAGTTTTTCTTGTGGGGTGTACACCATCACGGCGTGAAGTTTTCGTTGCCCCGCTACAACAGCAGCAGCGATAGCGTTTCGCTCGGCACACACCGTTCCGCCATAAGAGGCATTTTCAACATTACAACCGGTAAAAATTTGGCCATTTTCAGCCAGTACTGCTACGCCTACCGGAAATTGACTATAGGGCGCATACGCGTGCGCTGCAGCATCTTTAGCAGCCGCTTGTAGGGCTGCCCAATTAATTGTTGTCAAGGCAAAAGTCTCTATTGCTAATGGGCATACAGTTTTGCCTTGTTTTGCTTGGCGGTCAAGCTTTCACGCCGCTAAGCGGCGTAGTCTTTGATAAAATAATACAATCATCAGCAATAACCAGCCACACGCCAGCGGCACCAGCCAATAGGCTTGCAAAATTCCCGCCTGTTGCGCCCATAATCCTGTGGCTAAACCGGCAAATTGAAAACCAATCGAGCTACCAATACTGGCCACCCCCGACAATACTGGACCATTATCACTATCAATGTCCATAACGGTTGCTAGCATTAATGGAAACAACCCACCTACCCCTAAGCCCAGCAGCAAATTACCTAACATTAACAATGTTACGCTAGGGCTAAATACAATACATAAAGCGCCTGTTAGTGCTAAGGCACCTAACATCAGCATTAATACCCCTGCACTAACCCAGCGTAGCAGCAAAGCAAACCCTAAACGACTGAGTACCATGCCCCCCGTAAACCACGCTAATAATAAGCGAGCCTGCTCAGACGCCAATCCTAGGCCATCAACAGCATAGCTTACAAACCAGTTTCCATGGCCCCACTCTGCGGCCCCGTAGCCGATCATCACCAGCAATAACAGCATAAACAAAGGTTGGCGTAAAATGGCCGCGTAAGACAAACTTTGTCCCTGAGTACTTACACTGAGCCCCAGCACTGGATGAGCTTTTGCCACCTGCCAACTGTATAGCCCCACCACCAATAAGCCCGCTGCGATAATCCGTACTGGCCAGCGCCAATCGTCCAACACCCAAAACAGTGCCACCACCCAGAGGGGTGCAGCCAAGGTGCCTAAGCTAAACATAAAATCCATTAAGCCCATCATTGCTGCGCGTTTATTGGCAAATAGCCGCGCAATTAATGTATGACCAATGGTGAACATAATGGAATAGGTCATGCCCACCAAGATAATCAGTGGCAGCAAAAAATACCAAGAAGGAATGATCGACAGCAGTAATAGTAAAACAACTTCGCACAGGGCAAGCGCGCCAAATAACCGCAAAAAATGAAATTTCTGTGCGTACTTACCGCCTAAAATAGCGCCAATGATGGTACCAACAGACATTAAACTAAAGAACAAGCCGCTAATTGTCGCCGACATCCCTAATGCAGCCGCCATATCGGGTAACAGCAAACCCCATAAAATAATTAAATTACCTAAAATAAAAAAACCGCTAAAAATCACTGCGGTCGGCGCACTGCGCGACATAACTTGCTCCAAAAATCAAGCCGGCAAAGGCCGGCTAGGGTTAACAAAATAAACAGTCATCATAATAGTAGCAAGCGCGATACTCACGGTAGCACCAAAACAGGTGGCTTAGAGCGCGTCTAACCGAAAACGATCCGCGTCTAGATGTGCTGGAAACTGCTGTCGAAATGCAGCAAGCGCGGCTAAATCCGCCTCAGCATATAGCACACCGTGCTCCGACGGCGCCAACTCAGCTAAAGGTTGCCCTAAGTAATCCACAATTAAACTGTCACCCGCATAGGATATTCCCTTACCGTCTTCTCCTACGCGGTTACAACCAAATACAAAGGCCTGATTCTCGATTGCGCGAGCTTGCAACAGTAACCACCAGGCTCTGCTGCGCACCGCAGGCCAATTTGCCACATATACTATGGCATCATAATCTGAACAATTGCGACTAAAAACCGGAAAACGTAAGTCGTAACACACTTGTAGTAATAACCGACAGCCCCGAAAAAGCACAATTACCCGCTCACTACCGGCTTGATATGCCTTATGCTCGCCGGCCATCCGAAACAAATGTCGTTTATCGTAATGCTGGATCTGGCCATCTGGCTGTACAAAATACAAGCGGTTTACGTAAGTACCTTCCGCAGTTTTTACCGCCAACGAACCTGTTATGGCGGCTTGGAGGCGCTTAGCTTGCTCAATTAACCACGATAAGGCAGGACCGGGCTCAGTTTCGGCAATCTCGGCACTTGCCATACTAAAACCGCTGGCAAACATTTCAGGCAACACCACTAAATCAATTGGCTTAAGTGCGGCTAATTGTTCAGTTAATTGTTGCAAATTCGCTTGGCAATCTTGCCATACCAAATGCGTTTGGATAACGGCAACCCTCAAAGTTGACATAAGCGCTCCGCCGCCGCATGCAAGGTGGCGTGTTGTTTCGCAAAACACAAGCGGACAATACGCGCGTCAGATCCTTGCTGATAAAATACCGAAAGTGGAATAGCCGCAACCTTGTGTTCAATGGTTAACCATTGACAAAAAGCACTGTCAGACAGTGTTGGCGCTATCGCCGAATAATCAACTAACTGAAAATAGGTACCTTGACAAGGCAATAACTGAAAACGACTGTCAGCAAGCGCCTGGGCAAAAACATCGCGCTTTTGCTGATAAAACTGCCCAAGATTAGTCACCTGTTCCGGATGCTGTTGCAACGTCTCTGCAATAGCATACTGCGCCGGCGTAAAACTGGCGAAGGTAACATATTGATGGATTTTCCGAAACTCAGCAGTTAACGCCGCGGGTGCAATGGCATACCCCAGTTTCCACCCCGTAACATGAAAAGTCTTGCCAAACGAGGAGACAATAACACTGCGCGCAGCTAGCGCCGCAAAACAATGCGCACTGCGCTGTGGCTGTGCATCAAATACCATATGCTCATACACTTCATCACTAATGCAGTATAAATTATGTTGGCAAACCAATTGTTCCAACGCCAACCAATCGGCCTGGCTAAATACCATCCCCGTGGGATTATGGGGGCTATTAACAATAATTACGCGTGTTCGCGCGGTTATAGCAGCCGCCACCTGTTGCCAGTTCACCCGATACTGCGGCGCGTCTAAACGTATATGCACCGACTTACCGCCAGCGAGTTGGATGGCTGGAGCATAACTATCATAAGCCGGATCAAAAAGGATAACCTCATCACCCGGCTGCACTAACATCTGAATCGCCACAAATAACGCTTCAGTAGCCCCCGACGTTACCGTGATCTCCTCTGCAGCACACAGCTGTCGTTGATAACAGCGTGCCGTTAACGCAGCAATTTGTTCACGCAATACCATCACCCCGGGCATTGGCGCGTATTGATTAAATCCTGCCTGGCTATACCGTGCCAAATTGGCTAGCAAACTGGCATCGGCAGGAAAATCGGGGAACCCCTGAGATAAATTAATCGCATCATGGCTGGCTGCAAGCTGCGACATCTGACTAAAAATGGTGGTACCTACCGCAGGTAACTTGGAGATTATCGACATAATGGCAGAAAACGTTGCGAAAATTGACATCAATGCTATCATTTGGCAGGTTTCAAGTATAGACATCTAAACGTTCAAACGTTTAGCAATCAAATCAATACCAACAGCCATAACACACGCGTTAACACAGACATTACTGTAATAAGTCACTGTTTTAAACTAGGGTGATAAAAACACACTATGAATAGCACCGCACATGTACAACAACTCAATCCCAATGCTATTGCCTTGTGTAGCTTAGGTCGCTGGATAGCGAGTCGTCATTGGGTACCGGCAACTGGTGGCAACTTTTCAATTCGCCAAGGTGACAATATGGCGCTCGTTACCGCCTCTGGCAAAGATAAAGGCGAGCTAAGCCCACAAGATTTATTGCCTGTATCGTGGCAAGGTGCACAATTAACTAGCCCATTAGGTACCCCCTCGGCAGAAACGGCCTTGCATGCTCAGCTATATCAATTAGATCCCGCGATCAAAGTCGTGTTGCATACCCATTCCGTTAGCGCCACCGTGTTTTCTAGGATAATCACTGCGCCACAGCATGCGTTTATCGGTTACGAAATGCAAAAAGCCATTAGTGGCATTAATAGCCATGAACAGACTTTACCCTTGGCCGTTTTTGAGAACACCCAAGATATTTCGGCGTTAGCGCAACAAGTGCAACAACGTTGGCACCAACAGCCTTTGCATTTTGGGTTGCTCGTACGAGGTCATGGCCTTTATGTATGGGGACATAGCCTGGAGCAAGCAAAAAGGCATTTAGAAGGGTGGGAATTTCTTATAAACTGCGAACTAGAGTACCTTAAGTTAACAGGAAAGCCGTGAAGTATTCCGCTATTATTACCGACATCGAAGGCACCACCAGCCGCATCAGTTTTGTTACCGACGTGCTTTTTCCGTATGCTCGGCAGCATCTACCCAACTTTGTGCGCAACCAGCAAGAGCTTCCCGAGGTAGCGCAGGAACTGGCCGCCGTGCGCCAACAATTACAGGCACCCGATGCGGATGTTGAGCAATGCATTAACGCCCTAATCAGCTGGTTGGATGCAGATCAAAAAATTACCCCGTTAAAAAGCCTTCAAGGTATGGTATGGCGTGACGGTTACCAGCAGGGCCACTTTACGGGCCATCTTTATCCCGACGTTATTGCGCAATTACAAGCATGGCATGCGCAAGGCATTAATTTGTATATTTATAGCTCGGGATCGGTCGCTGCGCAGCAATTATTATTTCACTATAGCGATGCTGGCGATTTAACGCCTTTGCTCAGTGGGTATTTTGATACTCGTATTGGCGCCAAGCGTGAATTGTCTAGCTATGCCGCTATTTTACAACAATTGCAGCTACCGCCCAACCAAGTCTTGTTTTTATCCGATGTGATCGCCGAATTAGATGCTGCCAGAGCCCTAGGCATCGCAACAGTGCAATTAATTCGTGAACAGCAAGCACCGGGCGATCACCCCACCGCCTATGACTTTTATCAAATAGAGGTCTGACCCATGAGCTCATTACATATCTTTGCACTACACCAACCTACTGAGCCGCTGTTTGTGACCGAAGACGTGACAGACATTGCCGCACACTTGCAACAACATGGTATTCGCTTTGAACAATGGCGCGCTACGGCAGCAATCGATGCGCACAGCAGCACCGAACAGGTACTAACTGCCTACGCCGATGCGATTGCGCGTTTACAGCAACAAGAAGGCTACGTTGCGGTCGATGTGATTTCGTTAAGCCCAGATCATCCAGATAAAACCGCTTTACGGCAGAAGTTTTTAGATGAACATATTCACACCGAAGATGAAGTGCGTTTTTTTGTGCGCGGCCAAGGCTTGTTTTGCCTGCATTTAGGCGACAAAGTGTATCAAGTACTCTGTAAACAACATGATCTTATCAGTGTCCCCGCCAATACCCCACATTGGTTTGATATGGGCTCGTCGCCCGATTTTACGGCTATCCGCTTTTTTAACAATCCACAAGGTTGGGTAGCGCACTTTACAGGCAGCCCCCTCGCACGTCAGTTTCCGTTATTGAACTAAACATTACACGGGCTGCACTTTTGCTGTGCAGCCCGTGCCAGCTCGCATCAAACCTCCGCTCACATGGCGCAGATGAGCGCTATTTTTATATAATGGTTCAGCTCTTGCATTAAATTTGTCATACTTTACGCTTATACTCTGATTGGATGCTTAATTGCAGGTAAGATTGAATGTCGTTGCAAACTCCGCTTCGTGGCCTACGTTGTTTCTGTGTGGCTGCAGAATGCTTAAGCTTTAAAGAAACAGCGAAACAACTGTATCTGACGCCGTCAGCAGTAAGCCATCAGATCAAGCAACTAGAAGATAACCTTAATCTCACCTTGTTTGCGCGTAAAACACGGGCCATTGAATTAACCGAAACGGGTAAACAGTTCTACATGGAAATTAAGCCATTGTTAGAACAGCTTAGCCAAACCATTAATCAATTTAGCCAAGTAGAACGTGTGCTCGAGGTCAGCATTTCTATGCCTGAGTTTTTTGCCAGCGAACTCTTTGTGCCGCGATTACGAGGTTGGTCAGAACAATACCCAAATATCAATATTAAATTAGAAACCGTGAAATCGCGGCGTGAAGGTCCAAAATACACCGATGTGTCTGTTGTGCTCTCCGGTAAAAAACCCGTAGATGGTGCAGTGTATGATCTCTTCCCTATTAGCTATCTCCCAGCTTGCAATCCTGCTTTATTTCAAAAGTTGCATGGCAAAGGCTACCGTATTTTAGAAAAAACCCCATTAATATTGCACCAAGCGCGCCCAACAGCCTGGCACCAATGGGCTGAACGCGTGGGCTATCATCAATTTCAACCCAAACAAATTATGCAACTCGATAGTATGTTTAGCGTTGCGCGGGCAGCACAGCAAGGCTTAGGCGTAGCACTTATCCCAATGCCGATTAGTCATGCTTGGTTTAGCAGTGGCTCGCTAGTGCGTTTATTCGATCAAGAACTACTCAGTCGCGATCGGTATTATCTGGTACAACATAATGAAGAACCCGAGCGCCCCGAAATCACGTTATTAATTGATTGGGTGCTGCAAAGCTTTAATACCCCTGAAATTACCTTGCAATTACCCCCCAGCACTTAGCGGATTGCTCGTTTGGGAATATGACAAACGTGCTCGCCATATAGATGAATTTTTTTAATTTATCAGGTTTTTTTTTATCGTTTGTCGTGTGTCAATGTAAAGACTATAGTTAACCCGTGTTCGAGATTCGGACACAGCGGTTAAAGTTGTTGAAGGGTGTAACCTACCCTTACCTGTCTACCTTGTCTTAGCCCGATTGAATAAATCGGGCATTTTTTTGTCTAAAAATCATGACGCTGCGAACAACTATACGGGCTGTTGCAAACGTTTTTTCCGAACAAAAAGCCACTAAGCTTAAGCAAACAATGCGTATTGACACGTATTGAAGCAGTTTAAACTGCCACTACTGTTGTTGATGACTCAGTAATAATTGCGCGAGTTCATCCCCTAGTTGCTCTGTTAAAATTTGCTGATAACGCGGGCTGTGCAAATAGCCGCCGTCTGCAGCAAAGAACCCCTCTAGCAAGCCCGCCCAATCATTGCTGTGCGGCATAATAAAGCCAAAGGTTTCACCGCCCTCTGCAGCGATAGGATGATCACGAAGTGGCATACCGGCCTCACGGGCGCGCCAGTAATTGTAAGCATCCACATAGGCATAATATTGACCACTGGCGACCTTGGCCAATACATCAGGATTGCTGTTTACCTGCTGCACTTCAGCATTAGGCTGGTATTGATCGCGCAAGTGGTTGATCCGCTGTTGATGCAAGGTGCCACTAAAGGCAAGCGGCTTTAGCGTCGCAAACTGCTCAGGCAGTGCCTGCCACTCTGGCAACGGCGCTATATCCTGATGGGTTATAAGTGCAGCGATGTTATGCAAATAAGGCGGTGAAAAGGCCAGCTCTTGTTTACGCAGCTCCGTAATAGTGACATTACCTAACCCAAACACGCCGCCTTGCGCGTGCACAATACGCTGATAAAACAGTTGCCAATTGGTTTCACTCACAAAGTTTAGCTGTACCGCCAGCTGATGTTGTTGCTTGAGCCAAGCGGCGAAGTCTTGCATAATTTCTACGCTAACCCCAGTTAGCTGCCCTTGCGGGTTAACATACGCAAAACCTTCAGCAGGGACATAAAGTACTGTTAAAGCAATTTGCTGTTGCATTGCCGCAAGCTTATGTTGCTTAACGTGAGAATAGGTAATGCCTTGATCAGTAGCATTGTTATCGCTTGGTATTGCATGCGCCGCAGTCAAAAACAGTAACAGCGCAGTGAAGGTTGAGATCTTAAGCAAGTTTAGGTTAACGCGCATTGAATTGTATCGGCTAAATAAAAGATACCTTATCTTTGCAAAGCAAGTTGGGGGTGTCAAAGTTTTTAGACACTCGTTAGACACTCGATTGTCAGCTTGCTGCGCGACAAAAAGCGCGCAATCAATAATGACTAAACAATTGCCTGTTGCGACTTGCTGGCAAACTGCTGCAATACCCCAGTTTGAATATCTGCTTGGTTATACACCCCAGTATCCAGTACCCAGCCGGTCACTAAGCTGGCAGGCGTTACATCAAATGCCGGGTTAAAAACTGGGGCTTGCTCGGGCGCCCAAAGGGTTTGACCAAAGGCACCTCTTACGCCGCGCACTTCGTCGGCAGCGCGCTGTTCAATCGGAATGGCGCGACCATCTGGGCAACTTAAATCGATGGTGGTATGCGGGGCAACCACATAAAATGGGATATTATGATAATGCGCCAGCACAGCCAGACTATAGGTGCCCACCTTATTGGCAAAATCGCCGTTAGCGGCTATGCGATCAGCGCCAACAAAAAGGCGATCCACCTCGCCACGCGCCATCAGCATGCCGGCCATATTGTCGCAAATTAGCTGATAAGGAATACCTAATTGCTGGCACTCCCAAGCCGTTAACCGGCCGCCTTGTAGTAAGGGTCGGGTTTCATCGACCCACAGCCGGATATTCTTGCCCTGTTGATGTGCCAGGTTAATGACGCCCAATGCCGTACCCACACCCGCTGTGGCTAAACCACCAGTATTACAATGGGTTAATAACCGCTCTTTGGGCTGCACTAGGGCAGCACCATGCTCGGCCATGCGTTGGCACAGTGCTATATCTTCGGCAAATAAGGCTTCAGCACACGCTACGGCGGCATCGGCAAAATCCGCTTGCTGTAAAGCACGTATCATCGCATCAAGATTATTCATTAAATTTACGGCGGTAGGCCTTGCCGCGCGGAGTATTTCAGCGGCTTGCAGCAGTTGCTCGCGGCTATCACCTTGAGTTGCCCGATAGGCCAGCAATAGGCTGGCACCAATACCAATAGCCGGCGCACCACGCAGCTGTAAGCGCTGAATCAGCCTTACCATTTGCATTACGGTAGTACAGTGTACCCAGTGTTGCTGATGTGGTAACAGCGTTTGATCCAAAACATACAGCTCGCCTTGTACAGTTTTTAGGCTAAGCGCCAGCAGGTTTTTCATAACATAGATCCATTTAGCATTGCAGACGTCTAGAAGTTTTGCGATTATGCAAGCTTTCGTTTTTTGATTCAAGTAACAAGGGCTTTTGCAAATGACGGCTTATCAAATCTTTACTTCTGAACAGGCCATGCGGTTTGCCGATGAACACAGTGAGCTATTTGGCGAACATAGCAAACTGAGCGCGACAGAGTTTGGTGACGGCAACCTTAATCTGGTGTTTCGTGTTGTTAACGATAAAGGGACTTCATTGATTGTGAAGCAAGCCCTACCCTACGCCCGCTGTGTAGGAGAAAGCTGGCCACTGAGCACCGATAGGGCACGCATAGAAGCCGAGGTATTAAAATTACACGCCCGCTTTTGCCCGGAACACACGGTGGAGGTGCTGCATTTTGATCGTGCGTTATCGGCGATTCTAATGGAAGATTTAAAGCAGTATGACATCCTGCGCACAGCCCTGATCAAAGGTAAGCAGTTTGCGCATTTGGCACCACAGCTGGCGCACTATCTGGCCAATACGCTGTTTTATACCAGCGACTTTGTACTCACCGGCCCAGCCAAAAAAGCTGCCGTCGCGCAATTTACTAACCCTGACCTGTGTTTAATTACCGAAGATTTATTTTTTACCGATCCGTATTGCAATCACGAGCGCAATACGATTCACAGCCTGATTCTGCCAAGCGCTCGCGCACTTTGGTACGATACCGACTTGCAGGCAGAAGTGGCCATGTTAAAAGCGGATTTTTTATCTAAACCTCAAGCCTTATTGCATGGCGATTTACACAGCGGCAGCATTTTTATTAATAACGAGAATTGCAAAGTTATCGATGCTGAGTTTGGTTTTTACGGCCCAATTGGGTTTGATGTTGGTGTGTTAATTGGCAATTTACTGATTAATTATGTTGCCAGCCCGGGGGTGTTTAAAACGCCCGAAGAACAATCGCAGCAGCAACACTACTTGCTTACTCAAATCCACACCCTTTGGAAACATTTTGCCGACACTTTTAGCCAATTACAACAAACTGCCACCCAAGATCCCACGCTACAAAATAGCCGCTATCAGCAACGCTTTTTACAACAGGTGTTCACCGATGCTATCGGCTACGCAGGTTGCGAGCTGATCAGGCGTACGGTGGGGTTAGCCCATGTGGCAGATTTAGAGCGCATCAGCGACGCAAAACAACGGGCAGTGTGTGAAATACATGCGCTTACTTTGGGGCGAGTATTAATACTGGAACGGGCGCAATTAGACTCAATCACCGCCTTACTAGACAAAGTACAACGTACTGTTGCCGCCATAGCAGCGCCCTAGCCCAGCAGCAGAAAGATAGTAAACGGTTATGAGGAAAACGCCTTGTAATACCTGCTTACATTTTTCCGCTATTTACGGCTAGTTGTGCTGTAATAGCCATGGCACACTGTTGTTAATAAACTATTACAACAGGAAAGCGCCATGATTGAAGCAAGCTTGCTGTGTAAATTTTTTGGTAATGGTGACACCCAAGTCAAAGCCTTACGTGATGTGACATTACGCATTGCCGAAAACGAATTTGTCGCCATTATGGGCAGCTCAGGTTCAGGTAAGTCAACTTTGATGAACATACTTGGCTGCTTAGATACCCCAAGTAGTGGCCATTATAAATTAGCTGGTGCCACGGTAAGTGAACTTAACGACGAACAATTGTCGGCGATGCGCAATCAGCATATTGGCTTTATTTTTCAGTCTTTTCATTTGCTACCGCGCCTTACAGCAGCAGAAAACGTTGCCCTACCGCTGCGCTATACTGATACCCCAACAGAATTGGCACTGCAGCGGGCTGAAAGCCTGTTACACCAAGTAGGATTAGGCCATCGGATGCATCACAAACCGGCTGAAATGTCTGGTGGTCAACGGCAACGCGTTGCCATTGCCCGTGCGCTAATAAATGATCCTAAGGTGATTTTTGCTGATGAACCAACAGGTAATTTAGATAGCAAAACCTCTGTCGAAATTATGCAGTTATTAACCGAGCTACACCGTCGCGGTAATACCGTAGTGATGGTGACACACGAAGATGATATTGCCGCCTACGCACAGCGCGTTATCAGAATGCGTGATGGTCACATTTTGGAGGACAGCGCATGTTCGGTATAAGTGTGTTATTGGCTACGAGTATAGGCCTGCAAGCACAAACTGAGTTACCCTTATTATTAACGGGGAGCTTAGTCTCTGAGTATCGGCAAAATATTGTCGCCCCTATGAGTGACACCTGGCGTATTCAAGTGCAATGGTTAAAACCAGAGGCTGAAAAAGTCCAGGCCGGAGATTTAGTGGCGGTATTTGACGCTGGCAGCATTCAAACCAACATCGAGCGTTTAAAAAACCAATTGGTCAGTGCTGAAGAGCAATTTAAACAACTTGAAAGTAGCCATGCCCAAAGCGTAATGGAAGCAGATTATGAATTAGCACGGCGGAAATTATTACTGGAAAAGGCCGATATTGATGCCGCGATCCCCAAAGATAACTTAAGTTTGTACGATTATGAGAATAATCAGTTGCAACAACAACGTGCCCAAACGGAGTTAAAAAAAGCCGTAGAAACCTTGGCTACCGCGAAAATTGAGCAACAAACCGCTCTCCAAAAACAACAATTAGTGATTAGTAAAAGCCAGTTAGAATTGGCAGAAGCAGAAAAAACGCTGACGACCATGAGTGTGTATGCCGAACGTGATGGCGCGATAAGTTATGGATTGCATCCTTGGTATCGCACTAAGCTGTTTGCAGGTGTTACCGCGCAACCGGGTTGGCAAATTGCCGAAGTAACCGAACAACAAGGGTTATATGTAGAAGCGTGGGTGCATGAAGTTGATGTGCCGCGTTTACAACAAGCCACACGCATTCAAGCCCGTTTTGATATTGCACCCGAGCAGCCGTTTAACGTGACGCTAGCGCAATTAGCGGGGCAAGGTGAAAAACGTCAAGCGTGGGGCAATGCGTTGTATTATAAAGCGAAATTTACAGCTGACACCTTACCCATTCGCCAACCATTACTGGGTATGGGATTATTAATAGAGGCGCGCCATGCCGAATAACACCGCATTATACGTACTGCTTGGCTGTAGCTTATGGCTTACGGCTTGCCAGCCCGCTACCGAAACCGTTATCAATGCGCCAACTGTAGCCAGTGTGCGCGCTACTGGCCAATTGGCTGCCGCGAACTCATTTACCGTATCGCCCCCCAGTGTTGGCCGGATGTGGCAGTATAATATTCGGGAAATGGCACCAGAAGGCACTATGCTAACCAAAGACACGCCGGTTATTGCCTTTGATGGCCAAAGCCTACAAGATGAATTACGCAATAAAACCTTAGAACTAAAAAGTGCAGAACAAGAGCTCACCAATCGACTAACGGCGGACGAACAGCGTTTTGAAGAGCTAAAATTACAACAAGCTGAACGTAAAAATGATCACGATCGTGAAAAGCGCAAAGCAGAAATAGTCGATCATTCCCGTTCAGAAAATGATCGCCGTAAAGCGCAAATTGATTATACCATCGCGCAAAGCCAGTATCAGTTAGCCCAAAGCCGTTTAGACTTTCATCAGCAACAACGTGCGGCGGAAAAACAAATTATCTCCTCTAAAATTAGCCGCTTAACTGCTGAGGTGCAGCAATTACAGCGCGAATTGGCGTCGTTACGCATCCAAGCGCCTTTTGACGGCATTATGGTGTACGTGCCTGACTATAATGGTGAAAAATCTTCTGTTGGCGACACGATTCAATTTGGTCAACCGATTGCGGAAGTCAGTCAACTAGACACGCTTTATATCAAAACGGAAATTGATGAAATTGATTTAAAGTTTCTGCAACCTGGATTAACGGTACAAATTACCTTAGATGCTTACCCAGAACGCAGCTTTAGCGGTGTGTTAACCGATTTGGGCAATGCCGTACGTAATAAGTCGGCCGAAAATTTAAGTCGGGTGGTAGATGCCAGCATCACTATGGATACGCCTGACTTGGCTATTATGCGCCCAGGCATGACAGCCCGCTTACAAATACGTTTAGCGCAAGGAGAGCGCCCATGAAAACCCGTTTAATGCTAGTCTGTCTCATGTTCTTACTCTTAACCCGATGCGCAGAATATACTGAGCGTGATGCCGTGATCACCTTAGAAACGGGCACGCTAACGCATCGTATTCAAGCTGAGGGTGAATTATTTGCGGTAAACTCCATTAGCATTAACGCGCCACAAAGTACCCGAGGCCCACGTTTTATTGCAGAAGTGGCTGCTGAATACAGCAGTGTAGCGCCGGGCGACTTGGTAATTCGATTTGATGCCACCCAGTTAGAGCGCAGCTTGCGTGATGCCGATAATGCGCTCGCAGGCGTGTTAGCAGATCAGCAATTTAAAGGTGCGCAACAAGCAGCAGAGCTAACCAATATTGGTTTAGATCAGCGTTTAGTGCAGCAAGAGTTTGCCTTTGCCGATCGCTTTAGTATTGATGATGTACAAATCCGCTCGCGCTTAGAAATTTTAGATTCACTACAAAACAAAGAATTTTTAGGTGAAAAACAGTCCTACCTGACATGGCAAGAACAGAGTTTTGCCAGTCGCTCACAAGGCGAGCTAGATTTGTTACGTTTACAAAAAGGCCAGCAACAAGGCTTATTAGAGCAAGCACAATCAGGTCTTGCAGCACTGGAAATACGTGCACCCCATACGGGTATCTTACTTTATGAAGCCAATTGGCGCGGCGAAAAACCCGAAGTGGGCCGCATGGTATTTCCTGGCGAACGGTTAGGCAGCATTCCCGATCTCAGTTTGCAACATTTGCGCTTGCAAATTATCGAACAAGAAGCGGTAGGACTGGCTGCCGAACAACAAGTTCGCTTTGTATTAACGTCCCGCCCAGAGCAAGTATTAGAAGGGAAGATCCTGAGTGTCGGTCAGGTTGCTCAATCGCGTGAGCGGCGAGATCCACGCCGTTATATTGAAGTGGTAGTTGAACCCGCAGCACAGCATTCGTTCTTTCTACCTGGGGCGAAAGCGCGAGCAGAAATTTTTGCCAACACCTTGGAGCAGGTGTTAACCGTGCCCTTACAGGCCGTATTTAGTGATGATTCTGGGCAATATGTTTGGAAAAAATACGGCTTAGGTTTTCAGCGCCAGCCGATCACCTTGGGAGCAAAAAGTTTAACCCATGCTGAAATCACCAGTGGTGCCGAAGCCGGCGATACCATTGCCTTGTTAGATCCGGAGGCCTGATATGAAACACAGCGCAATGGTGAAAGACACGCTCGCTGAGCTGGCTCAACATAAATTACGCACCTTTTTAACCTTATTAGGGATGATTTTTGGTGTCGGTGCGGTAATTGCCATGCTGAACATTGGTGAGGGTGCTGAGCGCGAAGCACTGAAAACCATTGAAACCATGGGGCTGCGCAATATTATTGTTGAAAGCAAAACCTTTGATGAGAAAACCTTACTGGAACATCGTAAACATTCGCTCGGGTTAAGCCAAAGTGATTTACACGCCGCAATTAGCACTTTACCCGGCATTACGGGATACAGCGCTGAGCGGCAGATAGAAACCTATTCTATTATTAGTCATAGTGGTAAAAGTGAAGGTATCGCCATTGGGGTATTACCCAGTTATATGGCGTTAAGCAGTTTGCCTTTTGCAAGCGGGCGCAACTTTACCGAATTAGAAGAGACTTATGCAGCTCAAGTCGCGGTATTAGGCTCACAAATGGCGGCCAGTTTGTTTCCTCAAGGAAATGCATTGGGGCAATATGTCAAAGTGAATCATGTCTGGTTACACGTTATCGGTGTCTTAGCAGAACCCCATACGAGCAATAACGAATTCCAAGGCATTAAGTTAGGGGGCGAACAAAACCAATTATTTATGCCGCTACAAACCGCGCATAATCGCTTTCGCGCCCTGCCATTAACCGCTGAATTAAGTTCGTTCCGCGTGCAATTAGCTGACGGTGTCGTTAGCGCCGTGACCGCGCAGGCGCTGAACTTTTTATTACAGCAACGCCATAATGATATCGACGATTTTCGTTTAATTGTGCCGGCAGCCTTACTGGCGCAACAAGAACAAACACAAAAGATTTTTAATATTGTTATGTCTTGCGTAGCGGGCATCTCGTTACTGGTTGGCGGCATTGGTATTATGAATATTATGCTGGCCACGGTACTAGAGCGTACCAAAGAAATCGGTTTGCTGCGCGCGATTGGCGCCACTAAACGCGATATTAAACTGCAGTTTGTTGCCGAAAGTTTTACCATTGCCATTGTCGGCGGGATTGCCGGTATTCTATTTGGCATCATTTTATCAGAGTTGATCGCCTTTTATTCTGGCTGGGCAGTCTCCTGGTCGCTACCCGCTATTGTGCTAAGCTTTAGTATTTGCGCCCTAATCGGTGTGGCATTTGGCGTGTATCCCGCAATAAAAGCGTCGGAGCTGGATCCTATTACGGCATTACAAACAGACTAAGGCACCTGAACCATGCATACCCAATGTATTTGGCAATCTGGGGAACATAACGCCTTTACCGATTTGATTTACTGGCAGTCGGCATTGTGGTGTGTCTTTCGCGAAGCCAGTGCGCACGTATCCCCAGATGGCGCGTTGCGCGTGCTGCGATCGATTGATGAGGGGCTACACTGGCAAAGTGTGGCGTTAGTTCAGCATCCTGCTGCAGATTTGCGCGATCCCAAGTTTAGCGCGCATCCAGATGGGCGCTTGCTGTTAGTGGCTGCAGGTGCCTTACATCATACCGAATTGGCCACGCACCAAAGTTACCTTTGGCACTCACAAACGGGGCTGACATGGTCGGAGGCAATGGCTATTGGTGAACCGAATTTTTGGCTCTGGCGACTCAGTTGGCTACAGGATACGGTGTATGCGTTAGCGTATCATTGTAATACACCAACTGTTTCACGGTTGTATCAGGCGACTCACGCACTCGCCTTCTCCATTAGCGCCGATATTTATCAAGGTAGCTACGCCAACGAAAATAGTATTTTATTTCAAGAGGATGCTACGGCCTTGTGTTTATTGCGCCGCGATCCTGAACCCGGATTACTGGGCCGAAGTCTCGCGCCTTATACCCAATGGCACTGGCAAGAGATTGGCTGCCGAATTGGTGGGCCGCATTGGCTCCAGTTGGCAGACGGACGTTTATTAGCCTGTGTTCGCTTGTATAACGAGAAGATCCGTACCAGTTTATGCTGGCTCGATGCCAATACTGGCGCGCTCTCCGAATGCCTAACGTTACCCTCTGGCGGGGATTGTAGCTACGCAGGTATGGTGATAGAAGGTGAGCAACTTTATCTTAGCTATTATTCATCGCATGAAGGTAAAACGGCTATTTATTTTACACAGCTTTCGTTAGACACACTTAATAAAACGGGCTGCATGGCATCTATTACCTAGCCAGCGGCAGCCCTGTTAAACCTAAGCGCAGGGCTTAGTATTTCACACTACAACCGTAAGGGCGCGTTACCGCCGGATCAGGCGTTTGCCCAGCAATTACGGCTTTTGTCGCATTAGCTAAATACGGGGTGGCATTAGCAATGTCCTCTACCTTGGCAGATGGGATACTGTCGATACCGCCCATATATTGCAATATACCCGCTTTATCAATCACATACATATGGGGTGTGGTACGCGCATCATAGGCTTTACCCATTACACCATCTTCATCAAAAATAACTGCTGTCGGTGCGGCACCACGGCTCGTGGTCAACTCGTCTGATTTCGCCTGATCAATATGGCCTTGGCTACCCGGTTTAGACGAAATAACACTTAACCACACCACATCTTGTTCAGTAAAGGTTTTTTGTAGCTGCTGCATATTGCCGTTATAGTGCTTTACGACAAAAGGGCAATCGTGATTAGTCCATTCCAGCACCACATTTTTACCCGCAAAATCTTGCAAGCTATGTACCTGACCGGTGGAATCTTTTACCGTAAATGCCGGAGCCGGTTGGCCTACTTGCGGCGCAGCGGCAACACTGCCCGCAAACAAGGCGGCAGCAGCAAGGGCTAACAGTTTCATTTTTTTCATGGTATCACTCCTGTTGTTTGTAGATTGTACGTTTAACATTAATATGCGGCTTATTGCTTACTGAGCCGCTCTAAGGTTTGCCGGAGGGTGTCCGGCGTTAAAATTTGGGGTAACACTTCGGCGGGCTGGCCGGGCCAATACAGCACATACAATGGTACGCCATCGCGCTGATATTGATGTAAATATGCCGTTATTGCCGCATCGCGCCGTGTCCAATCACCTTTAAGATACGTCACATCAAACAAGGCCAACGTGGCTTTGCTGCTATCGGTATTTAACGCAACCCGCTCGTTGACTAAACAGGTAATACACCAGTCGGCGGTCATATTAACGAGAACGGGCTTACCTGCTGCCAGTAATGCGGCATGCTTGTCGGCGCTCCAGCTTTGCCAATGGGTCTGTGTGACCTCGGGAGAAGAACTATTTTCCGCAAGCTTTGGCGTTGCCATCCATAATACCGACAAGGCTAACGCCACTAAAAGCAAGGCAAAAACGGCGTCTGCTTTTCCTTCACGTCGTAATTGCCAGCGCCCCCACAACCAGCACGCCGCCGCCAATGCTACTGCACCACACAATAACAACGCGAGTGCATCGATTCCGGTTTGGCGACCATATACCCAAGCTAACCAGACCGCACTGAGGTATAACGGATAGGCTAATACCTGTTTCAACGTATCCATCCACGCGCCCGGCTTGGGCAAACGCTTCGCTAATCCGGGTACGAAGGCTAATAGCAAGAATGGCAGGGCCATGCCTAACCCCAAGGCAACAAATACCAATAAGGCTAAAAACGGCGGCTGAGTCACCGCGTAACCTAAAGCCCCTCCCATAAAGGGTGCTGTGCATGGACTGGCAACAATAACCGCCAATACGCCGGTAAAAAATGCGCCTTTCGCCCCTTTTTGTTGAGTTAAGCCACCGCCAGCATTCATTAAGCCTAAGCCAAATTGCACCAAGCCCGACAAACTTAACCCTAATGCAAACAGCAAATAGGCTAACGCGGCCACAAGTATTGGACTTTGTAACTGAAAGCCCCATCCAACTGCAGTCCCTGCCGCACGTAAGGCGAGTAGCACACTGGCCAGCGCAACAAAGCTAAGTACTACACCAAGGCTATACCACAGCGCATCGCGCTTTTGTTGCTGTTGCTGCCCCGTATTTCCAGCAATACTGAGGGCTTTTAACGACAATACGGGAAACACACAGGGCATTAAATTCAAAATAAGCCCGCCCGCTGCCGCCATCAACAATACTAGCCACAAGGCTTGCGGTGATGCGTCAAGGGGGCTTACTACGGCGGCATCGGCAGCAGCGTGTAAGGTTACGCTATAGCTTTGACCATTAGCGCTCACTAACACCACGCTAAAATCAGTTGGCGCGTGAATAAAATAGGTATTGAGTTTTTGCCGTAACAGCCATTCACCTTCGCTAAACAGCACGTGTTGTGGTGCAGCATGATCCACAAGCTCAGTGGCCGAAACAAAAAACTGCTGAAAATCGTCATCTGGTAGGCCCGCAATCGCTGCTGAAAAACTGTCACCCGCAATGTCATAAAAACCCGTAACGGCTAACGCTTGGGGTTGCCGGGCTTTAGCTTGGCTCACCAAAGACTGTCCGTAAACAGAGGGTTCAGCAGAGGTAGAAACCGGCAAACTCAGTTGCAAGCTAGCTTCTGCAGGAATACAAATTTCTTCACACACCAACCAATCGACCTTCGCGTTAATGTCTAGCGTTGGCGCGCTGTAGGACGAAGGTACTGTAAGTTCAATAAGCAGTATCGTTGGTCCAGCAAAGCCATAATTCATCATGGGTGGAATAGAAAACGCTTGTGGTGTTGGCCATTGAATGTCACCAGCAGTCACCCCTGCGGGAAGTTGCCAGGCAATGCTGGTGGGTAAACCTGAATCCCCTGGGTTAATCCAATAGGTATGCCAATGCTCATCTGGGATAAAATGCAGTGCTAACTGAAGCGTTTGCCCTGGCTGAACCGTTTGATACTCACTAACCAACTCAGCTTGTAAATGCTTTGCTGGATGCCACCCCGAACTGGCTGCGTAAAGTGCAGGGCTCAAACCTAAAACCATACTGCATAACAGCGTTGTGATTAATCGCATCACCCACATTAAAAAGATCCTTTAGTTATTCACTAGCTTTACGTTATTACAACACAGCCGATCACTTTGCGAGGCAAAGTGTAGGAAAATTCAGCTAATTGCAGCAAAAAATGCGACAAACTGCTATATTAGCGTGCACTCTCAAGTAGGCCGCTGTGGTCACTCCAACGGTCCAATACGTGTTAGTGCTATAACTTGTAATATCTCCCATCACTTAAATGAAGGTATAACGTTAATGACCCTATTCGGCAAATCGGCCTTGGTTGTCGCGGTACAAGCCGCCCTCTTTGGCGCAACACTAGGTTTTTCTCCTGCCTTGCTGGCGCAGGAAAGTGACAAAAACTTAGAAACAGAAGAAAAAAAGCTCGAAACAATTACTATCACTGCACAGCGTCGCAGCCAAAGCATTCAAGAAGTGCCTATTTCTGTGGCCACCTTATCAGGTGAAAAGTTTGATAGTATTTTCTCTTCCGGGGATGATATTACCGCCCTGGCGATTAAAGTACCGGGCTTATATGCCGAAAGTTCTAACGGCCGTGCTGCACCACGTTTTTATATCCGTGGCTTAGGTAACACAGATTTTGATTTAGCTGCCTCACAACCCGTGTCTATTATTATGGACGACGTGGTGATGGAGAATGTGATCCTAAAAAGCTTTCCGTTGTTCGATGTACAGCAAGTGGAAGTGATTCGTGGGCCACAGGGGACCTTATTTGGTCGTAACACCACAGCCGGTATTATTAAATTTGATACGGTAAAACCACGCCAAGATTTTGATGCCTACGTTAAAACAACAGCGGGTACCTTGGGAACAGCACACCTTGAGGGTGCGGTAGGCGGTGGCTTAACGGAATCGTTATCTGCACGCGCCTCTTTTTTATCGCAGCATCGCAGCAATTGGGTTGATAACAGCTTTACTGGCCAAAAAGACGTATTAGGTGGTTACGATGAGCGTGCCGGTCGTTTACAATTTTTATATGAATCCGACCAAGTAGATGCCTTGTTTAATGTACACAGCCGCAGCTACGATGGCACCTCAACGATTTTCCGTAAAAACGTGCTAACGCCAGGCAGTAACCAGTTAAATGCAAACTATGATCGGGACGTGGTTGCCTATGATGCGCCGGGTAACAACGATCAAAGCTATGATGCGTGGGGTACTTCTTTAAAACTTGATGTAAAACTGGACGGCATGATTCTAACGTCGATCTCTGCGCTTGAAAAAGCCAATGGCGGAGGAATTGGTGACATTGACGGTGGTAATCCAGACCAAGCAGGATTTGCCGCGGTCGCCAATGCGGTTACCGAAGATCAGTTAAAAGATTTAAAACAAGTGACCCAGGAAATTCGCTTAGCCAGTGATACGGGTAATGCATTAAGCTGGCAAACCGGCGCGTTTTATTTTGATTCGTCTTTTGGGGTAAACAGCATTGATGGTTTCTTTGGGGCGACTGAAGTGTTCCACGGCAATACCAGCTGGGCATTGTTTGGCCAAACGTCGTATGCTGTAAACGA
>Ga0209812_10000155_pt1 | contig 62544 bp, 47 predicted proteins | sample JI71714BDNA_FD_187502 | JGI IMG/M metagenome (GOLD analysis project Ga0209812, IMG submission 187502) | Wastewater effluent complex algal communities from Wisconsin, to seasonally profile nutrient transformation and Carbon sequestration -... | ecosystem: Engineered > WWTP > Effluent > Algae...
TAGGAGGAGGACGACGATGCAGTGGCGGGCGGCGCCGACGCCGGATCCACTTCCTTCCAGTCGCCACCTTCAATGACGTAATCGCCCCTGCCGCCCGACATATGCCAATCCACGACCGCCTGAGTGTCCTCGATGGACCAGCCCGCCGGATAATCACTCACGCCCCGATGGCCAGGCTTGAACCATTTCATGGTCAGCGGATCGCCCACCTTGAAGGGCAAGCTCTGGTAACTGCCATCCGGCAGCGTGTAGCGGATCCACATGCGGCCGTCGTCTTCCTCGACGATTTCCGGCAGGATCATCTGCCATTGGTCCACCACCAGGCCGTTCTCGGCAGATGAATGGATCTTCGTACCATCCTGCGACAGTGCAGTCTGCGGCAGCACGAAACACCCGGCCATCACGATCAGCATCGACAAGGCCCAGCATGTCATCGATTTCATGTTCATTCCTCCGGCAGTCAACCTCAGGGCGCTGTCCAAGCAGCAGGTTGTCGGCGATGGAGTAATCATTTCGGCGCGTCATCGATGGCGGATCGATGACGCCGCCGCGCTGCAGGGTCTGCAGAAAGCCTGATCTCGCACTCATCGCGACAGCGATAGCGTGCACCCTCCATACAGGGAGCCGGATCGCTGCGACATCAGGCCGCAGCGTGGACAACCCACTGCATCTGACGCTCCGGCAGCCTGTCGGACTTGACTGGTTTCCACGTCGACACGCGAAAAGTCGGCGGAATGCAAACCTGAAGCTATTGCCCCAGCCACTCCGCCTCGGCGTAGGGCTGCGACTTCACCACCCGATCCAGCTGTAGCAGCGTTTCCAGCAGCGCCGCCATTTTCGGTAACGGCCATGCGTTCGGACCGTCGCTCAGGGCGCGAGCCGGGTCCGGGTGGGTTTCCATGAACAGCCCAGCGACGCCGGCAGCGACCGCGGCTCGGGCCAGCACCGGGACGAACTCGCGCTGGCCGCCGCTGCTCGCGCCCTGCCCGCCGGGCAGCTGCACCGAGTGGGTGGCATCGAAGACCACCGGGCAGCCGGTCTGGCGCATCACCGCCAGCGAGCGCATGTCGGAGACCAGATTGTTGTAGCCGAAGCTGACACCGCGTTCGCAAACCATGATCTGCTGATTGCCGGTGGCCTTCGCCTTCGCAACCACGTGAGTCATGTCCCACGGAGCGAGGAACTGGCCCTTCTTGATGTTGACCGGCTTGCCGGTCGCAGCCACTGCCTGAATGAAGTTGGTCTGTCGACACAGGAAGGCCGGTGTCTGCAGCACATCGACCACCGCGGCTACCTCGGCGTGCGGCGTGTCCTCATGCACATCGGTCAGCACCGGCACGCCAATCTGGCGGCGTACGGTCTCCAGGATCTTCAGGCCACCGTCGATGCCGGGGCCGCGGAAGCTCTGCGCCGACGACCGGTTGGCCTTGTCGTAGCTGCTCTTGTAGATGAAGGGAATCCCGAGCTTGCCGGTCAATTCCTTCAACTGGCCAGCGGTATCGAGCGCCAGCTGTTCGCTCTCGATCACGCAGGGGCCGGCGATCAGGAACAGCGGCTGGTCATTGCCGACGGTGAATCCACAGAGTTGCATGGCGGCCTCGGGTCAAAGCTGAAGAATCGCGATTGTCGCGGCGCGGCATGAACTGCGCGTGCTCAAGGCAGGAGCCACCAGGCGTGCGCCAACAGGAACAGGCCCAGCACCACGCGATACCCCATGAAGGGCGCGACGCCGGCCCGCTTGAGCACCGCCAGCAGAAAGGCAATCACCGCATAGCCGGCCACGGCGGCGATGACCGCACCGAGGAAGAAATCTCCGATCCGGATCGCCTCTCCGGCCTTGCCGGACAGCAGGTCATACAAGCCCTTGGCCGACGCCAGCGAGACCACCGGGATCGACAGCAGAAAGGAAAAGCGCGCCGCCGCCTCGCGCGACAGGCCGAGGAACAGCGCCGCGGTCATCGTCACACCCGAGCGCGACACCCCCGGCATCAGCGCCAGCGCCTGCGCACAACCGACCAGCATGGCCTTGCCGATGGTCAGCGAGTTCTCGTGCTGCTCCCGGCGAAACCAGCGATCGGCGACGTACATCAGCAGCCCGAAGACGATCTGGAACACCCCGATGGTCCAGTAATTGCGTAAGTCGGCCTGCAGCGCATCGGTCATCAGCATCGCGACCGCACCGGCTGGAATCGTCGCGAGGCCGATCGCCAGCACCAGCCGCTGGTTCGGCGTCAACGCCTGCCCGGGCCGCCAGCGCACCGCTTCACCAGCAAGGACCACCAGATCACGACGGTAGTAGGCGATGACCGCGAACAGCGTACCCAGGTGCAAGCCCAGGTCGAAGGTCAGGCCCTGGTAATCCCAGCCGAACCACTCGCTGACCAGATACAGATGCGCCGAAGAGGAGATCGGCAGGAATTCGGTCAAGGCCTGGACCAACGCCAGGATCAGGATCTGCAGGAAGTCCACGTCAGGCACGCTCAAGCCGGCAGTTCAGGGCTGCGGATGGTGGCGAGCCGGGTTTGAACCGGTGCCATGCCGCGCACCTGACCCGTCGGCCGCCCGGCGGCGTCAATCAGACCCTCGCGCAGCAACCAGTGGCGGGCATCATCGGCATCCTCGCGGAACCAGCGATCGGCGCTACCCAGGCGGAAGCTGTAACCCCACGCATCCATATCGGTACAGGCGCGCACGTAGCCGAAGCCCGGCACGGCATCAGCCAGTGCCAGTTGCAACCAGCAAGTCGCGTTCTCCTCGGCGATGCTGTCGGAGGCATCGGTGTGCATCGTGGCGCGACGCTCAGGCGTAGCCACGATCCAGTGACACGCCTCGTGCAGCAACGAGTGCAAAGGCGTATCAGGCCGCGCGTAGATGCGGTCGGCGACCAGGCCGGCTTCCGGCTCACCCCAGTAGCAGCCCGGGATCCGCGCGGATGCCGGCACCAGTTCGAGGGTCAGGCCGTAATCCAGCAGCAGGCGACGCAGAACGCGCAGATCCGCGTCGGCGAGGCAGAACATCCGCACCGACTCAGCTGTCGGCTTTGGCAGATTGAGGTGGCAGAGTCACCGACAATTCGAGCATCTCGTTGTCGTCCTCCTGATGGACCTTGATCTGCACGGCTTCCGGTTCGATCTTGACGTATTTGCGAATCACCTCCAGCAACTCGCGCTTCAACATCGGCAGATAATCCGTGGTGCTGGCCGAGGTTCGCTGCTGCTGGATGATGATCGTCAGCCGTTCCCTTGCGGACTCGGCACTGCTTTTCTTCTGGCTACGGAAGTAATCGAGCAAACCCATGGCTCAGCTCCCGAACAGTCGCTGCAGTAGACCCTTCTTCTTCACATCCAGGAAGCGGAAGGGTCGATCATTGCCGAGCAGGCGCTGCACTGTATCCTCATAAGCCATGCCGGCTTCGGAACCGTCACGCAGAATCACCGGCACACCCTCGTTGCTGCACATCAGCACATCGGGAGATTCCGGAACCACACCGATCACCTTGACGCCGAGAATGTCCTCGACATCCTTGATCGACAGCATTTCACCGCGCTCGACACGCTCCGGCGAATAGCGGGTCAGCAGCAGATGCTCGACGATGCGACCGCGACCCTCCTCGGCACGCTGGCTCTTGCTGGCCATCAGACCCAGCATCCGGTCGGAGTCGCGGACGCTACTCACTTCGGGGTTCACGACCACGACCGCGCGATCGGCAAAATACATTGCCAGATGGGCGCCCTGCTCGATGCCGGCGGGCGAGTCGCACATGACAATGTCGAAGTCCCGCTTCAGCTCGTCCAGCACGCGAGCCACGCCGTCCTTGCTCAGCGCGTCCTTGTCCTTGGTCTGACTGGCGGCAAGGACCGACAGGTTCTCGTAGCGCTTGTCGCGGATCAGCGCCTGATTCAGCGCTGCGTCGCCATGCAGCACGTTGACGAAGTCGTAGACCACCCGACGCTCGCAACCCATGATCAGGTCCAGATTGCGCAGACCGATATCGAAGTCGATGACGACGGTGCGCTTGCCGGCGCGGGCAAAGCCGCAGGCCAGCGAGGCCGCGCTGGTGGTTTTTCCGACCCCGCCCTTGCCGGAGGTCACCACAATCACTTCAGCCAAGATCAATCTCCTCTCAATGACCGCATTCAGCCCGGGAAACCGGTCGATAGTGGCAGCATTTCCAGACGTTCTCCCACCAGACGCACCTGCACGACCCGGTCCTTCAGCTCGCCCGGCACCTGCTCCAGAATACGGTAGGTGCCGGCGATCGAGACCAACTCCGGATCGAAACGGGCACAGACGATACGGGCCTCGGTATCACCCCGCGCACCCGCCAGCACCTTGCCCTGCAGCCGATGGAAACTGTAGACGTTGCCGTCGGCGATCACCTCGGCGCCATAGCTGACCGGCCCGAGCAGCACCAGATCCCGGCCCCGCGCGTAAACACGCTGGCCGGTCCGGACCATCTCGCTATGGATCAGCGGCGGCGCCATCACGTCATAGGACGTCTCGATCGGCGCTGGCGTCGGTGCCGGCTCGGCAGGAGTCGCAGGCGGCGCGACGGCGGGGGCCTGTGCTTCGCTGTCCTCGCCACGTCGACGCTTCAGCTCCGGGGCCAACAACGGCAGTTTCAACCGCAGGATCGCCACGCCCAACGGGGAGTCATCCGACGCGACGTAGCCCAGCGGGGACAGACCGGCGTAACGCACGCGGTCGAGCAGATCGCGGAGCAGTTCCTCGGCCGGCACGCGGCTTTCGTCGGGCAGCTCCACGACCGCAGGGGCGGCCGTCAGCAGATCCGGCGCCGCTGCAACGTGATCGGCGAGCGTGGCGGTCACCTCGTCCAGATCCAGGCTGTGCACCCGGATGGTGAAGATGCTGAAGTGGCCGCTGCGCAGTTCGCAGGCCGATGGCGGTGACGAGTTCATGCGTGTGGCCGCGCAGACAGATCAGTGCGGCGGCTGGCCCACCAGTGGGCCGGCGCCGGGTTGTCGGGCCGGGTCAGATAATGCTCGTGGACATAGGCGTAAGGCTCCAGCTCCTTGGCCATCAGCGAAACCCGGCGGCCATTCGGCAGGGTCTGCTGCCCCACCTCGGCGAAGTTCTGCGTCGTGAAGAACACCATCGCGATGTCGTCCTTCGGCTCGATGAAGACTTCAGTCGTCAGCATCGGCTGGCGGATCTCCGCGTAGCTCAACAGATCGGCATACATGACCCGACCGACACCGTGCCGCCGGCAGCCGGGTGCTACCACGACGCGGTCGATGTAGACGAAGCCACCGGGTCCGTAGCGCTCACCGAACCAGGCGTAGTTCGGACTGTCGTAGCAGGCACCCGGCTCGAAGGCCACGAGGAAGCCGGCGATGCGGCCTTCGATCAGCGCCACTCGGAAGTAGTGCGCCTGACGCTCCAGCAGCATCAGGCGTTCCCGGCCGATCTCGATGATGCCGGGACCGGCGGCGTTGTTCAGCGCCAGGATCGGGTCCAGATCCCCGGGCAACACGTCACGCAGCTCCATTCGCTCGTACCTCCGCAGCCGATCCCTCATCGAAGCGGGCGATTATGGCCGCTCGGCCGACGCTGCATAGGGGTAAGGTTCGCCGTGACTTCCGCCCTGCGACCTCCAGACCCGCACCCGCTAGGCTGCACCCATGTTCGTCCATCACTGGAACCACCTGAAAATCCTGCGCATCGGTGGCCTGGCCACCTGGGCGCTGGTGGGCTTGTCGCTGCTGCTGCGCAGCGTCGATGGCGATCGGCCGATCCCGATCGAAGACCTCTGGAAACTGTGGGTGAGCTTCGCCGCCTTCGGTTACACCTATTGGTGGATTGCCAGCGAGCGGATCGCCTCCGACCTGCATCAACTGCTGGCGCTGCTGGTCCTGTCGGTCATGCCGGTCCTGATCAACCACTGGACCAAGAGCGGCATCGGCGTGCTGCTGTTGATCGTCGCCGCCGGGATCCTGCCCTGGTATCGAGCGGCGCCGACCGCCTTCGGTTGGGTGATCGTGCAGAGCTTCCTCAATCTCCCGGTTTTTCTCGCGAGCGGCCGCTATTCGATCGGCGAAGCCTTGCTGCAGTGCGGGCTGTATCTGGGCTGCTCCGGCTTCAGCTACATGATTTCCTGGATCGGCCGCGGCCAGTCCGAAGCCCGCGACGCCCTGCGCCGCGCCAACGCGGAGCTGCGGGCGACCCAGTCGCTGCTGGTCGAGGGCGAACGAGCCGCCGAGCGGCTGCGCATTTCCCGTGACCTGCACGACGTGGTCGGCCATCACCTGACCGCGCTGAGCCTGAATCTGGAGGTCGCCAACCATCTCTGCGAAGGCAAGGCCCGCCAGCATGTCCAGACCGCGCTGCAGATCTCGAAGCTGCTGCTGTCCGATGTCCGCGACGTGGTCAGCCAGTTGCGGCATGCCGACGGCATCGACCTTGCGGCTGCCGTGCAGAGTCTGGTCGAGGGCGTGCCCAGCCCGCAGGTCCACATCGAATTGCCGGAGCGATTCACGGTTCACGATCCGGCCCGCGCTCAGGTCGTGCTGCGGCTCACGCAGGAGATCCTGACCAACACCATCCGCCATGCCCGCGCTCGCAACCTCTGGATCCGCTACGAACTGGACGGCCCCGCCGTCCGGCTGATTGCACGCGATGATGGCTGCGGTGCACCCGCCGACCTGCGCCGCGGCAACGGCCTGTCCGGCATGGGCGAGCGCCTTGCCCAGTTCGGTGGCCAGCTGGCCATCGATACCGCGCCCGGATTGGGTTTTTCCCTCACTGCCCGCGTCCCTCTGGAGGCCGCCTGATGATTCGTGTTTTCCTCGTCGATGATCAGACCCTGGTGCGCCAGGGAATCAAGAGCCTGCTGGAACTGTCCCCGGAGGTCAGCGTGATCGGCGAAGCCGCCGACGGCGAGCAGGCCGTCCGCGAGATTCCCGAACTCCGCCCGGACGTCGTTCTGCTGGATATGCGCATGCCCGGCATGAATGGCGTCGCAGTGCTGGAGACGCTGAAACGCGCCGGCCAGTTGCCGCCCACCATCATCCTGACCACCTTCGATGACGACGAGCTGGTGACCGCGGGCGTCAAGGCCGGCGCGCGCGGCTATCTGTTGAAGGACGTGTCGCTGGAACAGCTGGTCGAGACGATCCGAACCGTGCAGCGCGGTGGTTCGATGGTGCAGCCCGCCGTGACCGAGCGCCTGCTGAAGGGCATGAGCGGTCTGGAGACGCGCTTCGCCTCGCTGGACGAGCCGGATCCGCTGACCGAGCGCGAAACCGAGATCCTGCGGTTGATGGCCGCGGGCCAGAGCAACAAGGAGATTGCCCGCGCCCTCGATGTGGCCGAGGGCACGGTCAAGAATCACGTGTCCAACATCCTGTCGAAGCTCGGCGTCCGCGACCGGACCCGTGCGGTGCTGCGCGCTTTCGAGCTCCGACTGGTCGCCGGGAGCCGCTGAGCGCAAGCTCAGCGGCGCGGCCGCAGCCACCAGCCGCTAGCAAGTGCCGTGAGCAGGGTGAAAAAGCCCCACAGCGCCGAGTTCACCTCGGGCCAGATCGGTCCTCGCGCATCGGGCGCGTAACGCACGGCGAGGACCGACGCCGCCAGCATCAGTATCGCCGTCAGCGCCAGCGTCCAGCGATCATGCCGACGCTGCGGCGCTGTCTGTCCACGGGTGCCCGCGGCGATCCAGTAGAGGCCGCCCAGCACGACGCCGAGCGGCAGCAACAGCAGAAAGGCCAGCATTCGCCCTCAGCGGATGACGCGATAACACGGCTTGTAGGGCTCGGCGCCGGGCAGCTTCATCCGCTGCTGCTCGACGAAGGCCCGTAGCAGGCCGTCCAGCGCCTCCATGATCTCCGGCTCACCATACAGTTCGTAAGGCCCGTATTGTTCGATGGCACGGACGCCCTCTTCCTTGACGTTGCCGGCCACGATGCCACTGAAAGCGCGACGCAGATCGGCGGCCAGCTCATGGGTCGGTCGATCCCGGTGCAGCTTCAGGCTGGCCATCTGCTCGTGAGTCGGCGCGAAGGGCAACTGGAAGGCCAGCGGCAAATGCAGGGTCCAGTTGAAGAAGAAGGCGTCGCCCGACTTCAACCGGGCATCGCGGACCCGGGCCACCCCGTTGCGCATCGTCCGCGCCACGTCGGCGGCATCGCCGACGATGATCTGATAGCGCGTCGCCGCAACCGGACCCAGCGTCAGCCGCAGGAAGTGATCGATCTGCTCGAAGTACGCCGCCGACGCCTTCGGGCCCGTCAGGATCATCGGGAACGGCAGCTCGGCGTTCTCCGGGTGCAGCAACACGCCGAGCAGATACAGGATCTCTTCGGCCGTACCGACCCCACCGGGGAACACGATGATCCCGTGGCCCAGTCGGACGAAGGCTTCGAGGCGCTTCTCGATGTCCGGCATGATGACCAGGTGGTTGACGATCGGGTTCGGGCTCTCTGCCGCGATGATTCCGGGCTCGGTGATGCCGATATAGCGGTTCTTGCCGCGACGCTGCTTGGCGTGGGCGATCGTGGCGCCCTTCATCGGCCCCTTCATCGCGCCCGGACCGCAGCCGGTGCAGATGTCAAAGCCGCGCAGACCCAGCTCGTAACCGACCTGCTTGGTGTAGTCGTACTCGACGCGGCCGATCGAGTGACCGCCCCAGCAGACCACCATGTTCGGTTCGTTGGTCGGCTTCAGCACTCCGGCATTGCGCAGGATCTCGAACACCGCGTTGGTGATGCCCTCGGAATCCTGCAGCGTGAAGCGGCCGGAACAGCGGATCTCGTTCTCGACGTAGAGGATGTCGCGCAGCACCGAGAACAGCAGTGACTTGATGCCGGCAATGATCTTGCCGTCGACGAAGGCCTGCGCCGGGGCGTTGATCAACTGCAGTTTGACCCCACGGTCCTCCTGGACCACGTGGATGTCGAAATCCTCGAAACGCTGCAACAGGGCGCGGGCGTCGTCGCTCTCGATGCCGGTGGTCAGCACGGCGAGCGCGCAGCGCCGGAACAACTGATGCAGACCGCCCGCAGAGGCATCACGCAGTCGGCGGATTTCGCTCTTGCTGAGCAGATCCATCCCGGCTTCGGGATTGATCAATGCGGAAACTTTGATTTTGGCCATGGGATTCGACTCTGGACGGGTGGCCGTCGCCGGGGACGAACGGCAATAGGGAAGCGACACATCGGGCACGATCCGACGGTCATCGAAGGCGAGGGGCGGCCAGTTCGCCGGCGCCTGCGGTGCGGAGTGCCTCGCGCGTCGCGCACCACTCCACGCACCGCTGCCGCGATCCGCTGGCCGTCAGGCGCGGATCTTCAGGTCCGCCGCCGGCACCCCACCCTTCACGAGCTTGGCATTGAAGCCCTGCTCGCAAAGCAGATAGGTCGCCGAGGCGCTGCGACGTCCGGTATCGCAGTAGACCCAGTACTCGATCCGGGGATCGAGCTTGGACAGATTGCTGCGCAGAAAACGCAGCGGCAGGTTGATGGCTCCCAGCACGTGACCGTGCCAGTACTCCTCCGGCAGGCGCACGTCTACCAAAAGCATCTTCGGCGTACGGTCGGCCAGCGCCACTTCGGTCAGCACCGGCGCGCGCATCAGCTTGTTGAAGCGATCGGCAGACAGGCGCATCAGCTCGCAGCGGTTCAATGCCCGCACCGAGGCATTGCGCGGGTCACCGGAAATCAGCGCCTCCTCGCCGAAGCTGCGACCGACACCCAACTGCGCCAGTTCCTCTTCACCGCCATTCGCGGTCCGGACCAGGACCTGCACCTTGCCGGAGGTGACGACGTAGTAGTAGTCGCCCGGATCGCCCTGACGGATGATCACGTCGCCCGGATCGGCGCTGACCGGCTCCATCGAGGCGAAAATCTGCGCGATATTGGCCGGCGGCACTTTCAGGAACGCCTTGCTCTGCAGCAGGGCCGTCATCCAGTCGTCGGCCTCCTCGTCCTCCATGGCCCGGACCTCGACCCGACCGGTCTGCGACCAGGTCATCAGGAGATCCAGCACCTCGGCATCGACGAACAGCACCTGGGCATTGCGGACACAGACGGCTGAGGCGCTGCGCCGGGCGCCGCGCGCGATCGCGTGACGGGCCTCCTCGTTGCCCGCTTCCAGCAATCGACTGCCCTGATCGCTCTTCAACTCCAGCGCGCCGTCCAGCAGATAAGCCAGGGTACGCGCAACCTCGCCCTGACCGAACACGATCTCGCCCGGCTTGTACTGCTGCACGCTGGACTGCCGCGCCAGCTGTTGACGATCTGCATGGGCGAGCGACTGCAGCGGCACGAAGCGCTGGAAAAGACTGGGGTTGACCATGATGGGCGGTGAGTGTCCCGGACAGGCGCGAAGAGGGCTCCAAAGCACGCGGCCGGCATGAAGCCGGCCGCGGACTTTAGCACCGGGTGAGGCTCCGGGTCAGAACTCGAAGCGCACGCCGATCTGCGCGCTCCAGCGCGACTGCCCGTTGCGATCGCGGAGCAGGAAGCCGCTCGGCGAGGCGGTCTGGTTGGTGCCGCCGAAGGGGAAGCCGTAGACGTAGCGACCGTTCTCGACGCCGAGGAAGTTGGCCACCTGCACGCGGTACGGGAACGAGGCTTCTTCGATGCGGCCCCAATCGTCGTTCAGCAGGTTGCCGATGTTCTGGACGTTCAGGAACAGACGCGGCTTGACCGACGCGAACACCGGCAGATCCTGCGAGATGTTCAGGTCGAACTGGGTGTACCAGGGGCTGGACTCCGCATTGCGATCGACCACCTGACCGCGACGGCTGTTCAGGTACTCGTTGCTGCGGATGTACGACCAGAACCGCGCTGCTTCGTCGGCGTTGCGGAAGATCACGTCGGTCTCGTCGCGCGGCACGTAAAACAGGTCGTTGCCACCGATCGAATCGCCGTTGGCATCGTTCAGGAAGGCATACGAGAAGTTGCGGCCTGAACGACCCTCGGCAAACAGCGTGAAAGTGGTCGGTGCGCTCTCGAACAGTTCCATGCGGTACTGGAACACCGCGCTGATGCGATCCCGGAAGATGTAGTTCGAATCCGCCGAAATCTCTTCGTCAACGTTGAACACGATGCGGTTCAACCAGTTCGACCGCGCGATGCTCGACGTTCCGGGCTGAGCGTCCTTGCCCTTGGCGAAGGTGTAGTTGATCTTTGCCGACCAGTTATCCTCGAACGGCTTTTCCAGGCCGATCGTGAATACCTGGCTGTTTCCCTTGTTGGTGTTACGCAACAACAGAACGTCGTTGAATGCCCGGTTTCGCAGGAAACGATTTTCGTTGGTGATCGGCGAGACCCCGCCGGTTGACGTGAACCCGGTTGGCGCCAACGTCCTGTAAAAACTAAGCCGACCATCGGGAAGGCGTCCGGTCGCAGCACCCAGGTTGAGGTTCTGATAAAAGATGGCGTGCTCGTTCTCGGTGATAATTGCCTCTGCGCTAGCAATCAGGCCGTACCAGGGCAGCTCATGCTCGATGGCAAGATTGCCTTTCCAGATCGTCGGCTGTTTGAAATCGGGATCCAGCAGATCCACACCTGCCGACGGTTGGTTCGTGGTCGTCGGCCGCGGCAGGTTGTTGATATCGGCCGTGATCGGAGTATTCACCGCCCGGGATTCGAATTGCGTGATCAGCGTGCCGGTATTCGTGAAGCTGTTCGAAAGCCAGACGTTCGCTGCGGATCCGGTGAACAGCCCGACGCCGCCGCGAAGCTGGGTGGGCCGATCACTGTCGAAGGTATAGTTGAAGCCCACACGCGGCTGAATGACGGAATTTCCGTCGTTGGTGCTGTTGTTCGGCAGACCGAAGCCGCCGGCGGCCTGTCCGACGGCATTCACGCTAGGCGCCGCGGCGAACGCCGGATTCAGCGCCGGCTCGTCGGAAACCTGCGGTGTATCCGCGCGGATTCCGTAGGTGACCGTGAGGTTCGGATTGACCGTCCAGGTGTCCTGCAGATACAGACCGAGGTTTCCAAGCCCGAAATCCGCGGCCGCAAATGCCGGGTCGGTGCCCTGCGACGGCACACGCAGGGTGTAGTTGGAAACCCGACCCGCCTGGAAATCCGCAACCGAGCTGAACTCATAGCGACCGTAGAACCGTTCGAGGAACAGGTTGTAGACATCGATCTTCTTGTAATCAACGCCAAACTTGAACTCGTGATCGCCCGCGAAGTAGTTTCCACTGAGCGCGAACGTCGTCGTATCGGTCTCTAGAACATTGGCGTGCCGATTGTTTTCGGCGCCGAAGAAAACCGTGCTGCCGCCGACGCGAACCTGCATTTGTGGCGCCCGTGAGCGCAGCACCGGAACCGACTCGTAGGTCGAGCGCGACACCGACAGCTCGGTCGAGAAGCGCTCCGACCAGTCGCTGTAAGCGTTCAGCACCACCGCCTCGTTGGCGAGGTTGTCGGTGTACCAGTAGTCCGAGAACGACACCGCCGTCTCGGTGATGCCCGGCGTACGGAGAATTTCACCTTCGGTCTTGTTCCAGCGCAGGCTGGCGCGGTGCTGCTCGCTGATGTTCCAGTCCAGCTTGACGACGAACTTGTCGTCCTTCTCGTCGACGGCGTCGATGTCGAAGCTGCCGGTATTGAATCCAAGTGCCGAAGCGCGGGCGGCGATCGCGGCGAGGTCGGCATTCGACACCAACTGCTGGCCGGCACTGTTGAAGTTCACACTCGGCGCCGGACGCGAACTGTCGAACTTCTCCGCCGAGATGAAGAAGAACAGCCGGTCCTTGATGATCGGGCCGCCGATGTTCAGACCGTAGGTCAGGTCGTCCTCAATGTTGACGAATTTGCGGCCATCCAGCTTTCCGTACCAGTCCTGGTCGCGGTAATAGGTGAACGCCGAGCCCTTAAACTCGTTGGTCCCCGAACGGGTAACGGCGTTGATGTTGGCGCCGGTGGCGTCCGACTGGCTGACGTCGTAGCTGCTGATACCGACGCTGATCTGCTCGATCGAATCCAGCGAGATGGCATTGTTCAGGCCCGGCAGGCCGTTGTCGTTCAGACCGAACTCGTCGTTCGACGGCACGCCATCGATGGTGATCGCGTTGAAGCGGTTGTTCTGGCCGGCAGCAGAGATCCCGCCCTGCCGATTGCCCGAACCACCGCCGTCCTTGTCGACCTGGGTGATGCGCGGATCGGTGCGGACCAAGTCTTCCAGCGAGCGGTTGATGGTCGGCAGCGTTTCGATCTGGTCACGGCTGATCGTGGTCTGCGCGCCCATGTTCAGCGGGTCGAACACGCTGAGGCTGCGCGAGGCGACGACCTCGACGGTTTCCAGCTGCTGGGCGTTGACCATCACGATGTTGACGGTCTCGGTCTGACCCAGGCGGAAGCTCAGGTCACCGCGCTTCTCGGCGCCGAAGCCATCGGCCTCGACAGTCACCTCGAAGGGACCACCGACGCGCAGACCGCGCGAGCTGTAGCGGCCTTCGGCGTCGGTCAGCTCCGTCTTCATCGTCCCGGAAGGAACGTGCAGGATCTGCACGATCGCGCCGGCCACCGGCTGACCTTCGCTGTCAACGACGCGACCGGTCACGTTGGTGGCGGTGGAGCTCTGGGCGTGGGCAAACTGCACGGCCCCGAGGGCCAGCAGTACGCCCATTGCGAGGGCCTTGACTTGAGGATGACGGGGCATGGGTTCAGCTCCTGCGGTTGCGGACGGGCGCAGCGTCGCTGCACCCAGGTTGAGTGGTTTACCGAAGTTTAACCCCAGAAGATGACAGCAGTTCTTCGACAGTCACACTCCCGCAGAGCAGAGGTAACGCAAGGTGACGCATTCATGAGGGGCCCGTCCATTGAGAGTGTCGAGGGCGTGCAGTTGCTGGCCATCGCGCTGCAAACCCACGCCGCGAGCCGTCCCGCGCAGGCCGACGTCGTTGCGCGGATGCTCGAATTCCTGAACCGTCATGGCGCACAGGCCTTCCTGCGCGCCAATCCCGAGGGGCATTTCTGCGGATCGGCGTGGGTGGTGGCACGGGACCACAACCCGCCCCCGACACAGCGCGTCCTGCTGACCCATCACCGCAAGCTCGATCGCTGGCTGCAGCTCGGCGGCCATGCCGACGGAGTCATGGACCTTTGCGCGGTGGCGCTGACCGAAGCGCGCGAGGAATCCGGCCTGCAGACGCTCGAACTGCTGCCCGGCATCTACGACGTCGACATCCACGAAATCCCGGCCCGCCCCGGGGAGCCGGCCCATCTGCACCTCGATGTGCGCTACGCGATGCTGGCCGACGCCCGCGAGCCGCTGGTGACCAGCGCGGAATCGCACGCGCTGGCCTGGGTCCCGATCGCCGGGCTGCTCGGCGCCGACACCGAGCCCTCGATCGCGCGGATGGCACGCTACTGGTGCGAGGTCGGCGCATGAAGCCGGAGCCGCGGCATCTGGCGGCGATTTCGGCCGCTCTGCTCGGTCTCGGAGTGGCGGCGTCGGCCATCGGCAGTCACGCACTGGCCGGCAGCCTGGATGCCGACAACCTGCGCCGCTTCCAGACCGCGACGCAAATGCTGGTCTGGCAGAGCCTGGGCGTGCTGGCCCTGATGCGCTGGGCGGCCGAGCCACTGCGTCCAGCGCTGGTCTGGACCGGCGCGGCGCTGCTCACCGGCACCGTGATCTTCTGCGGCAGTGTTTACGCCCTCGCGCTCGGCGCCCCGCGCGGGGTCGCCAGCATTGCCCCGTTCGGCGGACTACTGATGATCGGCGGCTGGCTGGTCGCCGCCGGGCTGCTCTGGCGCCGGCCCCGATAGCGCCAGCGCGGATCGCAACCACGCCGCGCAATCGGCGGCCGGCAGCGGCCGACACAGCAGGAAGCCCTGCGCTTCCTCACAGCCCTGCCGCGCCAGAAACTCCAGCTGCGCCTCGGTCTCGACGCCCTCGGCAGTGGCGCGCAGGCGCAGCGCCTTGGCCATCGCGATCACCGTCTGCACGATCGTCGCATCATCCGGATCGACCAGCAGATCGGCGATGAACTCGCGGTCGATCTTGAGCTTCTCGATTGGCAACCGCTTCAGATAGCCCAGCGAGGAATAGCCGGTGCCGAAATCGTCGACCGCGACTTCGATGCCGATGGCCTTGATCTCGCCCAACGTGCGGATCGCCTGTTCGGGATTGCTCATCAGGAGCGTTTCGGTCAGTTCCAGCTCCAGCGCATTGCCCGGCAGGCCGGCTTCGGCCAGCGCCTGACGCAGTTCGGCCGGCAACTCGGCGCGCAGCAGCTGCAGGGTCGACAGATTGACCGCCATGCGGATCTGCCCCAGACCCTCGCGGCGCCAGTCGGCGAGCTGCTGCAGCGCGACCTTCAGCGCGTGTCGCCCGACCGGCACGATCAGGCCGCTTTCTTCCAGCAGCGGGATGAAGCGGTCGGGGCTGATCACGCCCAGATCCGGATGCCGCCAGCGCAGCAGCGCTTCGACCGCGACCGGCTGCCGATCGGAGATCCGGACGATCGGCTGGTACTCCAGTCGGAAGTCGGCCAGACCGGCCCCGCGGGCACTCTGCTCCAGCGCCACCCGCAGATGACCGTGTCCGGCCAGGTCCGGCGCGTACATGCGCCAGGCGTTGCGACCGGCGGCTTTGGCAGCGTACATGGCGGCGTCCGCGTGCCGCAGCAGGTCCGTCGGGGTCTGCCCGTGATCCGGGAACAGCGCGATGCCGATGCTCGGCGTGACCTGCACCTCGTTGCCGCGGACCCGGATCGGCTCGACGAAGGCGGACAGCAACATCGCGGCAACGTCGCTGCTCTGGTCGGCGCCGGTCAGGTCATCCAGCAGCACCGTGAACTCATCGCCGCCCTGGCGGGCAATGAAAGCGCTGGCCGGCAACGCGGTGCGCATCCGCTCGCCGACCGCTTTCAGCAGCTCGTCGCCGACCGCGTGACCGAGGCTGTCGTTGATCTGCTTGAAGCGGTCCAGATCCATGAACAGCATCGCCAGTCGCGAGCCCTGCGCAGCAGCGTGCTGGAAGGACAGGCCGACCTGTTCCATCAGCAGGGCGCGGTTGGCCAGCCCGGTCAACGGATCGTAATTGGCCAGGTAACGCAGCTCCATTTCGGCCCGTTTGCGAACCGTGACATCGCTCTGGACGATGATGTGGTAGGGCGCGTCGCGGTCGCGATCACGGGCGCGCAGGGCGTCGGTGGCGAACAGTTGATCGTTGCCGGCACGGTCGCGCTGCCAGCACTCGCCGCGCCAGCGGCCCTGCTCACGCAGCATCCGCTCCCGACCACGATAGAAGCCGGGGCTGTGCAGCGGACTGGCAAGCAGATCCCACGGCTGCCCGATCAGCTCGTCGGCGCGATAACCACTCGCCGCTTCGAAGGCCGGATTCACCTGCTGGAAGCGGAACGCCTCGTCGAGCACCGCAACCGCCTCGCCCATGTTGCGAATCACCTCGCCGGCGATCCGCGCCTCGTGCTGCTGACGGCGCTGCGGCTCGATGTTGCGCACCGTCCCGGCCACTCGCAGCGGCCTGCCATCCGCATCACGCTCGGCGACCCGACCGCGCGCCAACACCCAGGCCCAGCAACCGCGTGCGTCCCGAAGCCGGTGTTCGGACTCGTAATACTCGGTGTCGCCGCGCAGATGGCGCTGGATCCGCTCATTGACCAGCGGCAGGTCGTCGGGGTGCACCTCCCCGGCCTGCCACTCGGTGATCGGCAGGGTCGCACTGGACTCGGCGCGCCCGAGCACGCGATCGAGGCCCTCGCGGTGAATCCGGCCAGTGCCGATTTCCCAGTCCCAGAAACCGTCATCGCTGCCCCAGAGCGCCAGCTGCAATCGGTCCTCGCGCTCGCGCAAGGCCTGCAGATAGACGCGACGGCGACGGCGACGGCGATCAACCGCTCCCCAGAGTGCCAGCCCGGCCAGCAGCGCCAACAAGCCATAGCCGATCTGCGCAGGATGACTCGCATACCAGGCTGGCAGTACGCGGACCGGAATCGATAGTGGCTCGGGATTCCAGACCCCGTCGGAGTTGCTGCCGCGCAGTTCCAGCGTGTACTGCCCCGGCGCCAGATTGGCGTAGGCGCCACGGCCGGACCCGCTTCCCTCGATCCAGTCGCGATCGACGCCGAGCAGTCGCCAGGCATGCCGGTTGCGCCCGGGCGAGCGGTAATCCAGCGCCGCGAACTCGAAGCCGAATTGTCGATGCGGCGCCGGCAGCACCAGCGCACCGCCCACTACCGGCCAGGGTTGCGGCTCGCCGCCATAGGACCAGCGGGTCAGCTCGACCGACGGCTGGAAAGTCGAGGGCCGGATCTCGGCGCCGTTGAACAGATTGAAGCCGCGTACCCCACCGAAGGCGAGATCGCCGTTGCGGAGTCGGGCTACCGCATTGCCGTTGAACTCGTAGGCCTGCAGGCCGTCCTCCGGACCGAAGGCGAGCACGCTGTCCACCGCCGGATCGAACACCGCCAGACCGCGATTCCCCGAGAGCCACAATCGGCCGGCGCGGTCGCTGGCGATCCCGTAGACCGTCGGATCCGACCAGGCCTCGGTCGCACCGAAACGGGTAAAGCGGGCGACCCCAAGGGCCTCATCGAGCTGCTGCAGCCGTGCCAGGCCACCATGCGTACCGATCCACAGGGCGCCGTCGTCGGCGACGTGGATTGCCCGCACCACGCTGCTCGGCAAGCTGGTCGGGTCGGTACGGTCGTGGCGGAGGACCAGCCAATCGTCACGCGACGGCCGATACAGACTGAGCCCGTCGAGGGTGCCGACCCACAGGCGGCCCTCACGGTCGATCTCGCTGACCAGCACCATGCCGTTACCGATACTGCCGGAGCGGGCCGGATCGTGGCGGTGCTGGCGAATCCGCAGCGACGCGCCCTCGCCTTCCACCTCGATCAAACCGTGAGCCTGCGTGCCGAACCAGCGTCGACCTGCGGCGTCCACCGTGATCGTGCGCAGAAACGGCTCACCGACCGGACCGGACAGCGCGGCTTCCAGCGGCAGACGTTCGGCTCGCAGTTCGCTACCCGCCGCGGTCAGACGAAAGGCTCCCGCGGACGACGCCACCCACACCGTCTCGGCCTCCCGCTGCAGGCCGAATACATGCAGTTGCCGCGGTGCCGACCGCCCAGCCCGTCGCAGCGCTTCGATCAGCATGGCATCGTGCTGCTCGAAGCGACCGGATGCCGGGTCGTAGCGCTTGAGGCCAGCGCCATCGGTACCAACCCAGAGCCGACCGCTACCGTCATCCAGCAGCGCCCGGACGTTGTTGCCGCGAACCTCGGCCAGCGCTGCGGTATCCACCGCCAGATGGAAGCGGCTGCCCTCGACCGGCGCGTACCAGATACCGCTGTATTCCGTCCCCACCCACAGCAGACCGGAGCGATCCAGCGTCAGGGCCGTGATGCTGTCCTCCGGCAGCGCCCCGGGCAAACCGCGGATGCTGTGCTGCCAGCGCTGGGTGCCGCTGGCGGCATCGACTCGCAACAACCCCTTCCCTGCGATGCCGTACCAGAGGCCACCGCGGCCGTCGTCCAGCAGATTCGAGCGGTTGTAGCTGACCGTCGGAGGGACATCGATCGCCGTCAGTTTCCGAACCGCGCCATGCGTATCGACCCGGAACACCTCCGCGCCGGACTTGACCCACAACGCACCATCCGCGGTTGCACTCAGTGCATCGACTACCAGAGGCACCTCGGTCGCGAGGCGACTCAGTCGACCACCCGGTTCGGCAAGAAACACCCCCTCCGGCGAGCCAACCCAGACGCCGCCGGCTGCCCTCGGTGCGAGCCCGACGATCGTCTGAGGCCCGCCAGCCGTCGATGCACGTTCCAGCACGGCCGTCCGCCGACCATCGACACCGACCAGCTCCAGTCCGGCAAGGCTCGCCACCCACAACCCTTCGCCGACGCGGTAACACAAGCCGACGATCTGCCGCACCGCCTGACGATCCGGCAAGTTGCTCGCCGCGACCGCCGTGTACGTCAGTTGCTGCAGATCCAGTCGCGCCAATCCGGCCGTCGCCGTCCCGACCCAGAGTTCGTCCGGCGCGCCGACGGCCAGCGCGGTGACCATCGATTCCTCGGGCGCTGCGGGGTTCGCGCCATCTCGAATCGGCCGCATGTCGCTGCCATCCCAGCGATGCAGTCCGGCCTGGGTTCCGACCCACAGCCAGCCGCGCTGATCCTGGACGATCGCGCTGATGCTCGATTGCAGCAATCCGCGATCGGCGCCGAGCTGGCGGAACACCATGCCGCGCTCGCCCGCACCGACCGCCACGACGGCGGTCAGGCAACACAGCCACAGGAGCAGGCGCGTCCACATGGGCAGGATCGTAAGCCAGCCGCGGCCAGTCGGCATCCGCCATCGTTCGGCAGCGACGAAACCCGGGTGTATCGCCGGCAACCCTGAGCAGCACTGCGGCCGGGACCGAGCGCCCCGACTTCCGGTCCGACTTACGCCGCAGGACGGAGCTCACCAAGAGCTTCAGCGGCAATCGCCAATCAGCGCACGGCAGCAGCCGGAAGCCGGCCACAACGCAGACTCTGCTTCCGCTGCAACTCATTGATTCACCTACCAATCAACGAATGCATCGACAGATTTCGAACAAAAAAAACCGCCCGGAGGCGGCATTTGGTGCCCACGAATGGAATCGAACCATCGACCTCCTCCTTACCAAGGAGGTGCTCTACCGACTGAGCTACGTGGGCAAAACTCTGATTGTCAATACTGCGGCTGCTGATCCGCTGTTGGAGCGGGAGACGGGAATCGAACCCGTGTCTTCAGCTTGGAAGGCTGAGGTTTTACCATTCAACTACTCCCGCCTGATCGCTGGTGGAGGGAGGTGGATTCGAACCACCGAAGGCAGAACCAGCTGATTTACAGTCAGCCCCCTTTGGCCGCTTGGGTATCCCTCCGAGCGAGACGCGAGATATTGCCGATGCAGACGTAGCTCCGTCAAGCGGGCTGCACGGTCCATTCATGCTTTCCGCGATGGCTGCTGACGCAGTCGACTGCGTTTCATGGCTTGCGGCTAGCCGGGACCGCGCGAGCTGGGCTTACACTTGCGCGCATGCGCCTCTACATGCAAAGCCCGGCCGGACTGGCCGAAGCACCGCGATACTGCCAGCTCCTGCTGCAGCAGGACCTGCTCGGTGGCTGGACCCTCCTGCGCGAGCTGGGCCAGCCTGGTGGCCGGGTCACGCTGAAACGCGAGCAGTTTCTCGATCTGAAGGAGGCGCAGGCCGCCTTCGAACGCGCCCGCGATCAACAGTTGAAAAAGGGCTTCCGGGTGACCTTCCTGCAGGGCGCCGATGCGCATGAGGCTGCTCCACGTCATTGAACTCTGCGCGCTGCTCGGCGCCGGCACTGTGCCGGCGGCGGAGCGCACGGTTTGTGTGCCGGGTGAGGATCGCCGCTGGTTGTGTGGCGACGAAGCGACGCTGCGCAAGCTACCGGTCACGCCTCCGGCTCCGCCGCCTGCGGCACCCTTGCCGCCCGTGCTGCTGATCGACCCGGATCGGCTATTCGGGCCTGCTCCGAAGCGCGAGGCCAGCAGCGCCATAGCGTCCACACCCGAAGTACCGCCTCGTACCGACGCCGACGCTCTCCCGCCAGGCACGGTGACGACGGCGCCGGCCCGGCCGGAGCCGGCACCAGCGGCCGCCAGCCTGGCGCGGCGCGGCAGTCACGTGTGGCAGCTGGTACGTGCGTCCAGCCCCGGCGGCTTTGCCGACCTCTTGCGCGCCCGCCGGATCGATCCCGCCGAAACGCGTTCGCTGCAGACCCGCCGCGGCGACTGGCTGCTGCTCTACGGCGATTTTCCGGGCATCGAGGCTGCACGAGCCGCAAAAGCCCGTGTCGGTGCCGGCTTTGCGCGAAGCTGGGTCGCCGTGGAGTCCGAGCTCTAATCCACACGGCATGACGACAGCCTTTGCAGGATCGTCGAAGGCCCGTCAGGACTCGCCGGAGCGCCGCCGATGCAAGCCTCGTTGATCACCACGCTGCTGCTGCCGCTCGCGCTCGGCGTGATCATGTTCGGTCTGGGCCTGCATCTGAAAGTCGCCGACTTCGTACGGGTCGTGCAGATGCCGCGCGCAGTCGTCGTCGGGCTCGCGGCACAGATGCTGATCCTGCCGCCGATCGCGTTCCTGCTCTGTCTCGCCTTCGACTTGCCGCCATTGCTGGCAGTCGGCCTGATGCTGCTGGCGGTCTCGCCGGGCGGCGCCACCGCCAACGTTTTCAGCCATCTCGCCCGCGGCGATGTTGCCCTGAACATCACGCTGACGGCGCTCAACAGCCTGCTGGTGCTGATCACGCTGCCGCTGGTGGTGCAGTGGTCGATGGCGCATTTCCTCGGCAGCAGCGGCTATGTGCCGCCACCGGTGCAGAAGATCGTCGAGGTCGCCGCAATCATCCTGCTGCCGGTGTCGATCGGGATGCTGGTTCGGGCGAAGCTGCCGGCACTGGCCGACCGACTGGAGAAGATCGTTCAACCGCTGTCGCTCGTGATCCTGCTGGCGCTGATCGCCTTCACCGTGGTCAAGGAATGGGACCTGATCGTCGCCAATGCGCCCGGAATCGGGACAGTCTGCCTGCTGCTGAACCTCGCGAGCCTCAGCGTGGGCTACGGCGTGGCGCGGCTGGCAAAGCTCGAAGCCCGGCAGGCGGTGGCGATCGCCTTCGAGGTCGGAGTACACAACAGCACGTTGGCGATCTTCATCGCGCTGACCGTGCTGGAATCGCCGCCGATGTCGATTCCGGCGGCGATCTACAGCCTGTTGATGTACTTCACCGCCGGAGCGCTGGCCTGGCGGTTCCGCCGCCGGGCCACGACCCTCTGATCGGTCAGCGGATGGCTTCGAGCTCGCGGTCCAGCGCCGGCAATTCGGGGTGGGTGGCGTGGATGCGGCGCAGCGCATTGATCACCTGCGTGGCACCGCCGGCATCGCGACTCTGGATCGCGCGGCGAGCGCGCTCGATCAGCAAGTCGGCCATCTCGCTGCGCGCGCCGTTGTATTCGCTGCTGGCGAGATTACGGGTTTCGTTCAACAGCTCGAAAGCCTCGGTGTAGCGGTTGGTACGCGCCGCCTGCACAGCGCCCTGCCGCAACGCACCCGCCAGCTTCTGCGCCGCCGCCTGCACCCGCGGATCATTGCGATCGATCGCCATCGCGGCGCGCAGCCGGTCGTAAGCGGCATCACCGGGCGGGTCCAGGAGCTCACCGGCGGCCAGCGCACGCTCGAAACTTTCCAGTTCCACCTCCAACCGCGCGGACACGGCCGGGTCTTGCGTCTGCACCATCGGCGGGGCCTGCGCAGCCTCCAGTCGCTCGCCGAGTGCGGCTAGCCGGCCGGAAGACGCACCGAGCGTGCGGGCCTGGGTCAGCAGTCGCCGCGCCATGTCGAACTGCTCGCGGCCAATGGCCTGCTCGGCGTCATCCAGCAGCCGCGTGCCGATCCGCGCCAGCCCTTCCCGCGCCGTCGTGTTGTCCGGGTCGCGCTTCAGGACTTCGCGATAGCGGCCCATCGCGCTGGTCTCCGCCGGAGACGTGTATTGCCGCCGCGACTCGGCCTGCTCGGCTTGTTCCAGCAGCGTGGCGATCTCGGTCGAGCGACGCCCACCGGCATCGGCGGCGTCCAGCTCACCTAGCCAGCCGGCGACGCGATCGGCAATCGGCGCGCGCCCGACATAGAGTTCCAGCAGGCTGCGCGCATCGGCGCGACGACCTGCGTCGGCCAGCTCGCGGACCCGCGCCTCCAGTCGCCGCAGGTTCCGGTCGATGCCGATCTGCACCGGCTCACCAGCATCACCGGCGCCATTCGCCATCAAGTACAGGTCCAGGGCGCTGCCGCTGCCCTCGTACCAGAGACCGGCGTTCTCGGCGCCTGCCGCCTGCGCCCGCCAGTCCGGTACGGCCGGGCTGGACGGCGACGGCGCGGGTGACGGCACGGTCGGTGCCGGCACCACCGGAGCCGACGGCGGCTCTGACACCGGACGGGCCGCGGCCAGCACGCCCCGCAACGCGACCACCTGCGGATCATCGGGGAAGGCGATCCGCAGCCGGGTCTCGATCTGTCGTGCTGCGGCCGGATCGGTGGCGGCGAGGCTCTGCACCTGCCCGACCAGTTCGCGTCGCACCCGCTCCAGACCGGCGAGCATCTCCGGGTCCCTCGGCTCCGTGGCCTGCACGGTCAGCCAGGCACTCAACGCATCGTCGCCGTCGGCGGCGAACCAGCGACCGCTGTCCATGTGCGCGCGCGCGCGGGCCCGCGGATCACTCAAGTCGGCACCCTGGAAGCGCTCCAGCAGGGGCGGACCCCAACCGGGCCAGGTCCAGACACCGGCGCCCGCCCCGGCAATCAGTGCCGCGGCGGTGATCCAGGGCCAGAACGAACGTCGCTGTGTCTGCTGCGGACGCCGATCGAGGTACAGGCCGTCCGGATCGTCGGGCAATCGGGCGAGGGTGGGCTCGGTGCGACCGCTCACCTTCACCGAGCCCGGACGCCGGGGCGCCAGATCGTCCAGCGGATCCGAGTGGATCGGCGGCTCCGGCGCCGGCCGGGGTCCCAGGCGCGGCTCGGCGCGTCCGGCGGGCTCGGCCCGTCCAGAACGCATCGGGGGTTCCGGGATCGTTTCGACACGACGGGTCGCCGACGGCACCTTCAGCGTCGGCGCCTCGCCGACTTCGTCGCTGGACCACTCTCGGCGACGCTCCAGGGCCTGCACCAGTCGCATGACCTCGGCACCGGTCTGCACCCGATCCGCGGCCTCCTTGGCCAGCATCCGGTCAAGCAGGGGCTGCATCGCGATCAGCGACGATGGCAGCCGCGGCAGCGGCGCGGTCATGTGCATGATCCCGACCGCCAGACTGTCGGAAGCACGATAGGGCACGTCGCCGGTCAGCAGGTGGTGGAAGACCACGCCGAGACTGTAGAGATCGGCGCGTCCGTCGAGCGGCATGCCGCGCAGCTGCTCGGGGCTCATGTAGTAAGGCGTGCCGACCACCGAGCCGGTCTTGGTCATCTGGGTGGCGGCGGTCGCCGCGCGGGCAATGCCGAAGTCGCAGAGCACGCAACTGCCGTCTTCGCGCAGCAGGATGTTGTCCGGCTTGACGTCGCGATGGATGAAGCCCTTGGAGTGTGCGTAATCCAGCGCCTCGGCGACCTCGCGGATGCAGCGCAGCGCCAGCCGCGGCGCCACCGGCTGCGAGCGGTCGTCCATCACCGGCCCGCCGGACAGGTGCTCCATCGCCGCATAGTGGATATTTTCGTACACACCGACGTCGTAGACCGCGACGATATGGCGGTGGTGCAGGCGCGCGGCGATGCGCGCCTCGCGCAGGAAGCGGTCACCGAAGGTCGGGTCCACCAACAACTGGGGCGACAGCAGCTTCAGCGCAACCTCGCGGTCCACCGATTCCTGCACGGCCAGCCACACCGTGGCCATGCCGCCACGGCCCAACTCGCGAATGATCCGGTAGCCGGGAATGCTGATCACGGGTGACCTCCGGCGCCGAGTGTATGGCTTTCCTTAACGACTCCGGGAGTCAGCCGCGCAACGGTCAGGCGCGGTCGGGCCGCAACGCCACGCAATGTCCGCAATTGCATCAAGGCAGCTGCAGCACGTAGCCGCGGCCGCCGCGGTTGATGGTCAGCACCACCGGCGGCGAGCCCTGCAGCAGCGCGGTCAGATCCGCCAGCGAGCCGACCCGGCTGCGATTGACTGCGCTGACCACATCGCCCGGCCGCAGACCCAGCTCGGCAGCGCGGGTGCCCTGATCGACGGCCAACACCAGCACGCCGCGCAGACCGCCGCGCACTTGCTCGCTGGTCAGCTCGCCCAGCGTCGCACCCTGCAGACGCCCGTCGATGCGGCCGGCGGCGGTGCGCTGCTGGCGGCTGGCGGTCAGTGTGAACTCGCGGGTCAGCGCCGTGCCTTCACGGATCAGCGACAGGTTCAGCTTGCGATTCAGCGGCAGCAGGCCCTCGCTGTTGGCCAGATCGCCCGCCGAACTGACCGGCCGGCCGCCGATCTCGGTAATCACATCACCGCTGCGGACGTCGGCCGCCTCCGCCGGCGAATCCGGCACCACCTGCGTCACCAGCGCGCCGCGTTGGGACTCCTGCAGGCCCAGCGCGCGCTTCAGCCGTTCGTCCAGATCCTGCACCCGCACGCCGAGGCTGCCGCGCAAGACCTCGCCATTGGCGAGCAGCTGCTCCATGATCGTCCGCGACAGGCTGGCCGGGATCGCGAAGCCGATGCCGACGTTGCCGCCGGAAGGCGACAGGATTGCGGTGTTGATGCCGACCAGCTCGCCGCGCAGGTTGACCAGCGCGCCACCGGAATTGCCCGGGTTGATCGAGGCGTCGGTCTGGATGAAGTTCTGGTAACCGAGCCCGCCGATGCCCGACCGGCCCAGCGCGCTGACGATGCCGCTGGTCACAGTCTGGCCGAGGCCGAAGGGGTTGCCGATCGCGACCACGAAATCGCCCACTCGCAGCCGGTCCGAGTCGGCCAGCGCCAGCGCGGTCAGCCGCTCGGCCGGCACGCGGATCACGGCGACGTCGGTGGCCGGGTCGGCACCGACCAGCTCGGCCTTCAGTGTGCGGCCGTCGTGCAGCGTCACCGAGATCTCGTCGGCGCCGTTGACCACATGACTGTTGGTCAGCACCAGCCCGCGAGTGGCATCGACGATCACGCCGGAGCCCAGCGCGCGGTCCACCCGCTCCTGCGGGACGTCCGGAACATCGAAGAATCGGCGGAAAAAGGGGTCGTCGAAGAAGGGATTGCGAACTCGAACCCGCTGGCTGGAGTTGATGTTGACCACCGCCGGCGTCACGCGCTCCAGCATCGGTGCCAGTGACGGCAGTGGTTGACCATCGACGACGGCCGGCAGAGTCGCCGTTGCGGTGGCGGAGATCAGCAGACCCAGGGACAGACAGGCGGCGCGGAACAGTTGCATCGGAGTCGGGACGAAACGGCCGGCGAAGCCGGACATGATCGGCGCGCGACCGGCCAAGTTCCATGCCGCCCGGCATGCGCGGTTCAGCCGCCGCGCTTCAGCCGCGAGCCACGGCGGAAACGGCCGGCTCGCGCAGACTCGGCGACCTCCCTCGCACCACCGAACCGACGCCGATGCGCTTCTGCCTGCTCCGCCTGTCCGCCCTCGGCGATGTGGTGAACCTGCTGCCGCTGGTCCACGCGATCCGGTGGCACCACCCGGCCGCCGAACTTACCTGGGTGATCGGCGGTGGCGAAGCGAAGCTGCTGAGCGGCCTGCCCGGTGTGCGCTTTGTGGTCCACGACAAGAAGACCGGCCTCGGCGGCCTGCGTCGGGCGCTGGCCGGCGAACGCTTCGACGTGCTGCTGCACGCGCAGCTGTCCTTCCGCGCCACGCTGCTGGGACTCGCGATCAGCGCCGATCGGCGGATCGGCTATCCGCGCCAGCGCAGCAAGGAGGGCCACGGCCTGGTCGTCCGCGAGCGCGCGCCGCTGCCGGCCGGCCGCCACGTGGTCGATCAATGGCTGAGTTTTCTGGCGCCGCTGGGCATCGACCCGGCCGGCGTCACACCCGAGTGGCCGCTGCCGATTCCGGACGACGCGCACCTCTTCGCCTCGACCATGCTGCCCGACGGTCCATGGGCGCTGATCAGCCCCTGCTCCAGCCATCCACTGCGCAACTGGCGCGCCGAACGCTATGCCGCCGTGGGCGACGCCCTGCACGCCCGCGGGCTGAAGGTCGCGCTGATCGGCGGTCGCAGCGACCTCGAAGCCCGCACCGGCGCCGCGATCGAGGCCGCCGCCCGCGCACCGCTGGTCAACCTGATCGGCCGCGACACGCTGAAACAGTCGCTCGCGCTGATCGCCCGCGCCCGGCTGCTGATCACGCCGGACAGCGGCCCGGCCCACTTCGGCAGTGCGTTGGGCACCCCGGTCATCGGCCTGCACGCCGCCACCGACGCCGAGCGCTCCGGCCCGTACCGCAACCGGCACCTCTGCGTGAATCGCTACGCCGACGCCGCCCGCCAGTTTCTGGGCCGCGAGGCCGCCACCCTGCCCTGGGGCCGCAAGATCGAGCGGCCCGGCGTGATGGACCTGGTCACGGTGGACGATGTGCTCGCCAAGGTCGAGCTGGCGCTGGCTTCCTGAAGCGCCACAACCGCGCTGCTCAGCGGCCCGCCGCGAGCATCGCCGCCATCTGCGCCTGCACGGCCCCCAGCGCCTGTGCCGGCCGCAGCAGCACCTTGAAGTCGATGATCTGCCCGTCGGCATCCCAGCGGATCCAGTCGATGCCGTTGACGTAGACGCCGGCGATCTCGGTCTCGAATTCCAGCACCGCCTGATCGTGGCCGACCACCTCGCGCAGGTACCGGAACGGCCCGCTGCCCAGCACCTGAAACGCCGCGCCGAGATAGCCCGCCACCCGGGCTCGCCCGACCTGCGGCGTATGCACCACCGGCGAATGGAACACCGCGTCGACAGCGATCAGGCTGGGCAAGGCGGCAACGTCGCGGGCCTCCAGCGCCTGGTGCCAGCGTGGCAGGCCGAGTCCGGCCGGTGTATTCGGTTCAGGGTGCATCACGACTCCGAGCGATCGGGGCGCCCAGTATCGCCGGCCTGCCGCACCGTCGAAGGGGCGCGTGCGCGCCCCCCGAGATTTGTCGACTTGCCGCTCACTGCACCCGGAAGCTGACGTTGTCGACGTAGATCACCACGTCGAAGCTGGTCTGCGCGCGCTCAACGACGATCGCGTCCAGCGTGACGTTCGGGGCGGTGATGATGCCGTTGCCACTGGCCCAGGGATCCCACTCGGCCGAGTCATCCAGCTTCACCTCGTGGAAGGTCCAGGTATTGGCCGGCAGGCTGCGGGCCACCGAGATTTCGGTGCCGTCACTGTCGTCGACCAAGTAGCGGACGCTGACGCCGGTCGCCCCGGTGTAAAACCAGGCGCCGAGTCGGCCGCCGGCCTTCTGCAGTGAGGCGTTGTTGGCGGGCGTGCCGCCGCCGGACAGGATGCGGGCGAACCAGTTGGCGCTGGTGCCGGGGTTGTCCAGCAGGCGCAGCTGCAGGCTCCACTGGCCGGACTGCGCCTGGATGTTCGAGCGCTGCGCGGTCGAGGACGTGGAGATGCCGACCGTGCTGCCGGACAGCGTCGGCGCGCTACCGAAGCGGCCCACCGAGGCCTCGAAGCTGTCGAGCACCGTGGACGGCGGCGGGGGCGGCGGCAGGGTCGTGCCGTTGAGGCGCTGGACCAGGGTCGGCAACCACGGCCGGATCAGGCCCGGGCAGCTGTTGGTCGTATGGCCGGACCATTCGTTGTGGCCCAGCACCGCGCTGCGCGTGCGGGGAATGCCGTAGCGGTTCACCACCCAGCGGCTGATGTCGGTCAGAGCGTTGAGCTGGGCCTCGCGCGGATTGAAGTTGACGAAGGTCCCGACCACGCTGATGCCGACGTTGTTGGTGTTGTGATCGGCGACGTGCGCGCCGGTGCGATCCGGGCTGCGACCTTCGTAGACCCGGCCATCGATGCCCACCGTGTAGTGGTAACCGAAGTCGCACCAGCCGTTGTTGTCGATGTGGTAGGCCTGCATCTGCCGCATCCGTGCCGCCGGCGTCGCGCTGTCGTTGTTCGGCGTGGCGGTGTGGTGGATGGTCAGGAACCGCGGGCTGTGGGTGCTGCCGCAGGTGCCGGTGGCGCGCGCGCCCCATTGCGCACGGGAAATCACGCCGGGCGGCAGCGGCGCGCGCAGGGCGGTCTCGTACTCCATCGGCAGATCCCGCGCCAGCCGCTGACCCACTTCCGGCAGCTCGCTCAACGGTTCGGCCTGCAGGAAGCTCAGCTGCGCCTTGCCCCGCACCAGCTCGACGTGGATCGCCGGCTGTGGCAGGCGGATCCGCCCCACATGGGCGATGCCCTCGGACCAGGTGATCTCCACCAGCCCCCGATCCAGCGCCTGGCCGCGGGCGTCGTAGGACACCCAGCCCAAGCCCTCGACCGCCTTGCCGTCCAGCTTGAGGCCGACACCGACGAAGGGCTTGCCGTCGACCGACTCCACCCGGCCGCCGTCGGCAAAGAAGGCGTCCAGACCCTCGGCCAGCGCCGAAATCTCGTCGCCGTCGACGTAGAACGGCGTCTCCGCCGCGCGACCGGCGATCAGCGCTTCCTGCTGCAACCACGGCAGCTGCCAGCGCTGCAGATCGGCCGGCACCGCGCTGTCCGCCGGGCTGCGATCCTCGCGCGACTGCGCCTGGGCCAGCGGCGCGGCCAACAGCACCAGCGCCGCACTGACCACCTTCATTCCCCTCCCCGCGTTCATTTCCGTTGCTCCCCTGTTTCGTGGTCACCGCCGAAGTGCGGCTGGGACGAAGCGTGACCGAGCGCCGGGGCCGGGTCTTTCGAGAATTCGACAGGACTTTCAAAAAATGCGCGTCGGATCGCCTGTGGTCACGCTGAACAAGCTGGCCTTCGGTCAGGCCAGCCTGCCAAACCGCACACTGTTCGACGATTGGTTACGTCGCGCCGCTGCTCGCGGACTCGGCCAAAGGTCATGCCGTGACCTTCGGGCCGCGGCGGACGGTCCGGAGGTGCGGAGCATCGGCGCGCCGCCCCCAGCCATTCGCACTGATGCATCGCGACGTTTCGCCCCGATCCGATACGCCGTGGCGCCAACTGATGCGGCTGGCCGGGGGCGAGGACGCCGGTGTGGCGCTCGCCGGCTTCCTGTGGTTCGCCAGCCTGCTCGGCGGCTACTTCCTGCTGCGGCCGATCCGCGACGAGATGGGCGCCGCCGGCGGGGTGCAACAGCTGCCCTGGCTGTTCCTCGGCACGCTGCTGGCGACCCTGGCGATCGCACCGATCTTCGCCACGCTGGTGTCGAAGCTGCCGCGCGGCGCGCTGGTGCGCGGCTGTCTGCGCGGCCTCGCCCTGTGCCTGCTCGGCTTCTGGGCGGCATTGAAGGGCGCGCCGGCCGACTGGCAGCCGCTGATCGGCCGGGTCTTCTTCATCTGGCTCTCGGTCTACAACATCTTCATCGTCTCGCTGTTCTGGTCGGTGATGGCCGACCGCTGCTCGACCGAACAGGCCCGCCGGCTGTACGGCATGTTTGCCGCCGGTGGCACCGCCGGCGCACTGCTCGGCAGCCTGGCCACCGCGACGCTGGTCGAGCGACTGGGCACCGCGACGCTGCTGCTGATCGCCGCCGCCCTGCTGGAGCTGGGCCTGATCGCCTACGGCCGACTCGCCGACCCGGCCCGTCAGCGCGACCCGCTGCAGGCCCGACAAGCGGCGGAAGCAGTCGGCGGTGATCTGTGGGGCGGCTTGCGAGCGGTGTTCGGCTCGCCCTATCTGCTCGGCATCGCCGCGCTGATGCTGCTCTACGCGGTCGGCTCGACCTGGCTGTACTTCCTGCAGGCCGAGCTGGTGGCCGACGCCCTGCCCGACCGCGAGGCACGCACCGCCTGGTTCGCCCGCGTCGATGCCTGGGTCAACGGCCTGACCCTGGTGCTGCAGCTGACCGTGACCGCCGCGCTGTGGCGCCGGGTCGGGCTGTGGCTGCTGCTCGCCGCGGTGCCGCTGATCTCGCTGGCCGGCTTCGCGGCGCTGGCCGCCGCGCCGACGCTGGCGGTGCTGGCCCTCGTGCAAATCAGTCGCCGTGTCGCGCAGTTCGCCTTTTCCAGCCCGGCGCGCGAGGCGCTGTACGTGCCGCTGCCGCGCGAGGCCAAATACAAGGCCAAGAACCTGATCGATACGGTGGTGTTCCGCACCGGCGACCAGACCGGCGCCTGGAGCCACACCGGTCTCGTCGCGCTGGGCCTCGGCAGCACCGGCATCGCGCTGGCCGCCCTGCCGCTCTCCGCCGTCTCGCTCGCCCTTGCGCTGGCCTTGGCCGCAGCCCATCGCCGCCGCACCGATCCCGCCGCGCCCGCGGCATCACCCGCACCGGAGTCCACATGGAACTGAATCGCCGACATTTGCTGCAACTGGGTGGCCTCGCCGGCCTCGCCGCCCTCGCCCCGACCGCGCTCGCCAGCACCAGCGCCGCCACCCCGGCCAGCGCCGCGCCGGGCCGCAAGCTGAAGATCCTGATCCTCGGCGGCACTGGCTTCACCGGTCCGCATCAGGTGCGCTACGCGCTGAGCCGCGGCCACCAGGTCACCGTGTTCAATCGCGGCCGCCGCGAAATCGAGTGGCCGGGCGAGGTCGAAGAGCTGACCGGCGATCGCGACACCAGCAACCTGGAGTCGCTGAAAGGCCGCGAGTGGGACGTCTGCATCGACAACCCGACCAGCGTGCCGTTCTGGGTCCGCGACGCCGCCGATGTACTGGCCGGCAAGGTCGGGCAATACCTGTTCATCTCGACCATCTCGGTCTACGCCAGCAACGCCACCCCCGGCGCCGACGAGGACGCCGCCGTCCACGTCTACGAGGGCAAGGACGCGATGGCCGAAACGCGCGACAGCCTGCGCGCCAACATGGCGCTGTACGGCCCGCTGAAAGCCGCCTGCGAGGCCGAGGCGAAGAAGCGCTTCGGCGACAAGACCACGATCATCCGCCCCGGCCTGATCGTCGGACCCGGCGATGAAACCGACCGCTTCAGCTACTGGCCGCTGCGCGTGCGCAAGGGCGGCGAGGTGCTGGCGCCATCGAAGGACGGCGCCGACCCGGTGCAGTTCATCGACGCCCGCGACCTCGCCGAATGGACCATCCGGATGGCCGAACAGGGTGCCACCGGCGCCTACAACGCCACCGGCCCCGACCACGAACAGACCGTCGCCGGCCTGCTCTACGGCCTGCGCGCGCTGACCACCACCGGCGCCCGCTTCACTTTCGTGCCGGCCGAATTCCTCGCCGAGCAGCAGGTCTCGCCGTGGGGCGACATGCCGGTGTGGGTACCCGGCCAGGGCGAGACCGCCGGCTTCTCCCGCGTCAGCATCGCCCGCGCCCTCGCCAAGGGGCTGACCTTCCGGCCGCTCGCGACCACCGGCGCCGACACGCTGGCCTGGTTCGACAGCCAGCCCGAGGAACGCCGCGCCACCGTGCGCGCCGGCATCAAGGCGGACAAGGAAGCCGCCGTGCTGGCGGCATGGAAGGCCCGCGGCTGAGGCGTCGCGACGCCCGGCGACCGCGCGAGCCCTCGCCGAGCGGCGGATCCGTCCGATTCGTCGTGGAACCGAGCGCGAAAAAAAACCCCGCCGAGGCGGGGTTTTTTCGTCCTCAGACCGTGGCAGCCGCGATCAGACGCGTTCCAGGATCATCGCGAAGCCCATGCCGGTGCCGATGCACATGGTCACCATGCCGTACTTCTGCTGGCGACGCTTCAGGCCGTGCACCACCGTGGCGGTGCGGATCGCGCCGGTTGCGCCCAGCGGGTGACCGAGGGCAATCGCGCCGCCCAGCGGGTTGACCTTGGACGGATCCAGCTCGACGTCGCGCATCACCGCCAGCGCCTGTGCGGCGAAGGCTTCGTTGAGCTCGATCCAGTCGATGTCGCTGGCGGAGATGCCGGCGGCGCGGCAGGCCTTCGGAATCGCTTCCTTCGGGCCGATGCCCATGATTTCCGGCGGCACGCCGGCGACCGAGCTGGTCACCACGCGGGCCAGCGGGGTCAGGCCGTACTGCTGGATCGCCTTTTCGGAGGCCAGCAGCACCGCACCGGCGCCGTCGCTCATCTGCGAGCTGTTGCCGGCGGTGACGCTGCCGCCCATCCGGAACGCCGCGCGCAGCTTGGCCAGACCCTCGGCCGAGGTGTCCTTGCGCGGACCTTCGTCGATGCGGACGATGCGGGTGTCGGTCTTGATGCCGCCGGTGGCGAGGTCCGGATAGCGGTCGGCCAGCGTGAACGGCACGATCTCGTCATCGAACTCGCCAGCGGCGATCGCGGCAATGGCCTTCTGGTGCGAAGCGAAGGCAAACGCGTCCTGATCGGCGCGCGAGACATTCCAGCGCTCGGCGACCTTCTCGGCGGTGATGCCCATGCCGTAGGCGATCGCGTAGTGCTCGTCGTTCTCGAACACGGCCGGGTTGAAGGCCGGGTTGAAGCCCATCATCGGCACCATGCTCATGCTCTCGGTGCCGCCGGCGAGCATCACGTCCACCTCACCGACGCGGATGCGGTCGGCGGCGGTGGCGACCGCCTGCGAGCCGGAGCTGCAGAAGCGGTTGATGGTCATGGCCGAGACGGTCTGCGGCAGGCCGGACATCAGCACGGCGATGCGCGCGACGTTCATGCCCTGCGCGCCTTCCGGCATCGCGCAGCCGATGATCGCGTCCTCGATCACCTTCGGGTCGAGGCCGGGGGCCTGCTTCAGCGCGCCCTGGATGGCGTGGACCAGCAGGTCATCGGGGCGGGTATTGCGGAAGACGCCGCGCGGCGCCTTGCCGACCGGCGTACGCGCGGCGGCAACGATGTAGGCGTCCTGGATTTGTCGGGACATCTCGATGACTCCTGATTAGTTGCGCAGCGGCTTGCCGGTCTGCAGCGTGTAGGCCACGCGCTGCTGGGACTTCTCGGTCAGCACCAGATCGACGAAGTTCTCGCGCTCCTGATTGAGCAGCCACTCCTCGTCCACTTCGCTGCCGCGCTCGATCACGCCGCCGCACAGCACGGTCGCGATCCGGGTGGCGACCAGCGCGTCGTGCTCGCTGGCGAAGCCGCCCTGCACCATGTTGGTCAGGCTGGCGCGGAAGTTGGCGATGCCGGTGTCACCGGCGACGCGCACGCCCTTCGCCGGCAGCGCCGGGCGATAACCGGCGTCGAACAGCGCGCGGGCTTCGGTCTTGGCGACCGTCAGCAGCTCGTACTTGTTGAAGACGATGGTGTCGGTGGGCCGCAGCAGCTTCATTTCCTTGGCTTCGATGGCGCTGGTCGCGACCTTGGCCATCGCCAGCGTCTCGAACACCGTCTTCAGCTGGGTGAAGACGTCGCCGTCGACCGCCGCCGCAGCCGCACGCAGCGCGAACTCCTTGCAGCCGCCGCCGCCGGGCAGCAGGCCCACGCCGGCCTCGACCAGACCGATGTAGCTCTCCAGCGCCGCGACGGTCTTCGCCGCATGCATCTGGAACTCGCAGCCGCCGCCGAAGCACATGCCGCGCACCGCCGCGACCACCGGCACCTGCGCGTACTTGATGCGCATCGAGGCGGCCTGGAAGTTGGCCACCGCGGCCAGCAGGCCCGGACGGTCGCCCGCTGCCACCAGCGGGATCGCCGCCGACAGATCGGCACCGGCCGAGAACGGCTCGCTGGTCTGCCAGATCACCAGACCCTTGTAGCCGGCCTCGGCGACTTCGACCGCACGGTGGATGCCCTCCAGCACGCCGGGGCTGACCGTGTTCATCTTGGTCTTGAAGGACAGGATCGCGACCTCGTCACCCTGATGCCAGCAGCGCACGGCATCGGTTTCGAAGATCGTGGTGCCGCTGTCGAAGGTCTCGGCCAGCACCGGATCCGGATACGGCTGACGCGCGTAGACCGGCAGCGTCGAGCGACCGCGGTTGACGCCCGCCGTCGGCGAATAGGCGCCCTCGGCGCTGTAGACGCCGTCGCGACCGTCGGTCACCCAGGCGGGCAGCGGCGTGTCGGACATGGTCTTGCCTGCGGCGATGTCCTCGGCGATCCAGCCGGCGATCTGCTGCCAGCCGGCTTCCTGCCAGATCTCGAAGGGACCCTGCTTCCAGCCGTAGCCCCAGCGAATCGCGAGGTCGAGGTCACGCGCGGTGTCGGCGATGTCGCCCAGCGTCACCGCGCAGTAGTGGAACAGGTCGCGGAACACCGACCACATGAACTGGCAGTGCGAATCATCCGACGCGCGCAGGGCGGCCAGCTTGCCGGCCCAGCCCTTCTTGCGCAGCGCACCCTCGGCGGCGGCGGAGGCCGGCTGGTCGGCGACGCGGTAATCCTGCGTCGCCAGATCCACCACCATGATCTTCTCGCCCTTCTTGGTGAAGAAGCCGGCCTTGGTCTTCTGGCCCAGCGCGCCCTTCTCGATCAGGGCCTTCAGCCACACCGGCGCACCGAAGTAGCGATGCCATGGATCGTTCGGCAGCGTGTCCTGCATGGTCTTGATGACGTGCGCCATCGTGTCGAGACCGACCACGTCGCAGGTGCGGTAGGTCGCCGACTTCGGCCGGCCGATCAGCGGGCCGGTCAGCGCGTCGACCTGGTCGAAGCCGAGGCCGAGGCGCGCGGTGTGGTGCATGGTCGCGATGATGGAGAACACGCCGATGCGGTTGCCGATGAAGTTCGGCGTGTCCTTGGCGCGGATGACGCCCTTGCCCAGCGTGGTGGTCAGGAAGCTTTCGAGGTCATCCAGCACCTGCGGGTTGGTCAGCGTGGTCGGCACCAGCTCGACCAGCTCCATGTAGCGCGGCGGGTTGAAGAAGTGCACGCCGCAGAAGCCGTCGCGGAGGTTCTCGGGCAGCGCTTCGGCCAGCTTGGTGATCGACAGGCCCGAGGTGTTCGAGCCGATCACCGCGCCGTCCTTCACGTACGCGGCGATCTTCTGGTACAGCCCGAGCTTGATGTCCATCCGCTCGGCGACCGCCTCGATGATCAGGTCCACGTCCTTCAGCTTGTCGAGGTGGTCGTCGTAATTGCCGACCTCGATGGCCCCGGCGAGGCTCTTCGAGCCGAACGGCGCCGGATTCAACTTCGTGAGGTTGTCGATGGCCTTCAGCACGATGCCGTTCTTGTCGCCTTCCTTGGCGGGAAGGTCGAACAGCACCGTCGGGATCCGGGCGTTGGTCAGATGCGCAGCAATCTGCGCACCCATCACGCCGGCGCCGAGCACGGCGGCTTTGCGCACGTGGAAGCGTTGACTCATGGGGCGATCCTGGTCAGTGGACAGGGACAGCGGCACCACTCGGCACCACCGTGGGAGGTGGCACTATACGCGGGCGTATGGTGCGCGCGCAAACGGGTTGGCAAGCCAAGTCCGTCGGCTGCGGCTTCCGAAATGATCAACCACACTGGCCGGCAACCAGCCAAACTTCGCAGGTCTGCGGGCAGGATCCACAGCCATGGGCTATGTCGAAATTGGCGTCTGTATCGCCAGCATGATCTTCTACTTCAACGCGGGAAAGTTCGAGGCACGCTCAGGCGCTGCCGATCACTCCGTGCTCTGGGCCGCTCTGTCGCTGCTCACTTCGGTTCCGATGATGAGCCTGGGCTGGAAGCTGAAGCTGTTGGCACAGGCTGGGTTGTTCATCGCCATTGCCGTGGTGCGTGCACTGCGCGGTCACGACGAATGAGACCTCATCGGCCGGTCCCGCGAAGCACCCGCAGCCTTCCCACCAGATTTTCGGCAAGGCGCCGGGCCGCCGCCAGCCGATGCGCGAAGAACAGATGCGGCTCGATCATTTCCAGCTCCATTAGCAGGAAGCGTCCGCCGACCACCACGCCGTCGACGCGGGCATAAGCGTGGTCCGGGTAGCCGCAAGCGGCGGTGGCCCGCAGCGCGGCCTCGGCACGGGCGCGAACCTCGGGACCGGGGTCGAGGGCGACTTCGCTGCCGCCGAACTGCGCCTGCACGCGGAAGTCCCCGGCGGCCGGTCGCTTCAGCACGGCGTGGCTGAACTCGCCGCCGAAGTACAGCAGTGACCATTCGCCGTCGGTCACCACCTCCGGGATCAGGGGCTGCACCAGATAGTCGAACTCGACCGGCAGGCGCTGCACCGCCGCGGCGAAGGCCGGGTCGCCGACGACCCCGCGCTCGGTATGCCAGGCACCGCCGCTGACGGTGGGCTTGACCACGATCTCGCGGCCCGACTGCGTCTCCAGCCAGCCACGCAACCGCGCGCCCGGTACCAGTTCAGTCGGAATCGTGTCGACGCCGCAGGCCTGCAGTTCCAGCAGATAACGCTTGTCGCTGTTCCAGCGCAGCAGCGCCTGGTCGTTGATCGTCGGCACCGGCAGGCGCTCCAGCCAGGCCATGAACTCGGCGTAACGCTGGAAGTAGTCCCAGGTGGTGCGGATCAGCACGGCATCGAAGCTGGTCCAGTCGATGGTTGGATCGGTCCAGACGCAGGGCGTGGCCTCCACCCCCGACTCGGTCAGGGCTGCGACCAGCGGCACATCGTCGGCATGGATGCCGGGAATCGCCGCGCAGGTGGCGATCGCGAGGCGGGCACTGGTCCCTGTCGCGGGATCGGGCGTGATCGGAACCACCATGAGCAGCGTGCGCGAAGCCAGGGGGCGGCGAGTGTGGCGCACGGCGCCAGTGGACCGCACCCCACCGTTGCACACGGTGGCCATCCATCACCCACACCGATCCGCGAAGGGCGTCACGGAACTGTGATGCCAGCCGTCCTTCTCCTATGCTTGCCGCATGACGCTCCCGCGCACGCTGTGCTGGCTCCTGCTGCTCCTGCTCGGGACGAGCTGGTCGCGGGACTACCCGCTGGGCGAACCCTATTTCGACACCGTGCCCGGCAGCGCGGATCTGGCGAATGGCATCGTCACCGCCATTGCGCAGGACCGTCGCGGCCTGCTCTGGTTTGGTACGCCCGAGGGCCTGTACAGCTACGACGGCTATCGTCTGCGCGAATTTCGCCAGCAGGAAGGGAATCCGAGATCGCTGGGCGACAACTACGTGCGGGCCTTACTGGCACGGCCGGATGGCAGCCTGTGGGTTGCGACCCAGGCGGCGGGGATCTCGATCTACCGACCCGAATCGGATGATTTCGACAGCCTGCGGCACCAGACCGACAACCCGGATTCGCCGTCCAGCGATGGTGCGATCGCTCTGGCGGCGCAAGCCGATGGCGTGATCTGGATCGGCTACGGCGCGACGGGACTGGATCGCTACGATCCCGCGACGCAGCGCTTTGCGCACTTCCGCAAGCCGGAACTGGCCCATGACACCGTGCGGGCCCTGCTGGTCGATCGTCGCGGCAATCTGTGGCTGGGCGGCGGCGATGGCCTGCAGCGGCTTCGCCCGGGCAGCACCCGTTTCGAACGGATTGCGTCGGATGGCGAGGACCCGAGCAGTCTGGCCGGGAACTACGTTTACGCATTGCACGAAGCCCACGACGGACGTCTCTGGATCGGCACCCAGACGCACGGCGCGGCGGTCCTGAATCCGGACACGCAGGAATTGAAGCGCTTCCCCGCCGGCAACGGGCGCGATCAGTTGGCGCATCCATGGATCGACGGCTTCATCGAACCGACGCCCGGACGAATGTGGCTGACCAGTTTCGGTGCCGGTATCGACGTGCTCGACACCGAACAGGGCCAGATCGTGCAACGGCTGCGCAGCGATCCTTCGATACCCGGCAGTCTGGCGATGGACCGCGTCCTCGCTCCCTTCCAGGATCGCTCCGGCCTGATCTGGCTGGGGACCTGGGGCGGCGGTCTGCATCGTCACAACCCGCACAATGCACAGACCTTCCAGCTGCTGCGTCACAGCCCGGCGCGGCCCGGCACGCTCAGTCATCCGACCATCCACGGCCTGATGGAGGTGTCGCCGGGGCTGCTGTGGCTGGGCACCGGCGGCAACGGGATCGATGTGCTCGATCTGCAGCGCGGTGTCGTGACCGGCTATCGACCGGATCCGACGCGCCCAGGTGCGCTTCGCGACGGCACCATCCGCGCCCTCGCCCGGACCGGCGCCGATCACTGGGTGGGCACGCAGACCGGTTTGTATCGCTGGAGGTCGGAGCGCGACGGGTTCGAGCTGCGCTGGCCCGATTTGCGCATCCGCAGCCTGCTGGCCCTTCACAGTGGCCGCGTGCTGATCGGCTTGCAGGACGGCGCGCTGGAATTCGATCCCGTCAGCGGCACGCTGCAGGCACTGATGCTCGCGTCGGGAGCGGCCTTCACCGATGCCGTCTGGAGCCTCGCCGAAGATTCAGCGGGCGGTCTGTGGCTGGGAACGCCGAACGGCCTGCTGTGGCGACCGCAGGGCGAGACAGCGCTGCGGCCCGCGCTGGTGCCCGGCATCCGCGCGGTGATGGACCTGAAGTTCGATCCCGCCGGCCGGCTGTGGGTCGCCGGACCGGCCGCGCTGGCACGGCTCGACGACTGGGACGCCGCGGAGCCACGCTTCGCAGCCTACCCGCGGACCGACTCGATCGATGCGGAGTGGTTCGGTCGACAATTGCTCTTCGATCGCGACGGGCGGATCTGGAATCCGCGCCAGCGCATCGATCCGACGACCGGCAGCGTCGACGATTTCGGGCTGGCCGATGGAGTTCCACCCGACAGCGTGCAGGTCGGTGCATCGCTGGCCCTGGCCGACGGCCGATTGCTGTTCGGCGGCGCACGCGGCCTGCTGATCGTGGATCCGCCGCGCTTCCAGCCGTGGCGCCATGACCCGCCGCTGCTGGTCACCGGGGCCAGCATCGATGGCCAGCCGCTGGCCCTTCCACAACTGGCAGGCGAGTTTCTGTTGCGACCGGAGCAGTCGCGGCTGAGCATCGAGTTCGCGGCACTCGATTACTCTGCGCCAGAGCGGGTCCGCTACGAATACCGGCTCGCCGGCCTCGACCCGGATTGGAATGCCGCCGAACTGGGCGGCCGGGTCGCGACTTACAACAATCTCTGGCCCGGCGAGTATGGGCTGCAGATTCGTGCACGCAGTCGCAGCGGCGTGGTCAGTTCGGCACCGCTGGAGATGACCGTGCGGGTACTGCCGCACTGGTGGCAGACCGCACTCGGGCCATTGTTGGGATTGGCACTGCTGGCCGTGCTGATCCAGCTGATCAGCGGCTGGCGCAGTCGCCAGTTGCAGCACCGCGAGCAACGGCTGCGCGCGCTGGTCGAACAGCGCACCGCCGAGTTGTCGCAGGCCAAGGAGCGTGCCGAGTCGGCGCTCGATGAATTGCAGGGCACCCAGGCCCAGCTGGTCGCCGCGGAGAAAATGGCCTCGCTGGGCCAGCTGGTGGCTGGCGTCGCACATGAAATCAACACGCCGATCGGCATCGCCCTGACCGCCGCCTCACATCTGGAGGACATTTCCAGAGCCCAGCGCAGCCAGATGGAAGCAGGTCGTCTGTCGCGCCAGGCCTTGGCGAACTGGCAAAGCCAGTCCATCGAGGCGATGCGTCTGGTGTGCAGCAGTCTGGAGCGCGCTGCCGAACTGGTTGCGAGTTTCAAGCAGGTGTCGGTCGATCAATCCAGCCAGCAGCGTCGGCAATTCGATCTCGCGAAGTTTCTGGGGGAAATCGCCACGGCACTGCAGCCCGGCCTCAAACATCGACCCTGTCGACTGGACGTGGCATGTCCGGGCGACCTGCAGATGGACACGTTCCCGGGCGCGATTTTCCAGATCGTGACCAATCTGGTGAACAACGCCGTCCTGCATGCCTTTCCCGAGGGCCGCAGCGGGCAGCTGCGCCTGATTGCCCGACGGCTCGATCCGCCGGCGTCCACGAAGGGCGCGCCGGATCGGGAGGCAGCCGGCGCCGACGCATGGGTGGAATTGCGCTTCAGTGATGATGGGGTCGGGATGCGCCCCGAGGTCGCCGCGCGCGCCTTTGATCCGTTTTTCACGACCCGTCGCGGTCAGGGTGGCTCGGGTCTGGGTCTGCACGTGGTCCACAACCTGGTCTCGCAGCTGCTGGGTGGCAGCATCGAGTTGCAGAGCGCCGAGGGACAGGGCACCACCGTCATCCTGCGCTTTCCGATGCGGACCGCCGCCAGCGACTGAGCGCGCGGCCGCGGCCTGCGCGACGCCTTGCCGCGGTCCACCGATCACGCCGTGCTGGCGGTTCCACCCGACATTCGCGCAGACTGTGCGATCAACCACGGCCAAACCGCCGCCAGAGTGCAGTCCATGACAGACACCCCCAGCCTGCTGCCCGTATCGGCGCAGATCCGCGAGCGACTGCTGAAGGCGCGCGAGCGCTATCACGCCAACGACAACATCTCCGCCTACATCCAGCCGGGTGAGCTCGACGCGCTGCTGGACGAAGTCGAGTCGAAGATGCGCGAGGTGTTGAAGAGCCTCGTGATCGACATCGACCGCGACCACAACTCGCAAGGCACGGCCCGCCGCGTGGCGAAGATGTATTTGAACGAGGTGTTCCGCGGCCGCTTCCAGCCGATGCCGCCGGTGACCGAGTTCCCGAACGTCGAGCGGCTCAACGAGCTGATGATCGTCGGCCCGATCCAGATCCGCTCGGCCTGCTCGCACCATTTGTGCCCAATCATGGGCAAGCTGTGGGTCGGCGTGCTGCCGAACGAACACTCCAACCTGATCGGCCTGTCGAAGTACGCGCGCCTCGCCGATTGGGTCATGAGTCGCCCGCAGATCCAGGAGGAAGCCGTCACCCGACTGGCCGACCTGCTGCAGCAGACCATGCACCCGGATGGCCTTGCACTGGTGATGGAGGCCGATCACTTCTGCATGCACTGGCGGGGCGTCAAGGACGCCGAGTCGAAAATGATCAATTCCGTGATGCGAGGCGCCTTCCTGAAGGACGCCCACTTGCGTCGCGAATTTCTGGCCCTGATGAAATCGAAGTAACCCCGGGAGTTCCGTCATGTTGGTCCGTCTGCTCTACGCCAGCCGCTCGCTCGACCGTGTCGTCTCACAGGAAATGATTGACGCGATCCTGACGGCCTCCCGCGCCAACAACCCCAGCCAGGGCATCACCGGCGTGCTCTGTCACGGCGGCGACGTGTTCATCCAGCTGCTGGAAGGCGGCCGCGCCACGGTCAATGCGCTGTACAACCGCATCGCCGCCGACCCGCGACACCGGGACGTGACGGTGCTGCATTACGAGGAAATCGAGTCGCGGCGCTTTGCCGGCTGGACCATGGGCCAGGTCAATCTGAGCAAGCTCAATACGTCGCTGCTGCTGCGCTACTCCGAAAAGGCCACGCTCGACCCGTACGCGGTCAGCGGTCGCGCCAGCCTGGCGCTGCTGGAGGAGCTGATGGCCACCGCGCAGATCATGGGTCGGGTGTCCTGACAGCGGCGGCCGCGGGAGCACCGCGGCCCTCGCATTGCCCGGCCTGCGCATGACGGATCGCGGCGCTATCGTGCGGCACCGACCTTCCGGAGCCGATTCATGCGTTTGCTGCTCGCCACCAGTCTCTGGATCCTCGGCATTGGCGCCGCGCCCGCGCTCGAACTCGACAACGAGGCCGGCGTCTACCGTCTGACGGCACTGCCCGACGCCGTCGCCGAGTCCCGCCGGACCAATCGGATGCAGTGGTCGGACCAGGTGCCCGCCGGGCGCCATGTGCGTCGCGGCGAGGTGCTGACGATCCACACGGAGGGCCTGCCGCCGGGTCACGCCCTCGCCGCCACGATCGGCTTTCTGGAGATTTCCAACAGGGAGGGCGGTCAGCAGGTCGAGCGCCTCCGCGAGGGCGCCACCGAGATCCGCGCCGAACAGGGCGGGCCGCTGTTCTTCAGGTTCACCACGCCGCGCGGCCAGCTCGATTCCGGGGGCGAGGTCGAGGTCCGCGTCGAGGGCGGCAATCCGCTGCCGCTGTATGTCGACGACGGCTCGATGGATGCCAGCAGCTGGCAGGACGAACTGGAGGCGCACGGCCGGGCGCCCTTCGTCCAGCTGCTGAGTGATCGGGCCGTGATCACGCTGCCGACCCGGGCCCACGCCAACAACCCGATCGACGATCCAGCCGAGACCTTCGCCACCATCCACGAGGTGATCGAGCGGCAGGACGAACTGGCCGGCTTCGATGGCAGCACCCCGCGCGATATCCCGAGTCCGCTGCGACTGCACTATCTGGTCGACTTCGGCGTCTCGCTGGCCGATCGCGAGAGTTTCTACATGTACGCCACCGACCAGTTCGTCGGCATGCTGGACGACACTTCGGCGAACTGACCGACCCGCGCCTGCTGCGCCGCGAGTGGGGCATCTGGCACGAGACCGGCCACATGCACCAGCAGCGCTCCTGGACCTTCGATGCAGTGGTCGAAGTCAGCGTCAACCTGTTCTCGCTGTACACGCAGGAGCACTTCGGCCAGCCCTCCGCGCTGACCCGCTCCGAAGACGGCGAACCGTCCTACATGGATCGCGCCCGCGACTATCTGGCCGAGGGCGCCCCGGACTTCCGCGCCGAGCCGCCGGAGGATGACGACGGCAGCGCCCTTTTCATCAAACTGGTGATGTTCCACCAGCTGCAGCAGGCCTACGGCTGGGAGCTTTTCCAGGATCTGCACAAGCACTTCCGCGCCCATCCGCTGCCCGCCGACGCCAGCGACGACGACAAGGCGGACGCCTTCATCGAGGCGATCTGCCAGCTCACCGGCGTCGATTACCGCAGCTTCTTCGAGACCTGGGGCCTGACGCCCTCGGATGCGGCCAACGAGCGCATCGACGCCGAGGGCTACGCCGAACCGGACGAGGATCTGTCGCAGCGCTTCGACTGAGCGTGGCACTGCGGCGACCGGCGACCCGCCGGCGCTGCACGCTCACCTGCAGTTGATGTCTCCGGGAGGTCGTTCAGCCGTGACCTCCAGCGCTTGACGCCGGGGCGCGGGCGCCGTTCTGATACGTTATATCTTTCTGATCGGAACGCCCCATGCTGCGCACCCCGCTGTACCTTGCCCTCGCCGCCCTCCTTGCGCCGTCCGCGTTCGCCGCGCCCGCCCCTGCCGACCCCGCCAAGCTCGACGAAATCGTGGTCAAGGCCGCGCCGCTGGAGCCCTCCGCCGCCGAATTGATCGACGCGGTCGCCGTGCTGACCGGCGAGGATCTGGAACGCCGACGCGCCGGCACGCTGGGTGCAACGCTGGACGGCCTCCCGGGCGTGGCCAACACCGCCTTCGGTCCGGGTGCCGGCCGGCCGATCATCCGCGGTCAGGACGGCGCGCGCGTGCAAGTGCTGCTGGACGGCATGGCCAGCCACGACGTGGCCTCGCTGAGTCCGGACCACGCGGTCGGCATCGACCCGGCGCATGCCCGGCAGGTCGAGGTGCTGAAGGGACCGGCGACGCTGATCTACGGCAGCGGCGCGATCGGCGGCATCGTGAATGTCGACAGTGGGCGGTTGCCGCTGGCCCCACGCGAGGCCGGCGTACGCGGTCGCGTCGAAATGCGCGGTGATTCGGCGGCGGAGCTGCGGCAAGGACAGGGCCGGCTGGAGATCACCGGCGCCAATGGCTGGAGCTTCGGCGCCGACTTCTCGCGGCTCAACAGTGACGACTACGAGATCAACGGCTTCCCGATCGTCGGCGACGAGGAGCCGGAGGAATTCGGCAAGGTCGAGAACACCGCGGTGGAAACCGACAGCGCCGGCGCGCATCTGGGCTGGGCCGGTGACGTCGGCGCCTTCGGCGTGGCCTTCACCCGCTACGACAGCCTCTACGGCATCCCGAAGATCGAAGGCGAAGAAGAAGATGAGGACGGCGCTGACGCGCTGTCGCAAAAGTCGCTGGCCAAGGGCGCCGGCGAGAAGGTGCGTATCGATCTGGTGCAGGACCGCGTCGACGTGCAGGGCGCGCTGTTCTCGCCTTTCGCTGGCGTCGAGGAACTGAAGCTGCGCGCCGCCGTGACCGACTATTCGCATATCGAACTGGAAGGCGACGAGATCGGCACGCTGTTCGACAACGACGAGCGCGACCTGCGCCTCAGCCTGAAGCACGCACCCTGGGGCGACTTCACCGGCCTGATCGGCGTCACCTTCAACGACCGCGAGGTGTCGGCTGTCGGCGAGGAGGCCTTCATTCCGCCCTCGGAAGTGCAAAGCCGCGCGCTGTTCTGGGTCGAGCACGCCCACGCCGGTGACTGGCATCTGGACCTCGGCGCCCGCGCCGAGCGCACCGACGTCGACGCGCTGGGAGCGACCAGCCGTGACTTCAGCCTGTTCAGCGCGTCCGCCGGCGTGGGCTGGACGCCAATCGAGGGGCATCGCTTCACGCTGGCGCTCGATCGTGCACAGCGCGCCCCGGCCCCGGAAGAGCTGTACGCCGACGGCCCGCATGCCGCCACGCAGGCCTTCGAGATCGGCGATGCCGGCCTGAGCCGCGAGACCGCCACCCAGGCGGAACTGGGCTGGCGCTACACCGATGACGCCTGGCTGATCTCGGCCAACGTCTACAGCGTGCGCTACCGCGACTTCATCTACCTGCAGGGCACCGACGAGGTCGAAGACGGTCTGCCGGTGTTCCTCTGGACCCAGGCCGATGCCCGCTTCAGCGGCTTCGAGGCCGAGGCCGGCTACCAGCTGCCGACCACCGAGCTGGGCGACTTCGGCCTGCGCTTCACCACCGACAGCGTGCAGGCCCGACTGACCGACGGCGGCGCCCTGCCGCGCATCCCGCCGCGGCGCTATGGCCTGATGCTCGACTGGAGCCAGGGCGGCTGGTCCGGCGCCCTCGGCGCGCGCCACCACGTGCGTCAGGACGACGTCAGCGCGCTGGAAACCGAAACCGCCGGCTACACGCTGTTCGAGGCCGATCTGGCCTGGTCGCAGGATCTCGGCAACGGCGAGTTCACCGCCTGGCTGAAGGGTCGCAACCTCGGCGACAAGCTGGCCCGCGTCCACACCTCCTTCCTCAAGGACGTGGCGCCCCTGCCCGGCCGCAATCTCGAGATCGGAGTGCGCTACGCCTTCTGAGGTCGTTGTCCTGCCGAGCGGCCGAGGGGCGATCTCTCGGCCGCGTAGGACCCGGTACCCAGTTGATCCCGCCCGTGTTGCGCCCGCAGCGTGACGATCTCGGCCGTCCGTCGAGCCAGCAGGGTGCGCTGAGCGCAGCGATACGCACCACGGCAGCTGGGCTGTGACCGGTCCCGAGCCATGGCCGCAACCTGGATGGTGCGGTTCGCAAGCTCACCGCACCCTGCGTCGGGTTGCTCGTCCTGTTTCCCTGCCGACCCCCGCTCAGCCCCGGCCGCCCGAAGGCAGCCGGGACTCGAAGCCTCAGCGGATCGGCGCGGCCGGGTCGCCGAACAGCGCGATGTTCAGCACCGCCGCGGCGTGCTGCGGTTCGCGGCTCAGCAGGTCGCGACCCGCCTGCTGCAGCGCCTCGCCGATCGTGCCGGCCGTCACCTGCTCGGCCTCGCGCAGCTTGCCGTCCTCGACCAGGTCGAAGAAGCGCACCGCCAGCGCGAGGTGGCTCGCGTCCTCCGCCAGGCTGGTCGCGCCGATCACGCTGGCCGCCAGCCGGTTGTCGCGCAGCATCAGCGCGTGCGCCATCGTGTCCTGCGTCGGCAGCACGAAGGCGTTGGTCCAGCAGCTCCACTGGCTGACCACCGCCGGCAGGCCGCTGCGCTGCACGCTGGAGAGCTGCCCGACATCCAGCAGGTTGTCGAAGGCCCAGCGACTCGGGCTGGAGTGGCCCTGATAGCTGATCCAGTCCGCGGAGCCCGCGAGACCCGCCCGCGCCTGCTCGCGCGCCGCGGCGGTGCCGATCTCGTCCGCCAGCGCGTAGGCCTTCTGCTGGGCCTGCCGCAGCACGCTCAGGCTCGCCCGGCCGTGCAGCGCGAAGTTCTCGCCCGGCTGCGAGCGCCCCGCCACCGCCAGATACTGCTGCGGCAACGTATTGCCGCGCGCCACGATCGAGTTCAGCACCCGCGTCAGCTCGGCCTGCGTGCGCACCGGCAGCCGGCCCAGCGCCACATCCGGCTGCTGATCGCCATCGACGTCGGCGTAGGCTGCGTCGGTGGCGGCGTGGAACAGGTAATCGTTCGCCGCCACGTATTCGGTCGGCACGTAGCTCTGGCTGCCGACGCCGAGGTAGTCGTGATAGTCGTAGCTGTCGCCACCGACCAGCAGCAGGAAGCGCGCGCCACGGGCCTTGGCGGCCTGCACCGCGGTGCGGATCGCCGCCGGGTCCGGCACATGGTTGCTGTGCGCGGCATAGATCTCCTCGGTGCTGATCACGGCGGTACGCAAGTTGCGACTGGCCTGCAGCTGCAGCAGCGGCTGCAGACCGTCGGCAAACAGCGGATGCGCGATCACGAGGTAGTCCAGCTCGCTCGGCAGGCTGTACGGCGTCGCCGGCAGCGCCAGCGTCGGGCTCTGCACCGATGCCGGAGCGGCGGCCAGCCAGCGGCTGCTGCGGTTGTCGACCCGTACCTCGCCAGCCGGCAAGACATCACGCCCCAGTCGACCCTCGACCTCGCTCCACAGCACCGTGCCGGTCGGCGCGCTCGCCAGCGCGAAGCCGCTGAAACCCGGATTCGGCGTGACCGTCTCGAAGCCATCGCGCAACAGTTCACCACTGCTGGCGCCCGCCAGCGTCGGATCCAGCCGACCCTGCGCCAGCGACGCGCCGTCCATTCGGCTCTGCCGGGTGTAGTGCAGGCTGTAGCCCTCCAGCAGCACCACGTCGGCGCTGTAGCCGGTGTCGCGCGGCAGCCGGATGGTCAGGGTGTTGCTGGTCGTCAACAGCGATTCCGGCACCGCCACCTCGATGCGCTCCGGCCGCAGACCGTCGAACCAGCGATCGGCCAGCGTCTGACCGTTGACCTGCACGAGGACGTGGTGATCCGGCGCGGCATCCGGGAAGTCCAGGCCACCATGCAGGTCCACCGTCAGGGTCACCGCACCGGCCACCCGCTCCGGCAGCGTGAAGCTGCGGCTGACCTCCGCCGGCCCGCTGGTCGCCGCGATCCGCGCGTCATGCCACGGATCGGGTCCGTTGATGCTCGCGTTGTACAGGCGGTTGCTGTAGTCCCGGACCTCGCTGGCGTAGCTGCGCAGGGTTCCGCTGCCGGCCTGTACGTGGCCACCGAGCGCCGTGCGCACGGCGCTCGGGACCAGCGTGATCGTGTAGGCGCGGACCGCGCCATAGCGCGACTCGCGTGCCTGGCCGACGAACTCGATCGTGCAGTCGGCACTGAGCGTCGTGCAGCCGACGTGTCGCCAGACCGGCCGCTCGCCATCCAGCACCGCCAGTGAGGAGGCTGGCGCCCCGGCGAAGCGTGCGTCCAGCGCGATCAGCGCCGAGCCCGCGATGCGCTGCACGCCATCGCGATTCACCCGCGCCAGCGCAGTCGCCGTCGCGCTAGTCGGGGCGGCAGCACGCGTTGACAGGACCGCGGCGTTCTCGGTGCGGATCGCCGCCCAGTCGATCGCAGCCTCGGTCGGCGCACTGCCGCGGGATTCGCCCACGGCCACCGCCGGATGGAAGCGGGCGTGACCGAGCACATCCACGTCTTCCAGCCTGACTTCGTCGACGCCCGCCGCCGACACCCGCGTGCTGTAACTGGCCGCGCTCATCCGCTCGCCGGCCGTGGCGCCGATCAGCTCCGGCGTCAACAACTGCCACTTACCACCCTGCGACCTACCCCACAGCCGGAAGCCCAGCTGCGCCACCTCGGTCGCCGTGGTCCAGCGCACGTCGATCTCGCCGCCAACGCGGCTCACCGACATCTCGGCCAGCGTCACCGGCGTGGTGGTGAAGTCGCCACTGAAAGCCAGCAGGCTGGCGTCATCGAAGGTGTTGCGCAGTTCCGGCGCCTCGCTGTCGATGAAGTCGTCCTCCTCCCGCACGAAGCCCAGCCGCACCCGCGTGCCGGTCAGCTTGCGCAGCTCGCAGCGCCGCAGCCAGCCGCCATCGGCGATGGCCCGCGCCTGCTTGCCGGCGAAACCGCGGAAATTCGCGCCGTCGTTGGCACTGCCGAGCGGGAAGTCCAGATCCACCGTGTTGCACAGCGCCCCGCTCTGCAGCGTCCGCCCGGTGACGAAGCCGATACCCGGCGGGCCGGACAGCGGCAGCAAGGCCTGCGAGGTCTCGGCCTGCACGGCGAGGTAACCCACCACTTCCGGGTTGTCGAAGCCGGGCGAGCCGGTGTCGTCGGCGCTGACGTCGCTGGCATCCAGCGCCAGCTGGAAGCCGCCGGCCGTCACGTTCTGCTTGACCGACTGCGCCCACGGTTGTGACGCGCCGACCAGTCCGCCCACCGTCAGATTCGCGCCCTCATTCGCCCAGCTCTGGATCGTGGTCAGCACCATCGGCGGCGTGCCGAAGTCCAGTCCGCCGCCCACGGTCGGCCAGCGCACCGACTCCCAGGACGCCGCCGGCCAGCCACTGAAGCCGCCGAGGCTGCTGTTGTACTGCGTGGCGCGGGTCGACACCGAGCCCACGATCAGCAAGGCCCCCGGCGCACTGCCGCGCAGTGCCGTACCCAGCCACGCCGGCGCAAACGTGTCCTGCTCCAGCCGGTAGCGCCCGGGCACGGCGGCGAGCCAGTGCACCGTGCTGGTGCCGGCGCTGCCGTTGCAGCCGGTACAGCCCGGCGGCTCGACCTGCAACACCTGAAAGCCGGTCGTCGTGACATTGCGGATGCGCAAGCCTTGCGGGTCGGCGTCCTCGGCCGACACCTGCAGGATCACCACCGGTACCGACGGGAATGCCTGCGGGAAGGTGACCGTCACCAGCGGATTGACCGTCGGCGTGGCCAGCGTTGCCGGCAGCACCACCGCGCCGACCTGCAGGCCGACCTGCGCACCGGGCGAGTTCGCGGTGATCGAATAGGGCTCGGTATCCGAGGAGCCGGTGTTCCCGGTATCCCCGGCATAGGTCGCGGTGATCGTCTTCGCGCCGACCGCGCTGCTGCTCAAGGTGCAGTTCGTACCCGGCAGCGTGATCGTGCAGCTATTGCCGTCGCCGTCACCCACCGTCACTGCTCCGGTGGGTGCCGCGCTGCCGGTCACCGAAACGCTGACCGTGTAGGGCACGCCGACCACCTGACTGGTCGGCGGGCTGATCGCGGTGATGGTCGTGGTGGTCGATGCCGCGCCGGTCAGCGTGGTGGTGACGAAATCGGCCGACACGCCGCCGATGCTCAGCGTGGTCGTCGCCGGCGTGTTGAGGACCGCGGCACTGGTGTGGCGCACGCGCACCTGATCGCCGTTGCTGACCGCACCCGGCAGGTTCGTGAAAGCGCCGCCGTTGATCGAGTAGCTGGAGCCGGCCGCGCCGGTGACGCCGATGCCGGTCACGCTGCTCAGGCCGCTGATCGTGATCGGGTCGGAGGTGCGTTGGCTGGACAGGGGAACGCCGGTTTGCGGGGTCAGGCTGAAGGCGTCGGGCACTGCGTCCAGCTCGGAAGCGAAAGGGTCCAGCCACTGTCCGCCTCGCACCAACCGGACGGGTTGGACGGTGGAGACCTTGTTGAGGCCGTCGAAGCGGCCGTCGTTGAAGTTGACGCTCCAAGCGAAGGTAGCGCTGAGGATGGTCGTCGCAGACCGGTATGAAGTCGACGCCGTGTTCGGAAACGCCATGGCGTTGATCGAGGGGGCCGAGCACCCGGTTTCCACCAGGCTGTATAGCTCTTCGGCGTTGGGCAGTCGCCAATCCGTGAAGCCGGCGTGGCCGGACGCGTTAGCCAAGCCAAGCGCTGCCGACCAGGTGTGCGAGTTCGCGGTGCCGATACATGCGGCGCCACTCTGGCCCTCGCTGCAGCGCTGCCACATCAGGCCAGTGGCGAGATCGGTCACCAGACCATTGGTGCTGTCGATGCTGTAGCGGCTGTCCGGCGCCACCCGCGGTGCTCCGGAGGGACAGGTCTGCGCCATCGACAGCGTCGACACCGCCGACAAGGCCAGCAGACTCAGCAGACGGCTCAGGGTCATGACAGTACTCCTTGCACCACGGCCCGCCAGGCGGGCCTCGCGATGACGAAAATCGGGGGTGGTGGCGGGTGCAAGATCGCCATGGCGCGGGGCAACCCTCGCCGCTATTGCGAGCAACCCGAAGGGCGACGTGGCAATCTCGGGTATCTGCGTCTCCGAGAAAGCGAGAGCGCCACGGCCCGCAAAGTGGTCCTTGCGAGAGCGGCCTGAAACGTGGCGCCAAGCGACGCGTACAGCCGCCCCCACAATTCGCCGCCGACCATGATCAGCAAAGGGTCGAGTCACTGTCCGCCTCGCACCAACCGGACGAGCCGGCTGCTGTCCTTCAAGCCGATGCCGATGAAGCCGTTGAAGAAGCCGACGCTCCAAGCGATGGAAGCGTTGGGGGCATACGTGGCGCCCGTCCAATAATTGGCGGACGGAGTGTTCGGGAACCAGGTGGCGTCGATGGTGGGGTTATTGCCACCTAGATGCACCAGACTGCGCAACTCGATCGGCGTTGGCAGGCGCCAGTCGCTGGCGCCGCAGAGGCGGTTGGCGCCGGTCAGCGCGTTGATCGCGTTGCGGTAGGCGGTGGTGTTGCAGTTGCTCAGCGTGCCGCCACAGCCGGTCCCCGCTTCGGTGCCGGCGGTGCCGCCATTGACCGCGCTGTTGGTGTCGTACCAGGTGTAGGTGTGATCCTGACTACGCAGGCCGCTGGTGGTCTTCACCTCCCAGACCAGCCCGGTGATGTTGTCCCGTGTGCAGGCCCAGTCGGTCGGGCCTGTTCCGAGCACCGCCGACGCCGGCAGCACGCTGCCGTCATTGGCGATCTTGGTGTAGTCCCGCCCCGGCGCGGTCGAGCCGCCCACCTTGACCATCCGCCCCAGCGCATCTGCCGCCGCCGCGCCGCGGGTGCAGTCCTGCTCGTCGAAGCCTGTGGCTTCCGGGTCCGGTGTGCTGGTAGAGACTGTGCTGTTCAAGGCCGTGCCGTTGCTAAACGTGCTTGCGTTGTAGCAAATGATCTGCGCAGTGTCGTTCAGGCCGATGGCGTAGCGGGTGTGGGTGACGAACTCTCCGGTCACGCCGCCGATGGTGAGCAAGGTGGTGGTCGGGCTGCTGTGCGCCGCCGAACTGGTGTGGCGTACCCGGACCACGTCGCCGTTGGCCACCGAGCCCGGCTGGGTGGAGAAGGGCCCGTTGTTGATCGAGTAGCTGGACCCCGGCGCGCCACTGACGCCAATGCCGGTGGCGGTGGTCAGGCCGCTGATCGTGACCGGATCGGAGGTGCGCAGCTCGGCGCGCGGCACGCTCACCTGCGGCAGCAGGTTGAAGGCGTCGGGCACGGCGTCGGCTTCGGAAGCAAAAGGGTCAAGCCACTGTCCGCCTCGCACCAACCGGACGTGTCGGAGGCTGTTGCTCTTGTTGCCCACGGAGCCGCTGCCGTTGCCGAAGCCGACGCTCCAAGCCTGGGAAGCGTTGGAGGCAAGGGTCGTCGAAGACCAGTAAAAGTCCGAAACCGTGGCCGGGAATGCAACGGTGTTGATCGCAGGGAAAGGGCAAGCGGTTTCAACCAAGCTATTAAGCTCTTCGACATTTGGCAGACGCCAATCGGTGAAACCTCCGTGGCCGGAGGTATTGGCCCGCGTCAGCGCAGCGGTCCACGTGACGTCGGTGACAACGCCGGTCGCGCAGGCTGCACCACTCTGGCCCTCGCTGCAGCGCTTCCACATCAGGCCGGTGGCGAGATCGGTCACCACACCATTGGTGCTGTCGATGCTGTAGCGGCTGTCCGGCGCCACCCGCGGATTCCCTGCTGGGCAGGTCTGCGCCACCGCCGCTGTCGACAGCGCCCACAGGGCCCACAGGCTCAGATAACGAAGCAGGGTCATGGCAGTACGCTCTCGGACGCAGTGGGAAGAATCGCCAATGGGCAAAGCAAAGGGGTGAGTCACTGTCCGCCTCGCACCAACCGGACGCGGAGGCTGTTGAGCTTGAGGCCGGTGTTGAGGAAGCCGTCGGAGAAGTTGATGATCCAAGCGGCGGACGCATTGGGGGCGGAGTTGTGGCCCGTCCAATAGAAGTTGCTCGGCGTGTTGGGCACCCACATGCTGTCGATGGCCGGGTTCCAAGCGCCCAAATGGACCAGGCTGCGCAGCTCGATGATCGTGGGTAGGCGCCAGTCCGTGGCGCCGCAGAGTCGCGCGGCACCGGCCAGCGCATTGATCGCGTTGCGATAGGCGGTGGTGTTGCAGTTGGGCAGCGTGCCGCCACAGCCGGTTCCGGCTTCGGTGCCGGCGTTGCCACCATTGACCGCGCTGTTGGTGTCGTACCAGGTGTAGGTGTGATCCTGGCTGCGCAGGCCGCTGGTGGTTTTCACCTCCCAGATCAACCCGGTGATGTTGTCCCGCGTGCAAGCCCAATCGGTCGGACCCGTGCCCAGCGTGGCCGAGGCCGGCAGCACGCTGCCGTCATTCGCGATCTTGGTGTAGTCCCGACCCGGGGCCGTCGAGGCTCCCACTTTGACCATCCGCCCCAGCGCATCCGCCGCCGCCGCGCCGCGGGTGCAGTCCTGCTCGTTGAAGCCGGCGGTTTCGGGGTCGGGCGTGCTGGGCGACACCGTGCCGGTGCTGGCGGTGGCGTCGAAGCAGGTGATCTGGCCGGTGTCGTTCAGGCGCTGGGCCGTGGCCGGCAGGGCGAGCAGCAGGCCCGCGCACAGGCCAGCGGGCAGGAATCGGGCGGCAGGCATTCGGGATCTCGCATCGGACCGGACGGCAGTCGCAAGAGTCCACGGAATCCACAAGGATCGCATCGGAAGAACTACGGACGCCGGGCCAGTAGAACTACCCTGCCGATTGGGTAGAACTACCGGACGGCCGGGCGTTCGCCTACCTGCCGGGCGCCGCGCGAGCTGATCGGCGATGCTCCTGGATCGCGGTCGCGACGCTGCGCGGCCGGCGCCGTCTGATGGATGATCGAGCCGCCGCCGCCACGCCGATCCGCCATGCCGCTACCCGCCGACGCCAGCCTTGCCCAGCGCCTCGACCGCTATGTCGAGCTGCTGCTGCAGTGGAACCGCGCCTACAACCTGACTGCGATCACCGATCCGGCGGAGGTGCGCAGCAAGCATCTGGCCGACTGTCTGGCCGTGCTGCCCTACGCGCGCTGCCGGCGTCTGGTGGACGTCGGCACCGGTGCGGGACTGCCGGGGCTGCTGCTGGCGGCGGCCGGCGTCTGCGAGAGCGCCCTGTTGATCGACAGCGCGGGCAAGAAGGTGCGCTTCGTCAAGACGGCAGCAGCGGAGCTGGGGCTGTCTGGCGTCGAAGGCCGGCATGCCCGGGTCGAGCAGGTGCCGGCGGCTGACGGCGGCGATCTGGTGATTTCGCGGGCCTACGCTGCGTTGAAGGACTTCGTCGACAGCGCCGGGCATCTGTGCGAGCCCGGCGGGCGGATGCTGGCGATGAAGGGGCACGTGCCCGAGGCCGAGATCGATGCCCTGCCGGCAGACTGGCAGGTGCGCGCGGTGCATCCACTGATAGTGCCGGGGCTGGACGCGCAGCGCTGTCTGGTCGAACTGGTCCGCAGGTCCTGACGTCGACCGGCTTGCAAGTCCCGACGGGCTTCGTACGCTAGGCGCGACGCGTCCGGGGAGCACATCATGGATCCACTCAGTCAGGCCGCGCTGGCCGGCGGGCTCGCACTCGGCAGCGGCGTGCGGCTGTATGCGACGGTCTTCATCGCCGGGATCCTGCAGCGCACCGGCTATCTGGCGCTGCCGGAGCCGCTGGTGATCCTCGGCCATGAGGGCGTGATCGCCGTGTCGGCGCTGTTGATGGCGGCCGAGTTCGTCGCCGACAAGGTGCCGGCCTTCGACACGGTCTGGGATCTGATCCAGGGCTTCGTGCGCGTGCCGGCCGGTGCGGTGCTGGCCTGGGGCAGCGTGGCGGAACTGGACCCGACGCTGGCGATGTTCGCGGCCCTGGTCGGGGGCGGCATTGCCGGCACCACCCACGCCACCAAGACCGGCAGCCGCATGGCGATCAACACCTCACCGGAGCCCTTCAGCAACTGGGGCGCCAGCCTCGGGGAAGACGGCCTGTGGGCGCTGTGCATGTGGCTGATGGTGGCGCACCCGCTGGTGTTTCTGGTGGTGCTGCTGGTGCTGCTGCTCGGCATGATCGTGGCCATCCGCCTGCTCTGGCGCTTCCTGCGGGTGGCGATACGGCGGGTGCGTGGCTGGTTCGGTGCGGGTCCGGCGGCCGGCACGGCCTGAGCGCAGCCCATGAAAAAGCCCGCCGGGGTCAGCGGCGGGCTTCGACAAGGCACGATGGTCAGGAGCCTCAGCCGGGCCGGCGCTCTTCCAGCAGCGCATTGATCGCCTGGATATCGGACTCGGCAATGGTGCCGGCGGCGCGCTTCAGGCGCAGGCCGTTGACCACGAACTCATGGCGCGATCGCGAATAGTCGCGCTGCGCCTGGACCAGCACCTGCTGGCTGAGCAGCACGTCGACGATCGTGCGGGTGCCGACCTCGAAGCCGGCCTGGGTGGCGTCGAGCGCGCTCTGCGCCGACACCAGCGCCTGCTGCCGCGCCTTCACCTCGCTGATGCCGGCGAGGATCGAGCGGAAGGCGTTGCGGGTCTGGCGGGTCACGGCGCGACGGGTCTGCTCCTGCTGATCCAGCGAAGCCTGATGTTCGGCGACCGACTGGCGGACCCGCGAGGACACCGCAAAGCCGGAGAAGATCGGCACCGACAGGCGGATGCCGATGGTGTCGTTGGTGAACGGGCTGTTGTTCGAGGTCGTGGCGCCGAGGATCGTGGTGTCGGTGTCATCCTCGGAATCGGTGTAGCTCGCGAAGGCCGACACGGTCGGGTAGTGGCCGGCGCGGGCGGTGGCGATCTGGAAATCGGCCGCTTCGCTGGCCAGCATCGCCGCCTGCAGCTCCGGATTGCCGTCCATCGCCAGCTTGACCCAGTCCTGCCAGACGTTCGGCGAAGGCGGCTCCAGCGGGATGTTGTCGCGCAGCGGTTTGACCGCCTCGATGAAGTTGCCGGTGATTTCGGCCAGCGCCTCGCGGGCATCGTCCAGCGCGTTTTCGGCGAGGATGGCCGCGGCAGTGGCGGAATCGCGACGGGCGCGCGCTTCATGCACGTCGGTGATCGCCGTCAGGCCGACGTTGAAGCGCTGTTCGGCCTGATCGAGCTGACGGGTCACGGCCTTTTCGTCGGCGCGGGCGAAGCTCACCGAGTCCTCGGCGGTCAGCATCGCGAAGTAGGCTTCGGCGACGCGCACGGCGAGCTGCTGCAGCGCAGCCTGGTACTGCGCCTCGGAGCGGGCGGCGCTGGCGCGGGCAGCCTGCAGCTGGGTGTAGTTGGCGTGGTCGTAGATCGTCTGGTTCAGCTGCAGGCTGTAGCTGCGGCCGTCGCTCTCGGTCTCCAGCGGCACCTGGCGCAGCACGAAGGTATCGCCGCTCTGGAACGGCTGGGTGCGCTGGGTCTCGCTGTTGCTGCGGCTCAACTCGGCGCTGCCGCTGATCTGCGGCAGCAACCGCGCGCGCGCCAGCTGGATGCCCTCCTGCGCCGCAGCCCGATTGGCGGCGACGACCTTGAGCTGCGGGTCACGCTCGACCGCCTGCTGATAGGCGGTGGACAGGTCATTGGCCTGTGCCAACGGCAGCAGCGCGACAGCGATGGCGCTGGCAAGCAGGGAACGGAGGCGGGTCATCGCGGTCATCGGGGTCTCATCCTTCGGTCAAGCGGATCGGTCCGACTCAGCTCAGAAACTGAATCGGCGTGGCGGTTCGGCACCCGCCAGATAGGAAAGTTCGGTTTCGAACAGGCTTTCTTCGCGGAGCAGGCCGGCGCCGACGTCGGTCAGCAACACAGCCTCCATCGCCGGCTTGACGCCACGCACGATCAGGATCCGGCCGCCCGGAGCCAGCCACTGCCGGAAGACTTCGGGCAGGCTGTGGACGGCGCCGGTCGCAACGATCGCGTCGAAGCGCACCGCCGGCGCATAGCCGGCCAGCGCATCGGCATGGACCACCGAGAGGTTGTGGATGTCGGCCGCCTGGATCTTGCTGCGGGCGCGCTGGGCCAGACCGGCGTGGCGCTCGACGCTGGTCACCAGACGCGCCAGTCTCGACAGGCAGGCGGCGAAGTAGCCGCTGCCGGTGCCGATGTGCAGCACTTCCTCGTCGTCGGTCAGCTCCAGCGCCTGCAGCAGGCGACCGTCGATGATGGGCTTGAGCATCTGCTCGCCCTCGTCGAGCGGGATGGCCACGTCGGCAAACGCCAGCTTGCGGTACTTCGGCGGGACGAAATCCTCGCGCCGAACCGTGGTCATGGCCGCCAGCACGGCAGGATCGAGCACCTCCCAAGGGCGCACCTGCTGCTCGATCATGTTGAAACGTGCTTGTTCGAAGTTCAGCATGGTGGACATGGCTTGCGGCTGTGGTCGGGACGGAAGCCCGGAAGCGTACCCGAGCCCGGCCGAGCGGGCTCGCCGGCAGGATGTCGCAGGTTCACGGCCGGGCGGCCTCGGGGAGCGACTGTCGAGGCGCGCAGCGGTCCGGGCCAGTGCTGTTTGTCACGCGGCCCGAGGCCGAGTCAGCTCGCCTGCGTGAAGCGCATCGACAGGTCGAGGGCCTGGATGTGCTTGGTCAGCGCGCCGACCGAGATGTAATCCACGCCGGCTTCGGCGTATTGCACCAGCGTGTGCTCGTCGATGCCGCCGGAGGCCTCCAGCGCCAGCCGGCCGGCGACCCGCTCGACTGCCTCGCGCGCCCGTTCCGGCGAGAAGTTGTCCAGCATGACCCGCGGCACGCCCAGCGCCAGACATTCGTCCAGCTGCGCCAGCGTCTCGACCTCGACCTCCAGCGGCAGTCCCGGGAATCGGGCTCGCGCCTCGGTCACCGCCGCGGTGATCGAGCCGGCGGCTGCGAGGTGGTTCTCCTTCAGCAGGATGGCATCGTAAAGGCCGATCCGGTGATTGTGGCCGCCGCCGCAGCGCACCGCGTACTTCTGGGCGAGACGCAGGCCCGGCAGCGTCTTGCGGGTGTCGAGGATCACGCAGCGCGTGTGGGCGATCCGCGCCATCAGCCGGGCGGTGTGCGTTGCGGTCGCCGACAGCGTCTGCAGGAAGTTCAGCGCGCTGCGTTCGGCCGACAACAGCGCCCGCGCCCGGCCATGAACCACGAACAACGTGTCCCCGGGACCGACCGACATCGAATCGTGGGCATGCCAGACCAGCCGGCAATCCGGATCGAGCTGGCGGAAGCAGGCAGTCGCCCAATCGGCGCCGGCCAGTACGCCGGCGCTGCGGGTGATGATCCGCGCACTCGCCGGTCCGTCCGGCAGCAAGGCCGCGCTGACATCTCCGGAGCCCAGATCCTCGTCCAGCGCGCGCGCCACATCGGCGGCGACCAGCGCGGCATCGGGCGGAGCGGGACGTTCGCGCAGCATGTCAGCCCGCCGCCGGGGCCGGTACGCTCTCGCTGGCCGGGGCCGCGGCAGCCGGCTCGGCGCTCGTCGACGTCTTCAGGCGCTCCACGATCGCATCCAGTGCGCGGTCGAACAGCGGCACGTCCTCCAGGATCTGGGCGCGCTTGTTGCGCAGCTCGGTCGCCAGACCCCAGACCGTCTTGTCCGCGACCTTCAGCCCCTTGCGGTTGACGAACAGGTACTTGGCGCTGATCGGGCTGACCCACGACAGCTTGGCACGCTCGACGTTGCCGCGTTCGTCGCGGAACTCGATCCAGGTGCCGATCTTGACGTTGCGGGCGACCTGCACGAACTCGTCGTCCGGCGCGTTCTGGCCTTCCTCTTCCTCGGGCGTGGCGCCGACCACGATCTCGTCGACGAAGTTGTCGCCGTCACCGCCGCCCACCGGCGGCAGGGACGCCTGCGCGCCATCCGGCCGCTTGTCCTCGATCACCAGCTCGAAGGCATCGAAGTCGCTGGAGGCACTGCTCAGCAGCCGCTGGTGGATCGCAGCCAGTTCGGACAACAGCTGCTGGATGTCGCTTTCCTGGTAGGCGACCATCGACAGGCCGTGACGCAGCGCGCGCTCCAGCTCCGGAATCAGCGCGCGAAGACGGGACTTTTCCTCGTCCCTGGGCTTCGGCATGCCACTCCAGGCCAGTTCGTCGGCCACCCGCAACGCCGACTTGTAGGCCGGCGAGCTCTCGCCCTGCCGGAGAATCGTCAGCACCAGCACATTGGCCCAGGGTCGGGTCAGGGTGTGGCGGATGATTTCGGGAACCTTCTTGCCCTCGAGCCGGGTCAGGATCTCGCGGGCGGCGAGCTTGCGGGCGGCCTGGAGCTTCTCGCGGCCACGGGCAGTCTCGGCGGTACGCTGCTCGGCGACCTCGGCGCGCTTCTTGTTCCCGGCGACGAAGTCATGGAACTCGCGCAGCAGCTGCTCGAAGATGCCGAGGTTGTCGTCGAACTCGCGCAGCAGCTGCTCGACCACCGTGCGGATCTTGTCGATCAGCCGACGATCCTTGTCTGCTTCCTCGGTCCACGCCATGCCGGCATGGGCGAGATCGTCCAGCAACTTGCGCGCCGGGTGCTCCTTCCGGGCGAACATGTGCTTGTCCATGATCGCCACTTTCAGGTACGGAATCTGCAGCCGCGCCAGCAGCGCCTGGATTTCCGCCGGCAGGTTCTTGTCCTGCAGGATGAACTCGAACAGCATGCCGACCAGGTCGATCGTGTCCTCGTCGGCCGAATGCACCCGGTGCGGATCACCGCCCGAAATCTTCTGCGCCTGCTGCAGCAGCTCTTCCTTGATCTGGCTGATCTGCAGCGGCGTGGACATGCCCATCGCCTGCTGCTGCAGCGCCAGCACCTGGTTCTGCAGGATGCTCAGCGCATTGACCAGCTCGTTCTGCTGATAGACCGGACCGGTCATCACCGCACCCGACCCGGACGGGTGCCGCGCAGCCAGCAGGTTGCGCAAGGAGTGGTACATCTCCGCCTGCATCGCGGCGTCGATCGGCGCGCCCGCACCGTAATCCCCCGCACTGCCTCCAGGCGACGCACCAGCACCGGCGCCCGCATCCGCTGCCGCCTCGGCTCCCGCCGCCGTCGGACCCGCCGGAGCCGGCGATCCGGGCGCCCGTCGGACCCCGGACATGGTGTGCTTCAGCTGCGGCAGCACCCCCATGTCGATCAGCTGCAGGTTGACCTCGTCGTAGAGAGCATCCAGCGCGCTCATCACGTACTTGTCGAACAGCTTCAGCACGATCAGCTTGACCTGGATGTCCACCTCCAGCTCGCCGAGCGTGCTCTGGAAGGCCTTGGCGATGGACCGCGGGGCGACCGGGTTGTCCGCGTCGGTGACCTTGCTGCCGAGCGCCAGCACGGTGAAGCGCTGATTCAGCGCAAACAGCGAACGGGCCAGCCGGTTCTCGGCCTTGCCGCACATGCTGCTGATCGCCAGATCCTCTTCGAGGTCACCCTCCGCGACCAGCGACAGCTCTCCCAGCCCGCCGGCGGCCTTGTTCGCGCTGGCGTCATCCTTGCGAATCAGCCCCAGTGACTCCAGCGACTTCCAGAAGTTGTCGCTGAACATCTTTTCCATCGACGGGCGGCGCTTGCGGACCTCGCGCATGCCGTCGAAGTACTTGGTCTGTATCGCGTTGTTGTCGGCCTTCTCGGCCATGTCGAACAGCGCGTCGTCGACGCTGTCGAACATCGAACTGACGATACCGCCGACCCGCTTGATCAGCGTGGCGCGCAATGATTTGAGGATCTCCTGCGCCCGCTCGGGCGTCAGCTGCTGCAGGTTGGCGCGTGCCTGCAGGTCGACCACCTTGCCACTTTCGTTGGTCGTGCTCATGCGCTCCGTCTGACCGCCGCGGGACTCCCGATGATCCGGACTTTAGCGCCGTGGACCGGGCCCGACTACCCGCCCGGCGGCGACAGAAGGTGACCAGAGCTGACGCAGCCGGTCAGCTCTGGCCGGAATGCGACCGCGGTCACGTTCAGACCGGCACCATGTCGAAGTCCTGCTTGCCCACGCCGCAATCCGGGCACATCCAGGAGTCCGGTACCGACTCCCAGCGCGTGCCTGCCGCGATCCCGTCATCGGGCCAACCCTGCGCCTCGTCGTACAGAAAGCCGCAGACCACGCACATCCAGGTGCGCCAGGGGCCACGGCCGTCGGAGGGTTCTGTCATCGTCTGCTTCCTGTCGGATTCGGGCGACCGGCCGGCCGCCATGCGGGGCGGAGTTTCACACCGGGCCGATGCAACCGAGGCGAAGACACCACCACTGGCTCAGCCGCCGGCGAACCATTCCGGCGCGGATTCCAGCAGCCCGGCGGTGTAGCGGTAGCCGGCGGCGATGGCGCGATCCGCCGCGGCCCAGTCCAGCAGGTCGATGTCGTCGACCGGCGGTTGCAGCAACAGGTTCAGCTTCTGCCGGTTCGCCCGGGTGGTGGCCTTCGAGTTGACCATCCCGGCGCGGATCAGGATCCGCAGCATCGACGGACGGCGACGCCCCTGCAGCCACTGCGTGGTCATGTCGAACAGGTTCGGCAGCGCCTCACCGTCGACACCGGAGACCAGCGCATGTTCGCCGGCGATGTCGACGCCGATCAGCGGCCCGGCGCTCTGCAGATACATCACGTCGGCCGGCAGGTTGTTGATCACGCCGCCATCGACCAGCACCTCGCCACCCTCGAAGACCGGCGGCAGCACGCCCGGAATCGCGATCGAGGCGCGCAGCGCCAGCCACAGCGTGCCCTGCTGGTGGGTATGCGCATCGCCGCGACTCAGATTGGCGCTGACGCAGTAGAACGGCAGCGGCAGATCCTCGATCGCCGCACTGCCGAACTCCGCCTTCAGCAACTCGCTGGCCTTCACGCCGCGGGTCAGGGCCACCAGCGGCACGGTCCAGTCGTCGAGCGGGTTGTTCTCGACGAAGCAGTGCTTCAGCCGGGCATGCATTTCGTCGATGCCCCATTCCTGCGCCACCGCCGCCGCGACGATCGCGCCGAAGCTGGTACCGCCGACCTGATCGATGCTCAGGCCGGCCTCGTGGAAGGCCCGCAGCACCCCGAGGTGGGCGAAGCCGCGCGCGCCACCGCCGGAAAACACCACGCCCACGCTGCGTCCGACCAACATGCGCGCCAGTCGGTCGAGGTCGCGACCGTCGCGGACATGGACTTGGCGATCGACCGCGAGCTGCGACCGCCAGCGCGCCGCGGTGCCGTCGCGGATCTGGCCGTGGTGTGCCAGGACCAGCCAGCGCTGCCGCAGCCGCTCGTCATCGGTCGGCGACGCCGGCGGCCCGACCGGCGCCTCGCGGCTGTCGACCACCAGCAGCAGCGCATCGGCCTGCCGCCGGCACGTCGCCGCCCAGGCGTCCGCGGCCGGGCCGCCGACGTAGATCACCTGCGCATGCGTGTCTTCCAGCGCCGACAGCCGCGCCGGGTCCAGCGCGTCCCCGCGTCGAACCAGAGCTACCGGCCCGTAGCGGCCGAGCGATTCCGCCAGCGATTCGGCCAGCGCCTCGATCTCGACACCCGCAGACTGCGGCAACAGCGCCAATGTCACCGGCACCCGCGGCCGCAGCCGCTGCTGCAGCGACGCTTCCATCCGCGCAAAGGCCGTGCGCGCCAGCTCCAGCGCGGCCTGCGGATGCCTGAGCACCAGCTCGTCGAAATCGGCCCGGCCCAGCCGCAGCAGCGTCGAATCGCGCAGGGCGACGACGTGGGCCGAGCGCGGTCGACCCGAGAGGAGTGCCATCTCGCCGACCGCCTCGCCGGGGCGGATGCCCCCCAGCCACTGGCGGCTGGCGCCGCGGCCGCGGAAGGCCGCCAGCTGGCCCGAGCGCAGGACGTACAGGCCGTCGGCCGCGCTGCCCTCCTCGAACAGGATCGCGCCGCCCGGCAGCCGGACTTCGACCAGTTGCTGCGCCAGCGTCTGCAAGGCGGCGGCATCCAGGCCCGCGAACAGCGGCAAGTCGTCCAGCGCGCGCATGACCCTCGGAAAATCGTGATCTCCCCGAAGCATACGCGCGACATCCGGCTGCGATTCACCGACGGCCGCCCATCTTCGCCCGCCACCGGAACCGGATATCGCCGCCATGCCCGCCGACGCGACCGCCCTGC
>Ga0209812_10000160_pt1 | contig 61991 bp, 82 predicted proteins | sample JI71714BDNA_FD_187502 | JGI IMG/M metagenome (GOLD analysis project Ga0209812, IMG submission 187502) | Wastewater effluent complex algal communities from Wisconsin, to seasonally profile nutrient transformation and Carbon sequestration -... | ecosystem: Engineered > WWTP > Effluent > Algae...
CGCGGATATTGGATTTGATGTTCTCTATCTGCGGACGCAGCGAGTTGGAAATTGTCTTGTTGCCTGGGCGCATGGCCGGAACTCCGTGGTGTAGGGCGATTACTGCAGCTGCTCGATGGCGGCTTCAACTTGAACCAGCGCGTCGCGCGAGCACTTCAACTCTGGTTGGATCAGCTGAAGCCCAGCAAGGTCGCGGCTCATCACCATCACGCAATTGTCGAGCGCAACACGCGCGGCATGCAGGGCCTCCAATGGGCTCGGCGCTGACTCAACCGGCTCGGGTTGGCCAAGGTGCTTCTTGAGGGTGAGGTAGACGAGCGGGAAAACCAGCTCGGAGGCGACAGCGGCGTTCTTGCCAACTTTCAGCGATGCCTCTTCAGCGATGGAAACCAGCGTGGCGTGGTCGAGGGGTAGGGCGTGCATAGCGTTCTCCTTGTTGGTGAACCTATGCTCGCCCGGACGCTGAAAATCCCAAGCACAGCAACCAGTTCATGGATCAGAACAGATCCATCTGCCCCCGCCTGGAGCAGCCGAGCATTGCCACCAGGGCGGAAGGGTCATGCAGGAAAGGCTGGAGGCCGTGACGGTAAATCTGGTTGCTCATCCGCAGCATGCGGTCCCATTCCATGTGCGAGCCCTTGAAAATTTGCAGGGTGCCCAGCTGCATCAAGTAGTGGATGCCGGCCGTGGGGCTCTGATCGAGGGTGACGCGCTTGAGCGCATATTCCAGGTCGATCCCAACGAACAGATCCGCTGCCTCCTCGTCGATGTCAAACTCGCCGCCTGTATTGCAGTCGGTAACGTACTGACCGTTTTTGGTCAGAGTCAGGGATTCCGCGCTGGCCGCTGCCGCCTCGATGCTGCGCAGGCCATTGAACAGATCCTGATAGAACTCATCCGCGAACGGTAGGAAGGTTTCAGGGAAGCGAATATCTGCCTCGGTGAAGACCGGCAGTGCCGCGATGTCCGGTATCTCGTAACGAACGCCCTGCTCAAACACCTCAAGGAATATCCGCATGGCGGTGAACGGCTTCTGGTAGCCGTAACGCTGCCAGAGGCAGTCGATGGCGATCAGCTGTTGCAGGCTCAGTACCTGAAAGCGTGGCTCGATGCCCAGTCGGGCGGCCTCGTCGACCTCATCGAGCTGGATGGTGAGCAGGATGCCCAGTAGCTCCCTGGTGAATTCAGGGCTGTAGCTGTTTGGAGCAATTTTTATCTCCCCGGTTTGCTCATTCACGGTGCGCGATAGCCAGCAGCGGGCGGACGGGTCGAAGTGCCGGGCTCGGATGTAGTTGCGCAGATCGTTGAGCGGCTTGAGCCAGCTGTACTCGCCACCCTCCTTGGCGATCATGTTCTCGGCAGAAGAGTCGCGGCTCACACGAGTGCAAGTCCAGCAGCCGGTACGGCTTCCGCAGGCGGGGCGCTCACTCTCGCGGCCAGCGAGGTAGACGTTGACCATGCAGTCCCCGCCGTTCATGTCGCGGTACACCTCAACCAGCTGGTTGAAGGGGTCGTAGCACTCGATCTTTTCCGAGCGGACCATGCCGATGTAGGTGAAAACATCCATCGTGGTCATCTGAGCTATCGGGCTCAACACCCAATCATGACCCCCGGTATCAGCGGCCAGGTTCACTGCCGCACTGGCGCTCTCGCCACGGGAGTTCATCATCCTGGCCCGCTGGGCAGACTCATCGAAGCGGGTTCCGATCAGGGACACGAGTTCATCGCCTGCCAGCTTGCGGCCCAGGTCGGTTGAAATCTCGCGGGCAATGGCCTTCTTCACTCGCTCAAGCGGGCTGGCCTTCATCAGCTGCTGGCATTTGGTGTTGGCCCCCACGGACGCAATCAGTCGCCCGCCGACCATGCCCACCAGGTAATCGTTACTCAGGGAGGGAGAGGCTACCCAGACCTTGAGATCAATGCCCGTGCGAGCCCCGTATGCGCGGATTCGCTCGATCTGGTGCTGGTTGTAGGCATGCACCACTGGCGACTCGACCTTGGTGTCACTGTGCATGATGTGCAGGCGCGGGCACTTGAAGCCCTCGCAGGCCAGCTCACGGACGGCAGTGAGTGCGATGTTCAGGGTGCATGAACTGTCCTTGCCCCCGCTCCAGGCGACAACCAGGTGCTTACCGGCCATGAGTTCTTGCTTCACGGCGCAGACGGCAGCGGCGACCTTTTGATCGAAGCTCATCTCTTCGAGGGCGACTGGCTCCCGTGCCGAGATGGCGAGCTGGCTGGCGTCAAAGAGTTTCATGGCGGGCTCCTGGTAGTCCGGCACCTCCTTGGTGCCAGTGACTCCAGGCTACGAGGGGTGCCGAAAATCCCAAGTCAGGCTTAGGCCGACAGGCTGAGCCCGAGGGATGTTTCGATGTCGGCCTGGGCGACGCCGCGCTGCAGCAGATAGCCGATCTGAGCCGCCAGGCCCGCGTTGTTGATCTCTGTCGCAGCCAATTCCATTTCCACCAGCAGGAATTCTGTCTCGTTCTCAGGCACCTCATTGAGGCGCGACTCGTCCACCGAGACCTCTGTGACCAACCCATCTAGCACGCTGGCGTCTGCGCCGCTGTCGGCAGCCTTGATTGCCAGATCCTGGGCGATTTTTTCGTATGCGATTGTCATCTGTATGGCTCCCCGGTTTAGGCCAGCATCTGAGAATTGGTTATGAAATGATCGACGTTGTAGCGCTCCAAAAGGTCAGCGCGGGTGTCGTCGCAGTTATCAGCGTCAGCATGGATCGCTTTGACAAACACCTGCTGGGCCTGGCCCTCGTCGTCGGCGAGGATCAGGTAGCCGGTATCATCGTCATCACCAGGAACGCGGCCGATGATCAGCCAGGGGTGCTTGCCGCTGCCGATGAAGTGGTGGGCTGGGATCTGGATAGGGTTGGACATAGGAACCTCCTTGGTTTCAGTGAGGACAGGTTCCCACGGGCGGCATTAATCCCAAGTCTCAGGGATGCTTTTAGGCCGCAAATTTGCGAAGGGAGCTGATCAGATCACCGTCCCAGCGACAGCCCGACTTGCTCGACTCGCCGTGGTAGACGTTGAAGTAATCGCCAGTATGGATGTCGTTGGGTACGCAGGCCCGATGCACACACAGATGGCCGGCGATATCGAAGTCCTTGTAGCCGTGCTCATCCGTCACCAACTGAGCGGAAATTTTCTGCTGGGGTTGCCCAGCCTGGTCAACGCGCGCCGGGGTAGCAGCCTTCATGCGTCCGCCCCCTGATCGCGCTCAGCCTCGCGCATCGCCTCGATGCGGTCCGCATGCCAAGCGTCCGCCTCCACGATGTCAGCTTGATCCGCATTCCAGGCAGCACACATTCCACTGAACTCATCCAAGGTGAAGGCTTTGGTGCGTAACTCGCTGCCGGTGCTGATGGTGAACCAGAGGTGATTTGGCCCGGAGCTGGCCAGCTCCATGCAGTGACGGCTAAATGCCTTGGCATACTCCGGCTTGGCCTCGGCGCTTTCGTTGAGCAGCGTCCAGCCTGCGACGAGGGGAATACGGGCCTCGCTGAAGCCTGCACTTTGCAGATCCGCCACCAACCCTTCAGCGCGCTTGAGGAGTACCGGGAGTGCCGCACCGTTGAACAGCATGAGGGACGGAAGGTCGCCACCACCTTCAGAGGTGAGCGAGAGCCAAAGACCCTTGGGGAGTATGTGAGCGGTAGGATTTTGCATGGTCGTGTACCCGTTGAATGGAGATGGGTTCACTGTACGGGCGCTTGGGGAAATCCCAAGAACGAGGTCTCTACCACTCAAGATTCAACAGGCCAGGCTGAACAGGTGCAGCAGCAGGCTCAATCCAGCCATACATACCGTAGATGGCCAACGCCGTATCCGAGAGAGATTTTTCCCTCTCCAGCTTCTCGTTGAAGCATGCATTCAGAGATGGTGCGGGCAACTTAGCTCGGGTGCGCCTGCAGCCAGGCAGCTATCTCGCAGCGGGGGCATAAGACCGAAAAGGCGCGCGACAATGTTATTCGCATCAGCCTCGGGCAGCGGCAAGCCGCATGGCGTAGGTCTTGGAAACTACCGCATCGACCTCGGCGGCGAAGGCATGGGCCAGGGCATCAAGCACCTCGTCCGACTCGGTGTAGGTGATCGGCTTAAAGCCTGCTCGAATGGTGTTCAGGACATTTTGTCCCTCGCTCTCATAGCTGGCCTGAAAGTAGGCAACATCGCCAGAGGGGGCAAGGTAGCCGATGGCCTCCTTTTCCCCTACTGCGGTCTTAAAGGTCCTTTTGCCAATGCAGATAGGGCCAGCTTGCTCGACGCTCCAGCCGAGCTGTACCAGGTGAGCGGAGATTTTGGCCTTGGTGGCCAGGTAGCGGTCAGAAAGGATCATGTCGGGCCTGCGTGGCGATGGCTTCAGTTGCCACCATCGTCACACGCCTGCCGGTAATCCCAAGCAGCTAGACCTCGGTCGAGCCCACCCAGACCGCGCCGACATAGGCATCAGCGCCATCGCCGGTCAGGTGCTCGATTTCCTGGGCCAGGTCACAGAGTAGGGCATGGCTCCATCCCTCGGCCGGTGCCGGGCGGGCCAGCAGCAGATCGCCGGCCAGGGTGCGGGCTTGGAAGTCCTCGTGACGAACCGGGGCGATAATATCCGGCTCGGTTTCGCAGTGTGTGTCAGTGATGATGCAGATCGAGCCCATGTCACTCTCCATTCTTGCGCGGCTTGTTCCAATTGCCGTGGAATATGAAATCCCACGCCAGCAGCACCACGATGATGCCCACCAGCAGAGCCATCTTGTACAGCGTCACGCTGAGCGGGGCGTCTTCTGCCAGTAGTACCCCATACAGGGCGACCGCAAAATACGCTGCAGCAAGCAGCCGAACCCACTTCATCAGAATGCTCCGGTCCAAGACCCCTCGTATCGGCCCGCATCATACTCGCGCATCAGCGCCTCCTGCGTCACCGATGCCAACAGGACATAGCCGCAGATGCCGCGCGTGTGATCGAGGAACATGACCCGGTGAATGTCCCGGCCTTCAAGCGGGCAGGACTGAGAGGAGATAATTTTCGCCTCGATTCGATGACCACTCGGCCCGTAGTTCCGACCGGATTGGAAGTCCATGCGCCAGGCGGCAATCTCGCCCTCCTGCAGGGCGCGCGGCTCACCACTATCCGACCAGTACGAGGAGAATGTTTCGTTCCAGGTGTACTGCTGGCCGTTGATGTCCAGTCGGTCTATGCCGGCGATGCGATTCTGTTGGGTCATGTCGGGTGCTCCGATGGGGAAAGATAGCCCAGCGTGGCAGGTTGCCTCTGAATCCCAAGCCAGCACGCCCCACCTGGTTGGGTTGGCATGCCCTAGTGGTAAACTCCGGCCAATACCCGACACACAGAGCCTGCGCTATGACGCCACTGGAAAGTACCCTTATCTCCATTGCCCGCGACAACCTGGAAGCGGTGAAGCGGTTTTATGCCAAGCAGACGGCCGGGAAAGCCCTAGAGGATGATCTAGAGCTGTTTCAGGAAAGCCACACTGCCCTGACAACGCTCCTGCAACTGGGCCACATGCAGGCCAGCGGTATGTCCGAAGAGGGTGCGCGCGCCCTGCTGGCGATTGAAGAAGAGGCAGCGGCAGCGATTCCCCTGCTCGATGAGCCGGTAGGCTACAAGGCCACCATCACCATCCAGATCCAGGGAAAAACACCCGATGAGTTTGGCCAGGCCATGAGTAACGCCTTCGACGCCGCCTCGTTCGGTGGGTCAGGCGGTAACGGCATGACTGCCAACGGGACCAGCTACACCTGCACGGTGGAAACCAACCTGCCGAAGGAGCCGATGACGCTCAACAAGATGCTAGGCATGCTCGATGAGCACTGCGGGCCTGAGGAGCGCGCCGAACTGCGCAGTATCTATGGCACCGAGCACTTGAAGGGCGACAAGCCAGCCTGAGCCTACTTGCCGGCCGCCTCGGCAGCAGACCCTTGGCATAGTCGAGCCAGCATCAATTGCTTGCTCGCTCAGGAACAATACGTTTCCACTGTCCGGGAACCGGGTTGAACGGGCAATCGGACTTGAGTGCAACGCGCTGGTAACTGCTGGACACGAGACCATCTGGGGTCTCGCGGAAGGTGAACAGGCCGCACTCGCTGAACAGGGCTGTTTGGTTGACGACTGGGCTTTCGAGGGAAACTCCCCCATGCCAGTTGGATGTCGCGATGGTCACTGTCTGGCCCGTTGGGCTTACCTGAGCCAGCTCGGCGATGGTGCCACCGACTCCGTAGTAGAACTGGACGTAGTTCCCAGGCGTGCTCGGGAAATCGACACGCGGGAAGGGGTTGTCGGAGCCGCAGCCGGAGAGAGAGGCAGAGGCGAGGATGATCAGGGACAGAAAAAGACGCATGGGACCGCTCCAGGGAATGATGGGCTAATTATGCAGCTTGGGCTGCAGCTGCTGCATAGGCCGCATCGCGCTCATCGCGCAGCGCGTTACGGTATGCCAACTCTGCACGGGGGACGCGGGCCACGGCTTCTTCGGCCTGCTGGCGGGCCGATTCGAGCTGGATAGCCAGGATGTCGCTCTCGCGCTCATAAGCGTACAGATGGGACTCGCAGTAGCTACCTTCGGCATTGGGGAACCCGAGGACGTGCCCGTTGTAGGCCTCATCAGCGCGCACATAGACGCGCTGGCAGATTTGACCGTTTACGACCGTCCAGATGACTTGGCCGGGCTCGGGCTGATTGATCCGTGGCATGGCGACCTCCGCTGGTGACTGATGAAGCCAGTGTCACCGATGTCGGAGAAAACCCAACGAAGCAGGCGAGCGTTGGAGTTTTCCTTGATCAGCATTCTACGAGTCGTGTGTAAGCGAGTATCGGCTCTCCTGACTCCGAATCGGTGCCTGCAACAGGTACGTCCGAGATGATCTTGGATGCAACCCGCTGGGACGCGAGGTTATCCATGCCGACAACTGCCTCGACATAGAAGGACTTCACTCCATGACGACCAAGCCCCCGGCGTAACTCCTGAATGCTCTGCTCAACGATCTCGCTGGCCCAGCCACGGTTGCGGTAGGCTTCTGGAACGGCGTACCCCAGGTTGAAGCACGGCACACCTTCGATAGGCTCATGGTGGACGAAAAGCGCTATCGACTTGACTCGCCCGTGCTCGATCCGGGCATAGGTATAGCGTGTAACGCCATTCGGCTGATCGAGGACAACTCTGATACCAGGGCTCAGGTCAGCGGGATGGGTAGGCATGCCTCGGCGCACTTCCCTTTGAAGGCTGACCAAGGCGTCCATTGGGTCTGCAATTCTCATGCTGTCGTTTCCTCTCTATTCCCAGCTCGATGTACCAATTCTCCCACAACTGCTGTGATCCAGGTGATGGTGGCCCAGGATGGCCTGAACAGTCACAACGTCACCGGTCGCTGCCAGCACTCTGCCGGCCTGAGAAAGGGCACAACAAGTGAGTGACGCACCACGCCACACACTTCTCGGGCAGGGAATATGAGTTGGTCGTAGTGCCGGCTATCAGTCGTCATCAGACGCCGACAGGTCATCGCGCATGAGCTGCAGGCTCGACACAGGCGACAATGCGGACTGATCGTTGGCAAACACGTCCAGGATCAGGCCTTCACTGGTGTAGTTGACGGTCGTCCAGCCCAGGTCGTGGTTGCAGACGTTGATGCGCTCGTCATGACTGGCCGGCGCGATTTCTAGGTAGATATTTTCGCTGTAGCTCAGCGATACCGGCTGCTCGATCACAGCCCGCAGCTGGGTCATGCCGCTGGCAACGCCGTTAAGCAGAACCTCGACGCGGGCACGGTCATCGGCATCATCTGCCTCGAATACAGATTCAGTGACAGGGAAGGGGGCGAAGACATCACGCAATGCCTGCAATTCAGAAGTGGCCAAAGCGTCTTCAACATCGAAGTCGGTGACCACCAGGCGGACCCCCGGCAGGCTGGCGGCTGCATCAGTGATCATCCCGCCCTTTACGGACACCGAAACAGTTACCCCGCGCTTGGCTTGGTCCTGGCACTGCTGGATCGCCTGACGGATGCAGGCCAAATCAGCGTCAACACCTTCTTGAACTTCATCGTCCTCAAAGCCGGACATGAACAGCTCAGCCTTGACCAGGGCGCGCAGGGTCAGATTATCCGGTGCGTCTGCCGGGCGAACTGGGGAGGTGATGTGGAACGCGGCCGGGAAGGTGTCCAGGCTGTCTACCGCTTCTTCGAGAAGCGAGGTGTCGATTTCACCGCCAAAGGCCGGCGCATCGCCATCGTCTGTCATGTACAGCCATTTCAGCTCGTTGGTGTAGAAGACCTGAGTGACTTCGGGGCGGAAAGTGCGAACGTGCTCAAGGGCGGCGATAACTTGGGGGGTTGCGAACATGGGGCATCTCCATCTGGCTGTAGGGCGGCGGTTGCCGATGCCTCACTGTCGCCGATGCCTCACAAATCCCAAGTTTTAGAGTCCGGCCTCTAATTTATCGTGTGCGGCCTGAGTAGGGCTTGGGATTGCTCAAGACAATGCCAGAGTAAAGCCACATACCCAACCAGGAGAGCCGCATGCCCAATCCCGACATGACCCTTATCCCCAACAAGCACTTCATCGGCGAAGGCGCTCACCCCTGGCTCATCGCCGGCCGGGTGCCTGGGGATGGCACCGATTCAGTACGACTCGTACTAGCCGACAGCGAGCAGCAAGCGCGCGAGGTGTTCCGCGAGAATATCCTGAAGCAGGCCGATCTGAACGAGCAGGACATCATCGACACAGCTGAGTCCTATGGCTCGGACATGATCTATTCCATGACCCTCAAGTTGGCATAACCAGCAACACGGCCCCCATAAACACACACAAGGAACTCCAATGAAGCTGCACGCAACTGCAATTCTTTTCGCGTCTGTCATTCTCGCCGGCTGTAACCCGCACGATACCGAGCTAACCGGCAAGGCCTGCCTCGGCGCGAACCACGACACCCTTGTCGAAACCCTCAATGACAGTTGCAAGGCTGGTGACACGGTGGCAACCAAACACCCTGCCTACTTCTGCGACTTCACCTATTCCGTCGCCTACAACGATTTCAACTCAGCGATGTGCGTCTACAACGGCAAGCAGCGCGAGGAGCGCATCGCGGCCCCGGCCAAGTGAACCGACCAGCAATAGAAAAGCCCGCGTAAGCGGGCTTTTTCATCTGGAGCCAAGGCCGATCACAAGCGTGGTCGTTCACGATTGCTGCTGGCGAGCCCCGAGCACTGCAGGTGCCCACCAGCGGATAAGCCCCATCAGGTTGGTGCCGACAAAGCACGAGTTGAGCAGCAGCAGTCCCCATGCACTCTGCAGGACCGCGTATCCGCAAAGACTGACGCTCGACACCAGGAACAACCACCAACCCCAAGGGGAGAGGCGGGTGTTACTAGCGATGAGCAACGCTCCCAGAACCCCGCAAATACTCCCTGTCCACTCCAGCACCGCAATCAGCATGTTTGACCTCGTGCGTGTTCGTTTGGGCGGCGATTTGACCGCCTGCTCACCATCAGTGACAGTTTACTGAGGAGCCATGAAAACCCGAGGCCAGCATGGAAAAGCGATACACCATCCAAATCCAGTACCAGGATCAAACGAAGAAACCGTATACGGCTGACTTTCAGACCAAGCCTGAATTCGCAAAAGGATGGAAATCAGTGCTCGAAACGGCTCACGCGGGCGCTGACATCACCTGCATGTGCTTCGGCCGTGGCGATAAAAAACTCTCTGTACGGCACCTCGGCGGCGCAGATAGTTACTGTCTGGCCCGATACCCCAACTCCGGCCCGCAGCACGCGAATGACTGTATCTATTATGCGCCGGACCCATCGAAGTCCGGGCTGCAGGGTTACGCAGAAGGGGTCGTGACCGAGATTGAGGACGGCGGCCTGCGTATTCGGCTGGGCATTGGACTGAGGAAAAAAGATCCGCTCGAATCAGCCGCGGCTACTGCGCAGGTTTCGAGCGGGACCAGCACGCGCCGGCCGGCGATGACTCTTCTCGGTCTGCTACACCTGCTGTGGTCTGAGGCCAGGCTCAACACCTGGTACCCGCGCATGGAGGGCAAGCGCCGGCTCGGTCTTGTTCATGCCAAGCTCCAAGAGACAGCTGCCTCGATTCTCGCCAGTGGATCACGTCTAAGTGATTTTCTCCTGGTCGCGGCGACTGAACGTGACAAGGCGCAGGCCGAAGCGAACGAGGCCAAGACAGCTGAAGCGATTCGGTTGGAAAGACGCCTGGTTGTCATCGCCCCATTAGCCAAGCACTCCAAGGAAGCGGAAGGTGGCATAGGTCGACTGACAATCTCCGGCTTCGCCGGCATCCCTCTGTTGACGCTGAGTAAGTCCCTCTGGGCAGGAGCATGCAGGAGCTTCCCAGTGGAAATTGCCGCCTGGAAAGCCGGTGGCCGGGTAATAGCAATCGCGATAACCGACACGCCTGGGGCGGGTAAAGCCAACGTCATGCGGCTGGCCCTGATGGCCGTGAGCGAGCGGTGGATTCCAGTTGCATCATCCTTTGAGGCCGACATCGAGCAGCTGCTGAGCGATGAAGGCCGTAGCTATTGGAAGCCACTTCGATTCGATGCGTCGGAGGATGAGGTATTCCCTGATTTCTGGTTGCTCGATACCGGCGAGCGCGAGACGCCAATGGAGGTTTTCGGCCGGAGCGATCCAGCCTACCTGCAGCGCAAAAACAACAAGATTCGGCACTACAACAGAGAGTTTGGAGCGACTGGTTGGTGGTCGTGGGATGCGGCTGCAGATCCCAAGGGGGTCAGCAGGCCAGCGTTGCCTAAGCGCACTTAGCGCTGATCGATCGCCATTCTGGTTGGGTGGTTCGGCTTGCTATCCGAACCATCTGACAAACGGACGCAAGCCTTCTATTTAGGGCATTACAGGGCGATTTCAGATTTTTGACGGACCTATGACGCCTTATTATTGACTTCGCAGCTCAAGTACATATTCTCAGGACGATTTTGATCAGGGAGCAAGGCTGGATCATGCGGAAATTTATCATCCACCCTATCGCGAGAAGCGGCAGGGCAGACCTTGCCAAGCAGGTTGCAAGCGTGCGGGCAATGCTCGTATTGACAGAGGGTCGTGGGGTCGTCGTGTTGCGTGGCAACGAGGGCTTGAACGTCGAGGATCTAAGTCCTTCAATCCTAAGAAGCATTTCTCCAACGCTCAATACTTGCTGCACCGCAGAGCGCCGGTTGCTCTGGATGTACAAAGGTGGAAGCGCCGATTGGAAGATCAAGCTCCACCAACGCAAATGGCCAGGCCTACTGGGAGACAGAAACAAGTTACTTCAGATGGGTAGCCGGTATTTGCGCACGGACCTATTGCAGGACGAAGATGTTCAGGGCTTCCTGGGCCAGCAAACCATCCACATTGCAAGCCTCGAATCGGCCCCGACTTACAACCAGAGGAGCGTAGACCTGCGGCGCTTTGCGGCCCTGACATCGCGCATGCGGTCAAGGATGGGTGTCGAGTGCTGACTTGATTTTGTGCCGTATGTCGGGCAATATTTAAAGTTGGCACGGACTTCGCATAATATAGATTATGTTAAGTCAAGTCATTGATTTAATTGGAGTTTATCCGAACATATCCTGAGTGCGTGGCTCATCCTGGTACTCGACCGAGCTGGCTTCCTCCTCCAGATCCTCCTCAGCCATCGCATCTTCCAAAGCATCCTGTAGGCTCTTTGGCCAGCCGTCATTGCGCAGGAGCTGCAGGTCATCGGCATCTGTGAAAGTCAGCCGCAGGGCCGTGACCGCTTTGCCTTCCTTGATAAAGTCCACGTTGACATTCAAGCCAGCCTTTTGCCGAAGCTCTTCGACGGCCGGGTCAATTACGCGCTGCCGCAGGTTGTTGAAGCGCTGGTAAGACTCGCCCAGGGCTAAACGCTCTCGCAATTCGTCTAGGCGCATGTAGACCCAACCTGTGCTCTTGAACTGCATAAGCATCTCGAACAGCCGGAAGCTGTGAGCCGAATCCAGGCGTGCAACACGCCACAAGTCGTAACTTGTCACATGGCTATGAAGTCGAGATAGGTAGGGCCTAACGCTATCGGAAAACACCAGTTCTACCCTGCCCTCGCCTTTTACGTATTCGCACTCCTGAACCCAGCGGATTTCTCGAATCCCCATGTTCTTACCTGAGCCACGGATCGAGGTGATCTTGGAGTTGAACAGCATTTTGGCCGCGTCCTGCATTTGCTCGTATGCCTGGCCTGGCGTGATGCCGTAGATGTGGGCGTAATCGACAGCCATCACCGAACTGGCCTTAGGCATCGGTTTTCGGGGGTCGATTTGAGCAATAGCAGCTAGGATCAGGCGTTGCTCGGCCAGCGTGAGGCGATACGATGCGGACACCAGGTCGTTGTGCTTGGTGACCTTAACGCTCGACTCTGTTTCAGTAATTTCTGGCGCGTCCATTAGCAAAGATCCTGATTAAGGCAGGAGTGAGACTATCCGAACACGGCTCGTCATACAACTACGCGCACAATGTTCTGTAGTCGATAAAAATGGGGGGCAAGCTGCACACAATCAGCTCAGCTGCCGCAGCATTGACACGGAATTTGTAGCAATTTGCGCTACGAGGCGGGGACACGGAATTTGTAGTCGATGCCCCTGATCAACCCGGAATCTGTAGCAGTTGGGTTGAGCCGGACCGCTCCCTCTCCCCTCTCTAAATCTAGCTTTCGGGCAACCAATGGCCGGAATTTGTAGTTTTATGGGGCCTAAACTAGGACACGGAATTTGTAGTCGATGCCGCTGCTCAACCCGGAATCTGTAGCAGTAGCAAAATCGGCTTAGTCGGAATCTGTAGTCGTAAGCGGATCTGAGAACACGGAATTTGTAGCAGATGGCAGAAATCGTGGCCTACCGGCGCTGCGGGAGCCAATAAATTAGTTTTTCTATATAGATCAATGGCTTATATGATTAATCAGAGGTGAATTATTAATCTGGATGCCATGTGTCCAGATAACGCAGCACAACCGCTGGAGAGCATGGTAGGCCCGGAATTTGTAGCTTTACCAAGATCGGTAACGCGCAGAGTCGAAACATGACGACCGCTCCATGCCACAGCCCAGTGCCAGATCACCCGTTTTCCTACAAGATGACGACTTTTGCCGGCAATAACCCAGTAAAAAAGCTAATATTGGGAGCACGATGCAGCTCATTTTCATCACACGGAATCTGTAGTCGTATAGCCTGCAAACAGGGCCTGTGGATAACAGGCGGAATCTGTAGCAGCAAGCACGGAATCTGTAGTCGTGGGACACGGAATCCGTAGTCGTCAAAGTCGGAATCTGTAGCACGCAACACGGAATCTGTAGTCATTGCTCCTCTGGAGCCTTAGTGCCACGCGGCTTCCAGCTCTCTAAAAACAAGTTAAAAACAAGATAAAAACAAGTTAAAAAGATTTAAAAGGGAAAAGCTTTCAAATTTCTCTCGAATCAAGAGCGAAAAGCCAGATCAAAAACAAACCGCTAATGGCGCGTTGGTAAGACTGAGTGAGCCCTCGAAGCCGGATCTTGGGTTATCCAAACTTCGTGAGAACCTGCTAGCAAGTCCCAACCAGGAGCAGGCATGAACACCCTTCGCCAACCGACCCAAGGCCACATATGCAGCATCGTCGACATGGCCCGCAGAGGCGAGCTGCTACAGCTGCACAGGATCAACCTCACCGGAGCTGATGAAGAAGATTCCGAGAAGATGCGAACAGAGATCATCGCATCAGCGATATCAGCAGCAGGCAATCTTGGATTCCCTATTTTCGTGATCGAGTACCACGACGATGACGACATAGCCATTAACCACCTGCTCAACCTTTTCGAGGCAATGCGGTCGAGCGGCAAAGCAACTACTGATCAGGTAGCGAACTGGAGACGGCAGTTGATCGTGGCAGTCAAATAGCACTACCCTTCCCCGCATCACAAAATTCTCATTGGTAGTTTTTACCGTTAGCCACCCCGCCACCCTGCGGGGTTTTTTTTGGCCTGAAAAAGCGCAAACGCCAGACGCACACAGGATGACGATAGGTCTTGCAGCAGTAGCTTTAGGGCGAAGCACTGGAGCACCAAATAGACACCAGATGACGACAGGGGCTTATCAAGCCCCCTGCCCTATCACCAGAACTACACAGGATGACGGCAAATCGCGACGGCTGGCGTGGTTATGCTGACGCTCGCCTTGATAGGTCACTTGAGCCTTCAGCTCACTGTGAACATAGAAAATTCGCCTTATCGCTAATCTGTAGCCAAACCATCCAGATAGAGACCCAAACTGCATTTTCAGGCAGCGAAAATGGCTCCAATTTCACTAGGAGCCATCATGGACCAGAATAAAACCATCAATTTGGCCAACCACAAATTCACCAGCCCGCTGGCAACTCGGCGACTCGTAATAGGTGAATCCTGGCTCGAAGACGCTAAGCGCAACCTTGCACTGACTAGCTCGTTTGGCATGTCGTTCACGAATGGTCCGATCTTCCAAGTACCTCGGATGATGGTTGACCTTCCTGGAGTGTTGACCGCTGAAGTAGCGTTCAACCGCTTCAACATGCTCGATGTCTTGGTCGCTAAGGTTCAAGAAGAGGCCTACTTGGAAATCGTTACCCAGATGATGGCAACGCTTGAGCCCCACGCCAGAGTCGAGCCTGATGGAATTACGTTCGACCTTGGCAGTCTCCAGGTTTGTGCTGAACCACAGGGGTATGGTCGATCTCCCTGCCTGACCTACATGACATCCTCGTTCGCCATAGCTCGTGCAAAAGCCCGACACGACGATCAGGTCAGCGAAAGCGTGGCCTGAGACGAATGAATTTCATAAGACGCCCGAAAGGGCGTTTTTTGTTGGGGAATGTTTTGCTATCGAAAATCGATGAAAACATGACCCGAGCTTGCGTTATCAGAGTAGTGAGGTAGAGTTGGCAGGTAAAACAACGCATCGGAGATGCTATGGATTTCGATACCCTGCCTTATGCTGACTTTGATCAGATTTTCTACGCGCCTCAGTTCGCAGCTGATTGCCTCGGCATAACCACGAAAGCGCTTCGTTCTTTCGAGGACGAGCCTGGCATGGAAGTTCGTCGGATCAACAGGGGCTCAGTTCCCGCTCGTGTCTACACTCCGGCCGACCTCTTCAAGATCGCCTCGATTCGACGCAGCAAGGGACTGACGAAAACCCTCCAGCGACCCCTGACCATATCGACCTTCGTTCAGAAAGGCGGTACCGCTAAGACCACGACTTCAGTGAACCTTGCCATGTACCTTGGGTTCATGGGGCTCAAGGTTCTACTGATCGACAACGATCCTCAGGGTGATGCAACGTCGATGCTTGGCTACGATCCGGACCTGACTCCAGAGGAGCTGGTGGATCTGGGTATTCCGGCTGACCGCGCGGTGAATGGAAGCCTCGGCAACATCATCGCCACTTCGTCCCTGTTCGCCCCGAAGGGGTTGGCCGATGTGATCAAGAAACCCTTTGGTGAGTACGGCCCACATCTGCTGCCCGCTGAAGGCCTTTTGGAGGACATGGAGGTTGCCATCAACGCCTCTGCCAATCAGGATTTCCGCTACGCACTCTTCATAAGTAAAGGTCGTAAGCGCGAGCTCCCGCAAGCTGACCTCAGTGGCTATGACGTGATTCTTTTCGACAATGCCCCAAGCGGCTCGCTGATGACTCGCAACAGCATGGTCGCAAGTGACATGATCCTGTGCCCTATCCGGATGGATAAATTCTCCTGCCGCGCCCTCGCCCGCCTGGGCAATAAGCTGCAGAGTTTTGCTGAGGAGTACCAGCGCTCCCCTGATGTCGCTGCTATCCCCACTATGTTCATCAAGAACAGGCCTCGCGCAATGGCTCACTTGGCGGCTCTTTCCCAGATGTTTCCTGGCAAGGTAACCGAGGGGAAACTTTATTTCTCCGAGGACTACTCGAAGGCCCTTGAATCAGGTCTTCCTGTACTGGGCTGGAAGGGTGCTTCTGAAAATTCTGCCGGTGCAATGCGCAGTGTTTTCGGGGAGATCCTGGAGCGCCTTGTGCAGATGTGAAGAGGTGGTCCAGCATGGACCACCCTACCCTGGTCCATCATGGACCACTTTGTTTTAGGGATTCGATATGCCAAAAGAAAGCCGGAGATTGGGAGTAGATCGGCCAACAGCACCGTTGGTATTTCAGGGTGTAGTTGCCCCTGCTGAATTCCCCAAGGCCAAGCTCGATGTATCGCTCGACTCCATCCTGGAGCAGCAAAATAGCCATGCTAATGCGCAGACGCTTGAGGCTGATCAGCCTGCTGTTGCAGGCAACCCTGAGTTCATGGATGTACCGGTCGACCTGATCGACCCCTCTCCTTTCCAGCCGCGTCTGGATATCACCGATGACGAACTTCAATTGCTGGCGAATTCGATATCGGTGGCTCGTCGTGTCAACCGGCCTATTTCTCTGCGACTCAAGCCTAACGGCCGATACGAGCTGATTGGGGGCGAACGCCGTTGGCGCTCCGTCAAGCTCCTTGGCTGGGAATCGATCATTTCGCGGATTCTCGATGTCGATGATGCCGAGGCTCAAGTGCTTGCCCTGGCCGACAACGAAGGACAAGAGGGACTTACCGACTACGAACGGGGTCGTGCCTACAAACAGATCCTGGATCGCGGTGAGGTCACTTCGATTCGCCACCTGGCAAGCCGTGTTGGCGTAAGCCACCAGTCAGTTATGCGGTGCTTAAACCTCACTAAGTTGCCGCAAGATTGCCTTGATTATCTGACTCTGCACCCTCGCCTCTTAGGCAGCACTCTTGCCTCTGAATACGCTGCAGCCGGCGATAAACACCCAGATCTTGTACTTGAAGCTCTACAGAAGATCGATCAGGAAGGGATATCTCAAGAACAGGGTCTGCGCTGGATTAACCAGGTGCTCAAGGATCGAGAAAAGCCAATTCTGCCAAGTGCTTCAAAAGAGAAGACTGTTAAGTTTGCTGGTGGTCTGGAGGGATCTCTTGTTGTCAGTAAGTCTGGAATCCGGATCAAGGTCCCAAAGGGTGTTGATATGGAGAAAGTCGAACGCGCGATTCTTGATGCGTTAATGACCGAATAGATTCAGCTCTATCCAGTGGTCCAGCATGGACCACCGCCCACCTCTTACTATCCGTGGTCCATACTGGACCACCCTCCCCTCGATTTGAATGGTCCATGCTGGACCACGCAAAAAATCGACCTCTCGCAAATTTGCGTAAAAAAAAACAGACAAAATGTACTGTTTTCTGGGGCCAATTTCTGTGAAAGTCTGTCAATAGATATATTATTGAAATGCCGAAAGCATAAGCTGAAGGCAAATTCTGACCGCACAGTTGCAGGCGGCAGCTACGAGCTTCTAACACCCGCGAGACATAGATCCATCATGAAAAAATCAGCGCAAGTCGTTGGGCGTCATCCGGCATGGGTCAACCCACCTGAGCCAGGCCAAGATTTACGCGATCTGGAATGGGGGGTTGTCGAAGTCATGTCCGATAAATCACTCCGTTTTACCAATGAGAAACCAGACCCAGAAGCTCTCGAAAAACTGATCGATGAGCTAGAGGATTTGATTTGAGCTCCATGCTCGAATGACTGAAATCTGTTAGTAATCCATCCAGATTCCGCCTCCTAGAGAGGCGGCTGTCATCTACCGTTCCAGTGAATCTTTAACTGGAGCGTGTCATGTCCACACAGCAGCTCGAATACCACGAACTGTCATCCCTATTCCCTCTCATTACCGGCGACGACTTTGCTCTGATGGCTAAAGACATCGAGGCAAACGGTCAGCGAGAGCCCATTATTCTGTACAGCGGCAAGATTCTTGATGGACGCAATCGCTATCGGGCTTGCAGAGAGCTAGATATAGAGCCGCAGACAACTGTATACACGGGCGATGATCCGCTCGGCCTCGTGCTCAGTCTTAACATGCACCGCCGACAGTTGACAGTTGCCCAGCGCGCGATAGTCGCAGCCGAAATGATTCGCCGTAAGAGAGAGATTGAGACCGGGGAACCGGGCGCAGAAGAAGATGCCGGCCGAACCGACACTCCACTCCCTGGTGTCGAAGATGCGGCAAAAGCCCTCGGCATCAGCCCGCGATCTGTATCTGCAGCGCTGCGTGTGTTCAAGGATGGAACCGAGGAGTTATGCGAGGCGGTTAAACGCGGCGATATTCGCGTCTCAGCAGCAGAGCAAGTGACGAAGCTCGACCAGGATCAGCAACGCGCTCTTTGTGAGCGTGGCCCGCGCGCGATAGCAAAGGCTGCACGAGAGTTACGAGAGGCAGCCAAGAACAAAGCGAAGCCATCGGTACCCACTGCTGAGGTCGTCAAAGAGCCGGAGCCTTTGAATCTGGTCGAACCAGAGAAGTCCGCCCAGATAAACACCCCAATAGAGCCCCTGGAACGCAAGCCATCAGCCCAACGGATGTTCGAGCTTTCTGAGGAAGGGATGATGGGGGGCTGGGACGCGGAATCTGTAGCAGAAGAAATCCTATGCGATCTGGAAGACGGGCTCGACACTCAAGCACTGCTATTTGCTGTTGAGGTGGCGCTCAAGCTCAAAGAACGCTTGGCGCTTCGTCAGCACCGCCGATAAGGGGTTGGGATTCCTGGAAGTCATGTTTGCATGTCCATAACGACAAACAGATCCAGGAGATCACCTCATGCAGCACAACATGAATAAAAGTGAACTGGCACTCGACCTCACCCAAGATCGTGGCCATGAAACTACTAACGATTCTGACGGTTCGCCCTTGGTCGAAACCAACACGGAATTTGTAGCATTACAAGGCGACAAGCCCTCTTCGGGCAGCAACCCTCCGGCAGGGAAGGGTGCCGAGGTTGCCGTGGCTCAAGAGGATAAAGCCAAGAAGCAACCTGAGTCGTTCGCTGTGCTGCAGTCGGGGAAGGCAGCAGTAAAGCTGTATGAAAGCCTCATCGGTTTCGACAAGAATGCAGAGACCCAGCGAGCGACCCTCCGCGAGCTGCTGAACAAGCAGTCCAAAGCAATGGAAAACAAGATGCTCGGTATCAAGCCAGCCGAGGGTGAAGACTTCGACAGCATCTCGAAGCGGCTGCGCAAAGAAAACAACCGGATGGATGCGATGCTCGATGGAAAAGACTCCCTGGTGACATCCACGCGCAAGGCTATTGATGCAGCCATTGAAGCGCTGAACCAAATGAAAACAAGAATCATTATAATGGAGGAGGAGGCTTAGCCTTCCTGAACACTATGAAAACACTGAAGGGATACGCCTTCTACCCGCTGTGTGGCTGCACAGGGTTCATGGCAGGATATTCGCTCCTGGTCGCGGCAGGTGTGGTGTGATGAGTCGAGCACTTCTCATGGCGCTATTTGCCCTTCCTTTGCTGGCACAGGCAGCCATGTTCGACGCGACCGTTGTGGCGGTGTCGGACGGGGATACCATCACGGTGACCGTGCCGAAGCCGTGCGAGCCAGGAGAGAGCTGTTTTAAGGGCAAGAAGGCCTACCGGGTACGCCTGGCAGAGATCGACGCACCTGAGCGAAAACAGCCCTATGGGATTGAGGCTCGTGATGCTCTGAGAGGAGCAGTGCTGGGACAGAGTGTGCAGGTTGATGATCAAGGTCAACGGAGCTATTCGAGGATTGTGGCTCATGTCTATATGGGCGACATCTGGCTTAACCGCGCTATGGTAGTTGACGGCTATGCCTGGGTTGATCCCCGTTACTCTAAATCGCCGGAGCTGGTGAAGCTCGTAAAGAAAGCAAAGGCAGACCAAGTGGGTTTATGGCAACTTCCAGACGAACAAATTGTTCCACCTTGGGATTGGCGTAAATCGAAAATGCGTTGATGCTTGAATTAATAGGCCACTTGCCTACCGTTATTTCAGGAAAAACTATCTGTTAAGGAGTTTGCATGTCGCTTTTGAATCAATACCGCGAAACCGAGCTGGCCTTGGCCGAACTGCAAGATCGACTGAAAAAGCTCAGCTCGGATGATCGACTGAAGGCCGAAATCGAGTTCGAGAATAAGTTGCGCGCGCTGATGGCTGAGTATGGAAAATCGCTCCCGAACGTGGTCGCTATTCTTGACCCGCAAAGCGTCAAGAAGGCTGTGGCAGAGCCTGCGAAACGCCGTGAGCGCCAGGTTAAGGTCTACAAGAACCCCAATAACGGGGAGGTTGTTGAAACCAAGGGCGGCAACAACAAAATCCTGAAAGCATGGAAAGCTGAACACGGTGCTGCTGTTGTAGATGGTTGGTTGCAAGCGTAACTAACCTGGAGGGTTAATCATGGCTCAACTGCTATGGCGTGAACCTTGGTGGGCCAAGCGCCCACAACCTGGACAAAGTGACCTCGATGTCGAGTGGGGTTATCTGGAGCGCTACGATGATGGACAGTTTGTGTTTAACCCTTCACAACCAACTCTGCAGGAAATCAAGAACCGCAAGAGTTGTCGATTACCGATAACTGAGGAAAAGACCGGCGCATAGCCGGTTTTTTTATTTGGGTTTCCCAATAGTGGTCGTAAGTTGGTTCTGAGTTAATCCAGAGACGAGCGCTATGTCAGAGTCATCCGCAGGCCAGCTTACGCTGCGCGATATCAACGCCAAGCTGCAGGGCGCTGGGTTGGATATTCTTCGCCCTGAGCAGATCAAGTCCATCGGTGCGTACACCACCCGTGAAAGGTTCGTGCAGGCCCTTGAGGTGGTACCGGCCAATACCAGCGCCGTTCAGTTCCTGCGAAACATCATCACGCGCGTAACAGCACCCAACCAAGAAAGTGCTGCAGATGAGTCAGCATCGGTGCGTGAGGTACAGGACGAGACGGCCAAGCCGATCCAGGGCCAGCGGCCACAGGACAGGGCCTCATTCCATGTCTACGGCGGTAAGGCGGCACTGTGCTTTGAGGCTGACCTCACCCGCAACGAAGTGCATACCATCGCGCTCGATGCTGCGACCGCGACCGGCCCAAAGCAGTACAACTGGGGGAAAAAAGTTCGCCTTCAACTGACCCGCAGCGAGCTTCCCATGGTGACCGCTGTGCTGCTGGGCGTGCTCAAGCGGTGCGAGTTCAAGAATCACGGCCAGGACAACAGCAAGGGCTTCTCGATAGAGCGTCAGGACGGCGGCAAGGTCTTCATCAAAGTGTTTGCCAAGGACGAGGGCGTCAAAGCTGTTCCTGTTGAGGCCCCTGACGTGTTCTTCGTAACCTCGCTATTTCTGCGCCAGTTGCAGGCCAACACCCCCTGGATGGATGCAGCCGGCGTTGCTGCGCTGATCCGCGCTACGCAAGGGGCATCATAATTAGGGCTGCTGCTGCGGCAGGGTCAGCTTGACTCAAGCGGCTGGTAGCCAAGATGGACAAGTAAGCGATGAGTAGTGGGGCGGCCAGCAAGGTGACGCCCCTCTTGAGTTACAGCGGTTTATGCCCGCCGAGCAATGGCAACATCGCGGCGCTGCAATGGCTTACGCGGAAGGCCGAATACCGCGTTGGGCGTCGAGACGAGGAGAGGGCGCGAGAAGACGTAGCCCTGATACCAGGCGGTATTCTTAACTGGGGTCATCACTTCGATGTGGGTTAGGCATTCGAGCTTTTCCATGATGAGCTGGATGTCATGATTGCGTGCGTAGTTTATCGCCGCATCCAACCAGTTGAGGTTTTCCTGCTCCTGAAATGCTGCCAGATCAATCTTGCAGAAGTTCCACGGGTGGAGGGACAGCCTGGCTTGATCGGCGAACTTGGTCCCGAAATCATCAATTGCGACTTGTGCGCCTGAGAACTCGATCTCGTGCAGCTTGCGGCTCAACTCATGTCCGGAGAGGTTGCTCGCTTCTGGGATCTCAATGACGAGCCTTGCCTTCATCTGGTCGACGATCCCCGCAATCTCACCGCAGAATGCAGTGAAGTAGTGATCGTTCTGCAGGGTGGCTGGCGAGACATTGACGAACGTGGGGACAGTCGCTTGACGCAACTCCTCGCAGGAGGCGACCAGCCGCAAAACCTCGATATCGAGTGCGTACCAGGACTCTGGCGAGCAACCGCTCATGAACGCAACTGGTGATAACTCACTGTTGCCGATCTGAAGCCGAGCAAGGACTTCGGCAGCGACGACTGTCCCATCGAGCATGTGAACGCTTTGCTTTGCAATCCTGAGCATGATGCCCCCTTGGTAGAACCGAGTACGCCGTACCGGATAGCTAGTGCCGGCTTATTAGCGAATCTGATGCTACGCAGGAATGGGGGCCAATTGAGCTGGAATCTGGCTGGAAATCCGCCTGATTAAGAAGGATTCAGGGTGCCTCAGGCTGCTCTTGCCACACCGCTTGCCTTGATGAAATCAGCCCAGTCCGCCATCAACTGGCGGCGCTTCTCCAGCAGATCCGCACGGTTGTATGCCGCTTCAACCTTGCTCTCCAAGGTGTGGGCCAGGGCCATCTCGCATACCTCTCGCTGATAGTTGGCGTAGTCGGCGGCCCATGTCCGGAAACTCGAACGGAAACCGTGGGGGACCACTTCGCCGGCCTGCAGCTCATCGAGCACGCGGCCGATGGCGTTACCTGGTAATGGCCCAGTGCGCCACTTGTTGAGGAACACATACCGGGCGTGCTTACCCTCCTGCTGCTTGAGCACCTGGATCATGGCCTCGGTCAGAGGGACACGGTGCTCGCGGCCAGCCTTCATCCGCGCGGCTGGGATGGTCCAGATACGAGCCTTGAAGTCGAATTCAACCCACTCAGCCCGGCAGACTTCTGTGCTCCGGCAGGCGGTGAGGATCAGCAGCTCTGTTGCGCGTGCTGCGGGGGAGTCCAGGCTGTCCAGCTTGTGCATCAGTCCACGGATACTTTCTGCTGGCATTGCCGGGGAGGGGCGGGCTTTGTGCTTCTGCTTGGGCAGGAGCTTATCCAGATGGCCCCGCCAGCGTGCTGGGTTATCCCCCGTGCGGTTGCCGCGTGCTTTTGCCGCGTCGAGGATCAGCTCGATACGGTTGCGAAGTCGGGAAGCGGTGACGGGGATCTTGGCCCAGATGGGTGTGAGGACATCCACAACCTGGTTGGTGTCGATCTGGTCGATGGGCAACGCGCCAAGGGCAGGGTAGACATGCTTCGCCAGACTGTTGCGCCACTGTTTGGAGTGCTTCTCGCTCCAGGATGGCGAATGTGTGCGGACGTACTGCTCAGCCTCGGCCTTGAAGTCCACTCCACGGCGACGTGCGTGAGCCTCTGCAGCCTTGGCCTCGTCACGCCGTGCGAGCGGATCAATGCCTTGGGCCAGTTCGAGGCGGGACTTATCCGCCTGAAGTCGCGCGTCCCTCAGTGACACATCCGGGTAGGTGCCAACCCCCATGTCGCGGCGTCGGCCGAGAATGCTGTAGCGGAAGATCCAGCTCTTGGAGCCGGTCGCTGTGACCTTGATGAAAAGCCCCCGGCCGTCCTGGTAGGTGCCGGGCTGCTCGATGTCTTTGACAAATCGGGGGGTTAGTTTGCTCATGCCTGCTGCCCCGGCAGATCGCCATCGGTCATGGCGATATACGCCAGTTGCTCAAAACCGGGGGCAGCGATGCCAGGCAGGGTTGGGTCAACAATGACTGTGATTCTGGACGGTGGAATTGGCTTCGTGGAGTACAGCTCGTAATCAAGGTCCTGTTTCAGCTCAAGACCGAACGAGTCGATTAGCAGAACAGAAAGGGCGTCAGCTTCTTCAAGCTCATTTCCCATCCACCCGGAAAGGGCATCTTCGAGCGCAGCAACCGAGGGAAAGAAAAACGTCCGGTTTTCGACCTCAGCACAGGCGCTGGCCAGGGTGCCGATTTGCGGTATCAGACCAAGCTCTAGAATCTTGGCCACGTTCTCACTGAGGGTGACGTGATAAATGGCGTTATCCACTAGAAGAGACTCCTGGGAGGAAGGTTTCCCGAGTGAACCGGGCGAAGGCGGGCATCTGTACGGGTAGAGGCGAAGATTGCGCCGCTATGTACGGGGATAAATTATCCCCGTACAGAATTAACCCAAGCCCCGGCATGCAACAATTCTAGCACTGTACGAAATTACAGCCCCACATATTAACCCACAGCAGATAAAAAAATGGCCCGCTCGTGCAGGCCATCATGGGAAGGGGGGGAGGCTATGGGGGTGACTGGCGATTCTGTCGTGAAACCCTACCAACCAGGTTGCTCTTCACGCTTCCAGCGCATCGCACCTTCGGGGGAGAAAATTCGCCGCACGAATACCTTAATACCTCAAAGTATTTGTCAAGATTTCGGCTACGCGATCACCAGTAAGAACCAACAAAGTTTCCGAGCAATAGTTGCAGCCAAGTACAAATTGGCACTGAACTTCGCTGAGTCGCAGCCGGCCATCCGGCACGCCACCAGTCGATGTGTAAAAAGTTTGCCAGCCAATATCAGTGCTCTCACATTTCTTGCACTTCTTAATATCAGTTGCGGTGATACTCATTGTTTAGTCTCCGTGACAAGACAGTCGCCACACAGGAACATTCGCTCTACTTGCTTCCTTGGGTCATGTGCGTGAGGCCCGCAGTTCATGGTGCAAGTTTTAGTTGCTGGGTCAAACTTCGCAAGTTCAACTGGGTCAGCGCGCGGCCACTCAATTTTAATTGGGGTTGTGTTCGCTTTGGCTATTTTTCTGGCCATAGAACGGCTCCAGTTATATATGGTTTATATAGGAGAGGAGAAAGCTGGAATAGAACCAGCTTATATGTTCAGTTGCTCAGAAGTGGCGCTGATGTTTGGTACAGAAATAATCTCTCCAGCCCCCCCAAGCTCGAACAAAGTTAGCCGTCCGCCCTTAAAGCAGCCGCCAGTGTCCAGGTACACGACATTGCCCAGCGTGGTTACTTCTTCGACGACAGAGTGACCGACTAACACCTTGTCGATGCCAGCTACAGGGGTGGAATCACGGTCTTCGAGGCGGGACCGCCGCCAGATTGCCTCCATGATGTGGTGGTTGCGGTAGGAGTCGCCCAGCTCGCCCTCCAGCGCCTCACGAAACCGGCCCCAGGAGTGATGAGTGCATTCACCATGCACGATGCCGAATCGCTCACCATCGCGACCTTCGACCTCGATGGCTACGGGCATCTGGTTGAGCAGGGTTGCCATGAGCGGCTGCACTGCCTCGGGAAGCTCGTAGAACCATGCGCCACCGTGCCGGCGATGGCCTGCGGGCTCGTCGATCAACCCGCCTTCAATACACCAGTGGTCGTGGTTGCCGCGTACCGGGATGAACCACGGGTACCTCATCCAACGAATCGCAGCAGGGGACTCTGGGCCCCGATCCACCAGGTCTCCGACAGAAAAGAGCCTGTCGGTTTTCTCGTCGAACCCGACCTTTGTCAGCAGGCTACGCAGGAGGGAGAACTCACCGTGGATATCGCCCACGACGAAATCCCGCCCCACTTGGTTGGGGCCGTAGCAGGCGAATAGAAGGTTGCTTGAGAGGTAAGCTGGGCGGTGGTGCTCTGCTGCATCAGCAGGCGTGCCCTGATGTGTCGGGATAAGCATGCGAGGCTCCTTGTGTTGATTTCAGGAAGCCTCACACGAGGGAGGGGAAACCCAAGCCGGCTCAGGCTGCAGCGTAGTGCCGGGAGATGCTTTCGTTCATGTTCTGGGCGATAGCTGAGTAACGCGCGGTGGGCTGGGCCAGCAGACGGCGCAGGCCGATTTCCTCGCCAGTGGTTTCACACCAGCCATAGTCGCCATCATCAATGGCTTTGAGGGCGCGTCTGATCTCTAGGATCTGGCCGTGCAGACGATCCAGGGTGCGGGTCAGGTTCTGCCGATCTTCTTCAATGTTGGCCAGGTCTACGGGATCAGGCGCGTTACCCAGGTTGGCCAGTGTTTCACGCGCTTGAGCAGTGGACTCCATCGCAGAGCCCTGCTTATCCAGCAAAACCTGGCGGAAAAAATTCTTCTGGCATTCGTTCATGTAGGCATCGGCCGGCATAGCGAGGATGTCTTGAGGGGTCATGCTCAATTCCTTGTTCGGGTTATGGGTTGCAAGGGTAGGGGAGTCGGATCAAGGGCGGGCGCTATATCCCGCCAGATTTCGTACAGATAGGACTGGCTCAGCGCTTGGTGGCCTTGAGCAACAGCACGCTGATTGAGGTGCCCGAGAATGCGTTATCGATAGGCTCGCTGAACTCCAGATCAAAGCCCGGCAGCAGATCAACGGCCTGACGGCGGGCGCTCATGGGCAGAACAGCGCCGATGCGGCCACCGTCCTCCAGCAGAGTGCTGGCGTGCTGCAGATGGGCCTGCCAACGGCCTTCGGAGTAGGGCGGGTTCATGGCGATGACGGAGAACTTGCCTGAATTCCAGGTGAGAAAATCGCCCTCGATGACGTTGTGGCCCTTGCGGCGCAGGATGTCGCAATGCAGCGGGCTGATTTCGATGCAGCGGGTGCGATCCTTGGGCATCAGGTCAGCAATCCCACCCTGACCGGCTTGAGGCTCACAGCAGGTGTCAAGCAAGCCGATATCGAGCCAGTCAATCAGGCGCTCGGCAACGGTCACCGGGGTGGGGTAGAACTGGTGGCTCTTGTGATCGGGGATGTACCCGAGTGCGGCGACCTCGTGGATGAGATCCAGGGCATCAAAATCGAACTGCCAATACTGGCTTCGCTGATTGACCGTGCAGTTGGTCAGCACGCCCCCCAACGCCTGCATGACGGTATCGACCTCAGCTATCAGGTGCTTGCTGCGGTCGCGCTCGTAGAAGGGCACCGCTACGGCGTTACGCACTGGGATATGGTCGTAGTCGCGGCGGAAGCTCTCGGATTTGACGATTTTGTTGTACTGGGAAAGGGTAGCCAGAACAGCGCCTACCGCGTTGGAGAATGGGCGCTCGAACAAGGGTTTTGAGGCGAATGTTTTGCCGTTGGCTTTTACCTTTGCCGGGCGTTTGCGGAAGCTCTCCGGGATGGCGGCCGGGTGGAGGTAGGCCAGCACGCTGTTGAGGCGATAGGCCATGTCAGGATGCACTTCGAGATGGGCGGTACCGACCTGGTAGGCGCGGACGCGGAAGGCCCCGCCATCAGCTTCCAGCCATTCGCCACGCGAGGCGCGGGCTGTTTTCAGCAGCTGGCCGGTAGAGGCTCGGGACGGATCATCGCGGCCCATGAACTTTGCGATTACTAAGCGAAGATCGTGTACAACGCCCTCCCTCTCGTGGTCAGTGCTGCCCCACTCATTGAAGACTCCGCTCATGATCATGCGCTTAGAAAAGCCTTCCGGCACATTGGTGACGTGCTGCTTGGACAGGCCTCGAAAAATCCCATCGACCCGCTCAGCCAGGAACTCAGCACGGCGAGCCAGGAGTCCCTGCACCGTGGCGCGCAGGTTATCGAGGTTGAACTCTGGCATGTCCATCTCAGGGTTCTTTCCTCGCTGGTACCCATGCTCACGCCAGGCGTTAAGGATTTCAGTCCATTGCGAGCGGCGAGCCTGGGGCATGTACTCCATTAGGTCGGTTTGACGCAGTGCTCGATCCCAGAAGTTCGCTGTCAGCTCATTGAGTGCGCCTTCCAGGTTGAAGATTTCAGTAAAGGAACTGAGGTGACGCAGAGAGGCGTTGTGGCCGTACTTGTCGCTGCCGTTGCCCTTGAAGAAGAAGCCCATCACGCCACTGACGTTTTCTTGGGTAATGATGCCGTGGACTTCGATGATGCGCTCGCGCAGCCGGATATGCTCGCTGGCCAGCAGGGTCAGAGCATCAAACTGGACCGGGGCGTAGAATTGATCGAGGACATCGCCCGCTATGATGTGCTGGGCGTCATGGCTGAAGTCGTGGGGTTGGGTGTGCATGGGCATCGCCTCCTTGGTGATGCCTTCAGCCTCTCACTGGTCCGGGAAATCCCAAGTTCTGGCCCGGCCCCAGAATACAGTTAAGCCGCCATGCGTAGCGGGCTTGGGCGTCGTGAGGTTAGGCCAAACTCGGTACGAAGAAATATTCTGGGTTTTCGCCATTTGCTCGTCCGGTCGTGACATGACAATCGGTGCTGTCCTACAACCGAGCCCCTACCATGCGCAAGCACATCCTAACGATCCTGATCATCCTGCTCCCCATGCTGCAAGCAGAGTGGCATTACCGCCACCCACTGCCGCCAGCACCTGCGCTTCCGCTGTATGCCGTCCTTTGAACTTCGGGCCGTGCTCCTATCTGGAAGCTGGCCACTTATCGCAGCATCCAGCACGCCGGCAGCGCAGTTGGTCGGGGATCAGCTCGGCCGGCTCCGGGTCGCACATTGCCGCCACTAAGCCGCAAGCGGCGCGGCCATCAGCGCGAAGAATATGAGCACGCTTGACGGTGCGAGTATCCGGGTTTGGCCACCAGCTGGCGTCGCGGTACGCGGCCAGCAGGGGCTGGCCTGCGGTGGGCTTGTTCATGAGAGTGGACAACTCAATGCGTAACGTCGATGGCGAACACATTGACCGGATCGGGGCCGAAGTGCGGATGTGTGATGGTCGTCAATAGGTAACCCTTCCAGGGCAACACGAGGCGGCGGGTAGTGTCGCCGCGCTTTGGATAGCCGCGCGTCAGCTCGATGCTGTCATAGCGTTGACCTTCCAGGCGCTTGCGCCAATACGGCGTCACCTGCCGGAACTCCTCGGTCTTGGTACCGGCCTTGATCGCATCGAAATACTCGCCTTTGAGGGCCAGGGTCAGGGTTCGCATGGGTTCGTCTCGGTAGCGTTTTGGCCAGGATCACACCCAGCAGGGAAAACCCAAGTGCAGGGCGAAGCGCTCAGGCAATGGGAATCCCGGCAGATAATTTCCGCCTAAGGCTCACAGTTCAAAGTCCGAAATGAAGTCCTCGATAGTCGCCTCGATAGCTTCGGCGTTGCCCCGGTCGTCGATTATCGTGGGCAGTCCGTTGCGCATGGTGATGTAGAACGCGCTGCCTACAACCTCATTCACACTGCACCCCGTCTGGCGTGCCACCTCCTGCATTAAAGCCGCCTCGCTATCGTAGAGCTGGCAGTCGCGAAGCCGGCCCTTGTCTACCGCCACGTCTCTCAGGTTCACCTCGAAGTAGTGACCGCGAGAGTTCATGACAAACAGGTTCGCTGATTCTTCTGGCTGGGTGTTCTTCTTCAGGACGGCCGGCGAGAGCCAGCGGATCACGGCGCTTTCCACGTCCACTTCTTCGGCGTAGAGAATCTGGGCCAGGCTGCCCTCGCGGATGTCTTCCAGACGCTCCAGCCAGACGCAACCATCCCACCCCTCGCCGGTATCGACGTGAAGCTCTGCCAGGCAGCAGGCTGCTTGATCGGCGTTGCTCAGCAGGGTGCTGTAGCCGATAGAGATAATCGAGCGATCCAGGCGCTCGGCATTGGCTTCGGCGTAACGCAGGATCGAGTGGAAAAGAAGGCCTACGTCTTCGAGGTCTTTGGTGCGGGCATTGGTCGTGATCACTGGGGCAGGCTCCTGTTGTTGATGCCCCAGGCTTACATGGTCCTCGGCAATCCCAAGAGACGCGCCAGGGTGAGCTGGCCCTATGCTCAGTCGATGACAGCGGCTTTAGCTTCGTCCCAATCACCTGGCTGGGCAGCGCCAGTGGCAAACCCCACTCGCATCATCACAGTCTGCCGCCCCTTCTTCATCAGATAGGCAGCGGCACCCGCACACATGGCCTCATGACCCGAGGGGATGTATTCGCCCTCGTCGCTCCACTCGCCACCGCGCGAAGAGTGAACGGTCTTGTGGCATTGGAAGGTGCCCTGGTCGTTATCAACGAGAGAGGAAATTATCCCCTGCAATCGACCGCGGCTAAGGGCAATCGCGCCCTCCTTGAGAAAAGGGCAGTTGCCGCATGGCTTTTTAAGACGCAGGTGGTTGGCGAAAGGATCTGTGCTCATCAGACATCAAACTCGAACGTGCCAAGGCCATCATCATCGACCAAATAGGCGCGGATGTGCGAGCACACAGCCACCGGCTTAACCGGGCTGCCCGGACCCTCCGTATGGACGAGGACGTTTTCGACCTCGCAGCCGGGGCATACGACTTTGGCGGCCAGATAGGGGCCTATCATGTCGATGGCGGTCGATTCAGGTACGAGCTGTAGCATGTGGGAAACCTCCTTGGTTTTGCCTCACAATGCCTGCCTCCGGCAGAATCCCAACCCTACGGGCTATGATCAACGCACAAACATCAAGGACCAAGGACATGGCAGACGACAAGCTGGAGTGGCGGGTAACCCCCGAACAGATTCTGGAGACTATGCGCTACTTCAGCGCTGCCGAGCTGCGCACCCAGCAGTCCAAGCTATCGGGTGCAGCTACCCAGCTGGAAAAACTGCTGGGGGGCCGGCTGAGCCACCTACTGACCCCAGACGAGGCAGAGACTATCCGCCTGGCTGCGGACCTGGTTCGCCAGCTCAATACCCGCGTTGAGCACGCTAAAGAGATCAAGAATCGGGAGGAAAAGCGCAAGGAGAAAGCCCGGCAGCTTCACCAGGTTGCCATCGATAAGGCCTTGGACAGAACGCTACCTGCCATTTCGCGGGACGCATCCGACATCGGCGCTCGAATCCTCTCCATGACTGAGCTGCTGCTGGCACTTCACGCAGAAAAAATGACCCTCACTTTCATGAGCAAGGATGAGCTGGTAGCGGACCTTCGGCGCAAGGTCGAAAGATACACGGCCCGCAGTGAATCGCTTTGGGAGGTTGCTGACTACATCTACCGTGATCTGAGGAGCGGCCTGGACGCCAACCTTGGTTGGGAGCGGGACCACCCGCCGCAGGAGCGACTGTCCGCCATGCTCGATCTTGCCCGGCAGCGAATAGACGGTATCCGCAAGTCACATGCTGAATTTTTCGCCTACCTGCAGGCCCAGGTGGCAATCGAAGAATCGACAAACGTCGAGAGGTTGCCGGTTAGGCCAAAGCGTCAGTGATCAGCTGGTAGGGGAGCGGTGCTATTGCTCCCTTTCATCGCCCTTCGCCTGCCGCTCTTCTTCGCGCCGTTGCAATGCGCGCTTCATGAACTCGATTGCCTTTTCGAGTGCGGCAACAGCCCAATCAGGACATGGTGTCGAGCTGGCCTTTTCGGGATCATTCACCCAGGATCTAACAGTGCGCGGCGAGCAAGGACGCTGAGTGACGGCAGCGATTAGGACAGCACTTTTCGCCTGCGTTATTCCGTTCTCTTTCAGCAAGGTAAGGAAGCGATTGCGGTTGTCCATGTGATTTCGCCACGAAGAATAGGCAACATTGCCTAAGTAAGAGAATAGGCAACTCTGCCTAGCTGATCAATTCTGGCGTTTGGTACCGGCAGCGCAGTATACCCAACCAGAGAAGCGGCTCAGACCAAACAGGGCTGTGCGCTGACCATCGCGGCAATTCGAGCATTGCTTGCCCGGCGCTCTGCGGCCATCTTTTCCTCGCGGGCCGCGCCAACGCCGTTGTGCTTCTGCACCACATAGATCAGGTTGAACGGGTTGTGAGGGCCACGCCAGGCTTCCCATTCGGCTTTGCAGGGGCCGCGCAGCTCAAGGGGCAGGGCGAAGTACATGGCGCGGGCTTTGCGCCACATCTGCGCCTCGAATGAGCGCATACGCCCCACAGTGAGATCATCTTGAGCTTGTCGGCGCTCCAGCTCGGTGTCCCAGCTGTGTTGCTGCTCGCGGATCTGTTCGCTGAAGAGGGGCAGAGCCTGCGCCTCGCGTTGCTGCTTTCGGCGGAAGGCCGCTGCCTTGCGCTCATTGACGCTAACCTCGCGGCGCTTCACCTGGAATGTGTTGTATTTCATGCCCGATCGCTCCCTTCTGCCAGCAATCCGAGCAACAGACCCAGAACACCCCAGAACACCCAGGCCAAAAGGCCCAGGATGAACATACCGGCCGTCCCTGCGAGACCGCCAGCCAGCATCATAAACTCATCAGGGATCATAACCCCGACCCCTGCCCAGACCGTAACGGCCTGGATTCCGCCGAGGGCAAAGAAGACCCAGGCAACGAGGGCTGGAGCGAGGATTGAGGCTTTACGAGCAAGTGACATGGGCAACTCCGTGTTGGCCGCTGGAAGATGGTTCCAGGCTACGGCTAACAAGGAAAATCCCAAGCGAGTTGGGTCAGCAGCGGGGGGCTTCAGCTTGCTCGGGGAGGGTTGGCTCAGGCCTGAGTCTGAATCCGGCTTATGAGTGACCGGAACTGATGCCGAAGCGCGTTGGCTTGCTCAATGGTCATTCATCCGGGATCACTGGAAGTCCCGTAACATCACGGCCATTCATCAAATTTGATTGACACAAGTGTCGCCTTGTATATGATTGCAAGTGAGCGCGAAACCAGTGGCCTTCAGCGGCAATGACTGGCGTAGGAACCCCGGCGATGGCTGAACATCGGCGTAGGGTGAGACCTCCACACCCCTGCTTGAGGGTGTGTATATGAATATCAAGCAAAAATTCGAGGGCTACTGTAACCAGTAGCCCTTTTTCTTTGCTCTCACAAAAGCGTGTAGCGCTTGTACAGCAACTCGCCATGACGATGCTTGTTGAGCGATTTGGCGTCCGTGTGCATAAAGTTCCAGAGCATCTGGCCCTCGAAGAACACAACGCTTACTAGCATCTGCCGCTTTGACTCATACACACCAATGAAAGCTAGACGGTCAGTGCCGTCTGTGAAGGCCACTTTCCAGACCTCCAGCGGCCCTGTGAGCGTATCTAAAGCCAATCTAACGTAGCGCTCACGGGCATCCAGTCGTTTCTCGACGATATGATAGATGCTGCTACGCAGGATAGTCACATCCCCCATAGGCGTCTCGACGGTTATGGACAAGATCGCAGGGTCAATAAATCCCAGGTGCAGAGCTGTCACCTCGATAGCGTCTTCATGGGTGGTCGCGGCAGTGACTTCCTCAAGTGCGTGTGTACGCAGTTCACGTTCCAAGGTACGCAGGTCGGGAAGATTGCTATCAACCCACGTGGGCTGGCCTTTTACTTCAGAAATCTTGGGTAGGAGAGTGTCCGTGCTCAAACGTCGTCGCTCAATCTTGGCGGTGGTCAGGTCATCATTGTGCCATGTCTAGGCAAAGACGTTCGCAACAGCACGACTCAGCCGAACTCGGCGGGTTGCCGTGATCGAGAGGGGCAAAATTCACTGGGAGCCCTCCAGAGCATGCGGACAGGAAGTTGTTTGCGTGGACTGGCGCAAGCTGGCCAGCTGCGGGTGACGCCGCCACCATTCATCAGCTACTCGATCCGGTACCCGAGCGCACTGGGCAAGGTCATCAATGGTCAGCGCCTTCTGGAAGCGCTTGTTCTGCCACGACTCGCTAGGAATGTGCGTTCCTGGATTGGCCGGCAGCAGCCAGTTGAGGGCTTGCGCGGCATTATGGAACTGCCGCCCGCCTTGGTAGCCCAGCTGCTCGTTGACGCGCACAGCAGTGATCTGGGCGCGCTCTCGGGGGTACAGCGATTGCAGCAAGGTGATGAGGGAGCTTGTGGGGGTGCGCAGCTCCGGTGACTTGCCTGTGGCGTTGTAGCGGGCCATCGCCAACGGGTTGCGCGTCAGGTGCTTGATGGTTCTCTTGTCCATTATTGAGGCCTCTTGGTAGCTGGAATCAGGCTACCGGAAGGCCTCGTAATCCCAAGCTAGGCGACCGGGAGCGGAAACTCGGCATCGTAGGCGCGGTGCAGTGCGGTGCGCAGCTTGTCGAGTGCGGCGATCATCAGGTGGGCCTCAAGGTGATCGCCTGCCAGTGGCTGAACCTGGGCATGGCCAATTCGGTTCAGCAGAAGGGTCAGGGCTTGAGTTTCTTGTTCGTCCAGGTCGAGGCCTGCATGCGGGGTATGCGGTGCTTGCTGGTCAAGCAGGGTGGCGCTGATGCGCAGAAAGGGGGTGCTGCTCATGACGATCTCCGGCGCTGGCCACGCCCCATGCGTGGCCAGATCACAGAGCTTACACGTCCTCGCGGTAGGTATCGTAGGGACCGCCCACGGCTTCAAGCATTTCGCCGTTGGTCAGCAGATCGGCTATCCGCTTGCTCAAGGCTGCGGCCATCTGCTCGGCCGTCACGTCCGCGCCGTCTTCTGTGGTTGAGCCGCCGACCTCGAAGGCGATGGTGAAGGCGTGATTGAAGGTCTTGGCCCGTTCAGAGTGCGAAGTGTTTTTGTCGGTCATGGCGATCACCACACATACGCAGGCAGGCCGTCGACGGTATCCCAATCGCAATCCAGGCGGACCCAGCGATTTAGGTTTTGACCTTTGAGCCATTGGTGGATGGCTCGGGCGGACTCGGGCATCTCGGCATCGTGGCCTTCGTCGAAGAAACCGATGAAAAACCCCTCTGGATAGCAGGCGACGGTAGCCCACTTGCACTGGCCGGCGCTGGCGGTGAGCGCTTGAGCTGTATCGCTGTCGAGGTGGGCAATCGAGATAACCGGCATGGCCATCATGTCGAGCTTACCGCTGGTGACACGCACGCAATGGGAATGCTCGTCGAGAGTGGCCGGCGAATCGCCAGTCACCAGGCCGTTTCCGGTGATGGTGTTCACGGCTTGCTCCAGGTTGGCCAGCAGCTCGACCGGAGTCAGGGCGATATTTTCCGCCTCAGCATCGCCGCCGTCAGGGGAAACGGTGCCTGAAAAAATGAGGGAGAAGTGCAGCGGGGACATAGGAAACCTCCTTGGTTTAGATGGTTCCAGGCTACCCCCAGCCGTCAGAATCCCAAGCCACTCAAGGTCAGAACAAGGCGAGCTGACCTTGAAATGGGCCTATGTCCAGCCAAGTTGTCGACTCGGACTTGAATCCGTGGGCGAGCATTGCGGCCGCGCACTGTTCAGGCGTCTCAAATCCGGCCGCCTCGCTGTCCTTGTCGGTGGCCAGCAGCACTTTGCCGCAGCTGGCACTATCAAAAGCCCCGACGAACATCTGATGGCCGCCCAATGCCCGCCAGGACGCAACGTAGGGTCGTTGAGGGGAAACTCGCTCAATGGTGGTCATGGTCATCTCCGCAGGACTGGGTGAATCCCAACCTACAGAGCGCGCCGCTGATCCCAAGCACGCTGCTGGCGGGCCAGCAGCGCAATACAGGCTGGCTAGACCTCAACCGCCTCTCCGTAGGCGTCATGCAGTCGCTTTGCAGCATCGTAGTAGGCCTGGTGCATCAAGCTTCGTGCAGCAGGGCTGAGCGGCATCTGACCGTTGGTGGCTATCATGTCGAACACCTGCGCCCGGTCGGCGATTTCTTGGGCGATTTCTGCGTCTCGGGTTCCTTCCTCCAGGTGACTGGCGGCGAGGGCAATAATATCCACCTGCATTTGCAGCAGGGCGAGTTCCCACTCAGCGAGCAGGGTAGTTCCAAGGGTAGTCATGGTGAGCCTCATGCGATTTCGGCGCGGGCCGAAGGAATGCCATTTCTGCGAGAGCGCGAGAGCGTCAGTCGTTCAGGTAGTGGCGTTGCATGAAGGCTCCGAGGCTGGTGAGAACACCCTTTCCCGGTTGGGATAGGCTGCCCCCTGAGTGAAGGGGATGAAGCTTGACGTGCATTATGCCCCGGCCTTCCAGGGAGAACCAGTAATGAGCCAGCGCTCGCCGCACATTTCGTTAGCGCCGCGCTACTGTAGGTCTGGTGCGTTCGGCGTACTTATCGGTTCCAGGGAAAATGCGAACAGTTGGGCATCTACAAAACCAGGGACGATTCAGATTAAGCTCAAGGTTTAGCTGAAAGTTCATCCCTCAACCATCGGAAGCCTTACATAATGGGAAAGACCTGCATTAATGATGATGCTGCGAAGATGGATGATCTAATTGCAGGGCGCAAGTACGATGAAATTAGTGCCTTTATAGAGCTGCTAGTTTGTCGCACGTACGATAACTCTGAGCTGCGGGCGTACAATCATTATATTGTCGGAAACGGCTATGCTGTACTTGCGGATAGACTTAATTCCCCTTGGGATGAAAAAACGGGGCTTCAAGTTAATTTTTTCAAAAAAGCACAGTATGAGCCAGGGTTCTCTGCACTTGATGATGACGTGAAGAGCCGGGTATATACAAATCTAGCTAGCGCTCTTTATGGTCAGGGTCGATACCTTGAGGCTGTAGTGGAATATGATAGAGCAATAGCTACTTTCAACAACCCTATGGCATTTTTTTGCAAAGGGCAGGCTCTTATGGAGTTTTCGCGTGGCTTATATGATGAAGGTCACTGCATGTACTTCCAGAAAGAAGCTTACCCAATATTAAAATACGTTTATGAGTGCAAGGACGATTTGTTCGATGAAGGACATTTGGCAGTTGTGAATGCTGCCCAGCATTTGCAGGGCTTTGTCCGGCATTTTGATGAAAATTTCTCCGAGATATGTGAAAGCTTTCCTCATCTGTCTACCCTAGAGGGGTTTGTCGGAAGATCGCAGAAAGAGCGTTTGTATAAGCAGTGGTGTTTAGAGAATCGCCTTTTCATTAACGACTTGAATGATATTTCTAACGAGCCGGTTGTGGCCCAAGATGTGATGGGTCTTCCCAGTGTTACTTATTCGATCAACCCCCTAATTGGCGTATCCGAAAGTTTGTGGTTAAGCGGAGGCTTCTCTGAAATTAAGCACCAGTATGCGCATGCCAGATTTACTTTTTTTGAGGCAATTGAAAGCAAGTACGCTAAAAGAGAGGTTTCGCATTATGCGAGCAATGATCTTTTTCTGACAAACTCTTTGGACTATTGCTTGTATCGGCGCGATATCGAGCAGATTAAGATTTGCTTTAGATTGCTGTACTCTTGCTTTGATAAGCTTGCAGTTCTTCTCTTTAAATACTTGGAGCCTAATTCCGCCGCTAGAGTATATTTTTCCAATGTCTGGTATGTGCGTGATAAGTACGTTAAGGACAGATTTCTAGAATCAGAAAATCCCTTTCTTTTGGCCTTGTACTGGTTGTCCAGAGAAATAAATGACAACGAAGCCGAAGGGCATGATCATTGGATGGACCCAAATGCCGGTAAGTTGGCGGATATAAGAAATAAAATTGAGCACGGCGGATTCAGGGTTGTTATTGATGATCTCTATACAATCTCTAAGTCTTTTGAGCTTGAGCGTGAAGACAAAAATCGTGCGGAAATTCTAGATCGCATAGAAGAGAATAGAAGACTGCTCAAGAGCGGAGTTCCAAAGGCAGAGCAAAAAGCAATAAAACTTAAAATAGCCGCTGATCTAGAACTAATTGAGGGGAAGGAAAATTTAAGAGGATATCCTCTTGTAATCACAGACAAAGAGCTGCGAGAACAAACATTGAGGCTTATGAAAAAAGTAAGGTATGCAATAATTTATACGTCACTTGCGATTCACTATGAAGAAGAGAAGCGGGACAAGTCCGGAATTTCCATACCGTACGAAATCCCTATTTATTGAGACTTTCTTTCCACGAAAGGGCGTAACACCGGCGCAAACGATGCCCAAGACGCGGTGAGACTAGCGGCAATCCTAATTATTACGCCTTTTGCCATAGATCAATTCTCATTGTCTGGGCGTACCACGTCCCAATGTACAGGGCGGGCCTGGGCCTCTTCGAGCATGGTGGCCTGAATCTGGGCCTGAGCTTCGGTCTCCCACACGGACTCTGAGTAGCGCTCCACGGCATTCTCGAAGTCATCGAAGATGAGATCGAAACGTGGCAGGCCCTTGTGCTGAGAAACATCACGCACCCGAAAGCGCTGCGGGGGATAGATGTTAAGAGCGTGGCTGGGCATTGGGCCTCCATTAGGTGGTGATGAGGACCTTAGGGTTAAGCAGGAGCTGGAAAACCCAAGGACTTTACCGGCTGGCCTGTTGCAACTTATCGCAATGGCTCGCGAGAACTTCAGCAAGCAACTCGGCGTCGTTTGCTGCGTCTACCGGGTCACGGGTCAACGCCTCTTCGAGACAGCGTTTGAGCCAGCCGCTGGTGGCTGGATCGCAGAGAATCGCTTCGATTTCAACGGATGTGGGCATGTTGGTACTCAATTTGAAGATGTGTCCGTGTGGCATTTTCCCTGATCGAGCGAAAGCGCATTGCGAATATCAGGACGGATAACGGTTAGAAAAGGCGCGTGCGTGGTGGGGGTTGGCCGGTTCTCAGGCACGAAAGCCAATCCCAGGAGAAAATATTCCCTGTGCTTTGCATGAGGCTGGCGGTAGAGATAGACTCAAAGCTGTATAAATGAACAGTGGTAGCGATGCGCGTACATCTAATCGGCCAGCTCACGCCAGACTCCAGCCCGGCAACCCTCCAGTTCTGCGGCCCCGTAAGCTGCGGCTTTCCATCGCCGGCCGCCGACTACCAGGAGCCTGATCTCTCGCTCGATAAGTTGGTTGGCATAGGTCCAACCTCCTCAATCTTCCTGTTCCGGGCGTTTGGCGACTCTATGATCGGCGCGGGTATCCATGACGGCGACTTAATCGCGGTAGACAAGTCGCGGCAGGCCCAACCAGGGAAAGTGGTGTTGGCGGTTGTCGGCTCGGAGTTTCTGGTCAAGCGCCTGCAGTACGACTCCGATGGCAGGGCGATGCTGTGTGCAGATAACCCAAGGTATCCACCCTTGCGGCTGGGAGAGGATGAGCTATTGGAGGTTTGGGGCGTTTGTAGATGGTCGCTGCACGAGCTATAGGGCCCGGCCAGGTTCAGGTGATTTGAGTGCCTGGATTTGGGTTTGAATTACCCGCAACTGTGGGAAAATTGTTAGAAGCAGCTGATGTAATCACGAAGGAGTCATTCCCCATGACCGAGCAAGCCCCCGAGCGGCCCTGTGCGGCCTGCGGTAAGCCGGCCGTACCGTTCGGACGTTTTTGCCCGGAGTGCTACGGGGGAGTGCTGCATCCTGATGGTATGCCGATTAGCCCAGGCCGGCCTGAGGACCCGTGGCGGGAGTTAAATGCCGAAGCAGATGCTTGGCTGCTCGACCAGAAAATGCCACGAGCCCAAGAAGTTATGGGTGAGATCCAGCGCCTGGCCTACCGCCGCAAGCGGCTTATCGCGACCGGGGAAAAGCCCGAGTCGTCGACTATTGAGCTTCCTTTCGATGAAGGATATGCCGCTGCTGCCATTGGACTAAGCCGGATGTTCAATCCCTACGAGGAGCACACCTGGAAGCACAACGAGTGGTGGGTGGGCTGGGATAGCCACCAGCAAAACAACAGCTAAATGGGTCGGATCTTTCGCTTGGGATTCCGAAAGCCCGTGAGACGCTGAGGCCATAACGATTACTGAGAAACTACTCATGGACGCTACCAAGACGCAAATTAACGAACTACTTCCAGAGGTTGATTCTCCGCGACGAATGTCAACCGCGTGGTGTGCTTCAGCATTTGAGGAGATAGCTACCGCCATTGATTTTATCGAGGCCGGTACAGCTCTGATGACACCCTTACAGCGTGAGGTTGGGGTTTGGGGAGCAATGGAACCAAAAACCAACGTAAGCCTTACCACCTCCGCTCAGAGCCTTCTTCCTAGGCAATTCCCTCGATTGATCTTCCGTACTTTTCGAAAGTATTGCTGACGGCAATGTGCATCCGAGTTAATGTGGCCCAACACCACAATCTAGGAGCTGAACAATGAGCCAATCTGACCCGCAACACCCATCCCGCCGCATGCTGCTCAAGCGCGGAGCTGCCCTTTCCACATTGGCGATTACTGGAGTGGCCGGGTTAACTGTGCCTTCAGTGTCTTTTGCCGCAGCGCTTAGCAAAGAAGAGCGAGATAAAATGACGCCGGATGAGGTCATTGAAAGCCTGAAATCTGGCAATCTGCGTTTCCGTGAAGGCAAAATGCAGCAGCATGACTATTTGGCGCAAAAGCGCGCCAGTCAAAAGGGGCAGTATCCGTCAGCGGTAATTTTAAGCTGTATTGATTCGCGCGCTCCGGCGGAAATCCTGCTGGATGCCGGTATTGGTGAAACGTTTAACTGCCGTGTGGCTGGCAATGTGGAAAACGAAGACATTCTCGGCAGCATGGAATTTGCCTGTGCTCTGGCAGGGGCCAAGGTAATAGTGGTGATGGGGCATACCTCCTGTGGTGCGGTGAAGGGTGCCATTGCCAACGCCGAACTGGGAAACCTGACTGGATTGCTGAGCAAAATTAAACCGGCAATTACTGAAACGGCATACGCAGGTGAGCGTACGGCTGACAACTATGACTTTGTCGATTCCGTTGCCCGCACCAACATCAAGATGACGCTGGCCGATATCCGTCAACACAGCCCCACCCTGAATAAGCTCGAGCAGGATGGGAAAATAAAAATTGTAGGCGCTATCTATAAGCTTGTGGGTGGAGAGGTTGAGTTCTTTACCTGAGAATAAATAACCGTCAGCCTGGGCATGGCCGCTTTCGATCACAAACAGCTACAGGTCTTCCTCTGGATTACGCAGTGGCCGTAGCTCACCTCGGGCGACTTCTTCCGGTACCGCGAAGGAGTACCGTCCCAACATATTGATATGCTCGAAGATCAGCGGCGACAGCCGAACCAGATCCTCTTCCTGCACCGGGTAGCCGTGCTGCTTTAGCCGTTCCACAGCTGCCGTCATGTAGAGGGTGTTCCACAGCACGATGATGTTCACCACCAGGCCCAAAGCACCGAGTTGATCCTCTTGACCTTCGCGATAGCGCTGGCGAAGCTCGCCGCGTTTGCCATGGAACACGGCACGGGCCAGGCTGTGCCGACCTTCGCCTCGGTTCAGTTGGGTCAGGGTGGCGCGGCGCTTGGACTCATCATCGATGTAGGTCAGTGTGTGCAGGGTTTTCTCGATCCGCCCAAACTCTGCCAGCGCTTGGGCCAGGCGGGTCGGACGATCTCCCGTTTGCAGCGTGCGCATGATGCCGGTCGCCGGCACTCGACCGAGCTTGAGTGAACCAGCTAGGCGTAGTAGGTCATCCCAGTGTTCCGCGATCAGGTCGAGCTTGACCGACTGCCGGGCGAGTCCGTTGAGCTTGCCGTAATCCGCTTCTGGGCGTGTGCGCCAGAAGCGGGTGCCGCCGACATCGGCCAAGCGCGGGCAGAAGTGATAACCGAGCAAACGGAACAACCCGAACACCACATCGCTGTAGGCACCGGTATCGGTCATGATTTGTGTGGGCTGCAATTCGGTCTGTTGTTCCAGCACAACCGCAAGCAGTACCAGGCTGTCGCGCAAGGTGCCGGGTACTGTGATGGCGTTCAGGCCGGAGAACTGGTCGGAAATCAGGTTGTACCAGGTGACGCCCCGGCCGGTACCGAAGTATTTCGGGTTGGGCCCAGCATGCACGGTGCGCACTGGTACGACGAAACGCATGCCATCGGCGGAGGCCACTTCGCCGCCGCCCCAGATCTGAGCCAGCTCCAGTTGGCTTTGCGCCGACACCAGAATGGCGTTGGCTGCTGACAGGGTGTCGTCACGGAGATAGTTCTGGCTGACCCACGACAGCCGATCACGGCGCAGCGCTTGGTTATCGTTGCGGATCAATGGCTCCAGGCCGGTGTTACAGGCGCCTCCCAGCAGCACGGCGCACAGACTTGTCACCAGGTTGTCGGCCCGCGTATTGCGTTCGGATACATGGGTGAAGGCCTCAGCGAAGCCGGTACGGGCCGCGATTTCCAATAGGATTTCCGGCAGATCGACACGCGGCATCAAGTCGGCCACTGCTGCACGCAGTTGCAATAGCGAGTTTGGCTCCTCCAACTTGTCCAGCGCCCCGAGGGACAGCTCGGTTTTACCCTCTGCGCTCTCACTTAGCTGGATGGCCGGGTTGTCGGGAAGTCGGGCGGCAACCGCCTGCCACGTTGAATCCAGCTCAGCAGACAAAGCGTCCAAAGTGGTTTTGGCGTCGATGGTCAAGCCCAGTGAGCGGCAGATGATCGGTCGCGCCGACAGCCATTCTGCGCCATCGAGCAGACCGATACGCGGGTCGGCATAGCGCCAACTGGGTGCAACAAAGACATCGCGGCGGCGTAGGGCCGTGCGTAGTGCATCGAGCGTGCAGAAGACATAGGCGCCCATGTCGAGGGAGCCATCTTCGCGGGTGATGTGGTTCTGCCAGGCCTTGGCAACAATCTCCTGCGGCGCGTCATCCTCGGGCTTCCTGCGAGGTAGATTCAGTTGCAACCAGTCCAGACTAGCCGCCACCCCCTTGCCGGCGGGACTGAAGCCGAAGCGAATATGTTTCAGAAGATCGGGAAGGAAGCGGCGCACACTGCGGTAGCGCTCCTCCAGGGCGAGGTAAAATACATCGTTGGCCGGACGGATCAACGCAGTGACCTCTTCCAGGGCTTTCTCCAGCCTGACACGTGGCAGGTCGTTGAACAGCTGGGAACGGACGTTGTCATCGCTGATCGAGCTATCCAGCACGACCTTGCACGCAGCAGCGAGTGTTGCCGCCGAGCGATCCAGGTCTTTTAGGCTACGCAACCGGGCTTTCTTGTCAGCCTTCTCCGCATTGTTGAAAATATCACGTAGTAGCGCCTCCAGAACTTCCAGCGCATCGTCGTGCGCACTGGCTTCAAGGGAAACCGCGAACGCCACCAGCGTCGCCAACCGGCGCGACGCCGGCAGTCGATTGATGGCCGTGACCTTGGCCGTGTTGGAAAAGCGGGCCAGGGCTGCAATACGGCTGGGCGGGATATGTGCAGCCGGCGGCAAGGCGATACCCAACCCACGCACATCATCCAGCCGACGCAGCGCCCGAATCAGAGCAGGGCCACTGACCATCACCGGGCCGGAGCGTAGTTGATCCAGCCGGGAACTGCGGTTGCCTTCAGCCACCAGAAGCAAGTCTTGTAGGTGTTGTCTCTGTTCCTCGGTCACGCTGCGGCCTAAGGTGTACCAGAGGCGTTCTTCAACGCGGCTACGCAGTTGGGCAATGAAACGCTCTAACTGGGAAACCCCAGGCAATAGGACTTTCTGTGTGAACAGCCATGAGGCGGCTCGTTCAAACAGCACACCAGGCCGATCTGTGCCTGTCCAGCAGAGGGCATACAGCCATCGGCTCAAACGAAAGCCGATGCCAGGGTCTGTAAAGTGGCGATAGCCATAGCGCTCTTGAATATCGGCCGTATGTATCCAGCGACGATGATCGCTGTAACGCGCAAGACAGTCAGGGTCGGCGATTGCCAATTGCCGACAAAGTACATGCAGGACTTCCACCGGCACAGCAACGGGCTTGTCCGGCAAAACACCCACGAAGCGAACGGTAGTCAGCAGAACGGCATAGCCCAGGCGGTTATGGTTGCCGCGTAGTACCTGGACGGCTTCACGGTCTTCATCGCTCAGGTGGAAGTAGCGCTCCAGTTCATCACGGCTGGGTGCCTCGATGTAGCGACCAAAGCCGTCGCGCTGCTCCTGGGTCAGAAAGCCGACCGGCATGGATCACAGTACCTCGGCGCAGAACACCGCGGGGGTGACAATCCGCGTGCGTTCGATATGCCCGCGCTGCAAGAGGCCGGCGCGGCGATCACCGGTCACCAGATAGTCCGCATTGCCCGCCAAGGCCATGGCCAGCAGAAATGAATCATCCGGATCATCGGCTTCAACCTCGATGACCAAGCGCTCCAATACTACTGCGCGTTGCAGGTTGTTGATCATGGCTCCGACTTTGGCAGGCTGCAGGATGGCCTGAAGCTTGGGGTATCGACTAGCGCGCCGAATCTCATCGAGCTGTGCCCGTGAGGTTACTACCTCGAAGCGAGCCGAACGCCAGGCCCGATAGATCACATCAGGGGCCCCATGCGGTGAGATCAGCGCGCTGAATAGAATGTTGGTATCCAATACAACCCGCATCAGCGTTTACGTGCCCAGTCGAGCGCTTCATCAACCGCGTCGGTCAGCTCTGCCTCACTTAGATGGACGTTGAAAGCCTTGGCCTGTTCAGCGCTCAGTTCCAGGATGTGTGCCCGCACCGCCTCTTCGATGAAGCGCGACAGGTCGCCCTTACGGCCACCGCCTTGGCTGGCCAGAAACATGCGAAGCGATTGGTCGGTGTCGGTAGAGACGGCGACGTTCCAGCGAGTGGTGTTCATGACTTCTCCAATAACAGGTGTTTGTGTGTTTATACACCCGTTCCTTGCCGCTTCGCAATGGTTCGATAAAACCCTCGTTTTATAGAACTTTAACGGAAGACCAGCCCTGCTCTGAGTTAAGCCTCATTATGGTTTTAAATACTGGTATCGTTAATCAAGGTTCTATTTTCAATTTATCTGTTGAGTAAACGGTACTTCTGATGAAAATTGGCTATGCGCGGGTGAGTACTCGGGATCAGAACGCAGACCTCCAGATCGATGCTCTGAAAAAGGCAGGCTGCGAGCGGATCTATCAAGACGTTGCCAGCGGCTCAAAAAGCGCACGTCCGGAACTGGATAAATTATTGGTTCATGTGCGAGCCGGTGATGCCGTGGTGATTTGGAAGCTGGATCGTCTGGGACGCTCACTCAAGCACCTGGTCGAACTGGTCGGTGAATTGGCCGCTCGTAACGTTGGCCTGCAAAGTCTGAATGACCCCATCGATACCACTCACGCGCAAGGGCGCTTTGTGTTCAACCTGTTCGCTTCATTGGCAGAGTTCGAACGCGAGTTGATTCGTGAGCGCACACAGGCCGGCTTGTCCGCTGCACGGTCACGTGGTCGAGTCGGTGGCCGTCCGAAGGGGTTGCCAGCTCAAGCCGAAGCGACAGCTATGGCCGCAGAAACGCTGTACCGCGAGGGACGGTTAAGTGTGAGCGCCATTGGCAAGAAACTGCACATCTCCAAAAGTACGCTTTACCGCTACCTCCGGCATCGCGGCATAACGATCGGCGTACCCACAAAAATCTCCCTGCATCTCGACATTACAGTCCCACCGGCAGTGGACGATGCCGAACGGATCGCGACGGTCATATTGCGCCTGGCCGTCGAGAACAACAGCAAGTTCGTGCGTGGCAAAAAGCGGGCAAAAGAGAACATCGAGCGTTACTGCCTGGAACCCTATGGCATGAAGCCACTGGAGTCGGGCAACTACGCACTGAGCATTCCATATCGCAATGATGAGGCATTGGATAAGACGGTACATGATCTGCTGACCGAGATCAGCCAGGAAGCCGAGATGCGCAATTGTTTTATCGAGGCGGATGCCTGGGAAGAGGGCTCTGAGCGGAGGTGGTAAGGCTTACGTTGGTTTTTGGTTCCATTGCTCCCCAAACCCCAGGTTTGGGAGCGATACAAGTTGCAAACAGCGCAGTTTGCAGAAGACATGCTTTTGGCTGAGGGTGATCGAAATGCAATCATCCGCCGCCTTGGGCTCGCAGCACCCAAAGGCTAGGAAACCTTTACTGGCTAATAGGGCAGGCTTCGATTCTGGCGTGCTGAAGGCAGCCTGATAGGCCGACAAATTGATGGGGGAAACCTATGAAGCAAGATCTGCAGGATGACACTTCACTTAACCCCCTCGGGGACTCCAAAACGGCGCGGGCGTCTGAGTCCTGGGTCTTTTGGGGAGTAGTCGGGCGCTGGGGCGCTGTAGGGGCGGCTGTCCTCTACTGGGTCGGCGTGATCGCGGTTAGCCCTTTGGATTTAGCCGAGTGGATCGTCAATGCCGCATACGGCACTGAAGTCGCAGTCGAGGACATCCACAACTTCATTGCCGGCCCGCTTCTGTTCATTCGTGAGCTGTTTGCAGGACTTAGCTGGGCTGCGCTCGGCATTCCTTGGGTGGGGTTTATCAGGTATCGCGTCGGTGTTATCGAAGCGGGATCTAAAGAGGCATATCACCAGAAGGTACGAGCAGCAGCAGAACACGCTGCTAAGGCGGCCCCGGTCGGTCTTCTGGTGAGTGTTGGAATTTCCAGGGGTGGCTTTTTGTCCTCCAGCGAGACACTTGTGGAAACTTCAGAGGGATTCTTCAGGGTGTCGGGGATGATCAGAACCGTCAAAAAGGGCGAGCCTGTTTTCACGCAGGGGGACCAGTTGCTGATTGGCGAGGGAAACAGCCAGAAACGCTACACAGTGGTTAGCTGATCCTGGATTTGTGGAAAACAATCGCAGCGCCCCGTAACACAAGCCGGTGAGGCTTACGCGGGTAGCCCTTGCAACCAGATTTCCCACAGGCCCTTGTTAGGGCCTTTTGCAGTACCAGGGCGTGATTATCGTGCCCGAGAACTGGAGGCTGTATGGGAGATTATTTTTACCTGCTGGGTGCGATCGGACTTTGCTTTTTCATTGTCCTTGGTCTGATTTGGTGGTCGCGCCGTGGTCAGCGGAAAATTGCCAAAGAAATAGAGGCAGGCTGGGATGAAGCGGGCCGCAATCACTAACACTGTTGCAGCTCAGCTGTGAGCACAATTGCGCTTATCGATGCCAACGGCTTTTACTGCTCGGCGCAGACGCTGTTTGAGCCGTGGTACCGGGACCGTCCAGTCGTGGTGGCCAGCAACAACGATGGTTGCGTGGTCAGCCGCAACGATCCAGCCAAAGAACTCGGCATCAAGATGGGCCAGCCGGTGTTTCAGCTGCGCGAGCTGATGGCCCGAGGCGAGTTGAAGGTCTATTCCTCGAACTACGCGCTGTACCAGTCACTCAGCAATCGCATCATGGCCATCCTCGAAGAGCTGGCTCCGCGAATTTTTGTCTACAGCATTGATGAATGCTTCGCAGACCTCGGTGGCGTGCCCGATCCGGAAGAGTGGGGAAGGCATGCCCGAGACGAGATTCAGCGCCGGCTTGGAATGGGCGTCGGTGTCGGTATAGGCCCGACGAAAACTCTCTCCAAGCTCGCCAACTGGGCCGCGAAAAAATGGAAGGCTAAGACCGGCTGCGTCGTCGATCTGCGTGACCCGGTGCGCCAGGAAAAGCTGCTCAAGTACGCACCTGTGTCTGAGGTTTGGGGGATAGGCCGCGCGCTAAGCGCCAAGCTGCAGGGCGAGCTGAACATCCATACTGCCTGGCAGCTGGCCACCGCTGACCCCAAGCTGTTGCGCCGCTACTTCAATGTCAACGTCGAGCGCACTGCGCGGGAGTTGCGCGGCATTGCATGCTTTCCGTTTGTCGACGGCAGCCCGGAGCGAAAGCAGCAGATCATCTGTTCGCGCTCATTTGGAGAGGAAGTTTTCTCCCTAGAGCAACTGGAGGGTGCGGTCACCGCCTTCTCCACCACTGCAGCCGGGAAGCTCCGCGCTCAGGCCAGCCTGGCCAATTGCGTCCAGGTGTTCGCCAGAACCAGCCATTTCACTAAGTCCGAGCCATACAGCGGGGCAAGGATCATTGCACTACCGTTCCCCAGCTCTGACACACGCGACATCGCCCAGGCGGCACTCGCGGGCCTGCGCAGCCTATACCGGGAAGGCCCGGCCTACGCCAAGGCCGGCGTAGTGCTCTCACAGTTCGTCGAGCGCGGATCAATCACAGGGGATCTTTTCGCCCCGAAACCACGCCAGGGCAGTGATGAGCTTATGCGTGTGATAGACGTGATCAACGCCAAGCAGGGCCGGGGAGCAGTACGCCTTGCTCGCGACACAGCAGGCGGCGCGTGGTCGATGCGCCGGGAGATGCTGAGCCCTGCGTACACCACCAGCTGGAAGGAGTTGCCGAAGGCGCACTAGCGGGCTTGGGATTCTGCCAGCCCGTGATTCCCTGTATGGGTTTAAATACAGGGTTGACCCAATGGGACTGCGCAACTACCAAAAAACCCAGATGAGCATGCTCCGGCAAGGCGTTGCGGCCAAGAACTTGGTGCAGATGCTCATGAGCCCGACCGGCTCGGGTAAAACCGAGGTGGCCAAGGCGATCATCAAGGGTGCCCACGCCAAGGGTAAGCGGGCATGGTTTATCGTCGACGGCGTGAAGCTGCTCGATCAGACACTCACCCGCTTCATGGCTGATGGCATTACGGCGGGTGCCATTCAGTCTGACCACCCCTGCACAGATCACAGCCTGCCGATTCAGGTAGCGACGATCCAGAGCCTGCGCCCGCGCCTGCAGTCCATGCTGGCCCATCGCCCCCCGCAGCTGGTGGTGATCGACGAGGCGCACGTTCTCCACCAGGCACACATCGAGCTGATTAATTGGTGCGAGGCGAATGGGGTGCCGGTCATTGGCCTGAGCGCAACGCCATTTCGGCGCGGCCTGGGTCTTATCTTCAAGCGCCTGGTTACCTGCATCACAACGAAAGAGCTGACCGAGCAGGGCTTCCTTGTTCCAACTGAGTGCTATGTCCCCTCAGTGCCGTCTCTCAAGGGTGTGAAAACTGCCGCTAACGGCGACTGGATCGAAGACGAGTTGGCCGAGGTCATGGGGGATGCCCAGATCGTCGGTGACGTGGTGAGCCACTGGAAGGAGCTGGGAGAGAACCGTCAAACCCTCGTCTTTGCCTGTAACGTCGCCCACTCCAAGCAACTGGCCGAGGCGTTCTTCAATGCGGGCGTGATGGCTGCCCACATCGACGGGTACATGGACGGCGACGAGCAGGACGAAATTATCCGGCTCTACAAGGCCGGCAAAATCAAAGTGCTTTGCAGCGTCGCGATGGTCGCCAAGGGCTTTGACGACCCTGCGACAAGTTGCATCGTATTGGCCCGCCCGACGAAAAGCCTAATGCTGCACTATCAGATGCTTGGGCGTGTGCTCCGGCTGTGCCCTGAGATCGGAAAGAAATTCGGCATCATCATCGACCACGCCGGCAACCTGTTGCGAAACGGAAAGCCCACTGATGACCTGCCTGACCGGCTGGACACGGGAGACGGCGACCCTATCGACCGGCGCAAGCAGGATCAGCAGCCCGAGGAGAAGAAGGAACGGGCCTGTCCGCAGTGCAAGTTCATGTACTCGGGGCTGCTATGCCCGAAGTGTGGTCATGAGGTGCAGATCAAGGAAGGCGTTGCTGTGGCCAACGGTAAGCTCGTGAAGCTCGAAGACCGCAAAACAGTGATCGGCCCCAATAACAAACAGCGGATCTATGGGGAGCTGCTGCAATACGCCCGCAGCAAGAACAAAAAGGACGCATGGGCGCAGTACGCCTACCAAGCGTTCATGGGCGAGCCGATCAAGCGTGAGTTTCTGAGCGTTGAACCTGTGCCCACCACACCTGAAATAAGCCAGTGGGTGAAGGGCTACAACGTCCGTCGCGCCAAGAGCAAAGGCCGGGAAAGGTTTGGTTGATGTGACTTGGGTGGAATGCAAACCCAAAATGAGCGAGCCTAGAAAACCGAATCCCGAGGAGAATTTTTTCCGTGCAGACCTTCCAAATGCTGGCCAGCACAGCCGCCAGCCTGAACACTCCCACGCCAGCAATGGTGTACCTGCAGTTGCTGATGGGGCGTCCATTTCCCTCTACAGCAGATGGTTCTGAAACACGCGAGCGACTTGAATGGATGTTGGAAGCTGAGGCTCGGTACCGCCTCAAACTGGCGCAAAAGATCCTCGACATCGCCCAGGCTGAACACAAGTGAAGCTCAGCGAGATCGAAACCAGCGTGCCCATCGGCCGGACCCTGGAGGGCCGTACCATCACCGTTCGCGATCTGCTGGAAGCATTTGCGACCGTGAGCGGAACGAGGTTGGGCTCGCAGGAGTTCGACCGCGCACTGACCGACCCAGCCCAGCTGCATGCCCGAGGAACGATCGACAACGCCGCCCGCTATTCGGTACTGCGGGCGCTGCTCAAAGCGGCCCAGGAGCAAGGCCCTCGCACATTCGAGCCGAAAGCAGTTGGAGTGGGCCTGCAGTCGATAAGCGTTAGCCAGGCAGTGGCAGCGGATGGCCGGCAAACCACTAACCTCAGTATTGAGCTGAGTGGAGAGCCGGAACCAGGGCTTGGGATTGATCAGGCCCTTGATACGCTGGCCAGGCCGTAGAAATTCAACCAGTAGGAGCAACACAATGAATCGTCAAGAACTCGTGCAGCAAATCGCCCAGCAGACCGGTCAGACCCAAACCGCCGTCAGCGAAGTGCTCAACAGCTTCGTATCGACCGTCCAAGATGCCGTGGCTGCAGGCGACAAGGTGACGCTGGTCGGCTTCGGCACCTTCGAGGTAACCGAGCGCGCCGCGCGTACCGGGCGCAACCCGCAGACCGGAGCGCCGCTGAACATCGCCGCATCCAAAGCCCCGAAATTTTCGGCCGGCAAGCAGTTCAAGGATGCCGTAAACGCCAAGTGATCGAGTCATCAAGCAGAGCCGCCTACGGGCGGCTTTGTCGTTTCTGGGTGTGGTTAATCTGGACCTAATCCGTCCCGATATCGGCTTGGGATAAACGAAGGACATGCGAGCATGGCGCCATCGTAAAGGAGCCATCATGGACCCCATCAGCCACCCCCCACTGACCTTCCGCTCTGCCGCCTCGGGCTACCTCATCGCTCTGGTTTGGCACGCCTGGAGAGCGCTCACATTTCGCCATCAGGGCGACGGACTGACATCACTATCAAATCGCCACCTGGCTCTGCTCGTCGTTCTGGGGGTGTTGGTCAGCAGTTTGCTTCCGCCCCTGGTCCTGGGTGTGCCAGTTCCGCCTGTAGGCGCGATGCTGATCACTGCGGTTTCTATCGGCTTTGCTCGCTGGCAATTCGGCGTATCAGCGGCCACTGGGTTTCTTCTGATCATGTTTTTTGGCGATGCGCTGGGCGTCCTTCTGTGCTGGGTAGCTGGTGAACACGGCAAGCAGGTCGACCTGGCGTACACGCTATGGGCATTCATCGCGAACCTAGTGTTCTTCGTGCGCAACGGCCGCGCGCAAAAGCGTCGCGCGAACTCGACTGAAAAATAATCCCTTGGAATCCGCATGAACTCGACTCCTGAACAGCAACCGATAATCGACTACGAAGGCAATCACCTGGTCGTGAAGGCCTACGCCGGATGCGGCAAGACCACAACGCTTGTGGCCTACGCACATGCACACCCCAAGCTGCGCATCCTCTACCTGGCCTACAACCGCGCGATTCGTGACGAAGGGGCCTCCAAGTTTCCCAGCAATGTCGTGTGCAAGACCTCCCACCAGCTAGCTTGGGGCACCTTCGGCCGGCACTACCAGCACAAGCTGGGCAACGCTCGCCTGACTGACATTGGTAACTTGCTCGGTACGCGCGACTGGGGGCTCATCAAGGACGCCCAGGCCACCCTGGCTGCCTATATGTCCAGCGCCCAAGCGGAGATTGGGCTTGCCCACATCTTCAGCAGCGGCCAAGAGGAGCTGCAGACAGCCGGCGACGCCTACATCGACAAGGTGATCCACTCGGCCCAGCGTATCTGGGAGGCCATGTGTGACACCAAGCATAAATTCCCCTGCGAGCATGACGCCTACCTCAAGCTCTACCAGCTCAGCCGGCCGCAACTGCCATTTGACGTTGTGCTGTTCGACGAGGCGCAGGACAGCAACCCTGTGACGGCGGCAATCGTTGCCGAACAGCGCGCACGGAAAATATTTGTGGGTGATAAGTGGCAGCAGATTTACCGCTGGCGTGGAGCTGAAAACGCCCTCGACGAGCAGATCGAGCTGGGTGCTGACGCCATGTTCCTGACTAACTCATTCCGCTTTGGCCCAATGATCGCCGGGGTGGCAAACGCCATCTTGGCAATGCAGGGCGAAACACGCCCCCTGGTTGGGTATGGCGCAAAGGACCGAGTAACTACCTCGCTGCCATTCGGTACCGAGCACCATGCTGTGCTCAACAGAACTGTTGCCGGCGTCATCATGACCGCCATCGACGCGGTGACCGGGGGCCAGACCGTCTACTGGAATGGAGGCATTGAGGCCTACCAAATTTCCGACCTCGAAGACCTCTACTACCTCAAGCAAGGTCGACGCGATGAGATCCGCAACAAGCGAATGTACGGCCCGTTCAACTGCTTTGAGAACTTCAGCGAGGCTGCAGAGGAGACCAAAGATCCGGAGATGAATCGCCTGCTGCGCATCATCAAGGATCACCCGGACATCCCGAAGCTACTGGCCGCGCTGCGCCGCAACTCCACCGATGATCAGTCCAAGGCCGATGTGACAGTGAGTACCGTTCACCGGAGCAAAGGTCTGGAATGGGATGTGGTGATGCTTGAGGAGGACTTCCCGGACATCTTCGACACTGAGAAGATCAACGGTGAAAAGCTCGTCGACGAATTGAACCTGCTCTATGTCGGCGCGACGCGGGCAAAGAAGGTGCTCGTGATCAACATGATTGTGGAAGTGATTATCCGCAAAGCAGTGACCGCGATGAAGAAGATGCAGGCATCAAAGGGCGCTACAGCATGATTGAGCTTTTCCTGGGGCTTCTTCTTGTGCCCTCTATGGTCATCTGGATATGGGAGAAGCTGGTGAGCCGCATGTCGATGATGGCCTGGGGCGTTTATCGGGCCACCGGCATAATTGGTACCCCAATCCATGAGATGGCTCATGCGCTGACGTGCTTGATGTTCGGCCTGCGTATCACGTCGATCTCGCTCTACTCTCCAAACGTCATCACCGGCAGCATGGGGTTCGTCCGGTTCCGGTATAGCCCCGGCAACATCCGTCACGCCGTAGGCATGGCCCTGCAGGGCATAGCGCCGCTGATCGCAGGTGGGCTGATCGTGGTGCTCGTGCTGGGTACCTACTACGCGGTAGAAGCGCCCAACCAGGGGGTGGTGGGCTTGTCGCTGTGGATAGGTCAGGTTGCCATGCTGAGTTTGGGGGCGTTGCTCGATCAAGCAACCTCGGGCCTCTCAGGCGCTCTGGTGGCCTGCCTGCTGCTGATGATCGCGATGCACGCGATACCGAGCTGGGCTGACATCAAGACTGGTCTCAAGGGGCTGATTGGCGTCGTTGTGCTGGGCGGCTGCCTGGTGCTGGCCGTGGAAGGCCTGTGGGCAGCTGGATCATCGCTGGTTGGTGCCAATAACGCTCAGTACCTGGAGAAGGCCTTGCTAGGTGCAGAGTGGGCATTGATCTGCGCGGTATTCGGAGCTGTTTCCGTGGTGACCCTCGCCGTGGCCGGATCTGTTGTGTTCGTGCTTGTCCCCTCGACGGTCTGGTACTGCCTGGACTGGGTGCGCGGAGCGCGCGGAGCGCTTTAGTGCAGCAGCTGCTTAGTCGTGAAGCTCAGGGCGCAACGCACCATGACTTGTTCGTCCTCGGGCAGAACCTGTATTTGCAGTTGCGCCCAGTTCCACCAGCGCTGCCCGAGCAAGCGGCGCTTGACGGCGATACTGTCCGCGCGAGTGCGGGCCTCCAGCATGAGCTGAGAAGGGTCGGGAGCCTGGCGCAGTTCCAGTTCCATCTGGCCTGGGTTTGATGGGCGCTTTCGCAAATTTGCGTGCTCGTATCGGTTGAAGCTGGCCGGTGAAAACGGCATGATTACTACTGCCGAAAGGCGCGGCAGCTGTCCGCATTACAGCTCAAGAATCTCCAAGCCGCACGCCCTGTGCGGCTTCAAGTAAGTCGCTTTCATACGATAGCGCACTCCAAGTTCCAGAAATCAATCACTAACGCATGAGCGTTGGTGTTTGTCCGTGCCTTGCACGGGTCGAAAACTGGCGACTCATCCAGTTCAAATAACCTGAAAAACATCCCAGCGGGGAATCCCCGTATGGGGTTTCTTCGCTCTTAAAAATTGGAGCTAAGAAAATGAAACAAGTCATCAACCTGACTAAGTTTAAAGCCACTGCTGATCTGGAGCGCTTCGGCGTGAAGGATCTTCGCTCGTGGAAAGAATTCCAGGAGATTCGTAATCTCCTGTACTTCCCATTGCCGCCGACCCAAGAGCAAGTGTCTGTTCGCGTCGAAAGACTCGCAGAAATTGCCCGCAATGAGTCGGAGAAAACGGGCGCAACTTCCGTCCTGGTAAGTTGCCCGCCGTGGATGATGCGCTCGCTGGTCGCCGAGTTGGTTTACTTCAACCTGACGCCAGTTGTGAGCTTCACCAAAAAGACCACCGATGAAGGCATGTCCATTATTGCGCTGGTCGAAGCTGCTTAATCGCAACAACTAAATAATCGCCCACTGGGGGAGAAATTCCCTACTGGGAGTTCTCCTTTCTTCGGGCTGTGCTTTTGAGAATGGAGAATTAAAGATGCAAAAGTTTGACAGCAAAGTAGCCATGACTGAGTTCGGTTTTGTTAGCAACGCGCAAGCGCCTGCTTTCGATCCAACCCACCAATTCATGGATTATGTCGCACCGAAGAACGTCAACTATGTCTTCCGTGAGGAGCTGCTGAAGCCCTTCATGAACTGGTTGTACACCCCGTTCGGCGATGCCGGCATGCTGGTAGGGCCAACTGGCTCGGGCAAGTCTTCGCTAGTAGAGCAAGTAAGTGCCCGCCTGAACTGGCCGTGCATCACTGTGTCGGCTCATAGCCGCATGGAGATGCCGGAGCTTACCGGCTACAACCTGCCCGTCACCGACCCGGTGAGTGGCGACCTGAACACGAAGTTCGTGGATGGGCCGCTGACCAAGGCCATGCGCCTTGGTTTCGTGTTTGTGCTCGATGAGTACGACACGCTCGATCCGGCCGTCACTGTGGGCTTGCACGCAATCCTTGAGGGGCGACCCCTGGTGATTGCAGAAAACGGCGGTGAAGTGGTCAAGCCTCACCCTAACTTCCGGTTTGTCGCTTGCGGCAACACCTGTGGGCAGGGCGATGACAACGGGCTCCATGCTGGCACCATGCAGCAGAACCTGGCGTCGCTGGATCGCTTCCGTGTGTGGAAGGTGGACTACCTGCAACCAGATAGCGAAATCGCTGCTCTGATGCAAGGAATCCCCGGCCTCCCTGAAAACGTCGCTCAGAACATGGTCAAGGTGGCGAACTCTGTTCGTGACCAACACCAGGGGAAGAACGGCAATTACCTCAGCGTGACAATTTCCACTCGGATGTTGCAGCGCTGGGCTCGTATCGCGTTGGCCTACACCCAGTTGGGTGCAAGCGCTAACCCAATCCAGGACGCACTGAACGAGTCGCTGCTTAATCGCTGCGACAAAACTCAGCGCCTGGGCATCGTCAAGATCGCGCAAAGCGTTTTTGGTGGTACCTGGTCCCACGCAGCCTGATCAAAACCCTAATGGGGGAATCTCCCCCACAAGGGTGTGATTCCCCTTTTTTGCTTTCGAGAAAGGAAAATCACAAATGACCATTCAAGCCAATGAGATCAAGATCCTTGATCAAATTCTGCTGGTTGACCTGTCCGGCATTCACCTGTGGACAGCGCGCAAGAAACTGAAGCCTGAAATGCTGGAGGGGAAAATTCCTCCTGCAACTTTGGCGTCTCTTGGCTCGATGCGTGTCATCGACCCGGAGAAGCTGAAACCGTTCGAGAAGATCAAGCGGCAGGCAACAAAGGTGGTGGAAGAGTGCGGGGTGAAGTTCCTCGGTGGCTACGCCATTTCTCAGGACCGTATCCAGGATGTCGTTGACCGCCTGGAGGCCCTGAAGACGCAATTCTACGACCTGAAAAACAACTTCCTGCCTAACTATGACCGCTGGGTAACCGAGTGGATCGAGAAGGGGTGGGAGAAACAAGAGTGGCGCGACGCCATCCGGTCTTCCGTGACGCCGAAAGGGGTTGTGGATGCCGGCATGCAGTTCGGCTATGCGGCTTGCCGTGTAGCACCTGATGGCGACAAACATTTGTCCGGCACCCTCGGTGGCCAAGTACGCGGCCTGGCGGATCAGCTTTATGCTGAAACCGCTGAAACCGCTGAACGACTGCTGGAAACCGGCCTGGCCACTCGTGGCCATGTCACTCAAACCACGCTCAATACGGTACGGAAAATCAACGCCAAGCTACGCGGCCTGATGTTCCTGTCCAGCGATGTTAAAGCCCTCTCCGAGCACATCGACGCGATTCTCGCGGCGCTGCCAACCTCGGGTGTGGTCAACGGCACGCAGTACAACACCGTGGTAACCCTCGTCTCTTCCCTCTCGGATGAGGATTCGATCAAGCGACTCATCAAGCATCTAAACCAGGCTGTTGGCCAGGTCGCGACGCTTGCTGTGCAGGAACCGGAAGCTGTGGCCCATATCGAGCCGCTGCAGATCGATCCAGTGCAGGAATCTACCCCTGAGCCAGTTGAAGCCAGTAGCGCGCAAGCGCCGCAGGTCGATGCTGTGGAGGCGGTAGAAGAGGAGCTTGAGGAAGCTGACGAAGCGGTGCTGGCTACGTTGTTCCAGTTCCGCCCAAGCAACGAAAAAAGCTCAGTAGTACCCGCCGAACAGGCCACCGATGAGGTGCCTGCCGACGCTGCGACTGAGCCAGACATAGCACCCGAACCACTGCCACAAGCAGCCGGCTTCTGGTTCTAACCAACCAATAAACCCCGCGCGGGAGTCCTCCCGCGTGGGGGGATTCCCTTTAGCGCGGAGGCGAGAAAGGAGAATCAAGATGAACAATAACTCCCTGATTGGCTCCCTGCCGATCTATGCACAACACCTGAGCGAGCAAACCGGCGTCAAGGTGGTGGTAGAGGGAACAACGGCCTACACAGACGGCCAAAAAGTAGTTGTCCCGTTCAACCTGGACGACCTTCCGCTGTCCTTCGGATTCATCGCGCACGAATGCTCCCATGTCCGCAACACTGATATGGACGTGTTCAAGCTCACGCTGAAGACGCCGTTCCGCAAGCGATTGCTGAACGCGCTAGAGGACATTCGCATTGAGCGGATGAGCATGGATCAGTACCCCGGTACTGAGGAAGATATTCGCTACCTGAACCGCAAGGTTCTACTTGAGCCGTTTCGGCCTGAGCAGGTAGAGAGCTGTCCTCCGCTCCATGTCGTACACAACGCAATCCTCATCGGCACTTACTGGAAAGTTCAGGAGCCGCAGCTTGAGGTTCCCGCCAAAGCCTATCTGAAAGCGCTGGAGGCCCTTCTGGGTGCCGACCTGGCCGACCAGATCATGCTCACAGCCTGTGATGTCCTGAAGTGCAACAGCACAAAGGATGTCCTTGGCCTGGTTGACGCCATCATTGCCATGCTGCCCTCTCCGGAGGATCAACAGCAGGACCAGGATGACGACAGCGACTCTGACACCCAACAGGGCCAAGACGAGCAGAGCCAGCCTGATGACCAGCCACAAGGCCGGTCTCAAGGTGGTGATGATCAGGAGCAGCAGAGCGAGCAAGGCGGCGACACCAAGGCAACGGAGGGTGGCGATAGCGAGGAGGAGGGTGATACCGAATCTGAGCAGAAATCTTCGTCCGGCGATGAGCAGGGTGAAGTCAATGAAAAGGGTGACCAGCAGGATGGCAGTGCCGAGCAAGGCGATGGGGAAGGCAACGACCCCAGCGACAAGCAAGGCGAACCAGGCAACAACGATGGGGCTTCTGATCTGCGCGAGCAGGCCATGAACGCCACCGAGGCCGACTTGGAAGGGTTGGTTTCGGAAGTCGGAGATGCCGCAGCTGCGATGCTGGGTAACAAGGCAAAGCGCCAAGGCGTCGAAAGGGCATTTTCCTTGGGTGGGCGCAGTGCATTGCGTGGTGAAGATGCCTCACAGCGTCGGATTCGTGCAGGCATTGAGCAATCGTCTGGGCTGCGTCAGTGCCTCAATGGACTGCTGCAGGCTCAGGTTGATTGCCGTGTGCGCCTCAAGCGCTCAGGCCGGCGTATAGACACAACACGAATCGCCATGCTTCCGGCTGGTGAGACGCGAGTGTTCCGCAGTAAGGCGCGTGCTGAGCGGCATTCAGCAGCAATCCAATTTCTCCTCGATAAGTCGGGGAGCATGCGGGAAGCGATGAATGAAGCTGAGGCAGCGCTCTATGCGGTGCTCCATTCGCTGGAAAACATCCCGAAGGTTACGACCGGCGCGATGTCCTTTCCTGACCGTGGGCACGATGGTGTTGAGCGATGCGCGCTGATCAAGAGTCACCGGGAACGGCTGATTTCTGCAGTGCAACAAAGAGCTTTCGGCGCTGAAGTGCAGGGGTGTACGCCCCTCGCCGAAGCACTGTGGCCTGCAGCAACGGATCTGATCATCGCCAAGGGCGAGCGCAAGATCCTGTTCGTCATCACTGATGGCGAGCCGGACAACGCTCACTCCGCGAAAGAGATGATCACGCGCTGCGTAAACAGCGGCATAGAGGTGATTGGTTTGGGGTTTGGAGGTGCCAATGAGCACGTTCTGTCCCGGCTGTTCACTCACTACCGAGCAATAGGCACGGTTGCCAACCTCAAGAACGCGCTCTTTGAGCTGGTTCGCGAGTCCCTGGTCGCCTAAGTCAAGCAATCCAACCCGATAGGGGGTCACCCCTACCGGGAGTGGCCCCTTTCGCGTTGTGGGAGCCACAAAATGGAAAATACTGCGTTGGCAATGCCTCTCCTCGATCTGTTTGGTGAGGAGGTAATCATCCAGCGGCGCTCGTTCGAGCGTCGGCCTCGTGCTCTGACTGTTGCGCGGACAGTTGAGCAATTGGGGTTCCTAGACATCCTTGAGATGTCTGATGAAGCACTGGAAAAGCTGCGGGCAAGCGAAGAAATCACAGACGATTATATCGACTGGCTTCGTGACTACCTGCTCAAGCTAACACTGCGTCAGATCCTGCACCCGCAGGTGAGTGATGCGAATTGGCGTGAAGCAATCGACTGGCTGCTGTCGGATGAGAACCATCCCTTCAGCTTCAAGGCCTGCTGCAACGCTAGTGGCGCTGACCATGAGGAAGTCCGCGAAGGCGTACTCAGCATCATGCGTAAACACATGAAATAACCGACAGCCCGTGAGGGGGAAAACCCCCTCGCGGGTTTTCTCCGTCTGGGCTCCAGAAAGGAGAAATGGACAATGTTGAAGACCTCTGTGGTTTCGTACCCTGATCGTGGCAACTATGGGAATTCGCGGTACCGGGGCAACTGCACCGGCCATATCGTGAAGGACTTCTTCGCTACCTACATCAAGCGCAAAAATGGGTTGATTGTTGACCCAAGCATTGGTGGCGGTACGAGCGTCGATGTTGCCCGCGAGATGGGCCTACGGTTCGTCGGAACGGATCTGCACCAGGGGTTCAACCTCCTGGTCGACGATCTCAAATCCCATCTGGGAGAAGAAGCTCACGTCGCCTGGTGGCACCCTCCGTATGCGGGAATGCTCCAGTACAGCGGTATTGAGTGGGGCAATGAGCCTCACAAGTGGGATATGTCGCGCATGTCGATGGCTGACTTCACCGAAGCTCTTGAGCTCGCGGTGATGAACATCCATGACGCCGTTGAGGCCAATGGCGTGTACGGAATCCTGATGGGAAACCTTCGTCGTGCAGGCGAGTATTACAACCTGTCCTCGTTGGTAGAGCGCATAGCGCCGGGCAAGCTGATCGACGAGATCATCAAGGTCCAGCACAACTGCGTATCCGACTCACGCTCGTACCGGGGCAACCTGGTGCGAATTTCCCACGAAAAACTGCTCGTCTTCCGCCGCCAGCAGGCCTCGTTGTTCCTTCTTGGGGCAATGCAGCGCCGAGCTGAGGCAATGACGGGTATTACCTGGCGTGCTGCTGTGCGCCGGGTGCTGCAGGGCGGGAAGGTTCTTCACCTGAAGGACATCAACGCCAAGATCGAGCCGTTTGCGTCGAGTCGCAGCAACAACAACTGGCAAGCCAAGGTGCGGCAGGTTCTGCAGGACGAGCGTTATTTCGTCCGGGTAGAAACTGGCGTCTACCAGCTGGCTGCGTGAGGTGTCCGATGATGACTGATGCCAAGCGTAAAGCCTTCATTTCCGAGCATGTGGCGGCAACAGCACCCATCCCCTGCGAGTTCGCTCAAGGGGACACGGTAACGGTGCTGAACGGTATGGGAGTGGAAATTCAGGGGAAAAAGATTCTGGGCTTTGTCCGGGAGATTGACCCTGAGTGGCGGCCAAAGGCCTTCGTTTACCTCGATTGGGACTGCTACTGGTTCCCGGTTGAAGTCGAGAGGCTGACCCTGGAGAACCAGGACGTATGTTCGTCCTGCAACTCACCAGCAGAAAACATCATCGGGTGTCCCGATGGTGCTGAGCTGTGCTCGCAGTGCTTCGATAACTCGAACCACTGATAACTGAACAGCCGGGGCACTCGTCCCGGCAAACACAAACCCCTGCGGGAGAAATCCCGTCAGGGGTTTCTCCGTGTCTGGGGTTCCCAACCAGAATGGAGAACTACCCATGACCACCATCATCAACACGAAGATCGGTGAATCGAAGAACGTCGCACGCCTTTGGCTGGAAGGCCGCAAGCTCGAAAGGGCAGGTGTGCGAATTGGTACCCGCTACCAGCTGGTGACCAACAAGGCGATGGAGCGCCTGGAACTGCGCGAGGCCCCGGCCTCTGCAAACGACCAGGTGTTTACCGTCTCCAAGCGCGAGCGTCGCGGCAACGTGTTGCCACTGATTGAGATTCGCTCCAAGCAGCTGACTGATCTGTTCGAGAACATCGAGCGGGTTCGGGTGGCTATAAAGAACGGTCGAATTGTGGTGACCGCTCTGCACCTTGAAACCAAGGTGCGTGAGCGCGTGAAGCGTTTGATTGAAAAGCTCCGTTCCGGTGAGTCGCTGGCAGTTGCCAGCCTCTTCATGGGTGGCGGCGTGCTGGACAAGGCGCTTCACAGCGGCCTGCGTCGTGCTGGGGTGAAAACCTTTGTGCAAGTAGGTGTTGAGCTTGAACCTGATTACCTGGACTCCTCGATAGAGAACAACCCGGAAATCTGGAACGAGAGAAGCGTGGCGATCTGCTCAGATATCCGGGAGGTCAACTGGGGAGGGAATGCTCCGCAGTGCGACATCCTAGTGGGGGGCGTGCCTTGCACTGGTGCGTCTAAAGCTGGGCGCAGCAAAAACAAGTTGAGCATGGCAGAAGAACACTCTTCGGCCGGCGCTCTGTTTGTGGACTATCTCGATGCTGTGAAGGCGCTTAATCCCGCCGTCTGCGTCATCGAGAATGTCCCAGAGTACCAGTCAACAGCCGCGATGATGGTTATCCGGTCAGTGCTTACCAGCTTGGGTTACCAGCTCAAGGAGGCAGTGCTTAACGGAAACGATTTCGGCGCTCTTGAGCGACGCAATCGCCTGGTGGTCGTCGCGACCAGCAAAGGGCTTCCTGACCTGTTCGACTTTGCTCAGCTTCGGCCGGTAAGGGAGAAAGAGGGAAGCATCAGTGAGGTGCTGGAGGATGTCCCGCTCGATTCTGAGCGCTGGAAACCCTTCGACTACCTGGCTGCGAAAGAAGCCCGAGACAAGGCGGCAGGCAAAGGGTTCGCCCGGCAACTGCTGACTGGTACCGAAGGGCATTGCGGAACTATCGGTCGGTCATACGCGAAGTGCAGAAGCACTGAACCGTTCCTGGTCCATCCGGTCGATCCGTCGCTTTCACGGTTGTTCACGCCGGTAGAGCATGCGCGGCTGAAGGGAATCCCAGAGGAAATTATCTCTGGACTTCCCGACACCACCGCTCATGAAGGGGTCGTCTCAGAAAACGGACCGCAAAGTACGCTAAGGCGGCTGCAGCGGTCGTAGGGGCCTGAATTTGCCAGCTCCGATCTTGGCGCTGCTGCGCCAGAGGTAATCGCCGGTCAGGTTGATGTGCTCCCAGCCCAGCGGCGACAGGTACTGCAACAGCGCATCATCGACGCCGAGACCGTTTCCACGCAGCGCATGCGCTGCGCGCTCCAGGTAGAGGGTCGGCAGGGATTCATGTAAAAAACCGCAGAAACAGGCTTAAGTCCCTGTCACAGTTGGGTTTTTATCATTCCTCTGTGTCATTTTTTCTGCCCCTTCAACAGGGTCTTTCGCGGACGCATCAGGACTGGGCACCGTAGCGCTGAAACGCTCCAGCATGCTGACCACGACCTGCTCTTGCGCCGTGACGGATGACTTGGCTGCGGTCAGCGCCAGTTCCAGCTGTTGCTTTGCCGTGAGCAGTTCGTTGGCCTTGGCCTCCAACTGTTCGTTCGAGGCGTTGAGTTGCTTGACGGCCGCCTCCTGCTCAACCAGGCGCCGACCCAACTCCTCGGTGCGCCGTTGTGGGGTCTCCTCGTTTTCAGTGCAATAAGTGACGGTACGAAAAGCTAGCACTGGCGCGGAGGTGGTGTTGGTAGATCGTTGATTTCATTGACTTTCCTGTTCACTTTCAAATCTGCGATTCGTGGCG
>Ga0209812_10000162_pt1 | contig 61288 bp, 48 predicted proteins | sample JI71714BDNA_FD_187502 | JGI IMG/M metagenome (GOLD analysis project Ga0209812, IMG submission 187502) | Wastewater effluent complex algal communities from Wisconsin, to seasonally profile nutrient transformation and Carbon sequestration -... | ecosystem: Engineered > WWTP > Effluent > Algae...
GCGGATGGTATTGGCTAATAAGGTGACCGTTTTTATATCACGCTGTTTATCTGCTTTTTCATCAATTGTAATTTCTTGTGCTACCGGATTGAAGTTCGAATCTTTGTATCGAACCAACGTGTAGTAGTAATTGTACCCTGTTAATTGGGCTACTTTCAGCGCTTTGAAGGAATACTCCCCATTGTCGGATGATTTGGCAGAACCCAACAAGGCCATCTTAGCCATTGCACTGGTGAAGGAGGCTATATTTTGGGTGTTTACGGGATTGGCTGAACCATACAAAAGCACCGTAGCATCTTTCAAATCGTACACTTTGCTTCCTTGAGCCAAACTCGGCAAACGGACGGTTGATGTCTCTCGGGCTCTGACTGAACTCGCCAACAGTCCATCTTGATGACGTACATTTTCTTCCGATTGTTTGAATGCCCATTTGATCTGACCTTTCACCTCCACTCCTTCCATGAGCCGTTTGGTTACTTCGGCCAATGCATTGGCATTGACATTGACAGGCGTCGCCTCAGCAGCCCGGTAGAAACGATCGACGGCCTGTACGGTAACTTCATAGGCAGAAACTGGGGAAATATTGGCCACCCGTATAGAATAATCGTCTGAAAAACTTTTTGATAAGCTGATTTCCTTAACTAGTTTTCCATCAGATTTCACCCGAACAACATACGTATTGTGCTGTTGTGTACCTTTCCAAGAGACATTTAGGTTTTTAAAGTCTGCACCCCAAGTCGCCCTTAGATTGGCGGGAGCCACCATCGGCCTAATGTAAGTAAATGAAAAAATCTCACTAATGCCTTGGTTCGCAAACGTTCCGACGCGAGCTTCACGGCCAAATTTCGTCTTGGCCTGAACGCGCCAAGCGTAGGTGTACCCTTCCCGAAGCGGCGGGAATTTCGCATCGTACAAGAAATTATTCGAATTAACGATTCCCTTGTAAAGTGGCGGTTGTGACAAAAATATATTTTGGATATTTCCCCGATTGCTTACCGGAAGCTCTGTGAGTACAAACTCATACTCCACATCATTGATTTGCGTATGCCGCGGAGTCCATTGAAATAATACGTTTTGGACTTGAGATACAGCCAAATCACGTCCATCCTGTGGCATCACGAGTACAGGAGGCTGGCTAGTTTCAATCCATATGGGGGGAGTAGAAATCTTGTCAGATAACCTATTCTTTGTCAATTCATCAAACACCTCAAACGTGAACGTGTACAATCCAGATGGTAATGGCCGATTATACAAAGCTGGTGGAGCTAATAAGCTGGCAGGAGAAAAATACGCGGCAAGTGTAGCGGACGGAACCGACAACAAAACTCCCGGAGATAAATTAATTTGGGTTAATGAGGCCGCCTCACTGGATTGAACGGACACACCAGGCCCTTGGATGCCCACCTTTAAAAAAACAGCCCGATTGCCTAACCGAATATCTTGCAACTGCAAACTTACCCGGATCGGCGATTTCACTGGATTAGCATAATCCTCCAAAGCACTTGATGCCGGAGAATTTACATTGGCCACAAGCCGTACAGGGAAAGTCCCCTGGGCTTGGACACCCATTTGTAGGAGTCCAAAAACCCACACAAATAGCAATTTCGTAAATGTATACTGTACTCTGTTCATAAATTAGAATGACAAGGTGTAACCTAAGTTGATGGTGTAAATGGTCGGAGGTAAGGCAGTTCCACCAACCTCCTCGGAAGTTGCACCACCCGAGTCTTGGTTTTGGTTGGAAAGAAACAATAGACTGACATTGAGATTGGACTTGGAGGTCAACTTATACCCACCTGTTAAGGAAGTATTGATAATCCTGGATTGTGTACTTGTCGCGTCCATTTCGACTTGTGACCAAAGCAAATTACTTTGTAAACCCGCTGTCAACTTATCCCCAACAAGGCTCTTTTGTAACTGAAATGACGGCCCCAAGACCCGAACCTTCTGATTCCCAATCGTATTCAAGTTCACGTTGTAGCCGATATTCAGGTTTAATTTACTTTCTGACCACGAAAAACCGTAACTGGCTTGGCCATTGTAAACCTGACTGGCTTGACCTTTTCGGATTAATTCACCTTGTTTATTGGCTGCATCCAACACAGAACCGTTAAACGACAAGGTTTGCGTATGGGTTTCTTTTTGAACTGTGGTGTAGGCAAAACCTAAAGATGTATTTCGGTTGATTTGCGTGAAGTTTAACGTATCGATCGGAATCAAACCCGATTCTCGACTCACCTCCCGCACGAGGTCTCGAATGAAAGTAAAGCCCTTGAAATTGGAGTAGCTTGCTGTTAGATTGAATCGATCATTGGGGTTAAATAGCAAATTTCCAGAAGCCACCAGACGATTCTGACCATTGGCTTTGGTTTCGAGCAGATCTTTCTGCCGACCTAAATTTCCCGTCAACGTCAACTTATTATCCCATAATCGTTGTGAAGCGTTGACCGTAATATTTTCGAAATCATCTGTGAAAAAATACCCACCAAAAGTTTTATAGCCGGGGTCCACGCGCTCATACCCTACTCCCAGAACCGTTTTGCCTTTGAAGAAACTTCGTGACAAATTGGATTTGAAAGCATTTTTTCGTGTGATTACACCGTTTCCACTGAAGAAAATTTGCTTTAATGTCGTTTCATCTCCTGCCCCGGTGGAAGCCGTAGGCAACAAAGACCCCAAAAAACTTTGGGTAAATTCGACGTCGAGTTGACCGATTTTTTCCAAATTAACACCACCCGAAAGACCCACCACAACGTTTTTCTGTGGCCGGATAGTGGCCCGATCCAGAGCTTCCGCGGGGATAGATGTAGGATTGTCACCCGCTTGGAAATAGGTCATACCCAAACGATATTTCCCTGGGTTATATACCACTTTCAAACCATAACCCATCCGGTTATAGGTAGAATCCGAATTGCTTCGAATAAGACGTCCGGACATCGCACTGACCTGCCATTTGCCTGGCATTAATTCAACCCCACCTCCGCTAAATTGATGCCCATTCAAGGTGTAAGGCGAAAAGGTCATGGCCGTTGTCCCAAAATAGCCCGTTGCCCATTTATACCGTGGGGTAATGGAAATTTGATTGAAGTTGAAGGGTTGGCTGTACTGGAATTTCCGATTCGAATAGTTTAGATTCAATGGGATATCCAATAATCCAAGAACATTGAAATTCAGTGTACCATTCACAAAATAACTGTTTTTTTGCGTGGCTACCGGAACATACGAGTTATACAAGTTATTGACGTTCAATCCTCCAGTCACTCTGATGACTTTTGCTTTTTTTATGTTCCCAAAATCAAGTGTTTGAGCTTGCAATGGTACTGTTAAAAAAAAACAAAGAACACCAAAAAAATAGAAGATACACCTAGTGTAAAATTTTATCATGAATATGGGGTTTACTGTAAAATGCACATGTACGAGAACCAAAAAATAAAAGCTCAATCGGTATACGAATATGCATGCCGATTCTACCGCAAAGCAACCACAGAACCAAGGTGAATGAAATACCTGATAGCAGGTATTTTCTACCTACTTTTATAAAGCAATTTTTACACCTGGTCTGGATAGTTTTCTATTTTATACAACTTGGAAATTTACGATACAGACCAATGGGGATAAGATATTCGCTTCAAGACCAATACCAATTTATGTAAGCATAACCCAAAGGATACAGCACATTTAAGGGCCCCAAGGATCAAAACAGGCAAATTACTAAGTAAAACACCCAAACACATTAACCCTACTCCACATATACCTGAAACCAAAGCGGAGGCTTTGTGCGAATCTTTTTTCATTTGCATACTTGCTTCATGTGGATGAAAAATCAGGATCGATTAAGAAACTGCTCAATTAATTTTACTATTTTTTTGTCCAAGTTAATGGAGAAATCTCCTCATCAATCTATTCTATATTCAATTCTTTATTTGTATACTTATTAACTTTTTGATATACTTTAACGATATATCTTTGGACAGGAATACGCTTCAACTGAATATCTTTTTTGCAAAGCAACAACGGAATATTTTCTTGTAGAATACCTGTTAACAGGTATTTTTTATTTACTATTGTAGATGATATTTTCAAAATGAATTTGAAAAACGTCCTGGATTACCTTATAGTTTACGCAAGGTAAAAGACGATCAGATATCCAGCAATTGATCAAGTAGCTGATTAATTTTTTTAGAGATTGGAAGGAATTCACTACTTTATTCTACTATAAAATCGTATGTTAAATACCAAAGTATAGCGGAAAACTAACGTTTGCATGGAAATTTTATTTATAGCGCATTCTTTCCGATAAATGAAACGTAAAACAGTAAATCCCCACCAGTATTCCATACGTAAGCTTTAATCTATTCTTCACGTTTCTTCGTAATTAGCCAAATTAAAATCTACCTGCAAACAGGTATTTTATCCATTCCCTATTTTCAATTACTTTGTATGATGAAACTATGCGCAAACTCTCCAGCTAGACTCTTAGTTTTCGCCAAACTACTGACTATCAGCCTATTTTGTGGACTTTGGATGAGTTGTCAATCGATAGAAAAAAAAGAAATCAATAGAAATTTCGTAATTTGGGAAGGCGGTGAACAATCTTTGGTACTTAATCCGGGCCTCGAATGGAAATCTTCCTTTACCTTGGATACGTTGCGTGATATTCATTTGAATCATTTTTTTTCCAGCCCAAATCAACCCATCAATACTTCTCGGCAATTGCTATTCCTTGGCTCAAGTCAACAATATCCGTATGGTTGGTTTCACCTCCAGGTATACAACCCTCAATCAACCCCGCAACAAATAATTGTAGACGAAGATAACCACATCCGATGCGATGCCCTGCGAGCCTATACGCACCAAAACAATCGATTGATATACTGGGGCAAAGTCCACCGAACAGCCCCACTTTATACGCGTTTAATCCCGTATTTTACCTACGCACTCCCCATAATGCTACCCGCGCGCGATACAGTAGACCTCATAATCCAGACCGAACGTACCTACGGGATCCATGAAGTCAACCTGTCCTTGTCTACTTACAACCTTTTTTTAAAAAAGACAATCCAACAATTCTTCATCCGTGTATTTGAACTTGTCATTGTCATTTTCTGCTTTCTCATCATGATGGCCGTAGGCTGGCTTTTTCGAGATAAAGCCATGATTCTTCTCGGAGTCTATGTGGCCTCCATAACCTTATCGTTAGTTACATTTCCTGGCTTTCTCGATAGCTTCCTGCCTCAATGGTCTTGGGGTTTTCAAAAAAGTGGCTTACTCGCGGCAATGCCCTTTCTCATGAATATTCTCTATCATCCTTATGGGCTCGAAATCATGAAAGACGTCCCGAAAAATGAAAAAATATTCAAACGAATGAGCTATGGCATTATGGCAGCTAACTCGACTGCATTTTGTTTGTACTTTTTACCACTTTCTTGGTTTCAATATGTGGAAAATATACTACCCAAAACCTATGTCATCTTCTCCCTATTTTCGATATTTTGGCTCTTTTACTCGTCTATCATTGCCTTCCTAAGAGCCCGAATGAAATACTTCCTCTTGGCTGTTTGCTTTACATTATTGCCATTCATCATTGAACAAATCCTGGGTATCTTCGCTTCTCCCGAAACCATGATTTCATTCAAAATCACACGGACAAGCTTTATCCTAACACTTCTTGGCGTATCAATTATTAGCATTTATCAGCTTCGAAACAAATTGGTGTCACGAAAAAAACACGAGGATCAATTGGAAACGGTAAAAGCCACCATGGAGGAAATTCGAACCCGTGAGATTCAATCCGTTGGACGAAATCTACACGATAACGTAGGCAATATTCTAGCCTCTGCTCTGGGGTACCTAAATCTCAAGGATATCCCAAAGCTTTCCTTACAATCCGTTCTGCATGAAGCTATTCGTGAAATACGTTTTTTGAGTCATAACCTCGTAAAGAACGAATCTTTTCCGATTTGCCTCAAATTAGCACGATTAACAGAACGATTTGATGAATTTTCCTCGGCTCGATTTACCTATAAGGATTTCTCAAAAAAGGCCTTAGATAAACGCCTTTCGGAAGATCGACAGCAAAATTTATATTATATTGTACAAGAATTGTTTACCAATATCCTCAAACATGCACAGGCTCATGAGGTTTCTCTACAAATTTTTCAAGACCAAGAAAAAAGTTGGATTGTTATTGAAGATGATGGAATTGGATGGGATGACCATACACTAACTACTGAGGGTATCGGATTAAAAAATATTAAGCAAAGAGCTGATCTCGCTCAATTTGCTATCACTTTAGATGCTAGTAACCAAGGAACTAGCGTAATTATCGAAATATCGTATGAAAACATCCTGCCTCATCATTGATGACCATCAACTTTTTAGCGATGGCCTGACCATGCTTCTCAAAGAATCCGAACTTTTCGATATAGTAGGTCAAGTTTCCGACTCCCGGCAATCTTATAGTCAATGCCTCGAGAAACTACCCAAACTTATCATCATTGACTACAACATGCCGTACTTGAATGGCCTACAAATCGTTCATCAACTCAAAACACTACCCTATCAACCCAAAATAGTCGTAGTGAGTATGTATGCAGATCATCGTGAAATCGAATTGTTTGAAAAAGAGGGTGTTCATGGATACTTCCCCAAAACAACGCCCTCTCCTCAGTTAATTCAAGGGTTAATCAGTATTTTAACAGGAAAAAAAGTATTTGAATTAAACAAAAAATCAGTCCCTGAACCTGATCATTTTCACCTCAAAAATCAACTGACCAAACGAGAAATGGAAGTTCTCAAATTAATCAAGGAAGGACTAACTACCGAACACATGGCAGCGCACCTCGGGCTAAGCTATTACACCATCGAAACCCATCGAAAAAACATCAACCAGAAAATGAAATTTTCCTCCAAGAAAGAAATGTATGATTTCTTGGATAAATTCATTTAATGTTAAAGTAGGCATGATGCCCCAAGAGAATCCATCATGCCTACTTTATTTACAAAAATTTAAAAAACTCCGCCTCAGGCGTTCGTACTTTCTTAAGATTAACCAACCAATCTCCCGCGGGATCCCGATACCCTAGTGGCAATAACGCTACACTACGTAATCCCTGGGCGCGCAAATCTAGTAATTCATCTAAACCCGCAGCATTGAATCCCTCCATCGGTGTCGCATCCACTTTCAATTGCGCAGCGGCTACCATAGCAATACCCAACGCAATGTAGGCCTGCTTGGCTGCATGATGAAACTGTTCCTCAGATGTCATCTTCCCAAAAGTAGCTAATAAATTGGTCCGGTAAGCATCGGTCGCGCTGTCGGGCAGCCCTCGCTCCCCATTGCTTCGCGCGAAAACACCATTCACTCGTTCCTCAGTGTACGTGTCCCAAGCCGCAAAAACAAGCACATGCGATGCATCCATAATCTGTGACTGATTATACGCGATAGGACTGATTTTTTCCTTTAACTCCGAGGAAGATATGACCCAAACCCGATAAGGTTGTAAACCGGATGAAGACGGAGAAAGCCGAATAGCTTCCAAAATTAAATTGACATCCTTTGACTCAACCGCCTGACCACTCATTTTCTTCGTCGCATACCGCCACTGCAGATCTTCTAATAATACCATGTTATATTTTTGTTGTGTGTATAGTGTCGGAAACCGACGTGAATGATTACAATACATACACCCAAAAAGTTTACCCTAGCCAAAAGTTTGTTCCATTTTCCGTGATATTGATCGATAAAATTCAATTTTGTAGCTTCTGCGCATTTCCACTCACACTTTTTGCCGTATATTGCAAAGATACTGGGAAGTACATGGCCTTCTGTACCCCAAAACCCTAAAGTCCAAAGACTCTTATGAAATTAAACATTACGTGGAAAATCTTCATTGGCATGTTTCTGGGAATTCTTGTCGGTTACGGCATGAATCAGTTCATGACGGAAGATCCAGAAATGCTCAAAAGTTGGAGCTCCTACCTTAATTTATTAAGTAAAATTTTTCTCCGAATGATCAAAATGATCGTCGGACCGCTTATCTTCTCCATTTTAACGGTTGGTATCGCTAAACTAGGCGATTTTAAACAGGTTGGACGAATTGGGGCAAAAACACTAGGCTATTTTTATTTTGCCACTGTTATCTCACTTGTTACCGGCCTTGTCGCGGTTAACATCATGCAACCGGGAAAAATGATGCAAATTCCCTTACCTGAAGCAGGTGCCGACACCGGTGTGGAGGTGAAGAAAATGACGTTAGAAAACTTTATCACGCATTTATTCCCCCAAAGCTTTTTTGAAGCCCTAGCAACAAACGAGATCCTGCAAATTGTGGTATTCTCTCTTTTCTTTGGCATCGGTACTGCCGCGATTGGTGAACATGGAAAGGTTTTGATCAAAGCCCTAGATGCGGTGTCAGAAGTCATGTTTAAAATCGTAGGTTATGTCATGGGTTTCGCGCCCTATGGCGTGTTTGGAGCTGTCGCTGCCGTCATCGCCTCGCAAGGTTTAGGTATCCTTGGAGGTTATTTGTACTTAATCGTGTGTTTTTTTGCCACACTTGCCTTTTTTGTCTTGGTGATTCTGCCCTTGATCTGCATGTTTGTGGGTGTCCAATATTGGAAGCTTCTAGCCTATGTTAAAGATGCGCTTTTCCTTTCGTTCTCTACCGCAAGTTCTGAGGCCTCTATGCCTCTGCAAATTGAGCAACTAAAAAAGTACGGGGTATCCGAAAAAATTGTCAGCTTCGTATTGCCACTGGGTTATTCGTTTAACCTCGATGGGTCCATGATGTACATGACGTTTGCCACGGGATTTATTGCCCAGGCCTATGGTGTAGAACTATCTATAGCTCAGCAATTAACTATGATGTTGACACTTCTCATTACATCAAAAGGTATTGCCGGTGTCCCTCGCGCTTCGTTGGTCGTGATTGCCGGTACCATGTCCATGTTTAATCTACCCGCTGAAGGATTAATCTTGTTGTTTGCCGTAGATTGGCTTTTAGATATGGGTCGCTCAGCAACTTCGGTGGCTGGAAATGCCGTCGCAACCGCCATCGTGTCAAAATGGGAAGGAGAAACACCTACGTATTCCTAAATTAATTTAACCTAATTTAAACCATCATGTCCACATGGTGGTTTTTTTTGTATTAGCTAACATCCATGCACTCCTACAAAACTAATGCAGCCTTATTAATAAGTATCCTCTTCATTTCTTTTGTGTCTTTAGGCCAAGAAGAAAAGAAAAATAAATGGAAAACAAGGCTTAATCCAGACTCTCTCGTCAATGGACATGTCAACTTGATTCCCATTCCCATTTTCCAAATCTCACCCGAAACGGGGGTCAGGGCCGGGGTATCCATGGATTATTTCTTTAATGCAGGTGATAAAGACTCTACCTACCCCACACGTGACTCGTTTGCCTGGATTCAAGCGGCCTACTCGGTCCGTCGGCAGTTGACTATTGAACCTGCCTGGCAAATCTTTACCCCAGCTGAGAAATGGCTATTTCGTGGCCGAGGTGGATATACTGACTTCAGTGAAAAGGTTTGGGGATTCGGCCCTGCCATTCTCCCTTACGACGAGTTTTCAACTATTTTTTATTCAAGAGCTTACCTCCAAACTTCCGCATTGAGGCGATTTGCACCCCATATTTTCGCTGGAGCACAGCTACGGTACAATCATACATTTAAACTTCGTCAAGAGCCCCCTAATACCCTACAACTACCCAATGAAGAGTCAACAGTCAGCGGTTTGGGCTGGAATACACTTTACGATTCCCGCAACAATCCTTTCAGCCCTACAAATGGCTGGTATTTGGAATTGGGACAACTTTTTTTTGGGAAAATACTGGGCGGAAAGTCAACCTATCAAGAAAGCCAACTCGACCTCCGGCATTACCGTCCCTTTGCGAAACGACACATGATCGCCTTCCAATTGATGGCTACGTATACCCAAGGTGGACCTGTCCCATTTCGAGAGATCCCACGGCTAGGTGGTGCCAACATTGTCCGGGGTATCGTTGAAGGTAGAACGCGCGATAGACAATTTCTCGCCACGCAAGCCGAGTACCGATATACCCTCAATCGCTTTTTTAAAGCCGCGGCATTCCTAGGTGTTGGACAGGTTTTTCCCGAATGGAACCTCTTACGAATGCAAGATTTCCAACCCACTGGCGGAATAGGATTGAGAATTTTGGTCAATGAGAAAAAACAGCTTTATTCACGCGTCGACTTGGCGTTTTCTAAAACAGATCCTCCTGGTTTATATTTTAGGTTAATGGATGCGTTTTAATACCCCTCGTGTCATCTCCGTGCGCGCTGTGCCAAATCAAAAAAGGCTACCTTGAGGATTCATCCCTAAGATAGCCTTCAAAAAATTTAAAACTCAATACCCATTAAAAGAACCGAGCTCGATTGTCTTGAATTTTCGCATTCTCACGAATCAACATATTCGCGAGGTAAGTACCACCAAAACCTCCGCTACGTTGCAATACTTGATCCTTGTAGGTAGAGTAGTCGGCAATTGCTGGAGCCGCAGTCTGAGCGGTTTTTTCAATAATGAATACGCCATTATCTCCAACGAAAGGTTTCGAGCGTTTTCCAGCTTTTTGCCCAAATAACCGGCCTATCGCGATAGCATCGATTCCGGCACTATTCAACATGCCATTCGAGAAGTTAATTTCACTCACAGATTCTAGCAAAGCACCAGCACCGTACGTGGCCGCAATTTGCTCCAATGTACCCGTTGACTTACCCAATTTAGCTAAAATTTGATCTCCTTTGATTTGGTTACGTACTCGCGCTGTCAATTCAGTCCGGAAATCCTCAACTGTTGGGTTATCCTTATCCGAAGCTGATTTCACGCCCACAACCACAAATGATTCTCCCACTTCAAACACTCGATCAGCAATATCCCCAACTTCTACACCTTTACCAAATGACCACGAGATGATCTCACGGGCATTCTGCAAAGTGTTTAGCGCTGAAGCGTTGGCAGGCAAACGGTCTGCGGACAATAAGACTAGATTTTCTTTCTTCGCCAAGTCTTTCAAATCAGCTGTTTTCTTCGCTTGTGTGCGAAGGTTATCCGCTTTTTGATAAAGCTCATTTCGGGTTGCTTCTGAAGCATCCAGAACTTTGGCCACAGTAGCCAATTTGTAAATAAGGTTACTTTTAGCTTCTGTTACGTTCACAATGTGGTATCCAAAGTCCGTTTCTACTAGATTAGGCAGCAGACCCGTTCCTGTAAAACCAAATACCGCATTTTCAAAGGGCTTTACCATAGAACCATTGTTCTGGAAATACCCCAAGTCACCTCCATTTTGGGCTGTGCCGTCTTGACCATTGATTCGAGCCAAAGATGCAAAATCAACACCTTGTTTGGCTTGGGTTAAAATTTGTAACGCCTTGGCTTTTGCCGCGGTACGTACAGAATCGGGGGCATCTTTTGATGCTGAAATCAAAATGTGCGATGCACGAACAGTCGAAACTGAATCACGCGTGGTCCCCATGTATTTATGAATAGTGTAGGTATTACCCTCTTTAAATGGACCCACGATGGCACCCTCAATAGTCGCGGCCAAAGTTGCCTTAAGCTCAGCAGAAACATCTGCTGCTGGCCGATTTACACTGTACCGTACATCCGAATTCCGTGTGGCATATTCTTGTGGATCGGTTGCAGACGCTAAACCTTTCGCAAACTCCCGAATATCATTATTTAAAAAGGCACTGTCCTCCTTGGTTGGCGCAATTTGCATCACTACATACTCCAAACTACGGCTATCATACCCCTGAAATTCATCTTTATGCTTAGCCAAATAATCGGAAAGCTGACTGTCGGTTACTTTAATTGTCGAATCCGTCAAAGAATAAAATGGAACGAACAAATAATTCGCACTTGCCCGCTCAGTTTGTGCAATGTATTCATTCTTTGCCTCTAGACTATTGATAAATATAGACTTACCCAAAAGCGCTTCGAATTTTTCACGTAACCGAACTTGCACCAATTGACTTTTGAAATTATCCCAAGCCGCTTTTTGCTCAGCCGGCAATTGGTTATTCGCAACCGAAGAAATAAACTGCATGTGCTGAGCACGATCGTACTGACCTGTTTGGGGATTTGTGAACTGCTGACGTACATACGGATGCAAGTTCTTGGTTCCTTGGATCATTTCACGAAGCTCTTCAGGCGAGACGGACAAGCCCATTTTCTTGAATTCTTCCTGATAGGCAATGTCAAAAATGAACTGCTCCCATACCTGATCCCGAATTTGTTGGATCTCTTGCTCCGTAGCAGGGCGCTGGGACTGAGCTTCAAAATTCATCCGAGCTACCTCGAATTGACTAATAAATTGTTGATAATCAATATCTTTTCCAGCGATTTCCCCGACTTTATTGTCGTTACCACCGAATAGACTGCTACCTCCTTGTGCACCCGAAAAGATATCACCACCCACAATGAATAGTAATAAGGCGACTGCAATCACAGCGACTGCAACCCCGGAACGCTCTCTGATTTTGTTAATTAATGCCATTGCTTTTTATAAGAATCATTTGTTCGGACTCGAATTTACTACAGAATTGGTTCTATAGCCTAAAAACGAACCGCAAAAATAAAGAGATTCCAATTGATTATCAAAGTTTTCCAATTTTGATTTAGGATTCAATGTAAAATCATGTGGATACTTTCGCTATTTTTGAACAAAAGAGGGCATTTTTTCGTATTTTAGATCACTAATCCACTTGATCTATGACGTGGGAATTTCGCCCCCCTGAACGTTCCAGCCTCGATTTGCTCGCATTAAAGCAACTTGTGCGGCAAGGTGAGGGCGCATTTATCGAGTTCAAATTAAAAAATAATCATCCGGATAAAATTATCCGGGAACTAGTCGCTTTCGCTAACTCAAATGGGGGTATGTTACTCCTCGGTATTCGGGATGACCGAGAGATTATAGGGCTCAAGTTCGGTGAAGAAGATGACTTTGTCCTTCAAAAATACATTCATACCCACGTTCATCCGCCACTCCCCTACCAAAACGAACGGTATATTCTACCCAACGAGCGGGAAGTATTGATCTACAAGATTCCTTCAAGTCCTCTTAAACCGCATGTGGTCATTTTAGAGGGAGAGCCGAAAGCCTACATTCGTGTTGCCGATCGTTCCATACAAGCCAGTAAAGAAATGAGGGAAATCCTCAAAGCACGCCGAAAGAACATCCAAGTCAAATTCCATTATGGGGAAAAAGAACAAAAACTCATGCACTATTTGGGGGATCATGAGACAATTACACGTCAAAAATTCATGGAAATAGCGGAAATACCTAAAAAAATGGCGTCCGCTACATTGGTGAGACTCGTACTTGCCAATGTTTTAGCCATAGAACCAGCCGAAACAGAGGATCAATACCGCGCTATTACCGTGTAGGTCCACCCACCACAACAACCGATATATCCTCTTTTTGCCAATATTTTTGTGCCACACGCTGAACATCCTCCGACTGAACAGCTGTTATTCTGTCTACATACGCATCATAATATGCCCTTGTCAATCCTTGGGTATAAATCATTTTATACTTGTCCCCAATGTCAAATGCGGTATTCAGTGACCCCATGTATGACCCGAGCAAATAGTGTTGAACCGTCTCCAATTCATGTTGAGAAACTACCTCATCCCGCAATTTTCCTAACTCTACCCAAATCTCATGTAAAGCAGCCTCCACTAACTCGACTTTTACATCCGTACCAATGAGCCAATACCCATAGTGTGCACTCGGAACCAAAGAAGACGATATCCCGTAGGTTAACCCCTTCTCCTCCCGAATATTTTTCATCAATCGAGACCCAAAATAGCCACCCAGTATTGTATTGGCCACCAAAAGTGGAAAATAATCTGGTTCTTTCCGCGTAACCATGGAGCGTCCTATCCGAAGACTGGCTTGCAGAGATTCGGGTTTAGGGTACCAAAGATCTTTAACCTGATTTGAAAAACCTTTAAATGGTTCAACCAAGCCTTGCCAGGCTGACTTGACTCTCCAAGAAGATAAGGTAGCCACCAGCACATCAAACTCATTTTCCGACAGATAACCCGAAATGAAAAAATGAAACGGTTGTTGCTGTATCGTAGCTTCATAAGCCTGCAATAGCATTTGCCTATCTAAAGCCAATACATCCGACTCTGTCATGATATAACCTTGCCGATTTTCTATGCCAAACAATGCCTGTCTAAAATATTGATTCACTAAAACCGAGTTTTTCTCTTGGTTCAATTGAATTTGCTGGACCACGAGTTTTTGTTGCAGCCGAACTTCTTCCTCAGGAAAAATAGCAGAATCAAAAATTTCCTGAAAAATTTCCAAAACAGCGGGAATTTGGCGGGCTAAGGTATACACCGTGACCGTCGTCCGGTCCAATTGACTACTGACCTCATGAAAAGCGCCCAGCCGCTCAAGACGCTCTGAAATGGCCAATGCGTCACATTGTGTTGTTCCAGCCAAGAGTGTTTTAGCCAACAAAGAAAATGTCCCTGCGGGAAAAAGTTCGGAGCTCGCAAAAATCCATTCAAGGCGAACAACGGGTTGTACACCGGCTTGAATGCGCGTCAGGCGAAGCCCGTTCGGCAGTACGTCCGTGGTGTCACTAGGTAATTGAAAGGGAGCAAAGGGCTTTACAGCCGGAGGTATGGTTCTGTAATTCATCATAATGCAAAAAGTCTCACCAAATATGGTGAGACTTTTTGACGATAGAAAACTATCGCGTACTAATTAGTTAGCAGCAACTGAATCTACAGCAACTGAATCTGTAGCTACAGAATCAACAGCAACTTCAGCAACAGTTGAATCAACTGCAACTTCTTCAGTAGTAGCTTCTTCAGTTGAAGAACAAGCTGCGAAAGACGCCATGCTAGCAACTAGCAACAAAGCAAATACTTTTTTCATTTCAATATTTTTTAGTAGTGTTACAAATACAATACAAATTTAAGCGCTTTTTAAGTAAACAACCAAGCTTTTCTTAAATTATTTTTAAGTTTAAATTAAATTAATCTTAAAATCTAATTTTATCTAGAAAAAGGTCAATCGCGATTGGGGCGAATCTTATCATAAATCCCGGTTGAGCGGAAAGTCAAAAAGCGATGACCTAGGAAATTGGCGGTAAAACTTACTCCCATACCAGCTGTATGGGATATTTTCTCTCGAATAACCAAACTAAACACCTGTAGTAGAGGATTGGCAACAAACTCTAGGAACAATGAAGAAACGAGAAGTTGAATAATAAAGCCGATACCTGAGATTAACAAGAACTTAATAGACTCGCGTCGTGTGCTCCCAGATTCTTTAGCGGAGAATGCGTAAATTTTCGTTGGAATGAAAGAAACAATAGTAGCCGTCAAGTACCCAGCGCCGACACTCCAATGAAAAGCTGTTTTATCATCCATACCCAAAGAAAGAAAAAGAATTTTGTAAGGTATTTGGGTAATAAAGTTAGTTCCAGCGCCAAGTAAAGCGGTGAAGAAGAAGGAGATGAAACTTCTAAGCTCTTTATTTTGAATGGATGAAAAACGGAAAGACACAGAATCGTAAGGTTCGAGTAGTTGGAATTGAGATGAGTACTAAGGACAAAAGTACTTAAAATTCACAAATAAGGCGGGAAAATCTCCCGCCTTTCAGAATAACTTTAGAATAACTGACGAAGAACATCAGGGAACAAGCCCAAAATCAAGGTGCCCGCGGTTGTTATCACCAAAACCCAACGGACCACCGGACGTATTTCGAGTGGAGCATTATCTTCTGCAGGTTTTAAGAACGCTGCCCGAATGGGTTTGAAATAATAGTACATCCCCACAGCGGACATGACAATAGCTACCACCAACAACCACCAATAACCTCGTGAGGCAGCATCTGAAAAGACCAAGAATTTACCCCAAAATCCACCCGTCAAAGGAATACCCGCCAGGGACAACATCGCAATAGCTAAGGTAAACGCTAGAAATGGATTTCGACGATGTAGCCCGTTGAGCACTGAGATTTGCTCATCCGGTCGCCCATTGACTAATTTTTGCCGTGATACCGTAAATAGCACCGTAAACGCAGTAATTGTGGCTAAACAATAGGTAGCCGAATAAAATAAGATAGACTCCCCTGATGCCTCCCGAAGTCCCACCAAGGCAAGCATTAAATACCCTGCGTGTGAAATACTGGAATACGCCAACATCCGTTTAAAACTGGCTTGATAAACGGCTATGATATTACCGAGTAAAAGAGTCAAGATGGTCATGCTCACCACCATCACAATCCAGAAGGAATAAGCCCCTAAGAAAGCTACATACACTATTTTGAAAATAGCCGCAAAACCTGCTGTTTTAACGACTGTTGACATAAAGGCTGTGAAAACCGTTGGCGCTCCTTCATAAACATCCGGAGTCCAGAAATGGAAGGGTGCTGCAGAAACCTTGAAGAACAATCCCATTAACATAAAGACAATACCCACAGACAAGTATACTGACAAGTCACCATTCACACCTTGCAGGGCAACTGCGGCATTCGTCACATGAAAGGTTCCTACGCCACCATAGTACATAGCCATACCAAAAAGCAAGATACCTGTAGCGAAAGCACCCATCAAAAAGTATTTAAGCGCCGCTTCATTGCCCCGGATATTTTGTTTATCTGACCCCGTCAGTACATACACTGAAATAGAAAGGATCTCGATACCCAAAAAGAGCATGATGAGATTATTATACGTAATCATCATCACAGCCCCTACCAAGGCAAATTGCATAAGGGCATAATATTCAGCGGGTTGAGCCGTAGAATCACTGGCAAAGTCGCCTGTAATCGCAACTACCAACGTTGCCGCCACAACCACAATGGTAGAAAAAATAATGCTTTGATTTGAAATCTCGAGCATATTGCTGAAATACGTACCGGGAGCATTCCAATCAAGAAAATTTAATCCGGCGGCAAGGAGCAAAAAGAAGATGGTCGCTGGAAGTAATCCTTGGCGAGACCGGTTGAAACCGAGAAACAAGGTGACAAGACCCGACAACGATAAAGCAACAATTGGATACATACGTTATACTATTCTTAAGAGCTCGGAAGCTCGGGATTCAACATTATTTGATCAGTCCACCGACAATTTGAAATACCGATGATTCAGTAAGGGCTAAAATTAGATTGGGCACAAAACCTGTGATCAACACCACGGCAGCGAGAGGGACTAGCGCACCAAGGTCAGCCCCTGTAAGGTCCTGAATTGATTTAGCGTGATCAGGGCCAAACATCGACCGTTGCATCAAGCGAAGCATATAAACCGCGCCAAAGATTATCGTTAGACCAGCCACTGCGCCCAAGACCGCATGGTAATCGAATACACTTTTCAAAAGTAAAAACTCACCCACAAACCCATTCGTCAATGGAAGAGCAACACTACCTAGTAAAATAATCATGAACAAAATCGAGAGCTTAGGTGCATAGGATGTTAATCCACCCAATTGATCGAGTTCATAACTCCCCGTCCGGTCACCGATCGTTTTGACGACATAGAACAAACCAACTGCATTGACCCCATGCGCTACCATTTGAAATAGCGCACCTTGATATCCTTCTTGCGTTCCGGTAAGCACACCTGCAGCCATTAAGCCCATGTGTGCAAAGGAAGAATACGCCACCAAACGTTTAATGCTACTTTGCTGTATGGCGATAATCGACCCGTACAACAAACCAATCAAGGCAAGAATCATGGCTGTCATACCCAATTGCTGAACAGCCAAAGGTGCAAAAGGAACTGCAATACGCATTAAGCCATAAACCCCCATTTTAGAGAGCAATCCCGAAAGTAGCATGGTTGCCGGCGTGGGCGATTCCGTGTAAGTATCTGGCTGCCATGTATGAAAAGGAAACAAAGGCATCTTGATTGCAAAAGCTAAGAAGAAGGCAAGGAAAATAAGATCTTGTTCCGCCTGACCTAACCCTTGAGCATACACTTTTAGGAGTTGCAAATCGGCACTACCAGCCCCAACATACAGATAAACCAAGGCCACCAGCATGAATAAAGATCCGAAAATCGTATACACAAACATTTTGAAGGTAATCCGACTGGCGTTTTCTCCGCCCCAAAAAGCAGCGATGAAATAGACAGGTACTAAGGCGGCTTCAAAGAAGAAGTAAAAAACAAAAGCGTCTTGTGCTAAAAACACGCCATTCAATGCCGCTTGAGTCAATAGGATAAGGCCTAACATTCTTTCCCGATTTGGATACGACCATCCTCCAGCAGCCCACGCGATGACGGGAACTAGAAAGTTCGTCAACAAAACCATGACTAGGGATATACCATCCCAGGCGAGATGGAATGAGATTTGCAGGTCAGCCAACCAGGTCAATTGAACCGCCTCGGGGTTCCCCTGAAAAGCAATGAAGCTACTGATGACTAAAGATACAAGCGCTAGGCCAGTCGCCAAGGACCGACTTCCCAACTGGGGCCAAACCAACATGGCGGCTCCACCCAACAAAGGAATAAAAAGTAATAAGAGCGTTAGCATATTTCGAAAGATCTTAAGTAAAGTGGATAATGGGAATCTTATTTGATGGGAAGTTGAGCTAGAAACTGACCGCCCAGCGCCAAACCAACTAAGATGACAATTCCAATCACCATCCCGAAGATGTAAACCGAGGTGGCTCCTGTTTGCATTCGGCGGACCCAGCTGCTGATCCAAACGGTTCCAGCACCTAAGCCATTGACCACCCCATCGATCCCCTTGGGATCCACAAATTTGCCAAAGAAATGGGCTAAGTGACGAATCGGTATTATAAAAATACGGTCGTACGTTTCATCAATATAGTATTTGTCGTAGACCACTTTGGAGATACCCGACATGGCCTCATCGGCTTTAGGGACAGTTTGACCTTTTCCGTAGGTGAGGTAGGCAAACAAGATAGAAACCGCAGCCGCAGCAACAGAAACTCCCATCAAAATCCATTCTGTCGCATGGTCTAAATGCATTTCACCAAAGGAAGGTAAAACAGTACGGGAACCATCGTAGATCGGAGCTAAAAATTCAGCCAAATGATGCGGCATGTGGAATACAACAGGAAGCCCTATAAAACCAGCTACGACCGAAAAACCAGCTAAAACCACCAAAGGCAACGTCATAGAAGCGGGTGATTCATGCAAATGATCCGCCTGTGCTTTTGTCCCCCTAAATTGGCCCAGGAAAGTCACAAAGAAAAGACGGAACATGTAAAATGCAGTCATCATGGAGCCTGCGATAGCCAATCCCCACATGACCTTGTTGTGTTCGAAGACATGCGCCAGAATTTCATCTTTGGAAAAGAATCCCGCAAAGGGAGGAATCCCAGAAATGGCTATGGTACCTAGTAAAAAAGTAACCGCTGTTATTTTGATTTTCCCAAATAATCCACCCATTTTTCGAATATCCTGTTCGTCACTCATCGCATGGATCACAGAACCTGCCGCGAGGAATAACAAGGCCTTAAAGAACGCATGCGTGATCACATGGAAAAAACCTGAGGTATAGGCCATGACACCCAAACCAAGGAACATATACCCGAGTTGACTCACCGTAGAATAAGCCAACACTTTCTTAATATCGTTTTGGAAAATACCAATCGTTGCGCCCAATAAAGCTGTCGCTAAACCAATCCAAGCCACGAATTCAAGTGTAGCTGGCGATAAGGTGTAAAGCACATTGGACCGAACAATCATGTAAATACCCGAGGTGACCATCGTGGCCGCATGGATTAAAGCAGAAACGGGCGTTGGACCCGCCATGGCATCTGGTAGCCAAGTAAATAAAGGTATTTGGGCTGATTTACCCATGGCACCAATAAATAGGAAGAAAGTAATGTACATTACCGCTTCATTTCCCACAGGCAATGATGTGGCTTGGGCAAATACATCGACGTATTGAAGGGTACCGAATTGTTGAAAAATCAGGAAGATACCGATCAAAAATCCTAAATCTCCTACGCGATTCATAATAAAAGCCTTACGCGCTGCATTGCCATAGTTGGTGTTTTTATTCCAAAAACCAATGAGGAGGTAGGAACAAAGCCCAACGCCCTCCCAACCAATGAACATGATCACGTAATTTGAGCCCATGACAAGCAATAACATGGAGAACAAAAACAAATTCAAATACGCGAAGAACTTGCCATACCCTTCATCATGCGACATGTATCCCATGGAATACACATGAATCAATGTACCAACGCCAGTAATGACAAAAAGCATCAGGATGGTTAGCGCATCGACTTGAAAAGAGAAGGGGATCGACAAACCACCTACTTGAATCCAATCTAAAATCGGAACAAGAAGCGGTGTTCCATCAGAGGGCAATTGCGTGTACGCAAGGTACGTAAATACAAAAGATAAAAGAGAGGCGCCGATCCCGATGGGGGCTACGAGCGATTTTGGAATTTTTCTGAATCCTATTCCATTCAGCAAAAAGCCAAGCAATGGAAATAAGGGAATAAGGGCAATGGATGACATAGTTACATTCAAATAAGGGATAGGAACTACCTAGGATTAACCGCGAATTTTATCCAGCAGGCTAACGTCAATAGATCGAATATTTCGGTAAATCATGACAATAATGGCAAGGCCTACAGCCACTTCGGCGGCGGCAACTGCCATGATAAAGAAAACGAAGATCTGGCCAGAAGGATCTGATCGATACGCTGAAAATGCAACCAAAAGTAAATTGACAGCATTCAACATCAATTCGACAGACATTAAAATAATGAGGGCATTTCGACGAACCAACACGCCCACAATGCCTATGACAAACAAAATGCTGGCCAACAGCACGTAGTCCGTCATCGGAATAAACCGGATTACTTCGGGTATTTCGTTTTGAAACATTGTTCGAGGATTAAGGTAAGGAAATAATGGACAAAATTACATGATAAATCTAAATGCTAACCCTATTTGCCCAATTTTGTTATTTTTCCGTGAGCATTTTGAGTCTAATTTCCGTAAGTCGACGCTTTGTATCCAAGGGAAAATCACTATTCATCATCCAATCGTAATATTGGGGCTCTTTTTTCAGAATATCCGTCACTTTGCGTCCGTTGTACTTTCCAAAGTTAAAGACAATCTCGCCTTGCGCATTTTTGGCCATACGTTGCGCAAAATCGACCATATTATTGGCCGTTAATTGATGTAGTACCTCCATATCATTCTGGATCGGGTGGTAGGTCTCCCCTTTCGCATTGGTCATTGTCACGGATTCATACCGATCAATCTGAGCACAAAGCACTTCCAGCGTAGCTAACGTATCGGCTTCAGCTCCATGTGCACCTTCCAAGTGCTTATCGCAATAGAATCGGTAAGCCGCGGTCAAGTTTCGGGGCTCCATGAGATGAAATATGCGTTGCGCATCAACAAATCGGCGATTTTTCACATCAAATATATCAGAATCTACGCGCAAGAACTCTTCCACTAACATCGGGATATCGAAGCGATTGGAATTGAATCCAGCCAAATCGCACCCCTCCAGAAATTGCGCCATCGACTTGGCTACTTGCCGAAAAGTTGGCTCTTCGGCCACGTCAGCATCGTATATACCATGTATCAAACTAGCCTCTAATGGAATGGGAATGGTGGGGTTAATGCGTTTGGTGCGCACTTCTACAGTTCCGTCCAATTGAGCTTTGGCAATACAGATTTCAACAATCCGATCTTTGGTGACATTGACACCTGTGGTTTCTAAATCGATAACAGCCAATGGTTTACGTAACTGCAAAGAATGGGTCCGCATAAGGAATCGGGAGGGGTTGGCTTCCCGTGGCACAAAAGTACTAAATTTTTCGGCTCAGGGAAACAGCCGGAAGTCCCTTTGTTCCCAATCCAATAGCCAACGTTTACGGTCTAAACCTCCGGCATAGCCCACCAACTTCCCTCCACTTCCCACCACACGATGGCACGGAATAAATAGGGCCAAAGGATTTTTACCGTTGGCTGCGGCCATCGCACGGATGGATCTAGGAATTCCTAAGTGATGGGCACATTCGGCATAGGACCATGTTTTTCCGATCGGAATTTCATTTAATGCCTCCCAGACCATCCGTTGAAACTCCGTACCTTCTGGCGCCAAGGGGGTTTGAAAGGCTGTTACATGACCTGCGAAATACGCATTGACCTCCTCCGTGGCCTGTTGTAACACGGGATGGAGACACGGATTGGGTACGGGGGTGTCTGTCCACCACGCGCGACTCAGTCCCTGCTCGGTCGCTTCCATATGGAACCAACCCAACGGGGTGTCGAGACCTGAATGATAAAGAAATTGTGCCATGGGTATACCGAATTATTCAGCAAATTACAGGAAATTTGACAAAATTTAATTGACATGTACGCAACTCTTGATACGCTTTTATCCGCTTACCTTTCATGCGATGGCCTCACCACCGATTCTAGACACCTATCCCCTGGTTCCTTCTTTGTGGCCTTGCGTGGCGATCGATTTGATGGACACGCGTTTGTCGAAACGGCCTTGAACGCAGGCGTCCGGTATGCGCTGGTGGATCAACCCGAATGGGCGGACCACCCCCAATGCTTGTTGGTAGAAGATACACTGAAAGGACTTCAAGACCTAGCTCGAGCGTATCGAGATCAATTTTCTATTCCTGTGATTGGCCTGACTGGCTCGAATGGAAAAACCACAAATAAAGAGCTTTTAGCCGCTGTTTTAGCCAAAAAGTTTCGGGTGCATGCCACTGTAGGGAATCTCAATAACCATATCGGCGTACCGCTGACCCTTTTGCGCATGCCGGCCGATACCGAAATCGCGGTAATCGAAATGGGGGCAAATCACCAACAGGAAATCGCTGACCTTTGTCAAATCTGCGCTCCAACGCACGGATTCATCACCAATATTGGCAAAGCTCATTTGGAAGGATTTGGTGGTATTGATGGGGTGAGGAAAGGGAAGGGAGAGTTGTACGATTATTTACTCTCCAAAGGTGGGGAAGTCTTTTTACAAGACAGCGTTCCAACGCTACCTGATATGGTTCAGGACCGACCCGGTCTAGTATTCAAGAGCTACACGGCGCTTAGCTTGGGTATTGAGGAACTATCTCTATCCCCTCAAATCGAATTCAAATGGCATGACACAACTTACCGGACACACTTGGCAGGTGCTTTTAATTTCGATAATATCGTCAATGCCTTGTTTATTGGCACGTACTTTGGTGTTGCAGCCCATGAAGCTGCGGTGGCCGTCGCGGCTTACACCCCAGCCAACCACCGGTCACAACGCATGACCATCGGGAGCAACACACTTTGGATGGATGCCTACAACGCGAACCCGTCTTCGATGCACGCAGCGTTGACTATGTTCATGAACATGCCGAGTCACCAGCCCAAAGCCGTCATTCTTGGTGATATGTTTGAGCTTGGCGACACCTCAGCGGCTGAACACGCCGCCCTTGGCCAACTTATAGCCCAGGGCAAATTTACTTGGGTAGTGTTATATGGTGAAAATATGCAGCACGCACTTCCTTATTTACCCAAAGCCTTTTATTTCAATGACAAATTTTCTCTACATAATTGGTTGATAGACAAAAAGATCCAAGATCACTTTATCTTGATTAAAGGGTCACGGGGGGTAGCCTTGGAAAGTGTCGTGACTATCCTTCAAAGCCTTGAATTAGAGAAATTATCTAAGGACACCTGAGTTTTTTGATGGAGTCAGTAAAATTTAATGACTTAATAGAAAAATTTTCTATTTTTAAATTCAACCTTAGATGATTTATTGGAAATACTTGACAATTATAGATTAAAGTATGTAAATTTGCATCAAATTCAGGATAAATACAAAATCTCATGGCAACAAAAACGTATATTCCCTACAAAGTAAAAGACATCGCTTTGGCCGATTGGGGACGCAAAGAAATAACCCTAGCCGAGGCTGAAATGCCGGGTTTAATGGAAATTCGGAAAGAGTATGGTCCTCAACAACCTTTGAAAGGGGCACGTGTTGCGGGATGTTTGCACATGACGATACAAACGGCAGTTTTAATTGAGACTTTGGTTGCATTGGGGGCTGAGGTAACGTGGTCGTCTTGTAATATTTTCTCCACCCAAGATCATGCTGCGGCAGCTATTGCCGCAGCCGGCATTCAGGTGTACGCTTGGAAAGGTCAAACGGCGGAAGAGTTTGATTGGTGTATCGAACAAACCTTATTCTTTGGCGAGGAGCAACAGCCTTTGAACATGATTTTGGATGATGGGGGTGATCTCACCAACATGGTTTTTGATGTATATCCTGAATTAGTGGCCGGCATCCGCGGCTTATCTGAAGAAACTACGACGGGTGTTCACCGTTTATATGAGCGCCAGAAAAAAGGCACTTTAGTTTTGCCTGCGATCAATGTCAATGATTCGGTTACAAAATCTAAGTTTGATAACAAATACGGCTGCCGCGAATCGTTGGTAGACGCCATTCGCCGAGCAACCGACTTGATGTTAGCCGGCAAAGTCGCTGTTGTCGCTGGATATGGTGACGTAGGTAAAGGATCCGCTGACTCGCTTCGCGGAGCTGGATGTCGGGTTTTGGTCACGGAAATCGACCCAATCTGTGCGCTTCAAGCCGCTATGGATGGTTACGAAGTTGTAACTATGGATGAAGCGGTTCACCGTGCTCAAATTTTCGTAACGGCTACCGGAAACCTTAAGATCATCCGGGACCGTCACTTCTTGAATATGCGTGATAAAGCTATTGTCTGTAATATTGGTCATTTTGATAATGAAATAGACATGGCGTGGTTGAATCAAAATTACGGCCATACCAAATCGGTGATCAAACCGCAGGTTGATTTGTACCATGTAGAAGGAAAAGATATCATTGTTTTAGCGGAAGGACGTTTGGTGAACTTAGGCTGTGCCATGGGACACCCTTCTTTTGTGATGTCTTGCTCATTCTCTAACCAAATGTTGGCGCAGATTGAACTTTGGAACAATCACCAGAACTATGAGAACAAAGTTTATGTTCTCCCTAAAGCACTCGATGAAAAAGTGGCTTTATTCCACTTGGCCCACGTGGGTGCGAAACTTGAATCCTTGGATCAAGAACAAGCGGACTATATCGGAGTGACCACCGAAGGGCCGTTTAAGCCAGAAATGTATAGGTATTGATTTTTGTTACAAATACCCGCCTCCTGCGTCATTTGACCAGGAGGTTTTTTTATATATTTACCCCATGATCACGTATACACCTGCTACCACAGAACAAGACTTGGAGGCTATTTTAGTCCTTCAACGCCAAAATTTACGGCAGTTCTTAACCCAAGAGGAACGAGATGAACAAGGATTCCTAACGGCTTCCTATTCTCTTAATTTTTTACGCGAAATGCACGAGGCTAGTGCACATATTGTCGCTCGCGATGGGGAAACCGTTGTGGGCTATACACTGGGTTTAACACCCGAATTCTTACCTCTAGACCCTGTCTTTGCTAGTTATCTTCAAGCGATTCAAACCATGGACTGGAAAGGAAAACCTATGCTTGACTACCGACCGCTAATCGTTGGGCAACTTTGTGTGGACAAAAATTACCGAGGACAAGGGTTGGTTGACGGGCTATACCAAGCTTGCCGAAACCACCATGCCGGCTCGTTCGATTTCTTGCTTTCAGACGTTTCCTCGTTAAACCCTCGGTCTTTTCGGGCACATCAACGTGTAGGTTTTCAACCCATAGCCGAGTTTCCCGATGCATTCACCGGGGAAACGTGGCATATTCTCGTATGGGATTGGGCTTAACGGAGTAGGAGATTCATTCGGAAATCTAGTGGATCAAAAGCGGCGAACAAGTCTTCCATAAGCTCCTGATCTTGCATGGCGAAGGAATAAAAATTTTCTACCCGCTCTTGGGCACTTCCGCCTGGGAATAGTTTCTCTTGGACACCCAAAAGTTGTTGAATTGCGGTTTCGTGGTGCCGTTCCTCTGCTTTTTTAATTCGTTTTTCCAAATTGGTGATTTGGTGGGTTATTTTGGCTTGTTCAGCCTCCACAGCCGGCACTAAAGTAGGATCAATGGATTTCGCTTGGAGCGCAATTCGCCGCAATACTTCAGCAATCTCATCCATTTCGAAGGCGAGGCTTAATGATTTATCCGAAATGCGTTCTACGAAGCGTTTTTTCAGTTCTTGCGGCGAATCAAATAGTTCTTCCGCATCTACCCCCAATTTAGCCAACTTTTTCTGTTGGGCAGCGGGTACGAGTAGCGCGAAATTACGTGGCATGAGTATGGGAAAATCGACCTTTACTTCGTCAAAAAGTGATTTTAACTGCAACCAATACGGGACCTCCGAGGGTCCGCCGATGTAGGCCAAATTTGGCAAAATCAATTCCTGGTACACAGGACGCAACACCACATTTGGGCTAAAACGCTCGGGGTGGTTGGCTATTTCAGAACGGAGATCAGCGGGAGAAAACGAAATATCCGTTCCCAAGACGAGAAAACGGTCTCCCTCGCGAACTAGTCGAGCGCGAATTTGATCTTTTAAATAAAAGAAATTGATTTCACGTGGGTGAATGACGGACTTGTACCCTAATTCTTCCAACTCTTGGGTAGCTTTCTTCACCAAAGGCTCAGCCATGTGGTGAAAAATATCCGCTTCCATGATGGGTTGAAGGGCCTGTTTGAGCAGGGGATCATCTCCGTCCACGACAATTAACCCCTTTTCTCCAAACAATTGATGCATATACCGGCGAACGGCATGGGCCAGTGTAGGTTCTTGCGTGTAGGCATCAGCGAAGAGCGGCATGGACTCCGGTAGCTCCTCCAACACGTTTTGGAGCGTAGCCGGATTCATCCGACCTACGGCGCCTGTTTGAGCCGTTTCCCAGGTATATTTTTTTCCAAATAAGGTAAACGAAGCAATTTCAGCTAAATCATGATCTTCTGTCGCCATCCAATACACAGGCACGAAAGAATATCCGGGGAAAGCAGCTTGTAATTGCTCGGCTAGTCGAATCGTGGTTACGATTTTATAGATTACATACAAAGGGCCTGTGAAAATATTGAGTTGGTGCCCCGTGGTCACTGTAAAAGTTGTGGTATCTGCCAAGCGATTGATGGCGGGATTTTCCCCGAGGTGAGTGTACTGCCGATGCAACGCCTCGACTAGCTCTTGCCGTCGATCGAAGGAACGCGTTTGAATCGCTTGGCCAAAACCTTCCAAATTGGGCAAAAACGAGTAAAATGGGGTTAAGGAGGGCACATTGGCAAGGTAATCCAACAAAAGCTCCGGGAATTGTCCGGTAGACGCTAGGTCTAGGTGGTGCAGTTTTTTTTCCACGCGGGATATTTTTAGGGTACACAGTTATTCTTTTAGTAAACAGATTGAGGGGCTGGGAGGTTTCCTACATATTGGTTAATTATACTAGATTTGCAATATGACACCGCAAATAAAGGAAACAGGAGATGGTTCGCCTACCCTATTTAGCGAACGTTTTCAACAACATTACCATTCAATTTTTGGCGCAAGGCAAGAGTCCGATCGGGTTTTCATGGAACTTGGGTGGGATGCAGCGAAACGTAAATCCAATCCCATTCGCTTATTTGAATTTGGGTTTGGGACTGGCTTGAATGCTTTACTTACCTGGCAACAAGCTGATGCTGAGGGCTATGAAGTATTTTATACAGGATTAGAAGCCTATCCCGTTGCTCTGGAGGTAGCTCAACAGATACACTTTGGTGATCAACCGCGGATGGCCTTATTACACGAGTCAAGTTGGGAAATTTGGCATTCGGGCTCGCCTCAGTTTCACTTCCGAAAAATAGCACAACGGTGGGAAGATTTTTCAGAAACTGGGCTTTACGATTTAATTTATTTTGATGCATTTCCACCGGTGAGCCAGCCCGAGTTGTGGACTACGGAAGTATTTGCCAAAATGGCGAGTTTGATGGCACCTGGGGCAATCTTGACAACCTATTGTGCCAAAGGTGTAGTTCAACGCAATTTAAAAGAAGTTGGCCTCATCGTGGAAAAGCATAAAGGCCCCATGCGGAAGCGGGAGGTCATTCGGGCGATTAAGCCCTAAGTTCAGGAATTTTGGAAAGTATGAAGAACAGATGGGCTTAGATCGCCATACCCAAGTATATTATGACACGCCCAAAAAACAAAAACAGACCTGATCATGTACGACCAAGTCTGTTTTAAAAAGGCGATTACATCCGTCTTTTTCTACACCGTGTCTTAATATTCATCCTCGTTAAAGAAAAAATCCTCCTTCGTCGGGTAATCAGGCCAAATTTCTTCGATACTTTCGTAGGGTTGACCATCATCCTCTAACTCCGATAAGTTTTCCATCACTTCATTGGGTGCACCAGACCGGATAGAATAATCAATCAATTCATCCTTGGTCGCAGGCCAAGGGGCGTCTTCCAGATAGGAAACTAGTTCAAGTGTCCAATACATAGCGTCACTTTATTTGTGTTAGAAAATTGGCTGCAAAAGTAGAAACTTTCAGTCAAAAAACGAATTTTTTATTAAAATGTATTCATTTTTTTTATATTTTTTTGAAATTGCGGCAAATATTTGATTATCAAATACTTACAAATATACAGTTTTATGAATTACGAGATCGAGATCTGTTGTTTTTCCTTGGAGTCTTGTTTAGTGGCTGAAAAAGCGGGTGCAGATCGTATCGAGTTATGCGGTGGATTTTCTGAGGGTGGCACAACCCCATCGTTGGGTTTGGTGAGTGTAGTCAAACAAAGATGCCAGATCCCAATTTATGTCATGATCCGACCTCGTGGAGGCGATTTTCTGTATACCGATACCGAATGGGAAACCATACTGGCGGATGTCCAATGGGCTAAACAAGCGGGTGCTGATGGCTTGGTGGCAGGATTCCTAACAGCCGAGGGACATATCGACCAAGGCCGCTGGAAAGCCTTTCTGGATGCCGCTGCTCCATTGCCCGTGACCTTCCATAGGGCATTTGACATGACACCCGATCCATTTCACGCGTTGGACGACTTACTGTCGATTGGCTGCACTCGGATTTTAACTTCAGGCCAACAGCCCTCCGTGGCGTTGGGTATACCCTTGCTACAGCAATTGCAAGAAAGAGCGGGAGATCGGGCACGGATCATGGCAGGGGCCGGCATTAAGGCCGAGCTAATACCACAACTGGATCAAGCAGGGATTCGGTCCATTCATTTAACTGGAAAAGGCGCCGTAATGAGTGGAATGAAATTTCGGCAACCTCGGGTCTCGATGGCATCCATAGCTTGGACAGATGAGTACATTCGCTTTGAAAGCAAAGAGGAACCCATTCGTAGAGTACGGGAAGAAATAGATCGACTTACTCAAAAATAAGGTGGAAGGAGACGCCGTTGGTACTTAGCCGTTGAATCGACCCTAAAGGTGTACTCGCACTGATGCCGGGTTGGACGAGGTTGGGTAGCCCATGGGAGAAGATCACCTCAGGGGTTAATTTAAAATACCGTTGAAAGAATTCAAAACCAAAGCCATATTCCACTGCAAAATCAGACTTTCGGATAACAAACTGATTCAGCGCACTTCGACGCCCATTGAAGTTCACGGCGTTGGTCTCGGTACCAAAACGTAGTCCGCTAACAAGATACATGCGGGTATTTCCTCGGCGATTCGATTTATATTTGATATAGACGGGTAGTTCAAACCATGCTTTATCGTCATTTTGGAACCGTTGGGTGGCCGTGGATTGAACAACTTGTAAAGCACGAGAATAGATCCCTACCGTAGGCAAAAAACGAAAATCCCATTGTTCATCCAAGCGAACGTTCATCACCCCCCCCATTTTAAGTGCATACGTCGTGGGCGAGGTGATGGAAAAGTAGTCTGTATTTCCAGGAAGGAGGAAAAACTCGTTGTATCGAATTTTGTAATGCGTTTGCGTAAGTCCTAGAAGGTAGCCAAACCGAACCTTTTTAGCATCATAGTCGGGCTGATTCAATGTTTGAGCTTGACTCGGCATACGACATGCGATGACAAAAACGAGTAGGATTATTTTTTTCCTACATAAACAGAGCAAATTCCGAAAGTCAATGGTATACATACAGTTTCTTTAAAACCAGCTTGCTGGAAAATCTGGAGGAAATCTTCGCCATCTGGGAATGCTTGAACCGATTCAGGCAAATAGTCGTAGGCGGAGGTATCCTTGGAAATCAAACGGCCAATAAATGGCAAAATAGTGGCGGAGTAAAATCCGTATAGTTGCTTAAACGGGGTTTTTCGAGGTTTTGAGAACTCCACCACCACACAAGTCCCGCCTGAGCGTGTTACGCGGCACATATCGGTGAGCCCTTTCAATAGATTTTCGAAGTTCCGTACGCCAAAAGAAACGATCACCGCATCAAAAGTATTGTCATCGAAGAGCAATTTCTCCGAATCCCCCATTCTGAGTTCAATTTTTTGTTCGAGACCTAACTTTTTCATTTTCTCTACCCCAAACTTCAACATACCGGCTGAGATATCGACGCCAATGACTTTTTTGGGATTCAGCTGGCGAACAGCCTCAATGGCCAGGTCGCCTGTACCTGTGGCAATATCCAAGATGAGTTGGGGATTTTCCTTTTTCAGGAGGGAAATGGCTTTTCTACGCCAATACAAATCGACACCACCGCTCAGCACACGGTTGAGGAGATCGTATTTGGGCGATATATTATCGAACATTTCGGCTACTTGTTCTCGTTTGCCGGTAGATTTATCTTTGTATGGAACGACTGCCATGGTACTGACGAATAAGATGATAAAAAGTGAACCGGATGTTTAGGTATTTGGTTTCACCAACCCCTTACAGATTTTTTGTGCTAAACGTGGACCTTCGTACACAAAACCGGAATATACTTGAATAAGATCCGCACCAGCTGCCATTTTTTCTTGGGCATCTTGGGCATTTTGAATCCCTCCTACGCCAATTATGACAAACGATTTATTGCTTTTTTGAGCCAAATATCGGATGACCTCCGTGGATCGATCTTGGAGAGGGCGTCCAGAAAGTCCACCTGCGCCAATGGAATCAATTTGATCTGAGGAGGTCTTTAATCCGCCCCGATCAAGGGTTGTATTTGTGGCAATCACTCCAGCAATACCCGTTTCTTGAACAATTTCGATGATATCATCGAGTTGCTCTTGGGATAAATCGGGAGCAATTTTGAGCAAAATGGGTTTCATTTGGACTTGTTTTGCATTTTCGTCCATCAATTGACGAAGAATAAACATCAAAGGTCCTTTTTCCTGCAATTCCCGAAGTCCAGGCGTATTGGGTGAGGAGACATTCACCACGAAATAATCCACTACAGCATACAAATCAAGGAAGGCTTGGCGGTAGTCATGAACCGCATCAATATTTTCAGTAATTTTATTTTTACCTATATTTCCACCTACGATAATTGAGCTTGTCCGTTTTTTCAGCTGGAGGGCTGCTTGATTAGACCCATTGTTATTGAACCCCATACGGTTGATGAGTGCCTCGTCGGCCTTCAAACGAAACAAGCGAGGTTTGGGATTACCTGCTTGGGGTTTGGGAGTAACCGTCCCAATTTCTACAAATCCAAAGCCCAAAGAGGCCAATTCATCGATCCAAACCCCATTTTTATCAAATCCTGCGGCTAGACCTACGGGGTTGGGAAAGGAAAGTCCCATCAAATTCCGCTGCAAACTTGGGTGTTTGAACGAGGCAAAAGATCGTATTAAGTAAGGAACACCCGGTATTTTGTGCGCCAAAACCAAGGTACGCATGGCAGCATAATGGACCGCCTCGGGATCAAATTGAGATAATATTGGAAAAACAAGCTGCTTATATACACCCATACTACCGAAAAGTTTCGGCAAAGGTACGGAACTTGAATCCAAGATCTTTGTATATTTTGCCCCAAATTAATCAAATCAAATAAGATGGAACCTCTATTACCTACCCTAAGCTGGGAAGACTTTGCTAAACTGGACATCCGAAGCGGTACCATCACCCACGCAGAGGAATTTAAAGAAGCGAGACAACCTGCGTATAAACTCACCATAGACTTTGGTGCACTTGGGATCAAACGATCGTCTGCTCAAATTACGGCATTGTATTCTTTGGAAGATTTGCTTGGGATGCAAATCATTGCAGTGGTTAATTTCCCACCGAAGCAAATCGCCAATTTTTTTAGTGAATGTTTGGTTTTGGGCGTGGTTGACCGAAAGCAAGTTACGCTCTTATCACCGAACCAGCCAGTCGAGAATGGGTTACGAATAGGGTAAGTAAGTAGCTAATAGCTTCATGGCATTAGCTACTTACCACGTAAAGATGACGTATTATTCGATAAACCCTAGGGTAGATTTCGCTTTCTTCACTTCCGGGGCTTTCATGAAAGTATTCCACAAGAGTCCTGTCCGGTAGTTTTCGATCATGCAAATGATAGGGCCTTGATCGATGGCCAAGTACGAATCAGCGAACCACACATGGTGTAGACTAAACGCATCCTTGAAACCATATTCTCCCCACAACTTATCTCCCAATACGTAATAGAAATGATGAAGAGCTTGCATAGATTCTTTGGGGGTATACGGAAAAGCACTGAGTGCCGCCGTAGGTGTAATGACACCCAAATCTTCTGTTGGTGAATGGGCAGCATACCCTCGGGGTGAATCAGACGCGGTCAATCCCCAACTGGAAGGTCCATAACCCGGGTAATTTTTAGGATTTCTGACACAGTATTGGTAATTGATTTGCGTATGACGTAAATTTTGGTCCCAGTAATCTCCATACGCATCTTTGAGTCCTTTGGGGTTCAAGCCAAGGAAAGAATAGTGGGAGAAAAACAGCGGGCCACCAAAATCATACCCCAGAGGTAATGCAATCCCTTCAAAGGTTCTTCCGTTTCGCATTTGTCCAGATTGGGCCCAACCGGTATCATAGACTGCCTTGGATATTGGATACGTTGGAGAAGCAGCTGCAAGAAAGTACGTAATTAAGCATTCATTCCAGCCCTGAATTCGGTGATTCATGCGCCACCCATGATTTTGGGACCAGTGCCAATACAAAACATTTTGACCACCTTGGGTGTACCAGTTCCACTCGACCTCTTCCCAAATGGACTGAATGGTTGTTCGGAGTTTCTGTTCTTGAGAGGAATTTCCTTGAAAATACTCCCGAGCCGTTAAGAGCCCTTGGATCAGGAAAGCCGTTTCAACAAGATCTCCTCCATCATCAAACGTGCTGAATGCAACTGTTTGGCCAGTAGTCCCATTGATCCAATGTGGGAAAGCACCATGGTATTTTTGAACTTTGTTTTTAAGAAAATCCGTCATTTTCACCAGCCGTTCAACCGCAGCATCACGCGAAATAAATCCACGCTCCACAGCTACAACCATGGCCATGACACCAAAACCCGTTCCTCCACTGGTCACAACATCCCCCGACGTATTCCTTTCTCTGGCCATTCCCGAAACTGGGTGTCCAAAATCCCAGAAATACCGGAACGTTTGTTTTTGGACAAGCGTGAGAAGCTCCTCATCGGATATGCGCGGGAATTTATCCGCAGGATCAACCTCGGTGGTCATTTGAAAGCGATGGAGCGTATTGAGAAGCGTTTTTCGCTGGGATTGCAATTCTGGATTAACGACAACTTGATACGCCGTGAGGCTTTTTAAGTCGACGGTGGGCTTTACGGTAACAACCTGTTTATCAGGCGAGAAAGCGTGCGTAAGCGGCACTTGAGTAGCGGTAGCGCGTTCGAAGAGTCGAATTTGCGCCTGAGCAGACACAGGGTCAACAGGGGTGGAAAAAGACAATTCAACCTCAGGTCTGCCTTTGACTTGATTCGCATAAAAGCCACCGGATTGAACCCCATTCACGCGAATCGAGGTAAAATAGAAAGATTCTGGTTCAACGAGCGTAGGTCGGCACGCCAACAAAGCCAAGACCGAAATCCAGATAAGGGATAATTTCATGGAGGTAAGTAGTAAATGAAGGGCTGCTCATGATGAAGCAGCCCAAAATAAATTAACGTCCTACGCTTTCAAGCTGGTAGAGCGCACTCAAATCACCATCTGAGAGCGGGCGATTGAATACCCGAACCTCATCAATTTGCCCATTGAATAAGGCCTGCCAAGATTGGACGGTAGATTGCGGGTACCCTGTCGTTTGGTTGGCAAAGGCACCAAATAGTACGGTTGTTCCGGTTGGGAACACCAAGGGTCCTAATTGTCCGCCATCCCGAACACGGAAGTTGCGGTTGGAAACCAAAATGCCGTTAGCATAAACATCAACGGTGGATGTAGAAGCATCATACTTTAAGGCTACTTGCGTCCATTTTCCTGCACCCCGAACGATTTGGAAGTCCGTTCCGGCTACACCGAAGTTATTTAGGTTATCATGTCCCCGACGCGCACCGGTGGAGTATTGTCCTAAAACCCCTTTGACCACCAAGGTATCTGAGCTTGGGCGATAAGACCCTGTTTCAGCCATTACATTGATAAGTTGACCCCAGTCAGGTGCTGTGTTTCTAGCTTCATTCAGGGCAAAAATACTCGTTGCTTTTCCTTCAACATTCCGTAAATTGACCCAAGCCGTCACGGTGAAGCTGGCCAAACCATTTGGGGTATTTAAAGCAGGGATTGTGGGGTACCGAAGAAATCCTTCCGCTAAACTTACCGCTTGACCTTTTACACCCGCCGTGTATGACGCGTTGGTGGACTGATCAGGCGCTACATTTGATTTTGCTTCCCGGCCGTCGCCGTTAAAGCCCCAGTACGCAACGAGGTTAGCTGCGGCTACTTCATCTGCCGAATTAAAACCGCCAATCGGTGGTAACTGTGGCTCGTCGGTGCCACAAGCCATCCATTGCGTAGAAAAAAGAGCTAAAGCAGCCCAAGTCAAGGTTTTTTGTTTGATTTTCATTTTGTTTTGAACAGGTTGATCCTCTCACTCCGTCGAGAGGGGTGGACTTAACATGTAGATAAGCGGACGGAGTACTGCTTACTGAACTATTTTTGGTAATTTTAGTACCCCGGATTTTGGGCAAGCCTACCTCCAGAAAGGGCGATTTGGACACTTGGGATGGGTAGACGCTCATGCTTGCCTGCCACAAAATTCTTTCCATGCCCACGCATAACACTTGCAGCACGGCCCGTACGAACAAGATCAAAGAATCGGTCGTGCTCCATTGCGAGTTCAACGCGACGTTCTTGCCAAATGGCTTGCAGTAAGGCGTCTCCTCCAGCCGCTTGGCTTGGTGGTAACCCTGCCCGCTGCCGAATGATGTTCAAGTGATTTTGCGCTGTTCCCACCTGCCCCAATCGATACGCTGCTTCCGCCAGAATCAAATGCACTTCACCCAAGCGGAGGAGGTGAACATTTTTTTGTTTTCGGTCACGGTTACCAAGGAAGCTCTCCACTTGCCGATTTTCTGAATGGTATGCTTTGTAATTGTAGCGCATATTTTCAACAGAATCCGCACTGGGAATCCGGAATCCATCAAATAGAATTGTCCCACGCCCCGTACGGGATTGATCGATGAAAATAATCGTCGATCCAGCTCTTTTATCCCCCGGTTCATAGGCATTAGCCAAGGATTGCGAGGGCGTACAGAATCCCCAACCGAGGTCCGTCCAACCACCCCGACCACCTACGCGGGGGCCTTGACACATGGAATAGGCATTGATGCCAAAATCGGTATTGTTAAACGTGCCCGTTTGAACTTCCAGAATAGCTTCTGCACTATTGTCACCCGCTTGCCGCCAAAGTTGGCTATAATCAGGCAACAGCGCGTACTGACCTGATTGAAGCACATCTTGGGCTAAAGTTTGCGCCCGTTCCCATTTCGATACGTATAAAGAAACTTTGGCCAATAAAGCCTGGGCAGTCCCTTTCGACATCCGTCCGGCTTGCGTTTGCCGACGGAGCGGTAAATGATCGATACCAAATTGCAAATCCTCCTCAATGACTTGGTATATTTCCTCTGCTGTAGCCCGCGTTTGGAAGGCTGGATCTGAGTTTGCATCTTGAACATTCAGCGGAACCCGCAAAACTTTGGGAACACCACCAAACCAACGGACGAGATTAAAATAATAATACCCTCGGATCACACGCACTTCACCAGCTAATCGGTTGCGAACTTGCGTGGGTAATGTGGACGCTTCAATTGCACGCAATGCTTGATTGGCTTTGGCAATGCCGTTGTAATGTCCGGCCCATAGTGCTTCGACGAATACATTGGTTGGTGTAACGGAAAAGTCATCCAAAACACCCACTGTACCAACTTGGTCACCGGGTGTGCTTCCCTTGTCAGCATCATCCGAGATGATGTTCGTAGCGGATATGAAACCAAAGCCGTGTACATCCCCAGCTGCGCCGAAAGACTCCCCACTCATGAGCGAGTTGTACACCCCAATAACCAAGTTTTGGGCAAAATCAGGATCTGATTCGGCCGTTGGGCGACCTTGCAAGGGAACATCCAAGAAATCGGGGCCACAGCTGCTCGTAAGCCCGAGCATCATAAGAAAGGATAGGAAAATTCGATTATTTTTCATGGGATTACAATTGAATTTGAATACCACCTGCCAACGTTTTAGTCATAGGATACGCATTGAGTTCGATCCCAGCATTGGTGGGAGACTCGCTTAGAAGTTCAGGGGTAAACCCACTGAACCGGGTCCAAGTCACAAAGTTTTGTGCGGTTACATAGGCTTTTACTGATCCTAATTTCAATTTTGACACGACCGATTGCGGGATCGTATAAGCGAGTGTTACATTATTCAGACGGAAAAAATCCCCTCGCTCTAAGAAATAAGTAGAGGCCGGCAGATTTCCGGCATTAGCCTTGGGTTCATTTTGGATGTTACTACCCGGAACCCAGCGGTTGTAGGCCATATCACGTTCGATATTGTCATTTAAGGCTTGCCGAAATGCTTTTTTTCCATTGTAGATGTGGTTCCCCATTTGGCCGACGAGGTCTACGGAAAGATCCCAATTGGCGTACGTTACCCCCACATTACCTCCAAAAAAGACCTTGGGTTGATACGATCCAGCAAAAATCCGGTCATTGTCATCGATTCGTCCATCGCCGTTAGCATCAAAGTATTTAAAATCACCGGCCGCTGCGGTTGGTTGAACCAAAGAACCATCCGAGTGGCGGTATTGAGCGACCTCGGCGTCGGTTTGGAATACCCCCAAAACTTGGAGAATATAAAAACTACCAACCGGCTGACCATTATCTGTTCGTGTGGTATAGGGTTGAGCAGCCCCTATCCCGCCATCAATGATCGGCTGGCCTCCGTTTAGACCAACCACTGTATTTCGGTTAAAACTGGCGTTTCCACCTAGCCGATAGGACAATTTATCACTCAATCGATCACGCCAATTCAGCGCGGCTTCAACGCCTCGGTTTTGAATAGAGGCTGCGTTGGTCAATACCACACCATCGCGATCCCCGGTCACCGATGGAATTCGGACGTTAATCAGTAAGTCGCGGGATTTCTTGTCGTAATACCCCAGTTCCCCTTGTAATCTACCTTGCAACATGCTGAAATCAAGCCCTAAGCTCAACTCCTCTGTGGTTTCCCATTTGATTTGGTTATCCTTAATTTGTGTAATGGCAGACCCAGGTGTTGCGATACCACCTCCGAAGGCATACGCCAAATTTTGATCCACCGTAACAATGTAGGCATCCGAGGCGATTCGATCATTTCCCACTAAGCCCCAAGAGGCACGAAGTTTTAGCAAATCCACCAAGGTTTGATTTGCCATGAACGATTCTTGGCTAATCACCCACCCCGCACCGAGGGACGGAAAATAACCCCAGCGATTTTGGACAGGAAAACGTGAGCTACCGTCGGCCCGGAATGTTCCAGTGAACAAATAGCGATCTCGGTATTGATACGATACCCGAGAAAGATAGGATTGCCTGGCCCATTGGTCTCCATTGCCGAAGTTGGTTGAGGTATTGGCATTTCCTGTATCCAAGAACCACAAATTTGGTGCTGCAGGAACCTGTTGGCGAAATGCACCAAAGGATTCACCATAAAAGCCTTCGGCGGTAGTTCCCAAGAGAATACCCAACCGGTGATTTTGTTTATCCATCTGCCATTGGGCTGTATTATCCAGAACCCAACGTGTCCCACGGAATGTGCCATTACGTAAACCACTCAACGGGTTACGTTGGTTTCCACCCGGCATGATGAAAGTGGATGTATCATTCTCAAAGGCACGCGTAAAGGAGCGATCCCACCCACTTGTGGATTCAGCCCCGATGGAAGTTCTCAGTGTGAGCGATTTGATGGGTTGGTACGAAACGAAAGCAGATCCTTGCAATCGATTATTTCGGACTTGATTCGAAGCAATATTCAAATCCAACACTGGGTTTCCAACATTGTGAAACAACGACGTATTTCCGTATTTCCCATTAATAATCGACGGGATAATGGGAGCCGCACGGTACGCATTATTATACGCTGAACCCAGGTTAACCGGCCGATCGTCCGTGTGCGTGAGCGAAGCCGTCCAACCTGCCTTCACTTTTTTATGCAAATTGTAATCTATGTTGATTCGTCCCGTGTATCGTTTGAAATCATTATTCAAAACAATTCCCCGGTCATCCAAAAATCCAAAGCTAAAGAAAGTCGAGGCTTTATCATTCCCTTGTGAGATACTGAGGTTGTGATTTTGCATAGGTCCGTTCCGAAGAATTTCGCGGTACCAATCCGTCGAAATATCGCCAGCTGGGATAGGGCGACCAGAGGCAGCGCTGACGTAATTGGCATACTCAGCGGCATTAGCCATAGGCACGATGCGAGTAGCCGAACGAACCCCAGCATTGAGGTGATAATCGACCGTCAGCTTACCCTTTTCACCGCGTTTGGTCGTAATGATGACCACACCGTTAGCACCACGTGCGCCATAAATCGAGGTAGCGGAGGCATCTTTTAGTATGTCCATGTACACGATATCTTGCGTATTGATGTTGCTGATATCATCCGTTAGAACCCCATCAACAACAAACAATGTCGCCGTTCCGGCTAGTGCAGTTCCTGTCCCCCGAATCCGTACCACGGGAGAACTCCCTGGCCTACCCGAAGCAATGACTTGAACACCGGCCACTTTTCCTTGAATGGCTTGTGTAGCTGTCATGACAGGTTGCTTGATCAAATCTTCGCCTTTAACACTGGCTGTCGCTCCTGTAATGTCAACCTTTCGAGCTTGACCGTAGCCTACCACCACAACCTGAGACAAGTCAGTCGCAAGAGATTCCAAGGATAAAGTAAGCGAACCCGTAGCGGGTACAGCTACATCGATCGACTTGTATCCAATGTACGATATTTGTAAAATTTGACCTGGAGAAGCCGTTAGTTTGAAGTTTCCATCCAGATCCGTAAAGGCCCCTTGCTTGGTACCTTTGAGTTGAACTGTCACGCCAATCAAGGGTTCCTTCGTGGAGGCATCTTGAATTTTTCCGTCAATGGTCAACTGGGCCATAGCCGGCAGGGTTGCTACCCAACTAATAAAAAAGAATTGAATAAAATAGCGCATAACTATATTGTAATAGTGCTAAATTTGAACGACAAAGTACTATGTTAAGTTTTGTAAAACCTAAAATTCAACTACATCAATACCACATCATTCCTACGTATAGTGACTTATAAACGCAATTTTGACTACATCATGAGGCCCAAGGCTTGGCTTTTCGTTCTACTTTACCTTACGCTGATGAGCTGGAAAGTTAATGGACAAGAAAAAAAAGGATTTTCACACATCTCGTCACGCGAGGTGATCAACTTCTCTTGGCAGCAATATGGAGCACAGCGTCAAAACTGGTCGATTGCCCAGCACCCCAAAACTGGTTTTCTGTATGTCGGCAATTCAAAGGGATTACTTGAATATGACGGTGCTATGTGGCGTTTGTGGGCATTACCTCAAAAGCAAGTGATTCGCTCTGTCTTTGTCGGTCAAGAAGGCAGAATTTACACAGGTGCCTTAGGCGAATTTGGGTATTGGTCACCTGGACCGAACGGACAACTCCTCTATACTTCTTTGAAATCACTGGTTCCAGATCAAACCTTTGCGACTGAGGAGATTTGGCACATATTCACCTACAAAGGTGAGGTCTATTTTCAATCTTTCGCCTTTTTATACCGGTACAATGGACACCGGGTACAGGCACTTCCCCCACCCGCCACTATTTTGTTTGGCTATGTCATTGAAGATCGTTTGTATTTTGAAGGATTGGGGCAGGGTTTGTTTGAGCTTTCCCCCGCCGGTCGTTGGCAGAAAATAGAAGGATCTGATTTTTTAGGGAATGAAACTGTTCAGTCCATTGTACCTGGCAAATACTCGGGGGAAATTTGGATAGGAACACAACGGCAACTTTACATTTGGAATGGAAAAACCTTTCGACCTCACCCAAGTTCGACCCTGCGTAAATTCATTCAAGCAAATCAGCTCAATACAGCCACGAAACTTCGAAATGGAACCTACTTCTGGGGAAGTATATTGGGGGGGGGAATCTGGACAGATGCGGAAGGGAAGATAATCGACCGCATGACCAAAACCAATGGTTTACAAAATAATACCATTCTTGCCTGTTTTGAAGACCGTGAGAACTTGTTGTGGCTGGGCTTGGACAATGGCATTTCGATGGTGCTCCAACACCCTTACCTACAACTTTACGAAGATCGGACGGATGAGATTGGGACACCTTACGATGCGGCTCTGTTTCAAGGTACGTTATATGTAGCTTCAAACCATGGTGTTTTTTACTTGGAAGGCGGACAATTCAAGCTTATTTTAGGTTCACAAGGTCAGGCATGGGATTTGTTCAAAATTGGAAATACCCTTTTCTGCGGGCACAACACGGGAACGTACGAAATCAATCAACACCGGTGGAAGCAGTTATCTCCGATTACGGGTGGATGGCATTTAATTCAAATTGATCCCAATCGTCTTTTACAGGGCACATATACCCAATTATGCTTGTATCGTAAAAAAGATGCGCAATGGCACTTCTCCCATGCGCTCTCAGGATTTTCAGGTCCGGTTAAAGAATTGGTGCAAGTGGCCCCTAGGCAATTTTTGGCCTTAACGGCACACGATGGACTTCATGAGCTAACCGTAGACTCTACCTTCTCTAAGGTCATTCGAAATCAACCCCTACAAGGCTTACCCTTTGTAACAAGTGTTGAAAATGAAGGTTCTATACGGTGGCTCGGAACGGAGAAAGGCAGCTTCCAATACCAAAGTGGGAAAATATCCGGCAAGGCTCTTCTCCCGTTTCAGCGCGTTCAGCAAGGTCCAGCACAAACGAAGTGGGGAATTTCTCCACGTGGGGAAGTCTTTTTACAACGAAGCCAAGCTGTGTGGCAGCGGATACCATTAGCTAGAAAGTATCAGCTTGCTGGAGCTTCCAAAGTGATTCAACTAACGGATACGCTCCATTTTATTGGACATGACAGTGGATTTTCGTTGCTATCATTTACCAAAATTCCTGGCCCAAATCCACAACACAAACCCTTTCTTCGCGCAGTTTCTCAAAAAAACAAGCGGTGGTTATATCGCCCAAATGATCCAATCGAGTGGCCAGAATTTGCGTATCGAGAAAACTCATTTACGTTTCAAGCCGGCATAACAACCCACGCCAGAGAGGTACAATACGCCTTTTGGCTTGAAAATGAAGATTCATCCTGGGGAAATTGGCAAACCTCTCCTACCCGCTCGTATGCGAATCTAAAACCTGGCAACTACCGGCTGCATATTCGAACCTCCGATGGCGCCCAGTCCCATCCAATTCCCCTGACCATTGCAGACCCTTGGTATTGGCACCCCGTGAGCCAAATCATTTACGCAGCGGCACTTATTGCGCTTCTATTTTCCTTATACCAATGGCATATTCGACGACTTGACCGGCTGAAGCGGCAAAAAGAAGAAGAATTGAGGCTACAAGAAGAGAAAAGTCAACAAGAGCTCCTAGCCTTGCACACCACACAACTCGAACAAGATGTCATTCGAAAATCAGAAGAATTAGCGAACTCTACCCTACGTTTGATCAAAAATACAGAATCATTACAGGTACTGAAGGATCGTTTGAATCAGCTTCCACCGTCAAAGTCAGTCCAGCAAATCATGGATTATCTAGATAAACATTTTGCGGGAACAGACGATTGGAAGGTATTTGAACAAAATTTCAATCAGGTACATGAACAGTTTCTAAAAAAACTGATTGAGGAATTCCCAACTTTATCTCCCGGAGATTTGAAGTTAGCGGGTTACTTGCGTATGAACTTATCCACCAAGGAAATCGCCCAGCTACTTAACATTACGCCACGAAGTGCTGAGTTAAAACGCTATCGACTTCGGCAAAAACTGGGATTGGGAACAGAGGAAAATTTGGTCGAATTTCTCATGCGAATTTAAAACGCTGGATTCAAGGAAAATAGTGAATTGAACAGACCTATTTTTATGCAAACCAAGCAGGCAAAAGTTATACCCTATCATGATCATGGCTCTTGACTTTCTTTTTGGGAATGTTCTTGTAATTCCTGAATAATTTTATCAAACTTTCCATCTTGGTAGTCCAACGAAACACCAATTGTCCCAAAAAAAATGGCGAATGTAAGAAAACCCAAAAAATAAGCCCAAAAGGCTTTAACGTAAGTTGAAATACTCTTTCGAATATAGAAGTTACCTATTGCATAGGTCGAATAAATAACGGTAAAAAGAGTCGATTGATTTAGCTGTTGTTTACCTGTACTCCATTCTATTAAGGAAAAAACAAAAGAAAAAACCATTCCCATCCCGATAACATAACAAAGAAGTACCATTAACTCAAAAAAATTATATGGCGCTCTTCTGAAGAACACTTTCAGCCACAAAACAATAAATATACTCATTAACAAATTAGCGTATCCGTAATTCGAATTCATCCAATTGAAGATCATTTTTATATGATCAAATCCTACATCTTCATTTATACTGAAATAATCATCCCCAACATGCGTCAGTTTTTGAAAAACTGTAAAAATCAGTGAGGTCATTATCAAAAATAAAACCGGCTTGATAATTTTCGTACGATCTTCGTCAATATACTCTCGAATGGTCTTCCCTGGTGCTCTTAACAAATGCCAAATGGTTGAGAATATTCCTTTCTCTAAGTGTAAGACATGAAATAAATCATGAATTACATACTCCCAAGTAATGCGTTTGAACACTTTGGGTTGCCCACATTGTGGACAATAGAGCCCTATTACTTCGGTTTGACATTTTCTACATTGCATCTTATTTCCTTTTGTTTGGTCTAGGTAATCAAAATTACTTATTTTTTAGAAAAATTAAACTCCGTTCGTCGGCTTAGGTCTCAGATGCAGGTACCATTCGTCGGTAAATTAAAGACACTCAACGAAAAAACCATCCCCCTCAACGAAAGCTACTCGTTTTGGGTGAGTCGACCTAGTACTTTTGACTCATCAAACAACACAAATTAAACAAAACAACTTATGGAAAAGCGTACCTCATACCAATCACTCTTCTGGGCCATTTTACTTATCGCTGTCGGTGGAGCCTTTCTCTTGGTCAATTTCAATTTGCTCGACAAAAGCATTCCCCTCAAATTTTTAAGCTGGCGTTTGATTCCGCTATTTATAGGATTGAATGCCTTGCTTCAGAAAAAATACACACAGGGGATCATTTTAGTGGGCTTGGCAACCTTTTTCTATTTACCTGAATTTATCGATCCCGTTTTGTGGAAACAAGTGTACAAACTATGGCCACTTGGTTTGATCATCGGAGGTTTAGCACTTGCTTATCAGTTTTTCAAGCCCAAGTCACCTTCACTCTTGGTGGCCGTAGAAAATGCGGAACTTAATCTCCTACAGGAAACGATCATCATGGGGGGTAGTAACAAAAAGGTAACATCCAACAACTTCAAAGGCGGCTCTATTTCGTGCATCTGGGGCGGGGCGGAGATTGACTTAAAAGAGGCTCAACTTGGAACCGGAGCAGCCATGGATGTCTTCATCATCATGGGGGGCGCTCAGCTTACTGTTCCTAAAGATTGGACGGTTGTGGTGGATGCGTTTCCTTTTATGGGTGGTGTGGATGATAAAATCACCAAATACCCGGAAGGAACCACCGATCCAACAAAAGTCATTCGGATCACGGGAACAATTGTCATGGGTGGCCTTGAAATCAAACGGTATTAATCTATGCAACACCCCATTCTAAGTTCGCGCAAAAGATTGGCCTGGTTCGGTGTCTGTTGGCTTTTGCTAACAGGCATCGCCTGGTTTTCGATCTATCCTGAACTTGACCATACCTCTCTCTTACCTACCTTAGGACATTTGGCTTTTCATCACGGTGTACTTTCTATTTTATTACTTGGCTCTTGGTTTGGGATTCGGTATTTACGTCCAGAACGTCAAGCTTGGACACTCTTGGTCCTAAATCATTCACTTTATGCACTGGTGATCACAGGACTGGCAGTCATGCTCAGCGAATGGCTTCGTCCGGCTGCTTCGGCCGATATACGGGCATTGAAAACATTGATCTCCGTTTTGGCGTATTGTACGTTTGTTTTATATCTCAATGTTCAAGCCTACTACGAAACCGCCATAGCGGTTCGAAAGAATGAAAAGGAGTTATTTGAATCCTTGAAAGAAGCCGAACTTAAAGTACTTCGATCGCAAATGGATCCTCATTTTATTTTCAATAGCTTAAATTCCATTTCAACCCTCACGCTTATTGACCCCGACAAGGCCCATGACATGATCCTGAAGCTCTCTGACTTCCTTCGATTCAGTTTGGAAATTGGGAAAACTGCCCAAGTGCCCCTATCTAAAGAATGGGCCATGTGCGAGGCTTACTTGGCCATCGAACAAATTCGATTTGGGGATCGCTTATCAATCGATTTTCATCAAGAAAGCGATGTGCCCAACTTGCTCGTCCCTAGCTTACTTCTTCAAACTTTATTTGAAAATGCCATCAAACACGGCATTCAACAAAGTCTGCAACCCGAACCCATCGTTTGCCGTATTGTACGTATCGATCAGCACGTTCAAATCACGCTGCGCAACAGCCTTGAGGAAGGTGGCCTCCGACCCAAAGGCAGCCAAACCGGACTTGAAAACATTCGGGTCCGACTTCAAAAACTGTATGATCAGCCCGCCTGGATTACCCAGGAAGCGACCAAACATACTTTCACCATTCAACTTTTTTTACCTATATGAAAATCTTACTCGTTGACGATGAACCCCTTGCCCGAACGTTGGTCAAGACCTTCCTTTCAGCCTACCCTACATGCACTGTTGTGGGAGAAGCAGGAGATGGATTTCAAGCCGTCAAGATGATCCAAGAGCTTCAACCCGACTTGGTTTTTCTTGATATCCAAATGCCCCGCATGACAGGTTTTGAGGTATTGGAATTGATCCAAGATCCACCGGCTATTGTCTTTGCGACGGCTTACGATCAATATGCCATGGAGGCTTTTGACCAAAATGCTGTAGACTATTTACTCAAACCTTTTTCCAGAGAACGCTTTCAAAAAACGATGGATAAAGTGCTGGCTCAACCTCCCAAAGGAACTGAAATTCGGGAAAATCTATGGAACCACCCCCCGACTAAGTCGATCGATCGTGTGGTGGTAAAACAAGGAAATAAAATTGAAATCATTCCTCTAGAACAGCTCACCCATGTGGAAGCTGATGGCGATTATGTTTGGCTGCATACCGCGCAGGGACAGAAGTTCCTGAAACAAAAGACCATGAAGGCGCTCGAGGCGGAGCTTCCTGCGACGTTTGTCAGAACCCACCGGTCTTTTTTAGTCAATGCCGATTTTATCCAAAAAGTTGATCTATACGAGAAAAACAGTTACCAAATGAAATTGAAAACAGGCGCGGTTTTGTCCGTAAGTCGGCAGGGCTATAAAGTCTTACGGGAGCAGTTGGGGTTTTGAAAAATAGGTAGCTGGGGGCTTTTGTTGAATGATGAATTATTTTAATAAATATATATTTTTAACTACTACATTAATAGATCTTTTTATAAATAAACGTTTAGGGGAAGCCCTGATCCTACAATTCATTATTCAAAACGGCTTGGTACTTTTTCCCCATCGGGGTAAATCGTTTGTAGCCAATATAGGTGCGACCTGTTGAGGATGATCCACAAGTTTTGTATGTAAGGGTTAATCCAAGAATGGAAAGAGAGAAATGAATATCAGATACCGTTGCTTTTGGCTATAAATGGGCCACTCCTAAGGAGCTTGATTATTCCAGAGCTTACGATGTTGCTACAAACAGTCGGCTCCGAAGGAGCCATTAGGCGGAATACAGATCCTTTGAGTTCTAGCGATTTTTAAGCACGAATGAACGAAAATATACCGAGAAGAGATGAACTGTAAGGTCAGGGCTTTCTATAACCGTTTATTTGTACTAATACCCTATTAATTCTTTAATTTAAATTATATTCAAATAATTCATAATTCATAATTCATAATTCATAATTCATAATTCATAATTCATAATTAAAAACCCCACCCCTCAAATCTTGCTAATCCTAACCGCCTCTCGAATCCCACTCAGGTAGGCACCATGAACCGTGGAAAAATAATCTTTCTCGGTATGTTCACCGGCAAAGAACACTTGATTGTCGAGTGGTTCGGCGAGTTGATCAAAATGCTGCATTTCGCGGAATACCCCCTAAATCATACGACTTCCTATTTTCATCCACGGTTTCAAATGTATCCATTCCGGCTTGGTACCACGGGCTTGGTGCCTTGCCCACAGGCTTGTACGAAAAAGGTAGGTGCAAGTAAAAAAAAGGTAGGCTATCCGAAATAAATTTCCTCCTTTGCATGTAAATGAATTATGAATTATGAATTATGAATTATGAATTATGAATTATGAATTATGAATTATTTTAATTAAAATGTATATTATCCTAAATTTATATTGGGCTATATTTTAATGTTTAGAATTATGATTAGAATCGGTCAGGGCATATTCTGAGCTTACAATGCATCGTTTATAATCAACCTACCCCTAAAATACTCCCTTCATTCCCTTGAAACGAAAACGAATCCCCTGTTTTTTTCCCGACTAACGTTTTTCCGAGTGGCGAGGAAGCCGACAGGATGGTGATTGTCAAATCGTCCATTGGCAATCGACCCAGCGATACACTGAGCCAAAACCAACCCAGTGTAGTCTCAATTAAGCTACCCGGAGACACTTGGAAGTCGGCTGGTGGATTCTTAAATCGGGTCAATTGTTGACTTAGGTCATTCCACTGCGCCCATTGACTGGCATAGAGATTTCGGTCGTTCTGCGCCATCGCCCGACCTGTTTCGTATTTATCCCCAGCCGAGCTTTTTGACTCGCCATTGGCAGATTCTTGCGCTGCTTCCATGGCCACTTGAGCGGCTTGGCGTCTCTGCCCAATCCACTGCTCACTCGCTTCCCAAATACGCGCCCTCAAGTCTTGGTATTGCCTTATTTTTTCCATGCTTTTCTTTATTTATCCAACATTTGAAGCGACACCAAACGGGCATATAGGCCATGTTCATCTGCCATCAACGCTTGATGGGTTCCGCGTTGCACAATACGACCTTGCTCTAAAACCAGAATAAGATCGGCTTGTTGAATCGTTGATAATCGATGGGCAATGACCAACGACGTTCGATCTTTCATGACGTGAGCGAGGGCTTGCTGAACTCCTTTTTCGGATTCCGTATCCAACGCCGAGGTGGCCTCATCCAAAATGAGGATCGGAGGATTCAATAAAATAGCTCGGGCGATGGCTAAGCGCTGGCGTTGCCCTCCAGACAACCGGCCCCCTCGGTCACCAATCAAGGTGTCATAGCCAAGAGGTTGTTGGAGAATAAAATCATGTGCTTGGGCAATTCGCGCAGCACGTTCAATATCCGACTGAGAAACATTCAAACCAAACGCAATATTTGCCCGAATCGTATCATTAAATAGCAGAGCCTCCTGAGTAACTAACCCCATCATCTGGCGTAAAGAGGCTTGAGTAACTTCCCGAATATCGTGTCCATCCCAAGTAATCCTTCCCAATGTGGGATCATAAAAACGTGCCAGCAAATCTGCAAGGGTTGATTTGCCTCCACCCGAGCCTCCCACCAGCGCAACCATGTGCCCCTTGGGTATGTCAAAGGAAATATCGGACAAAACCGGTGTATCTTCTTGGTAAGTGAAGGACACGTGTTCAAATGAAATTCGGTCCTTCAGGCTGCTTATTTGGGTAGCCCCCAGACCATCTTGAACCTGAGGTTCGGTTTCAAGCAAATCTAGAACGCGCTTGGCCGCGGCGGCACCTCGTTGGGCCGAAGATATGGCTTGGGTGATTTCTTTAGCCGGTCGAACCACCTGTGAAAAAATAGCGATAAACGCAATAAACAAAGAAGCCGATAAATCACTTTCCGACTTCAAAATTAACGTACCTCCGACATATAAAATACCTGCCACCATCGTAATGCCCACTGCCTCTGAAAAAGGGTTGGCGAGTAAATTTCGACGAGCATATCGTTTAATTGCCCCTTGATACGCCATATTTTCGGTTTGAAATCTCGTTTTTACATATTCTTCCGCGACAAAGCCTTTGACCACCCGCATCGCCCCAAATACCTCATCCATCACGCTGAGTAGGGTACTCAATCGAAACTGTCCTTCCCCGGCATCTTGACGTAAACGTTTTAACACAATCCCAAGAAAACCACCAATAATCGGAATTATGAGTAAAGCAAGCAAAGTTAAGGTAGGTGAGATCCAGACTAAAGCCACAACATACCCAATCAACAAAAAGAGCTCTTTGATAGCTGCTGAGACCGTCGAAGAAATGGAATTCTCGACCTCTTGGACGTCGGTTGTCACGCGCGAAATAATATGGCCTTTTCGCTCATTAGAGAAAAAACCAATATGCAATTGGACCACCCGATCAAATAATTGCGCCCGGAGTCGGGCAATGAGCCGAATTTTAAACTTCTCTAAGGTCCAAACACTGGCATACCGAAAACCATTGGATAAAAAAGCAGCGGCTACCACCGTGAGACAAACAAACTTTAGTCCCCCTAATTTCCCTTCATCCAGCACGTACTGGGCAAAGGTTTTTTGAAATAAGCTCAAGGCATTCCAAGAATTAACGGGCGCCTGACTCATTTCTTGAAGCGCCTCAAGGGAAATATCCCCAAATAAAACATCCAATAAGGGCTTAAGCAACACGAGGTTCAACACCCCAAATAGACTCGCCAATAAAGAAAAGGACACAAACGGAAGCCAAAAGCCTCGAAGTCCACCGGTTAAACGCAAAATGCGCCAGTACATATTCATGAAGGTATAACAAAATACAAAAGTCGAAAAGTTTACACCGAGTACCAATACAATCCGTATTTTTGTGGTGTACTAAAAAACCTATCATTTTTATGCAAAACTTTTGTCAAAAGACACTGCTCCTGTGGTTGTGTAGCTGGGCAGCCTTTGCCCAGACACGGACCATCCCGTTGCAGGATCTCTCCTTTTTTGATGCCAATCCCGGAAAAAACTGGCAAATTGTGGGACAAGCCACAGCTGACTTTAAACAGGTCAACCGCTTGACGACACAACCAGGCACTGGAATTCTAGCCAACATTCACCCCAGAAGCGGGAAATATGGGATGGAATATGAATTGATTTCCAAAGAGCAACACGGAGATCTCGACCTATCCTTTGAATTTATGATGACTCCCGGTTCCAATTCGGGCATCTACTTGCAAGGTCGGTATGAAATTCAGTTGAATGACAGCTGGGGAGCGGTTACGCCAAAATATTATGACTTAGGGGGTATTTACCAACGCTGGGTCGAATCAACTCAATCTGGATACGAAGGCTATGCCCCGCGTGTGAATGCGGCAAAAGCGCCGGGATTATGGCAAAAAATGGATATTTCATTCCAAGCACCACGATTTGATGCAGCAGGCAAAAAAATTAGTCCCGCTAAAATTCTCTTAATCAAAGTGAATGGCCTCACGGTTCATGAAAATGTAACCCTTTCAGGCGTTACCCGTGGCGCGATATCGGAAACCGAGGTAGCCAAAGGTCCCCTTCGCATTCAAGGAGATCATGGTGCTTTGGCCATCCGAAACCTACAGTGGACTGGCTATGATCAACCCGCCGGAACACTGGAGAATTTATCCTACCGCGTATTTTATGGCAGCTACCCGCACGATGAAGACCTCAACAAACTCAAGCCCGCAGCGACAGGCAAAGTGGACGCTATTTCATGGGAAGTTTCTCAACAAAATAACGACTACGCGTTTGATATTCAGGGAGATTACTTCGCCCCTACTTCGGGCGAGTATACCTTCCAAATCCAAGCGGGCGGAAATGCCACGCTACACATTGACGGTAAGGAAATCTTGGATAACAAATGGACCGTTGGTGGCGACACCCGAACAGCCAAAATAAACCTCATCGCTGGCAAACACAAGCTCCGGATCTTCAACAACAAACGGGATGGCTGGCTAAAGCCTGCCCTTGGCTTATGGTCGGCAGGTCCTGGTTTTCGGGCTACACCACACCACGCCCTCGCCTCGGTGATGGCCTCCAAAGCAGCTGATCCAATCTTGATTCAAGCCACCCAACCGACTGTTATGCGGAGTTTCATGGACTTGCCGACGAAAGAACGATTGGTTCACGCTGTTTCTGTCGGACATCCAAGCGGTTTACATTATACCTATGACCTTGACAAAGGAAATGTCGTTCAAGTTTGGCGAGGTGAGTTCCTCGATGCCACGCCCATGTGGAATGACCGCGGGGATGGCTCTTCGCAGCCGCTGGGTTCGCTTACTTTCTTAGGAACAGGTCTCGCTCTTCACCCTGCCGAAAGTTTTGCTCGGGATACCACAGGCACTCGTTTTACCCCCAAGGGCTATACTTTAGATGAACAAGATCAGCCTACCTTCCGCTACCAAATATATGGCCGTTCGATTCAAGATGCTTGGCGAGTTAAAGAAGGAAAAATGCTCGAACGAACAATCACCTCGGAGGGAACTGGTGCACTCCAGATCCGTTTGGCTCAAGCAGACCGCATTGAGGTAGTCGGCCCGGGTTTATATTATATTCCCAGTGGTGAATATTTCATCGAAGTGGCGGCCGGACAAACTCTCCGGATCGAAAATGTTGGGAATCAAAAAGCCCTGCTCGCGTACCTTAACTCCTCGTCTTTCACCTATAACTTAGTATTCTAACCCATGAAAAAGTGGCTCATAACCCTATTTGCTTTGGTCAGCATGACTGGCTACGGCCAAGAATCTCCCAAAGAAGAGGATTTTTATAAAATCATCACGCTCCCCGTTCCGGAGGGTATTTTATTGGAAATCGGAGGGGTAACTACACTTCCGAATGGTTCACTAGCCCTTGCCACGCGTCGGGGTGACATTTGGATTGTCGAAAACCCAACGAGTCGACAACCCTATTTTCGAAAGTTTGCTTCGGGTTTGCATGAAGTCTTAGGCTTGGTCTATCAAGATGGGGCATTTTTCTGTGCCCAGCGTGGGGAATTGACTAAATTAAAGGATACCAATGGTGATGGAAAAGCCGACCTATATGAAACTATTCATGCTTGGCCAATCTCAGGGCATTACCATGAATATTCCTTTGGACCAAAAATTGCACCCGACGGCTCCTTTTTTGTGAGTGGAAATGTAGCCTTTGGGAATGAAGAATGGTGGCGAGGGGAATCTCGCGTTCCAACGCGGGGCTGGATTTTCAAGGTATCGCCCACAGGAATTTTAACACCCTTTGCCACAGGCATGCGTTCTCCCGCCGGATTGGGCATGATTGATGGCGACTTGTTTTATACTGATAATCAAGGAGATTGGATGGGATCAGGCGGGGTATGGCATGTCAAAGAAGGATCGTTTACCGGACACCCTGCCGGCCTGAAGTGGGCCAAAGGATCTCCCGTAAAATTCACCGAAGCCGACTTCTTCAAACACCGTGACAACCGCCAAGTCAAACGCGCTAACGGCACCTACATTAAACCGGAAAACGTAGTCGATGAAAAACCCGAGTTTTTGTATGAATTGAAAGACAAATTACCCGGTTTACAAACTCCCGCGGTATGGCTACCTCATGGAATTTTAGGTATTTCCAATTCGGAAATTTTAAAGGATGAAACGCAAGGTGACTTTGGCCCTTTCGCAGGACAGCTGTTTGTTGGGGACCAAGGACAATCCAAAATCATGCGCGTTTTTCTGGAGAAAATAAACGGAGAATACCAAGGTGCTGCCTTTGATTTCCGGGCAGGTTTTCAGTCTGGAGTTTTGCGGATGGCTTTTGCGAAAGATGGTTCGTTGTTTGTCGGAGAAACCAACCGGGGATGGGGTTCTGCTGGAGATGCCAATCAAGGTCTACAACGCCTTGTATGGAATGGCAAACTTCCCTTCGAAATGATGGCCGTTCGGGCTATGCCAGATGGATTTGAAGTAGAATTTACCATGCCCATCGATCCAACATCGGCAGAGAAATTGGAAAATTATGAAATAAACAGCTTTTTGTATAAACATTTTCCTGTTTACGGTTCCCCACCAGTCAACCGCGAAACCTTGAAGATCCGCGGCGTCCAACTATCTGCCGACCGTAAAAAAGTTCGTCTTGTAGTGGACGGACTTCGGCCCTACTACATCCATGAGCTAACCTTAGACGGTATTCGCTCAGCTGAAAATTCGTGGTCTTTGGTCCATCCTACGGCGTACTACACATTAAATGCCATTCCCAGTGGAGAAAAACTCCCTACATCTGCCCTAAAAGGTCAGCCCACAAAGCCTAGTGCGGCCTCAAAGTCGGCTGTGGCGAGCGCCAAACCAACCGTATCACCTGATGGAAAAGGAAAACCTGAGGGCGCGGCATCGGCAGCAGCACCAACCTGGGCAGAGATCCGTCCATTGATGCAAAAGCATACCTGTTTGGCTTGTCATGCCCCAGAGAAACGCGTGGTTGGACCGGCCTTCAAGGATGTAGCAAAGCGGAAATATTCCAATGAAAAAATCGTGGACTTAATTTACAATCCACAGCCCCAGAACTGGCCGGATTATGCCACACCTATGGCCCCAATGCCGCAAGTTCCTCGCCCAGATGCCTTAAAAATGGCACAATATATCAATAGTTTACGTTAATTTAAGGGCCGTCCACCAAACACCCGGACGGCCTTTTTTCTTATGAAATATTCTATAGCACTTGGCGGATTATTACTAACGGTCTATTTACTTAATCTTCGCTTGGAGGTCATGGAAGTGGATGCCGCTCAGTATGCCTCCATTGCCCGCGAAATGTGGGAGTCAGGAAGTTATCTTCAAGTCTATCACCGAGGCGAAGACTATTTAGACAAACCCCCTCTCCTCTTTTGGTTATCCAGTGCGGTATTTCATTTGACAGGCCCGACCACCATTGGCTATAAACTACCCGCACTTCTTGCCCTTCTTTTGGGTTTGTGGGCGACCTACGGGCTCTCCAAGCTGTGGTACAATCCTCGGATAGCGCTATGGGCAACTTGGATGTCGGGCAGTAGCCAAGCCTATTTGTTAATGTCCCATGATATCCGGACCGACGGGCTCCTGACTGGATTTTTACTCACCGCTTTTTGGCAAATTTCGCGGTATTTTATCCAACAAAAAAAATCTGGGTTGGTCCTCGCCGCAGTAGCTGTGGGTCTCGGGATGCTTGCCAAAGGACCTATTGCACTGATTCTCTTTGGATCAGGTGTCGGACTTCACCTTATCCTGAAACGCGACTGGAAAAACCTCCTGAATCTTCAATGGATCTCCTTCCTAGCGATCGTTGCGTTACTACTACTCCCCATGTGTATTGGTTTGTACCAACAATTTGACCTTCACCCGGAAAAAGAAGTGTATGGCCTACAAGGCCCATCGGGACTTCGATTTTTCTTTTGGACACAAAGCTTTGGACGCATTACAGGGGAAATTTATTGGGCTAATGACACCACATTTTTCTATTTTTTCCACACAATCCTCTGGGATTTTCAACCTTGGGTATTTTTATTCATCCCTGCTCTTCTTGACCGTCTCATTCGGTTCCGGCAAGGTTCAGAATGGCTCACGATTGGCGCTTTCCTTTTCGGCTTTCTAGCGCTCAGTACCTCACGATATAAATTACCCCATTATATTTTCCCTCTTTTACCCTTGGCCAGCATCATAACTGCCCAATTCTTGGATCGAATAGCCCTTCGCATTCGGCTTTTGCGTGGACTTGGAAGCTTGCTGCACTTACTTTTTGTGTTGCTGTTGATCAGCTGTATATATTTTTTCAAACCCGATAACTTCCTCATTCCCATCAGCATTGTACTAGGTTGGGGAATATTTACTTGGATTTTATACTCAGGCCAGCTCACAAAGGATCGTTGGCTAGCCGCCATGGGATTTGGAAGCGTATTTTTTGGGTTAATGATGAGTCTGTACGTTTACCCTGCTATTTTACCTTTTCAATCCGAAACTACGGTAGGGAAAGAAATCAAAGCCGGAAAATGGCCCTCAACGTTTGGATCATTGGGTCTGGTGGGGCACAGCTTGGATTTTTATGCGGGAAAAATCATCCCCATGCATCCCGTGGAAGCGCTTCCTTCGCTCCCCGAGGGCTATCATCTGTATACCGATTCGGGTGGGCTTGAGGTTTTGCAAAGACAATCTAGGCCTTTCCATATTCAAGCCCAATACGATGATTACCACATCACCGCACTTTCTTTACCGTTTTTACTTGAGCGAACCCGAAAAACTCGTGTAAAGGCCACCTATGTCATTTCGTTAGGTCCCGCCACCACTTCGCCGTAGGCTTCGGAGAGGTTAGGGAAAATGCGGCACCTGGCATGGGGGTATATACTGGAAACTTAGGATTTGTAGCCAGTAAGGCTTCTATCGATTCGTCCCAATCATGCAAAGCCAGTTTAAACTTGCCCCAATGTACGGGGATTAAGGCTTTTGCCTGCAAATCTCGTATAGCACTGGGGATATCTTCTGGAAAAATATGAATCGGACGCCAATAGGGGTGGTATTGCCCGCATTCCAAAATCGCAACATCAAACGGACCAAATTGATCGCCTATGGTTTTAAAATGTGCACCATATCCTGAGTCCCCACCAAGGAAAATGCGGTGACTATGGACCTCTAAGACATAGGAAGCCCAAAGCGTATTATTTCGAAGCCATCCACGGCCCGAAAAATGGCGAGCGGGTGTTGCCGTAATCCGAACTCCTTCCCCCAAATCGGTTCCTTCAAACCAATCCAATTCTTGAATAGTTGCTTCCGAATAGCCCCAATAAACCAAGTGCTCTCCCACACCAAGTGGTGTGATGACTTGCCTTACTTTGGATTTGAGCGCGCGGACAGTTTCAAAGTCCAGATGATCGTAATGATCATGTGAAAGAATGAGGTAGTCAATCTCAGGGAAATCTTGCGCAGTATAAACATCTGCTCCTGAAAAGGCTGGAACCCCAAAAGAAAATGGAGACGCATGGCCTGACAAAACCGGATCAACTAACCACGTTTTTCCCCCCATTTTAAAAAAGTAACCTGAATGCCCCAACCAAACCCATGATCCCTCAGGGATGAGGTGAAGGTTTTCTTTTTGTGCTGGAATAGGATGCGGGGGGCGAGGCGCCTTTGCACTTGGAAAAATATATTCCTTGGTCAAACCCCAAGCTGAAAAAGAGGAGTCAAACGTGGGTGTAACTTCCAAGTTTATAAACTCTCCTTGTTGAAACTGGGGTGACGCTTGCATTTTTGCCCAACGAGCCGGCGCGAACGATCTTTTTCCTAAAATAGGCCAAACATACCACCCTACCCAAGTAAGGCCCAACAGAATTAACGTACCACTAATTTTGTAAATCATATAGGCAAAACTGAAAACACCGGATGAAAATTCATATTCCTACCCGATTTTCTGTTCAATGGAAAATCTCCCAACTTGAATGGTTCATCATCACGTTGGGAGATCATGCCAAACAAAAAGAAATTTATTTTTCTCCGTACACTCTTTGTAGAAATTCGGCTATACTCGTGGGTTTCCGGCCTAAAAATCGGGTAATATCTTCCCCGGTTTGTGCCAGTTCACCTTGTGCTTGAGCGACTGCAAACCCGCCGAACAGCCCAATGGCATCATCCGGCACGCCCAAAGCGGTCAACGCCTTCGCATATTCCTCAAATGAAGGCGATACATACGTCATGGCTTTATCTGTAATTTTGGCTAAATGCTGTGCAATGTCGGCATAAGAAAAAGATGAAGAATGCGTAAACTCATACACTTGATTTTCATGGCCCGGCTCCACCACAACTTGAGCCGTCGCCTCGGCAAGTTCAGATCGCAATACCGCACCCACTCGACCATCCCCTGCAGGAAGAAATAGCGTTTGCGTGGCTAAGGCACCTTCACCCACGAAAGCCGGAATCAAATCCATGTACAGGTTGTTTTTTAGGATGGTATACCCCATTCCACTTTCCTTCAACCACTTTTCCGTTAAAAGATGGGACTCAGCGACTACCCAAAGGGGAGAATCAGAAGTCTCGTTTTTTCTTTGAAAACTGGTATAAATTACCTGCTTAACGCCAGCGATCAAAGCGGATTCTACCACATTTTTATGTTGCGTTGTACGATGTACAAGGTCTGTCCCCGAAATAAATACGAGTTTTTCGACGCCACGAAAAGCTTGAACTAAAGAATCTGGATGATCATAATCACCAATCCGAACGGAAAGGCCTTGCGCCGCAAATGCATTTCCCTTTTCTTGATGACGAACCAATACAGCCAACTGATCAGGTAATACTCCTTTAGCGAGTAAAAATGCTACAATCTCTTGCCCCAAAACCCCCGAGGCACCTGTTACTAAAATCATGTGTGTAAAATTAAAATTGTTACACAAAGTAACTATTATTAATTTTAATTTGTAACTTGTTACTTTAAAGTAACTATAAAATGAGTGGCTACCTGGAGGTAACTAATGCCCAGAGGGGACGTGATGAGAAGTGTCCGGTCACGGCTTTGTTTTCTTTGATCGGAGGTAAGTGGAAACCAATCATCTTGTATTGCTTACGGAATGAAACCAGGCGTTTTGGTGAAATTGCCGTACGCATTCCTGCGTTATCGAGGAAAGTATTGACAGATCAACTCAAAGAATTGGAGCGCGATGGTTTGATTACACGAGAGGCATTTAAAGAAATTCCACCGCGTGTTGAATATGCCTTGACACCTTTGGGCGAAAGCCTTGCCCCTGTTTTTGCGGCTATGGAAAGTTGGGGAAATCGCTATTTGATAGAAAAATAAGTTTATTTGACACTATCTTTCATCGCACCCTCCGACAGGATGACTAAACCTGTTATTCCCACTACAAATGCGACGATCATGGCCGCAAACCAAGCATGATTATGTGGAAAAACACTGATGCCTGCCGGTACCGTCACTTTCATCTTTTCTCCGTCATCAACCAATGTTTCCCGAAGTTTGAGTAATACATTTGTTCGTTCCAGTGCAGATGCATCGCGGCTTGCGGTTAGTTCTTTTTGGCTGGCCACTAAATTACGGTACCAAAAGGATATGTCCTCGTCTGGCGTTTGCCACAGGATCGAGGTATATCCTTCGGTTAAGTTATGTTTTTCAAGATAATGGATAGCCGTACCTAATTCTTCCGAGGCTAACTCGATGGTATTCGAATCCGCAGCGCGCTTGAGATACCCCGTAACTTGCTGTTTGAACCGTAAAGAATGGTAGGCACGACCGATTAAAACAGACCCTGCTAAAGCAAGAAGTAGAATTCCCAAAAAAACTTTTTTCATACACAAGACACATTAAAACACACTCAATTATTTCCCTTTTTTACCTACCAACTGAGCAATGATGATCGCCGGGTACAATATACCGAAGGCTGATAAAAAAACCGATAACTGTTTACCGATCATTTCCGCCGCGTAAAGTTCACCAAAACCAACCGTTGTCATAGCGGCCAAACTGTAATACATGTACAAGGCAAAATCTTGGTCCGTTTGTCTCAGTTCCACATCCCCAATCAATACTTCGGGCATAAATTGGCTAAGCAGCATAAAGAATAGAGCGCCATAGATACTTACCAAAAAATAGACATTAACGGCCCCAATGATCCGGTAAAAATTTATTTCTTTGTCCTTAAACAATAACCGGATGTTGAGAACCACCAGAAAGATGGTGTATACCAAGGCAACGATGAGCTCAACTGCATAAAACGCAGGTTGTTCGAACATGAGACGCGCTACCTTTAACCCCACATATCCCCAAAACAAGCTATGCAAAACCCACTGCCAGCGCAACCCTTTCCCAGAAAATAGCCCTGAGAAAAACAAGAATAAAAGAGCTAAATTAACCAGAATGACAGCGTCCTTCACGTAGCTGATCACGATGGGAAGGAAAAATACGGTGATAAACAAGATCAGGAAAAGAATCAAAAAACCAATATCCTCGAGCCAAACTCGTGAAAGTCGCTCCCATTTTGATTGCTTTTCCATTTTATTTGGTGCGATTTACACTTTAGAAATTTCCAATTTAAACACCAGCTCGTCAATAGCCAAAACTTGGGCATCGGTCAGAATTTGTGTTGTCTGGATGGATTGTGCCTGCACTTCTTCCTGAATGTACCCTGAAAAGCTTTGAATGGCTTGTTGGATCACCTCATCCGCGTGTTCATCCATCGAAATGGTGATTTTATCGGTAACCTCAAAACCTAAATCTTTCCGTAAGTTTTGAATTCGGTTGACAATTTCACGAGCAATTCCTTCTTGTTTTAACGACTCTGTCAAGGTAATATCCAAGGCAACCGTAATATTACCTTCCTGAGCAGTCAGATACCCAGGCAAATCCTCCGTCAAGATTTCGACATCGGAGAGTGCTAATGTGAATCCTTGCCAAACCATCTCTCCATCGCGTTCAAGTTGACTAAGCCCTTCGGCTGTCAAAAGCTGAATAGCGGCAGCTACATCCTTCATATTCTTCCCAAATTTAGGCCCAAGTGCCTTAAAATTGGGTTTCACTTTTTTAGACAAAACACCCGAGGCATCATCCAGATACGTTACGGCCTTTATATTCACCTCCGACTTGATTAATTCTTCTACGGCGGCGATTTGCTCCCGTACTTTCGGCTGAAGAACTGGAATTAACACTTGAGCGAGAGGTTGACGTACTTTAAGTCGGTGTGTTTTCCGAATGGAATGAACCAAAGAACTGATGCGTTGGGCGAGTGACATCGACTCTTCTCGAGAAGGATCCATCCAAGTGGGTTGTACCTCAGGAAAAAGGGACAAATGCACTGAATTGTCTGCCGTTGCACCAGTCAAATTGCGGTATAACCAATCCGCATAAAATGGAGCGATGGGTGCCATCAGTTGAGCCACTGTTTTTAGGCAATACGCTAATGTCTCATAGGCCATCTGCTTGTCAGGCGTCATGTCACCTTTCCAAAAACGCCGGCGACCCAACCGAACGTACCAGTTTGATAACTCGTCGCAAACATAATCTTGAATCGCTCGGCCAGCTTTAGTAGGCTCATAAGCTTCATAAGCGGCATCCACCTCTTGAATCAAGGTCTGGAGACGAGAAAGGATCCATAAATCCAATTCCGTAGCTGCCTCTACATGTAGCTTACCTGTTGGGGTAAATTGGTCCAAGTTGGCGTAAAGAGCGAAAAAGTTATATGTATTGGTTAAGGTGCCAAAAAATTTATTTCGAACCTCTGTGATTCCTGCCAAGTCAAATCGAAGGTTATCCCACGGCTGAGCATTGGTGATCATGTACCAACGGGTAGGATCTGCGCCGTATGTTTTCAAGGTATCAAACGGATCAATGGCATTGCCTAGTCGCTTGGACATTTTATTGCCATTTTTATCTAAAACCAATCCCGTCGATACTACATTCTTGAAAGCCACGGAGTCAAACAGCATCCCAGCAATAGCATGCAAGGTAAAGAACCATCCCCGCGTTTGGTCTACCCCTTCTGAAATAAAATCAGCTGGAAAAGAACGTTGGAATGTCGAATCGTTTTCAAAGGGATAATGCCATTGCGCATACGGCATAGCTCCAGAATCAAACCAGACATCGATAAGATCAAGCTCACGAATTAACACCTGGTCGGTTGCTGAAACTAAAAATATTTGATCCACATACGGGCGGTGTAGGTCAAAATCGGGCGTCCCGATGGCGGCTAAGAAAACTTGATTTGCTTTCTTTTGCTGAGGAGACAAGGCAGCCGATGCTTGTGCTTTTTCGACTTCAGCTTGTAACTCGGCGATAGAGCCAATGCAGATTTCCTCCCCAGCCTCATTGCGCCAAATGGGCAAAGGTGTCCCCCAGTACCGAGAGCGGGATAGATTCCAATCGACCAAGTTTTCCAACCAATTACCAAATCGACCCGTTCCAGTGGACTCCGGTTTCCATTGAATGGTTTTATTCAAGGCCACCAATTTATCTTTCATCGCGGTGGTGCGAATAAACCAGCTGTCGAGGGGATAATATAAGACGGGCTTGTCTGTACGCCAGCAATGCGGGTAGGAGTGGTCATACCGCTGAACTTGAAAAGCCCGATTTTCGGTTTTGAGTTTGATTGCGATGCGCTCATCAACCGAAAGGTACTTGTCACGTCCTTGTTTTTGGCGCTCCATTTCTTTTTCGTCATCGGAGAGGTACGCTTCTTTCACGTATTCTCCGGCAAAGTCAGTGACTTGATCCACGAATCGCCCACGTCGATCCACGAGGGGCATTTCCTTTCCTTGGGCATCTTTAACCAACAGGGCTGGGATATTATTTTGTTGAGCCACCCGGAAGTCGTCCGCCCCAAACGTTGGTGCGGTATGGACGATCCCAGTTCCATCCTCGGTCGTGACAAAATCACCCAAGATAACGCAGAATGCAGGTTGGTTGGGCTGTACGTAGGGCATGAGTTGCTCATACGAAATCCCAGCTAATTTTTCCCCGGAACACGTCAGCACCAATTGCCATGGAAGTATTTTTTTATCGGATTCCGCATATCCTGCGAAGTCCCCATTTTTACCCTTTTCACTGAAATATTTACCCATCAAGTCCTCTGCTAAGACCACATAAACAGGCAAGTGCGTGTATGGATTAAAGGTTTTAACTAAGGCATAGGAGATATTCTTTCCAACGGTTAAAGCTGTATTGGAAGGAAGCGTCCAAGGCGTTGTGGTCCAAGCTAAAAAGAATAACTCCGCACCGGGCTCGGCAGCATCAAACAAGAAAGAGGCCGTATCCGAGGCCACTAGTTTAAATTGAGCCACCATCGAGGTGTCTTT